>Ga0209515_10007456_pt1 | contig 13166 bp, 12 predicted proteins | sample Subgroupgradi54m_FD_187454 | JGI IMG/M metagenome (GOLD analysis project Ga0209515, IMG submission 187454) | Subsurface groundwater microbial communities from S. Glens Falls, New York, USA - GMW60B uncontaminated upgradient, 5.4 m (SPAdes)... ...
CGATCCGTTCAGGCGCGCGATGTTGCGGAGCAGCGCGCCAAAGGCCGGCGCCGATGCGGTGACGAGCTCCGAGATCGCACGCGGCGTCCCGCCGGCCTCGATGAAGCCTTCGCGAAGATGGACGAGGTGACTCTTGATTTGCGCTTCGCAGGCACGGCGGAGATCGGCCTGTTCGATTGTCGCGCCCTGAAAGGGACTCTCGCCGAACAGCACCTCGTGCGCGCGGAGGATCTCGGCGTACTCGAGCGGAAACGCGTCGAGCGATCGGCGGAACTCCTCTTCGGGCAGCACCAGCGGGGTCGCGATGCCATCGCGCTGCCAGCCGTGCGCCCTGGCTGCGCATGCCTCGAGGTCGGCAAGCGTCAGGCTCGTGACGAGCGCCAGGCAGGAGAGCGCGCCGTCGCTGCCATCCTCCATGTGCGGGCCGTAGGCGACGACGGATCGCAGTCGGTCGCGGAAGACGCCGCGCAGCGCCGCGACGACTCGATCGGATTGCCCCGAGCGAAGTCGAGGGGCCGCTGGACGCGAATGAGCAGACATGATTCGATTCTAGGTTATGCTCGCCGCCAGGACATGCTGATTGTCGATGGACAGGTGCACATCTGGGCGGCCGACCGTCCCGATCGGCCTTGGCCACCGGGTCGTGCGGCGCAGGCGCAGAAGCCGTATCCCGTGACCAAGGAGATGGTCCTCGCGGCGATGGACGAGGCCGGCGTCGATCGCGCGGTGATCATCCCGCCATCGTGGGAAGGCGATTACAACGATCTGGTCCTCGAGGCCGCGCACAGCCATCCGGATCGGTTCGCGGTGATGGGACGGCTGGCGGTCGAGAAACCGGAGAGCCGCGCGCGTGTGCCCGGGTGGAAGGATCAACCCGGCATGCTCGGCATCCGGCTGACGTTTCACATTGCCGAGCATCGGAAGATGCTGTTCGAGGGGACGGCCGACTGGTTGTGGCCGGTTGCCGAGCGCGCCGGCATTCCGATCATGGTCTATGCGCCTACGTCGGTCCGGAAGATCGAAGAGATCGCGGCGCGGCATCCCGGCTTGCGGTTCGTGATCGACCACCTCGCGCTCGGCGTCCACGCGCGGGGCAATCTCGCGTTCGTGGAGCTCGCCGACGTCTGCCGGCTTGCCCGGCTGGCGAACGTCGCCGTGAAGGCGTCGGCGCTGCCGTGCCACTCCACGCTGCCGTACCCGTTTCGCGATCTGCACCCGCACATCCGCCGCGTCTATGACGCGTTCGGTCCCAAGCGCATGTTCTGGGGCACGGACTGGACGCGCCTGCCGTGCCCCTGGCGCGAGGCGGTGACGCTCTTCACCGAGGAGCTCGAGTGGCTCACCGACGACGACAAGGACTGGATCATGGGCCGCGGCCTGAGCCAGTGGATCGGCTGGAAGATTCCCTAATCTCTCCCGCTTGCTACGGGATTTACTACAATGGCCGGAATGCAGCTCCGTGAGCTGAACATAGGATGTTTCGGCGGCGGCACGGGGCTTCCCAGCCTTCTCGGCGGACTCAAGAACAATCCCTGGCTCCATCTGAACGCCGTCGTGACGATGTTCGACAGCGGCGGCAGCTCCGGGCAGCTGCGCGACGAGCTGGGTGTGCTGCCGCCGGGCGACGTGCTGAAATGCGCGCTCGCGCTCGCGAGAAATGAAGGCGAGTCGCGGCGCGTCCTGCTCTCGCGTCTTCCGACGCTCGAGCACCACTCGCGCCTCGGCGGACACACGGGCGGCAACCTGCTGCTGTCGATGATGGAGCAGTACAGCGGCGACTTTCTCGCCGCCGTCGACGGGCTGCGCGTGCTGCTCGGCTGCAAAGGGAAAGTCTGGCCGGTGAGCGTCGAACCGGCGTCGATTTGCGCGGAGTATGGCGACGGCACCGTGACGCGCGGCGAAGTCGAAGTTGACGCGGGGCAGAACCGCGGCCACCACGTGCGCCGCGTCTGGCTGGAACCACAGGCCGCGATGCATCCGGCGGTTGCCGATGCGGTGCGTCAGTTCGACGCGGTGATCATCGGGCCCGGCAGCTTCTTCACGAGCATCCTTCCGCCGCTCCTCGTGCGCGGCGTGCGCGACGCGCTCGCCGGCATGCATGGCCCCATCATCCTCATTTCGAACCTGCTGACCGAGGGGCGCGGCATGGCCGGCTTCACCGCCGCGGAATCGGCGCGGTGGGTGGCCGATGCGATTGGCCGTCCCGTCGATGTGGTGATTGCCAACACCGGGCGTCCCTCGCTTGACGGCTTGATGAAGTACGCCGCCGAGCACAAGGAGCCACTCGAGCTCGGCGAGTTCAACGGGGATACGGAGGTCGTGCAGGGGCGCTTCTGGTGCACCGAGATCGCGCGGCACGATCGCCGGCGCCTGTCGTTTGCGGTCTGGAGTGTCTTGAGCGATCGGTTGCTACAGCACGGCCCGACGCCCGTTACGACGACTTCCGCTTCGTAGCCTTTCTCTTCGTCGCAGGCTCCTTCTTCGTGCTGCCATCGCGCATTTCCAATGCGCGCTTGATGATCTTCTCGAACATCGCGCCGGCCTCGCCGCCCTTTGCCGGCCGGTTCGACGTCCAGATGTCGGCGTTGTCTTCGGCGAGGATATCCGCGAAGTCACCCTTGCTCTTCACGCTGAGCGGGGCAAAGTCGGCGATATCCACGGCACCCGCCCAGTCGTCGCGGTGCTTGATCAGCAGCCATGACCGGTCGCCGCCGCCGGCCCACCCGCCCTTGGTCCGCACGAGCACCCACGATCCTTTGAGCTTGTAGCCGTCGAGCGTGAACTTCAGGTCGCCCTTCTTCAGCGCCGCCTCCACATCGTCCACTTCCGGCGTCCATGTTCCGCGGTCCCACAGCATCACGATGCCCGCGCCATAGCCGGAGGGAATCACGCCTTCGAACGTGCCGTACTCGATCGGATGATCTTCGACCATCATCGCCAGCCGCTTGATGGACGGATCGAGCGCTGGACCCTTCGGCACCGCCCAGGAGAGCAGCACGCCGTTGTGTTCGAGCCGGAGATCGTAGTGAAGGTGGCTGGCGAGATGCTTCTGGACGCAGAAGAAGCGTTCCTGCGAGCCCTTCGTCTTCTTTGCGCGCGCGGCTGCCAGCTTCGGATCGCCCGAGGGTTCGGGGCTGGCCTTGAAGTCGCGCTTCTGTTTGTACTTCTCGAGGACCATCTACCGTGCTCGAGGCGTCAGTCTCTCGATCGGCTTCGCCAGCAGCAGCAGGATGACGCCAACGGCGACGCCGGACGCCGTGATCACGCCAAAGAGCCGCGCGAGCGGCATCGCCTCGTAGAAACCCGCGAGCCGTCCCGCCATGAAGTTGCCGACCGACAGCGCGAGGAACCAGACGCCCATGACCAGCCCGGCGATGCGCGCGGGCGCGAGCTTGGTCATCGCGCTGAGGCCCACGGGGCTGAGACACAGTTCGCCGAACGTGTGGAGCAGGTAGACCACCGTGAGCCACATCGGGCTCACCTGTACGCCTGCGCTGGCGATCGTGGCGCCGACGACGAGCACGCCGAAGCCGGCGGCGACGAGGATCTCGCCAAGCGCGAACTTGACGATCGTGGACGGCTGCCGTGGTCCGAGCCTCAGCCACAGCCAGGCGAGCACCGGCGCGAACATCCAGATGAACGCGGAGTTCATCGTCTGGTAGAAGCTGCTCGGGAAGGTCCAGCCGAAGATCTCGTTGTGGGTGTTCTGGTCGGCAAACAGGTTGAGCGTCGACCCCGCCTGTTCGAACAGCGACCAGAAGACGCAGGCAGACAGGAACAGGACGCCGATGGCGTACAGGCGCCTGCGCTCTTCGCGGGTCCATTCGCCGAAGAACAACCACGCGAAGAACACGACCACGACAACGAGCAGCATGTAGCCGGCGGCATCGGCAATCTGGATCGCGCTGACGGGTATCGCGCCGGTGTAGGCCGCCGCGCCGAACGCGGTCAGCGCCACGAGAGCGCCGATGGTCCAGAGCCGGGCGCTGGTCATGAGGCTGGAGGACGGAGCGACGGCCGGCTCGAGTCCCGCGGAGCCGAGATGTTTGGCGCCGAGCACGTACTGCACGACGCCGAACGTCATGCCAATGCCTGCCGCGCCGAACCCGAGGTGCCAGTTCACGCGCTGGCCGAGATAGCCGCAGACCAGCGGCGCGAGGAACGCGCCGAGGTTGATTCCCATGTAGAAGATCGAAAAGCCCGCGTCACGCCGCTCGTCGTCGGGGGCATAGAGCTGCCCGACGATCACGCTGACGTTGCCCTTGAGCAGCCCCGTGCCGATGACGATGAGGAAGAGACCGAGATAGAAGGTCGCGAGCGTCGGAAAGGCCATGCTGAAATGGCCGCACGCGATCACGATGCCACCGTAGAGGACCGCGCGCCGCGAGCCGATCAGTCGATCGGCGATCCAGCCTCCGGGCAGGCACGCCAGGTAGACCATCGACGTGTAGAGCCCGTAGACGGCGCCCGCGAGCGCCGTGTCGAATCCCAGGCCGCCGGTCGAGAGTGGCGCGGTCATGAAGAGGATCAGCAGGGCGCGCATGCCGTAGAAGCTGAAGCGCTCCCACATCTCGGTGAAAAAGAGCGTGGAGAGGCCGCGCGGATGGCCGAAAAAGCCCCGGTCGATCGCGGCGTCGGTCATCACGCCTGCGCGTGGTATCGCGCGCGTAGCCACGGGCCAAGCATAACTCCCAAGTCCCAGGTCCCAATTCCCAAATCCCAAGGCGACTAAAATGGTTGCGTGCGAGTGCTCCTCGTCTCGACGTACGACCTCGGCCGCCAGCCGTTCGGCCTCGCGTCGCCGGCGGCATGGCTGCGCCACGGCGGGGCGGAGGTCGATTGCGTCGACACGTCGCGCGAGGAGCTGATTGACGAACGGATCGCCGCAGCGGGCCTGGTGGCGTTCTACCTGCCGATGCACGCGGCGACGCGGCTGGCGGCGCCGCTCATCGATCGCGTCCGGCGCGTCAACGCGTCAGCACGCATCGCGGCGTACGGCTTGTACGCGCCGCTGAACGCGACGTGGCTGCGCGAGCGCGGCGTCAATCATGTTCTCGGGCCGGAAGCCGAGCACGAGTTGGTGTCTCTCGCCGATCCTATGAACGGGAGGGACGGCCACGCCATTGCCGAGAGATTTCTGACACCGCATCGAGCTAATTTGCCGCCGCTCGCCGAGTATGCGGCGCTGCAGATGCCCGACGGCTCGACGCGCGTCGTCGGCAACACCGACGCCACGCGCGGATGCAAGCATCTGTGCCGGCACTGTCCGATCGTCCCGGTCTACCACGGACGATTTCACGCGATCCCCGTCGATGCCGTCCTCGACGACATCAGGCAGCAGGTCGCGGTGGGCGCGCAGCACATCAGCTTCGGCGATCCGGATTTTCTCAACGGCCCGACGCACGCGCGGCGCATCGTCGAACGGCTCGCGGCGGAGTTCCCGGGCGTCACCTACGACGCCACGATCAAGATCGAGCACCTCCTGAAGCACGCATCGATGCTTCCTTTGTTTGCGAGCACGGGGTGTCTGTTCATCACGAGCGCTGTTGAGTCGATCGATGACGCGGTTCTGCAGCATCTCGCCAAAGGTCACACGCGCGCGGATTTCGTCACCGCCGTTCACCTGTGCCGGCAAGCCAGCCTCACCTTGTCGCCGACCTTCGTCGCCTTCACGCCGTGGACGACCATCGACGGCTACGCGGAGCTGCTGCAGACGATCGAGGCGCTCGATCTCGGCGAGCAGGTCGCGCCCATTCAGCTGGCGATTCGGCTGCTGATCACGGCTGGTTCGCCGCTGCTCGAGCTGCCGGACATTCAGGCGGCGATCGGCGAGTTCGACCCCGCGTCGCTGACATGGCCGTGGCGGCACCGCGATCCGCGCGTGGATGCACTGCAGCAGTCGGTGATGCGCGGCGTGGCCGCGAAGTCGAGCGTGCGTCGAGCGGTTCCCCACATGACCGAGGCGTGGTACTGCTGCGCGGAGCCTTCGCCGGAGGACATGCGGCTGGTGTGAAGCGCGTTCTCATCGTTGCAACGACGACGGGCTATCAGATCCGCTCGTTCGGCGAGGCCGCCGGCAAGCTCGGCGTGCGTCTCGTGTTTGCAAGCGACCGCTGCGACCAGCTGGATGACCCGTGGTGGGACCAGGCCGTTCCAATCCGCTTTCATGACGAGCTCGCGTCCGTTCAGGCCATCGTCGGCGGTCTCGGCTCGAATGCTCCTGACGGCGTGATTGCCGTGGGCGATCGTCCCGTGACGATTGCCGCGCGAGTCAGCGAGGCGTTCGGGCTGCCTGGCAATCCGACCAGCGCCGCGCTGGCCACCCGGAACAAGCTCGAGAGCCGGCGCGCGCTGCAGGCGGCACGCCTCGCTGTGCCGGCATTCCGGCCCGTCTCCCTGAACGACGATCCCAGCGAAATCGCCCTCACCTTTTCGTATCCGGTCGTGGTCAAGCCGCTCGCGATGTCCGGCAGCCGCGGCGTGATCAGGGCCGACAACGCGTGCGAGTTCGTGCGCGCCTTCGAGCGTCTTCGCCTGCTGATGGTGCAGCCCGACGTGCGCGTCGAGCGGGACACCGCGCATGACATGCTGCTCGTCGAATCGTTCATCCCTGGACAGGAATTCGCCATCGAAGGCGTGCTGACCGCCGGTGTGCTGCGCCCCTTCGCGATTTTCGACAAGCCGGATCCCCTCGACGGCCCCTTCTTCGAAGAGACGATCTACCTGACGCCGTCGCGCGAATCCGCGCGCGTCCAGGACGAGATTCTTGCGACGGTGTCTGCGGGTGCCTCTGCGATCGGATTGCGCCACGGCCCGCTTCACGCCGAATGTCGCGTGAACGATGCCGGCGTGCACCTGCTCGAGGTGGCGGCGCGGCCGATTGGTGGTCTGTGCTCGAAGGCGCTCAGGTTCGTGTCGCCGCATGGAGAGGCGTCACTCGAAGAGGTCCTGCTGCGCCACGCGCTGCGGCAGGACATCACCGGCTTTACACGCGAGCGCGCCGCGTCAGGCGTGATGATGATCCCGATCCCGCATCGCGGCGTGTACAAAGGCGTGACGGGCGAACGCGACGCGCGCGCAGTGCCCGATATCATCGACGTGCAGATCACGGCGAAACCGGACTCGACGCTCATCCCGGTGCCGGAAGGAAAGAGCTACCTCGGTTTCATCTTCGCGCGCGCGACGACATCGCTCGCCGTGGAGCAGGCGCTGCGCGCCGCGCACGGGAAGCTGCGCTTCACGATCGATCGGGAAATCGCGGTGGTGTAGGGGCGGGTCTTCAGACCCGCCCTATTTTGTTTGCTGTGGGACGTAGCCTGGCGGGAGCGCCGCGCCTTCGCCGAAAAAGAAATCCTCCATGTGCTTGGCGATGATCTCCTGCGCTTCCTTCTGCCAGGGCATCAACCGGTACTCATTGAGAATCATCTTCATCCGCTCTTCCCACAGCTTCCACGCCTGCACGGAGGCGTTCTCGTAGACGCGCTGTCCCAGTTCGCCGGGCCACGGCGGCGCGTCGAGACCTGGCAGCTCTTTTTGAAACTTGACGCAGTGCACCATCCGGCCGCTCGTGTTGCCGACCGGTGCCTGCGTGGGAGTCGCGGGATCGCATTCGGCCATGGGAGGCATCGTACAACGTGTTCACCCAGTTGATTTCGACAGTCATCCGTATAGAAACCCCACGCCTTTCAACCTCAACTGTAAGGATCCACGTCAGTCGCCTGTGACACGGGATTGCTGCGCCCCTCGTAAACCACGCTGTCTCAGCCACTTAATCAGGGATGTTTTTCTGCCGGGCTGGCATCCGCCTTGTAACTGTCGTGCTCACGACTTTCGCGACGGCGGCGCCGTTTTGTCGCCGCCGATGGAATTCGGGTTTCGGGCAACCAGGAGGATGGCTGTGGACGGAGTTGGCAAGGAACGACGTGGTTTCGCTTCGATGTCTACCGAAAAACAGCGCGAGATCGCCAGCAAGGGCGGGCGCGCCGCGCACGAAAAAGGGACCGCGCACGAATGGACGCCTGACGAAGCCCGCAATGCGGGACGCAAAGGTGGTCAGATTAGTCGCGGGGGTCGAGGCCGTCTCATGCCTCCGCCGGCGGCAGGAGATGTGAATACCCTCAGCGGGGCTCCTGCTTCCGGCGCAGAGTCCCGCCGCGCGGACTAACGACAGCCTCGCGCGGCACGACTCGACACGACTCGCCGGTTTGAGGTGTGCACGTGCGCATTTTGTGTTGCGGCTTGCTCCTCGCCGCGGTAGGCGTGGCCCCCGCCGCGGCGCAGACGTCAACTCCTTCGACGAATCAGCCCGCGAGTAGTCCCCAGAACACCAGCACGGAAACCCGACCCGCGTTGCCGACGTTGTTCGGCGACACGGGTCTCTGGTTTGTACCGACCGCAGACACGCTGCCGGTACATCGTGCATCGGGACAACTCTTTCGCGCGAACTGGGACGATCGTCAGGGACTGACCGATGTGAACGAGATCGGCTTCACTGGCGGCATCGGTGTGAGCGATCGACTCGAGCTCTTTGGATCCTGGAAAGTTGTTCGTCTCAGGCGCGCGGTGCGCAACCCCACCTTCCTTCCGAGCGACACCAGCTCGCTTGCCGGCATCGACCAGGCGTTTCCGTACTTGCGCCGCGGCTGGTCGAAGACCCTTGGCGGTCCGGTCATCGTGGGCGGCAAGTTCGCCGTCCTCTCCGAGTCGCTCGGCGACCGCATGAGCCTCGCCCCGCGCGTCGCGATGGAGTTTGGCGGCGTGGAATGGGCGGGCACCAACGCGATCATCACGCATGTCGATCTCGTCGGCAGCCGTGAGATCAGGAAGGCCGTCGAGCTCAGCGCCACCTTCGGTGGCGTGCTGCGCCAGAACTCCGATGACTTCAACGAGACCAACGGTCTCGGGTGGGGCGTCGGTGCCATCTTCGGGTCGCGTTCGCGGCTCCGCGGCCTGGCGGAGTACGTCGGCGAGTGGGCAACAGCCGACAACGTCGTCGTGACGCATCCCCCGTACGTCGCGGAAGATTTCAGCATCGCGCCGACCTTCAACAACATCCCCGATCAGACGCACATGAAGCTCGGAGGCGTCTTCCAGGCGAAGAACGGTGCCTTCGTGTACGCGGGGGTGAATCACAGTCAGCATGCCGGCGACCGCCTGATTGCCGGTCACACGGCGACCAACCAGGCATGGGGATTCGATGTGCGCGTCGGCTGGCATCCGGGCGTCAAGGTGTACGTGCCGCCGCCGCCACCGCCGCCGCAAATTCGCGAAGTGATTCGCGAAGTGCCGGCGCCAGCGGCCGCCGCGCCGCCGCCGCGGCCGAACCGGCCGCCGGTCTTCAATGGTCCGATCCAGGCGAACCCGCCGGTGCTCGAGCCGGGGCAGTCCACGAACCTGAGCGCGCCCGCGACCGATCCGGATGGCGACACGATTACCTATACGTGGAGCTCGCCGGCTGGATCGTTCAGCTCGCAGAACGGGATGAACACCGTTTGGACGGCGCCGAACCAGGAAGGCAACTACCCGCTGACCGTCACCGCGAATGACGGACGCGGCGGCGTCGCGACCAACTCGGTCACGATTCCCGTGATGCGGAAGGCCGCGCTCGTGTTCGACGACGTGCACTTCGACTTCGACAAGTCGATGCTGAAGCCGGAAGCGATCAGGATCCTGGACGATGCGGTGATGAAGCTGCAGGCCAATCCGGGTCTGAACGTGACGATCGAAGGGCACTGCGACAGCATCGGGACCGCGGAGTACAACCTGTCGCTCGGCGAGCGGCGGGCGAACGCGGTGCGCGACTACCTGCTGAACCGCGGCATCGCGGCGGCGCGCCTGCGCACCGTGAGCTACGGCGAAGAGCGCCCGATTGCGGACAACAACACCGATGCGGGACGCGCGTTGAACCGCCGCGCGCATCTGGTGACGATGACGCTTCAGTAGCTTCGCCTGTCGGTTAGTGGTTTGTGGTTGGGCCTTGGTTGGTTAGTGGTTTGTGGCAGCGGCACCGGCCCCTCCGCCCTCCACTAACCACCAACCACTAACCGAACTACTCGACCACTAACCACCAACAGGTCGGGCACTCTTCCTGCTATCCATTTCCCCATGAGATTTCTGAAGCTCTACCTGATCGGCTACTTCATCCTCCTCTTCGGCGCGGGGCTCGCCCTCTGGCAGTCGGGGATACTCCGGCAGATTCCGGGCATCTGGCTCGCCATTGGCGCGGTGATCGCAGTTGGCTTCGGCATCATGCTCGCGGTCGCATCTGGCCGTCCCGCCATCACGACGCGCGAATAGCTCGTCTATAACGGTTTTCCCATTTGCTCCTTCTCGTTGCTGACCTCGAGGCTGCACGCCTCAGGGCAGTCGAGCCGGCAAACGGTCGTGACGGCGTGCTCCGTGGTGAATGCTGGAGCCTTGATGGTTGGTGGCTAGTGGTACCACTAACATTATGGCCGAGTGCCACACGTGGTGATCATCGGCGGCGGCTTCGGCGGCCTCACCGCTGCGAAGGCGCTGCGCAATGCTCCCGTCCGCGTGACGGTCATCGATCGTCACAATCACCACCTCTTCCAGCCGCTGCTGTACCAGGTCGCGACGGCCACGCTGTCGCCGGGCGACATCGCGTCGCCCATCCGATGGATCCTGCGCCACGCGCGCAATGCGCGCGTGCTGCTCGGCGACGTGCGCGCGATCGATCTGCCGAGCCGGCGCGTCACGCTCGAGGATGGTTCTGCCATCGAGTACGACTACCTCATCGTCGCGACAGGGACGAGTCATACCTACTTCGGCCACGACGAGTGGGCGCCCTATGCGCCCGGTCTCAAGACACTGGAGGATGCGCTCGACATCAGGCGCCGGATCCTCGTGGCCTTCGAGCGCGCGGAGCGTGAGACCGATGCCGGCCGACAGCAGCGGCTCCTGACGTTCGTCCTCGTCGGCGGAGGGCCAACAGGCGTCGAGCTTGCGGGCACGCTCGCCGAAATCGCTCACCAGACGCGCGCCGAGTTCCGCAGCATCGACACACACGCAACGCGCATCGTCCTTGTCGAGGCGGGACCAACCATTCTTCCGTCGTTCGCGCCGACGCTCCGCGATGTCGCGCGCCGGTCGCTGCTGCGATTGCGCGTCGACGTCCGCGAGAACACGCGGGTGACCGGCGTCGACGCACACGGCGTGACCCTTGGAGCAGAGCGGCTCGATGCGGGAACGGTCCTGTGGACGGCTGGTGTTGCCGCCTCGCCCGTGGCCGCGACGCTTGGCGTTGAGCGCGACCGCGTCGGGCGCGTCATCGTCCAAGGCGACTTGTCAGTGCCCGGGCATCCCGAGGTGTTCGTGATTGGCGACGCGGCGGCGTGTCTCGACGCGGAAGGTCACCAGCTGCCGGGCGTTGCGCAGGTGGCGATGCAGGGAGGCGTGCATGCGGCGCGCACGATCCTGCATCGGATGAGGGGCGAGGCGTCGCGGCCGTTTGTCTACAACGACAAAGGCAGCATGGCGATTATCGGCCGCGGCTCGGCCGTCGCCGATATCCGCGGCCTGCGCTTCTCGGGCCCGATCGCGTGGCTCGCGTGGCTGTTCCTGCACATCTTCGAGCTGATCGGTTTCCGCAACCGGATCGTCGTCATGGTCGAATGGGCGGCGGCGTACGTGACGCGGCAGCGGAGCGTGAGGCTCATCACTTATCAAGATTCGAACCGGTAGGTTCACACGTGCTCAGGTGGTTCACCGGTTCACTGTGGTTCAGCGTTTGCTGTCTCATCGCCACGGAGGCAGTTGATGAATTTCACAACTCGTATTGCGGCGGCGCTGGCGGTGTGTCTGGTCGCAGGATGTCAGCGCGGACCCGATACGAAGGCAAATGTCCGCAAAGCGCTCGACCAGGCCAACATGCAGCAGGTTGACGTCAAGGTCGATGACGACGCGAACATCGTCCACCTCAAGGGTACGGTCGGGTCGATGGCGGACCGATCGCGAGCGCAGGAAGTGACCGACGCCGTCGTCGGCACGACCGGCCGCGTGCTGAACGAGCTGAGCGTCAAAGGGTTGAACGACACGACCGCCGGCGACCTCGACAGGCAGATCCGCAGGAATCTCGACAAGATGATCGACAACGACCCGACGCTGAAGGAGCGCGACATCAACTTCGACGTCGTCAACGGCATGGTCGCGATCAAGGGCGAGGTCCGCACCGGTGACGAGAAGAACCGCGTCGGCGAGATGACGAAGGCCGCGGCCGGCGTCAAAGACATCGCCAACGGATTGAAGATCGAACCTTAACTCGTTCGAACCGTTCGAGGCGTTCGGATCGTTCGGGCCGTTCGGATCGTTCGAGCCGTTCTACCTTGGCGCGATGAGGGGCGTCACCATCAGTTCATCGGCGTGCGCAATCCATTGCGCGGGGTCCGGCGACAGATGCTTGCGGTCATCGGACGCGTAGTACTGGTCTTCTTTCTGCTGCCACGTCTCCGGACCGCTGTAGGAGACGAGCCACACGAACTGGTTCGTCGAAGGAATCTTTCCCGCGAACGGAATCTGATATCCCAGTTTCAGGCGCAGCGGATACACGCCGGCCAGCCAGGCCTTCGAGAGATCATCGAGCCGCCCCTGATCCGCCGTGAAGATTCGCAGTTGCAGGACACTGGTCCGCGCGGTCGAAGGCGCATTCGTCTGGGCGAGCGATTGCGGCGTGGCGGAAAAGGCGACGGCGCCAATGCAGAGTCCTACGATGAAGGCGACTGCAGTCCTTGGCATAAAATTCTCCGCCGCCACGAACGATCCGAACGATCCGAGGCCGTCTATTCGCGGAGCGCGAACGTGACGAGGACGTTGCCCGAGTTGACGGTCACGTACTGTTTGCCGTCGACGGAGTACGTGATCGGCCCATTCATGATCGCGCCGCCGAGGCTCGTCTTCCACAGCACCGCCCCCGTGCGCGCATCGAGCGCGTGGAAGTAGCCCTCGCGGCCGCCGGTGAACAGCAGATCGCCCGCCGTCGTCAGGATGCCGCCGTCGGTCACGTCGTACATCTGGAACTTCCACTTCGGCTGGCTCGTGCGCGGATCGATGGCGATGACGGCGCCCCGGCCGACGGCGTCGGTCCAGTCGTTGATCGGATTGCGGCGCATCGGCGGAGCGTCGGGATTCGGCATCGCGACCTGAAAGCC
>Ga0209515_10007457_pt1 | contig 13165 bp, 19 predicted proteins | sample Subgroupgradi54m_FD_187454 | JGI IMG/M metagenome (GOLD analysis project Ga0209515, IMG submission 187454) | Subsurface groundwater microbial communities from S. Glens Falls, New York, USA - GMW60B uncontaminated upgradient, 5.4 m (SPAdes)... ...
TTATTATTGCCATTTTTACTACTGAATGTATTGGAGCATGTCGAATCTGAAAATTTGGATACTGCTCTAGCTCTTTAAGCTCTTCTAAAACTATTTTACGTTTCTTACCGTTTAGTAATTCAACCGCTACTTCCGTAGGGAATAAATAGTAAACTAGTTCGCCAGCCCTTATTTTATTTAATAAGGCATTAACATAACGTTCTCTAAGAAAAGACTTTTTAGCCTCATTTCGAAGCAAAAGAGCAGGACTCTTGCTTGCTAGTCTAATTTCACCAGAACTCAAAAGCATTAGATTTAGAATTCTATAAAATTCATCTGAATACCGATATACCGTAAAATTAACAAGCATTTCATGCTTAGCAATTTTATTTTTACCCTGATATCCCTTAAAGATTTCCAAAGCTGTATTTGCTGTTGACTTTAACCACTGCGTATTAAGCTGATATTCATTTTCAATTTTTTCTATGATTTTTTCTTCTTGCATTTCTTGCAAAGATTTGTAAACCGCTTTATAGCTTATGTCGTGGTTTTGTTTCACTAGGGCGTTCCAGATTTTTATTGCTGAAAGTGGCCACGAAACGCTTAGCACTCTGATTATCGAGTCTTTAGTTGTGCCGCCAAGAGGAAATAGCATAGAACAGCTTTGAGAGGAGTAAATTTAAAAACTCTACTAAAAAGTAGAACTCTGTTCACTTAAGGTTTATTACTACTGCCAAGTTTGAAACTCTGCATCGAACAAAGTTCGATGACTCAAAACAAGCTGTTGCTTGTTTCGATTGCGGGTGTGTTTGAAATGTTGAGGTTGAGTTGTGGTGGTAGGTTAGATGACTATAAGACGGTTAGAGCGCTTCGACGGGAAGCGGCGTTGTACAGCATGCAAGGTTCGAAACCAGCGCCCCAGTATAATAAAGAACTTGCTATTGCTTTGTCAGACCAAGTTACGCAACTCCACGAGACGATGAACAACCTGGGCATTTTTTCACCTGAGCCTAAAAACATCAAGAAAAACGTTAAGCTAATGCACCGCATTAGGGAAGAGTTTGGAAACGTTTTGTACACTTGCCTCTTGGTTGCGAATAACTTGAACATTGACATTAGCAAGTCTGTTCAAGAGCGGCTTATTGACGTAAAGCTAAAGGAAAACAATGGGAAAAGCCTAAAACGCGGGTACAGTTAAGACCTCAGCAATACACCTTTATATATTCTTACTTTTCTTACAATTAAGAAATAAGGTGATGTTTATGGAGGAGTTAGTTCAAGTGAAAAGTGCAACCATAACAAGAAAGGGGCAAATTGCAATTCCTAGAGATATACGAAAAATAGAAGGATTCGAAGAAGGTAAAAAAATAGCTATATTGGCCTTTTCAAACCACATAGAACTTAGGCCATTGAAACAATTTAACAAAAAACTTGCAACTGCATTTGCAAGCGAAAAAAGCTTGGCAAAAGATTGGCTAAGTAAAGAGGATGAAAAAGCTTGGAAAAACTTGTAAAGGGAGATGTAGTTGTACTACCATTTCCATTTTCTGATTTAAGCGCTTCAAAAAAGCGGCCTGCGTTTGTAGCTGCAACTTTAGAAGGTGACGATGTGGTTCTTTGCCAGATTACTAGCCAACCACATTCTGATAAATACTCTATTTCACTTTTAGAACAAGATTTTAAGCTGGGCAATTTAAACGCTAATAGCACTATCAGGCCAAACCGTCTATTCACAGCAGACAAAACAATAATCTCCTACAAAATTGGAACCCTCAATCAAAATAAAGTAAAGGAAATTGAACAAAAAATAACAAGCATATTCACAAGTACTTAAGTTCATATTTTCCGTAACACAATTTCCAAATGAAGCTCAAAAGCTTTAAATAGTCATAGCGTTACAATAGCTAATTGTTTATAGCTTAACGCTATGAAGATGGTGATTGTATGACGACATTAACAATTCGTTTTAATGGCTTGCAGGAGCAGATTCTCGAGCGGCTTGTAAGTTCTGGAGTTGCCGAATCTAAATCAGAGGCTATACGTATGGCTTTGCTTAGCTTTGCACAGGATATGCATTTGGTAGATGATAAAGTCGTGGTAGATTATCTAAGGAAAGAGCTATCCAAGTCGCCGCGCTCGCCTGAAGAAATTTTGGCACAATTGGAACGTGTTAAGAATGAAACTATTACTAGATAGCTCAACGGTCATTTTCAGCTTTGAACACCCGCACTCTAATTCTAGGATTATTTTTGATTTGATTCTTGCAAAAAAACTCCAAGGAACTATTTCGGAAAAGGCGGTTGTAGAAATAAAGGGAATGTTTTCGGCTAAAAAAAATGAAAAGTTTTTATACGTATTAGAAAAAACTTTGCGCCAAAACTTTGAGATCATACCTCTAAATAAAATTATAAAAGAGATCGATAAATGGCAGGGTAAAATAAAAGAAAAAGACTTAGCCCATTTAGCAACTGCCAAAGCGCTTGGAATAAAATTTATAGTCGCTTTTGACCGCGACTTTGAGCCGTTTGCAGAATATTACACTCCAAAACAATTCGTGGAAAAAATCCTGAAATTAAAAGGTTTTGAAACAGAATACTAAAATCAATTTAAACCATAGGCCAACAGCCAGCCCCATCTCAGCACAACACGCTTAAATTACTCCTTTTTCTTAACTTTTACATGGCTTTCCTTGTTGACTTTGCAATTGCTGTACTTGTTGCTCTACTTTCGACTTTCTTTGCCGTCCCTTATTTTATTCGCTTTTTCAACAGGATTGGAATTGTTGGCACTGACCAGCAGAAGCGCGGCAAGCCAATAATTCCGCAAGCGGGGGGAATTCCAGTTTTCTTTGGCTTCATGCTCGGCGTACTAGTGTTCGTTGGACTCAATAGTTTTACCAATGGATCTGACTTAAATTTGGTTACTATATTCGCAGCTTTGCTTTCAACTTCAGTAATTGCAATGACTGGGTTTTTCGACGATTTGAACATCAGGACGCAGAAAGTTTCAATTTCTTCAGACGCTGTGGATTTCCGCGTTGGGTTAAAACAGTGGCAAAAACCATTGCTAACTTTACTAGCTTCGATTCCGTTAATTGCCGTACAAGCCGGAGTAAGTTCAGTTGTACTGCCGTTAATTGGAACAGTTAACCTCGGGATAATCTATCCGTTGCTGTTAGTGCCGCTGGCAGTGGTGTGCGTTTCTAATGCTACGAATATGTTAGCTGGAGTAAATGGAATTGAAAGCGGAATGAGCGCAGTAATGCTAACCACACTGGGAATTTTCCTTTATCACCGGGGAGCTTACGAAGGGGCGATAATTGCATTTTGCGCCGCAGCTGCGCTAATAGCATTTTTGAAATTCAACTGGGTTCCGGCGCAAATGTTCCCAGGCGACTCGCTCACCTATTTTGCAGGAGCGGCAATTGTTTCAGCAGTTGTAATTGGCAACGTTGAAAAACTCGGGATACTACTTTTCACCCCATGGATCATTGAAGCGATCTTAAAATTGAGAGGAAGGTTTAAAGTGCGGTCGTTCGGCAACTTGCAAGCTGATGGCACAATCCGTGCACCGTATCCAAAAATTTATTCACTAACACATGTAGCAATGCGTTTACCATATTGGCTAGGAATGAAGCGCGGGTTCACTGAAAAGCAAGTCGCAATTACGCTTATTGGACTGGAAGTGGTAATTGCAGTTTTAACCCTCACGTTCTACGCGGTTACGCAGTATTAGCAGCCATGCCTTTTTCTTTAGTAAAGAAAAAGGCCAGGCGTGGCCAAAAAGAAACTTCCTGTTCTAGAGCTTCTTCACCTTTTTCCCACATAAGAAGCAATCCCTCTTTAATTTCTGCATCTTTTTCCCACCATCACTGTGAATTATTTTCAGCGATTTGTTTAATGTAGTCCAGGATTTCGCCGCGCATTTCCTTGTGCGCCAGGGCGAAGTCAATTGTCGTCTTAACGAAGGCGAACTTATCTCCAACTGGATACCAACGTGCGTCAAGCTTCTTTGCGTAGACTTTTTCCTTTTTCATAATCTCTTTTGTAACTGCGTCAATGTGCTTCTCCCCTTTCTTCCCAACAGCGGTGCGGCTGCAAGCGTCGAAGAATTCAGGCGTAAACACGTTGCGGCCAGAATTAACTAAGTCAGTTGGCGCGTTTGCCCTCGTGGGCTTTTCTATAAAATCTTCAATTTGCAGCACGCCGCGTTCAACTTGCTTTCCTTTTACAACGCCGTACTTTTCAACTTCTTCAGTAGCAGTAACGCCAAAGCAACTTGAACTGTACTTTTCAGCGCAGTCAATCACTTGTTTAATCGCAGGCTTGGCGCCAGGAAAAGGAACATGAACATCGTCGCCATACAGCACTGCAAATGGTTCGTCTCCAACGTGCTTGCGGGCAACGTTAATCGCATCGGGCAACCCCAACGGAGTTTTTTGCCGAACGTAGTGAATGTCAACCATATCTGCAATTTCTGAAATCTTTTCCAATTTTTCAAAATCTTTATTTTTTTCAAGCAAATGCTCTAATTCAATACTCTTGTCAAAATGGTCTTCAATTGCATATTTCCCGCGGCCAGTTACAATCAAAATATCATCAATCCCTGCGGCAATTGCTTCTTCCACAACGTATTGAATTGTAGGCTTGTCAATTATGGGAAGCATTTCTTTAGGCATCGCCTTCGTTGCCGGCAAAAACCTAGTACCAAACCCCGCAGCGGGAATAACAGCTTTTCTGACTTTCATGCAATTCAACCTCTAAACACAACAACTAGACCACTATTATTACAATACTACGTTAATTCATACTAAGTATGAAAAATAGACGTTTGGTGGTATAAAAAGATATTGACATGCGGCTGCCGGGAGTCTCTCGGGATCCCTTTCTTTTCCTAAAAGAAAGGTCTACCGTTTACCCCAAAAGAAAAGCATTTTACATTTTCTTTTTTGGGTTAGGGCAGACTTTTTTCTTTTTTTAAAAGAAAAAAGGATGACCAATGCGGCTGCCGGGAATCGAATTTCCGAAACCTTTTCTTTTTGGACTAAAAGACTTTTTCTTTTGCGAAAAGAAAAAGGGTTTTCCCGGATCACGACCTTTCTCCAATTCTAGTTTTCTTTTTTGGTCGAGCTTTTTTCTTTTACAAAAGAAAAAAGGTCGTTTGGGAAGGTCGTATCATACCACTGGACCACAGCCGCATTATTTCAATTCTGGATAAAGTGGGAAGCGGCTGGTTAAATCCCTTACTTTTCCCTGTGTAGCTGCAACTTTTTCTTCAGTTGGATTTTGCAATAGTGTTGCAATGAGTGCACCGATTTCTTTCATTTCGCTTTCTTTCATTCCCCGCGTAGTTAGTGCAGGCGTGCCCAACCTAATTCCAGACGGTTTTAGAGGTGTGCCTGTGTCAAAGGGAATCATACTCATGTTAGTGTAAATTTGGGCAGCTTCTAGCAATGTTGAGCCTTTTTTGCCATTGGCAACAGCTAGTTTTGTGCAGTCAATTATCATTAAGTGGTTGTCAGTTCCGCCGCTTACAAGGCGCAAGCCGCTGCTCATCAAGGCTTCGGCCAATGCTTTTGCATTTTTTACAATTTGCTTTTGGTAAATTGCAAACTCTGGGAGCATTGCCTCTTTCAACATAACTGCCTTTGCAGCAATGAGATGTTCAAGCGGCCCCCCTTGTAAACCCGGAAAAACAGCGCGGTCTACACGTTGGGCTAAATCCCACTTATCTTCAGCGTGGAATTTTTCTTTTAACCTATCTTCCTTTTTGCAGAGAATTAATGCACTTCTGGTACCGCGCAACGTTTTGTGTGTCGTAGTCATTACAACGTCGTGGCTTGGAACGGGATTTTCATGCTCCCCCGCTAGGCAGAGGCCGACAATGTGAGAAATATCCGCCATTGCATATGCGCCAACTTCTTGTGCGATTTCAAAAAATTGAGTAAAATTTAACTTCCGCGGATAAGCAGTGTGGCCTGACAACACTAGTTTTGGTTTTTCAGCCAGGGCAATTTTTCTGATTTTATCCATGTCTAGCATTTCAGTTTCTCTTTCAACGCCGTAAGCAACAAAGTTGTACGTTTGGCCTGAAAAGTTAACAGGAGAACCATGCGTAAGGTGACCACCATGCGCTAGATCCATGCCAAGCACTTTGTCACCGCGGTTAAGCAAAGCCATAAAGCAAGCCATGTTCGCCGTGCTTCCAGCATTGGGTTGGACATTTGCATGTTCTGCTTGAAATAGAAGCTTCGCGCGGTCAATTGCAAGCTGTTCAACCTGGTCAATATATTGATTTCCAGAATAGTAGCGACGGCCAGGATAACCCTCGGCATATTTGTTTGTCAAAACAGTGCCAGCGGCTTCCAGCACTGCAGGCGAAGCGAAGTTTTCAGATGGAATCATTACCAGCCCATCGCGCTGGCGCTCGAGTTCAGCATCAACCAAGCTTGCTAGCTGCGGGTCAAATTTACGGATGTGTTCAAGCATGATTAAATTATTTGGGAAAAAGAGTTTTTAAACTGTGTTGAAGTTTAGATACCGCTTTATCGTTTTGCTCGCAGCAAGTGCATTATCTCTCTATGTAGCCTAGGATGAGCCACTATTAAACTTGAATTTCGTCTAGAGGCTAGGTCTATCTTTCCGCCTTCAAAAGTAGTTGCCTTCGCACCAGCTTCAGAAGCAATGAGTAACCCGGCTGCAGAGTCATGCGGCTTCAAACCGCGGTGCACATAAGCTGAAAAGTTACCACACGCCACTTGACCCAACCCATAAGCTGAACTACCCATAACTGGAGCATACCTGGCATTAACAAGAAGAGGCCCATACACTTCGCGGTGTTCAACTTTCCGCGCTCCTGGATCGTAATTAAAATCAGTGCCAATAAAAGCTCCTTGCAAGTTATTCCCACTTCTTACACGTATCCTAACCTTTTTCTTTCCAGTTACAAGCCAAGCGCCACTACCACGCCTAGCGAAGAGCATTTGCTTCAAGCCAGGGTTGTAAACCACACCTGCAATTAGCTTATTTCCTTTTCTCACTCCAATTGAAACGCTATAATGATGTTGGCCATGTACAAAAGCCATTGAACCGTCAAGCGCGTCAACGTCTACGGTTAATTTTCTTTTTTCAGTTCCGCTACTTCCACTTACTCCTGATTCCTCGGCGTTTATTTCAACGTGTGGAAGATTTGCACGCAAGTGTGCTAGAATAGCTTTTTCAGAAGCTTTATCCGCAGCAGTTACAAAATCGGATGGAACAGTCTTTTGTTCAAGCTGCAATCTATTTCGGCGGCTATGCCATTTTAATAATTCTTTACCGCCAAGCAAAGCAGCTCGCCTAGCAACTTCAAGCAACTTACCTTCACTTAATTCCATACACAATCTTAAGCAAGAACAGTAATAAAAACAAATACGCTGAAATAACTAATATGGCAGAAACGCGAACAAAGCCAACTAGAAGTAAGTATGGCCCAAACAAAGTAAGATTAGCAATTGCACCAGCGTGGAACGAAGAAAGAGCTGGCCACATGATCGGCCGGCTTGACAGAGTAGACGAAATAACTGGCGAAAGGGAAACCAGAAAAGCAAACTGTCCATTTTGCGACCATTCACAACACTTACCACCAATTGCAGTTGAAAAATCTTTCATGATAATTCCAGGCAAAGCACCACCAGTGCCAGGCCACGCGTTAATAGTTCCACTTGAACATCGAGAGGCAATTAATGAATTCAGCGATAATGAAATGAAAGAATTTGGAGACATAATGCTTAGAATACATAGTGGAATGAAAAGAGCTCGCAAGCCAGTTTGGTTTGGAATGAACTGGCGCAAAATTGCAGGGCAAAGCTTAGCGCATACGCACACGCATATTTTGCCAGTAACTGGAAAACAACTTCCAGCTTTCACGGAACATTCACAATTTCGTTTTTTTGATCCTTTAGCTGAACAGGTTATTGAAAAAATAAAACAAAAAATAGAAACGCATGGAGGCGAGTTGAAAGAAAAAGCTAAATTTTCCCCTAAACGCGGAGCGCCTATAACTTTCACTTTTCAAAATGTTGACGAGTTTAAACGAGCTGGAAATTTACTGCGTGAATTATTTTCTACAACTGAAGAAGTTTACAAAAGTTTGCTACGCGACCCACGGTCTGCATTTAGGTTGAAAAAATATGGCGACGCAGCAGAGGCAAAGTGGCAAAGCGACGTTCGACTACTAAAAGGAGATTTACCTTCTCGCGTTGGAAGACTAAAACAGCAAGCTCAAAGCGAAGGAGCTGAATTGCCCGAAAATGTTGCGAAAGAATTAGTTCGTAGCAACGAAGTTGGGGCAAATTTAATGATCGAAATTACACCAGCTGGAAAGGTGAAAATGAACTTTATCCCTCGCGCAACTGTTGTGAAACCAGCTTCTCCAACTGAGGCAATGAAAGGAAGGAGAGATGTTCAGCCTTGGGGAACGAGCTCGTTCTGGCGTGAATCTTACTATCCAGTTCGCGAAGGGCTGCGTGGAGTTAAAATGACCGCGGCACAGTTAACCGAATGGGATAAAAAATCGCGGGTAATTTTACAAGCGCTTCAAAAATCTCTCAAAGCTGAAAAATAGCAAACTGAACAAAGCGGCGTTTTTATTCATATGAGTGAAAATAAAAAAGAAGCAAACAAAGAAAGTGAAGTTTGCACTGAAAACTATTCAGCGCGGCCATGGTGGACGCGAATATTCGACGTGGGCGTAGTTGTACACGAACTTGGACATTACTTTGGAGCGCTGGTAACGGAATCTAAAGTAGTTCACGTTACTTTGCTAGACAAGCACGGCGGCGGAGTAGTGCACATGATAGCCACTCCACTTAAAAGTTTCATTATAGCGCTAATGCCTTTTCTCCTAAGCAATACTCTAGCATTCATCTTATTAGCTGATGCGATCCGCGCTTACAATTCGTACAACTTCCCATACTTTATCTTCGCATTGTGGCTAGGAGTTTCAATTTCACTATCTGCACACCCAAGTGCGCCGGATCTGTTAATCGCTATACGCAAATATAAGCAATCATGGAGAAACGCTTCGCTACTCTACAAAGTGCTAATCCTGTTGCTAAGCCCATTTATCATAACCGCACTAGCTGCAATGCTGCTAAAGCATTACGTTTTCGAAAGGCCCATAACCCGCTGGCTCTGGATTGCAATAACAATAGCAATTGCAAATGCGTACGTAGTTACACTAGGCTAATTCTCAAAGATACACTGTAGATAAACCCAAGTTACCAAACGCAGCATTTAAATATGCTTAAAGTATGAATTAGTACGTATTAAGTAGGTATTGGTGGTTTGTAAATGTATGAAAATATCACAGTTATTGGCGAGCGCGGGCAGATAACTATTCCTAAGGTTATTCGTGACCTTGAAGGGTTGAAGCCCGGAAATAAAGTAGTGGTTAAAATCGAAGATAGTAAGATAGTAGTGGAAAAATCGCTTAGTAAAAAAGAGAAGGAGCGGCTTATCAAAGAATATTTCACGAAGTACAGGAAACTTGAAGAACAAGTCACTGAAGATTGGAAATATGTAAGCAAAGAAGCGGATGCGATGCTAGATGATTATTAAGCGTGGCGATATTTTGCTGGCCAATCTGGAACCAGTTATGGGTTCAGAACAGGGAAAAATCAGACCTTGCTTAGTCGTGCAAAATGACACTGCTAATAAATTTAGCCCAAATACAATAATTGTACCATTCACTTCGCACATCCCGGACAAATTTTACCCAACCGTAGTTGTGGTCAGCAGCGTTGAGTCTCAGCTGCCAAAAGAAAGTGCAATTCTCTGCAGCCAGGTAAGAACTATTTCAGTAACAGACAGAACAATTAGAAAATTAGGAGCACTTAGACCGGAAACAATGAAAAAAGTAAACGAAGCGCTTAAAGTAAGCTTGGCACTAGAGTAGAACTACGGCTTAAACTTTTCTCACTATTCCCGTGTTAGCATCAACTTCTATTTTATCGCCATCTTTGAGCCACTTTGTAGCTATCTTTGTGCCGATAACGCAGGGAATGCCTAGTTCCCTGGAAACAATTGCAGCGTGGCACGTGAGGCCACCCATATTAGTAACTATTGCAGAAGCTTTTTTCATCGCGGGCAACAACGCCGGATTAGTAGCCACGCTTACCAGCACATCGCCTTGCTGCAGTTTAGCCATATCTTCTTTAGCCATGCTAACTTATAATCCTCAGGTCTTTGAATTGGGAAAAATGCCCGTCAAAAGTAGCTATGGAGGAATTGCTTTCCCTCGCAAAGACAGCAATAACACAGTCAGTAAAACTTAGGTCAGAAGACTTTTGGAAAATGTTCCAAGCCTCTTGAAAAACTGAATGGGAGATATAGTGCAGCTCAAAGTCGCTTGAAAACATCCATTGACCGGTAGACAAAGCTAACTTTTTACCATGCTTAGATGAAAAATAGGTTACGACTTCGTCAAAAACGTAATCTAAAATAACTGGTTGTCCATATTCACTTTTTTCAATTTCTTTAAATAACTGCAATGCACTATGGTGATTACCATCATCTTTATTGACATACGCTATCAGGACACTGGAATCAATAGCAATAGTCATTTCTTCCACCCATAAACAACTTCGTCAACTTCGCTACTAGACTTTTCACTTCCCGCGCCTAAAGAAACTGGTTTAAAAGACGTTAAATTATACTTTTTTTTAGGCTTAGAGCTAAACTTATCTATGAAAAGATCAATTGCACTATTCAAAGCTTCCCCTGCGTTCATACCTTTTTGGCCCATAATTGCTTGAAAATGCCTAAACCTAGTTTCATCAACATCCCTGAAACTAACATTAACACCCATAAACTCACCTTTGTACTAAATGTTTACATGTTTACAAGTTTAAAAAGTTTACGGATTAGAATTATCAGCTTTTTCCTTTGGGCACAGCACTTTCTTCCCCATGGTACCGACCGGCGTAAGGTGCTTTGCCAGTGTTTACTGCATGAGCGGTTAGAAAAGCAACGTGATCACCAGGTTTTATAGTGCCTTCATGCACTGCTCGAAACTCAAGCGCAGTTATCCCTTTGGAACCTGAATGCAACAACCTAGCAGTAGTGTGGCGTAAATGATCAGTTGCATCGTGGACAAGCGCCACGTGCCCCGCCGGTACTACTTTCCTTTCTCTTGTTGAAATAACCACGAAATCTCCAGGCTTTACTGACAATTGTATAAAACGCGCGGTAGTGAATTGCTCAGAAAAATTAGAAGCATGCGGATCAACGTACTTAATTTGCTCGCCGTCCACCGTAGCGCTATGCAGTGCTGCATCATTTACCAAAATAACTTCATTGCCAGCATGTAGCTTGATCAATTTTCCAATGGCGCTTGTACGTGGACTAGTTTTTAACGCTGCAGCGCCAGCAATTGAACCCATTAATTCATCAGAGTTAAGCAACCTAACGGGATCTCTTTCTCTGACTAATACAGGTGTTTTAGACCAGTTATGAAGCATTACCGCCATAGTTGAAGGTAAAATTCTCCTAGTCAACTGACGATCTCGATCTCCGGTATGAGAAATAATGTTTACTCCACAACGGGCAAATGTTGAAGTGGAATGCGCGCTAATTGTCCATGCTTTTCTGAATTGTTTGGGAATAGGTACAATTGCTTTAGCAAATCCACCTGGAAGAAGTAGAAAACCTTCAGCGGTTCTTACTGTAGAGGAAACGGCTTCAAGTTGGCGTAGTGGAACTTCGTCTTCATGATAAGTTCCAGAGTTGAAAATTTTTCCTTTAGGAATTCTGGACGGGTTATTGCCTCCGCCATACTTAGCGTTAAGTGCCGCATGTCTTGCTTCAAGCGCGGCATATCCTCCAATACGTTCAACATACTCCTTAGCGCGTTCAATTGCAAGAGTATCTTCTTTTTCTGCCTTACGTAATAATTGCCGACTAGGCTTAACTTGTCTTGGCCTGCGAAATTTTTCTACAACCATTTGAACTTCAACCTTTAATCACTCCGAGCGGAGTTAACCTGCAAACCAAATTAGAAATGCCTGCGAGTTTCACGCTTTCCACAACGGCGTCAATATCCTTGTAAGCGCCGCCTGCTTCCTCTGCTAAACTTCTTGGAGTTGGAGCGCGGATTGCAATGCCTTTTTGTTCCATGTCGGTTTCAAGAGCGCGGCCGTCAAAATCCCTCAACGCTTGGTGTCGGCTCATAATTCTCCCAGCGCCATGGCACGAACTACCAAAAGTAACTTTGCCGCTAGGCGCGCCTACCAATACGTAAGAAGCGGTTTGCATGCTGCCTGGAATTAAAACAGGCTGGCCAACTTTACGATAAGCAGCTGGAACTTCTTTTCGTCCAGCCCACAACGCGCGCGTGGCGCCTTTGCGGTGAATGCAAACTTTTTGGTTGTGACCGTCAACTTCATGCTCTTCAATTTTGGCAATGTTGTGGCAAACATCGTAAACGGTGTTCATTTCCATTGACTCCCAATCCCGGCCCATTACTTGTTCAAAAGTATCGCGAATCCACTGGCCCATGCAATGGCGGTTGCCAAACGCAAAGTTAATTGCACAGTTCATTGTACCAAAGTAGTCTTGAGCTTCTGGGCTGTTAATTGGAGCGCAGCATAATTCACGGTCAGGCAAACTAATTCCATACTTTGCCGCAGCACCTAGCATAACCCTAATTGTATCGTCGCAAACCTGGTGGCCAAAACCCCGCGAGCCGGTGTGCAACATCACCATAACTTGCCCTTCGTGGTTAATGCCAAAAGCCTTGGCAGTAACTGGATCGTAAATCTTGTCCACTTTTTGAATTTCTGCAAAGTGATTGCCACTGCCAAGCGTTCCAAATTGAGGTTTGCCCCTCTTGATAGCCATTTGGCTTAGCTTGGAAAATTGGGCGCCATTCATTTGGCCATTTTCTTCACAGTGTTCTAAATCAGCTTCAACGCCAATATTTTTTTCTTCAACAAAATACCGCGCACCGCGGGTAACAGCATCTTCAAATTCCCCGTCATTTAAACGCAATTTGCTTTTGCTTCCAACTCCACTTGGAATATTGTCGTACATTTTGGAAGTTAATTCCTTCAATTTAGGGCGAACATCTTTTTCAGTTAGATTAGTGCGAATGAGTCGGACGCCGCAATTTGAAACAACTATTCCATTGGCTATGAAATTATGCGTAT
>Ga0209515_10007458_pt1 | contig 13165 bp, 14 predicted proteins | sample Subgroupgradi54m_FD_187454 | JGI IMG/M metagenome (GOLD analysis project Ga0209515, IMG submission 187454) | Subsurface groundwater microbial communities from S. Glens Falls, New York, USA - GMW60B uncontaminated upgradient, 5.4 m (SPAdes)... ...
CGGCTGGCCGGACAAAAACAGATTCATGTACTTGACGGTACACTCCTTAATCGTGTTCATGAAGAAATGATTGCCAGTATGAGGATATTGCAAAGAAAAAATGGGAAGAAGGTAGTCCTCGCGGAATATGCGACCATGCCCACTCCACCACTGGTTGGTGTGCCAGTTGCCATAGCGATCCTGTTTCATTTCCCCGCCATCGGCCTCTCCCCAGTCTTCTGGTTGGCCAAGGTCACGGTTATACAGGTCGCCACGATCGGGTATCTCGCTCATGGAAAAGTCTCCTATTGAGCGATTACGCATAAACGATATTGTTTACGCGTACATAACAGGCTTTCGGCCTGGTTATGCCAAAGATGGAAATGTGCATTAACAATTTTCGATTTCTCTGAAAATCGTTATGGAGGGTATTGTAGCACTATAAAAACCCAACGGCTAGCGAAGAAAAAGCACTACCTAAGAGTACCCCACCCACAATATCAGAAAACCAGTGGTGCCCCAGATAGATGCGGCTGACCCACACAAAAAGCGCGTATCCAAAAATCGCAGTCAGCATCACCAACTTTCTCTCTCGTGTTTTCCCGAATCGTTGCAACACTACAACCCCAAGGATGATGGCTAAAAACGCACTCCTCCCTGCATGTCCAGATGGATACGAAAAAGGCTGTACGATAGTAAACTTAGGAAATATGGTCGTTGGTTTTTTTACCATAAAAAACGGCGGTCCAGGGTGCGGCAATATATTTTTGCCGTAAATTTCAGAAATTCCAAGAAAAAAAAATGCTAAAGGAATAACCATTGCCCCAAAAAGAAACCGTTTCTTTTTTGTCCCAATAAATGCCCAAGCAGTGATGACCAATACTAACACGGAAGACACGATGCCATCTGCTAAAATTGCCCCATCGTCCATAAGACTATCGAGCTTACTGGGTATTTTATCTTGAATTTTTACGGTAATAGCAAAATCCGTATTTTTCAAAAATCCATGCCGCACTTGTCTACTAAACAGATAAAACGTAGCCAATAGAATTATACCTATGCATAAAAAAACAAGCCGTTTATTCATACTTTTCTCCTGTCATTCCCGCGAAGGCGGGAATCCATCTTTAATAAAAAACTGGATCCCCGATCAGGTCGGGGATGACGATGGAACTTGCTCCATAATTTTATATAAAACTATTCCCAAAGACACCATAACATTTAAGCTCTTATTGATGCCCCACATCGGAAGTTCCACGATCGTATCTGCGATATCCAAAACATCTTGTGATACGCCAGTCGTTTCATGTCCAACCACAATTGCCAGCGGAAATTCGTAACGGACTTGATAAAACGGTTTACTTCGCGAATCTTGCTCGACGGCAATAATTTTCAATGTGGAATTTCGAATTTTTAATTGAGCAATTGCTTCCTGTGCAGATTCTGCGTACTCCCAATCCACCCACTGCCAGGTGTTGATGGAGGCTTTTTTAATCCGGGAATTAGGGGGCGTCAACGTCTCACCGCACAAAATAACCTTTTGGGCAGCTACGGCATCAGCCAGCCGAAAAATCGACCCTACATTATATGTATCCAGCACGTTGTCCAGAATAATCGTGATAGGATGTTTTTTGATGGAACGGGCAACGTCAGTATCCACCGGCATCGTCCGAAGTTCTTTCGCGTTTCGCTGAATCATTGTCCTATTATACCAGACAAGATATTGGTACGCGTGTTGTGTACTATAGGTTTTTATGGTAAAATAATTTTCTTGTCCAAGCACATTGACATTGCTGCGTGATAGGTACCGGAACTGAGGCAAGAACGACACGGTTCTTTTCTTTTCTCCGGTACTTATTTGTAACGGACGCACCAGGCGGACTGGATTTGAAAAGAGGAAAAAATGACCGTTCTTGACGCCATCAGGGAACTCATGAACAAGCACCCTGAATACCGACATGACAATTCATTTGTCGTGCCCCATAACGCAATCGAGCAAGGGCGCATGCTGGAAAGATTAGAGGAAGCTGGCGGACCCCACTTTGATAGCATGCACCAGCTTTATGAGGCGCTTACCTATGAAGGCTCCAGCCTTCACGGGACAGACAGTCACGGAATTTGGTGGCAACTGCCACCGGAACAAAAAGGAGAATAACATGCCTACCATTCCACCAATACTCATCCCGCCCATCGTCGATCCGTTGCCACTTGAGAAGCTCATCGAGATGAAACGGAAGGCCGGGGCAACACACATCCTCCAGTTTCCCCCGTCATTAAGAGTGGAGTTCGCCTCACTTCTCGAAACAGAAGTCCCTATGTGGCGACATGCCATTGAGGATTCAAGTAAGGGCGAATATGTTTCTCTTATTGTAGCCGAGACGGGCTGGATAGCGGGGTGGAACGCTGATCAGTTTCCGCGGACCCGAGCGCAGCAATAGCAAATTCGTCAACTGACGGATCGCGCGTAGGTAGATATTTCACCGGGAATCTTCTCGGAATTTCTGCCTACGCGTTTTTTTTAGATAGTGACCCACCATCAGTGAACCTCTCCCAATGCCCCATCCCACCAAACCACCAACGATGATATCGCTGGGATAATGTTTGCCTACATAGATACGCGATAGAGAAATAAAAAATGCCAAAACATACAATACCCAGCGCAACTTTGGTTCTTTGTGAGACAAAACCACTGCCATGGCCCAGGCAATCGTCGCATGCCCGGAAGGGAAAGAAAAACTATCCCCGTTGTTTCCCAGGATCATTGCTCCCATCTCCACCGTTGGCCGCGCCCTTCCAATGAGTGGCTTGATAATTTTTTCTACCAAGACCCAACTCCCTATCCCTGCCAAAATAACCGGCACAAAAAACCAATGATCTTTTTTCTCTTCTTTCAAAAAAAAGATGATAGCCAAAACAAACCAAATAATGCCCGCAGTCCCCACGCCCGAGAGAATTTTTGCAAAAAGATCAGTCAATGCTGTGTGCGGCAAGTGGTTAATGAAAAGAAATAGTCGCTGATCCATAAGGAGAAGTTGATTCATAGTATTACGTTGACTTAGCTGGTGTCGGTGTGGTGGATGGTTTGGGAGTTGCCGAGACTGACGCCACGGGAACAGGAGTAGGGGTAATAAAAATAATTTTAATCGCATTGTCTTCCGGCACAGGCGAGATAACTTTTTTCCTTGATATCACTACACCCACCACTCCAATCACGAACACAAAAAATCCAATAATAATAGCAATGGCCGTGAGGGTTTTTTTCCGATCATCCATACCTTTATTTTATATCTTCCTTCTTCCATGCCGCAAATGTACACGTCGGATAATTGCTACAGCCATAAAACATTTTCCCCCGATGCGTTTTTTTTATGACTATATCCCCCCCACATTTTGGACATTTCATGTCAATTTTTTCTACAATGGCTCTGGTGTATTTGCACTTTGGAAACGTACTGCATGCGATAAATTTTCCGTACCGTCCGATCTTTATAACTAAAGGATTGTCACATTCCGGACATTTCTCGTCAATTGCCTCCACTTCAGCTTTCACAATTTCTGCCTCTGCATACGTTTTTTCCAAATCTTTCGCAAAAGGTCCATAGAATTCAGCAATCACCGGCACCCACTGCTTTTCGCCATTAGCAATGGCATCCAAAGAATCTTCCAATTGCGCGGTAAACGGCAAGTCTAAAATTTTCGGGAAATATTTAACCAGAAAATCCGTCACAGTATTTCCCAACTCCGTCGGCACCAATTTTTTATCTTCCCGCGTCACGTATTGTCGTTCCTGAATGGTAGAAATAATCGGCGCATAGGTAGAAGGCCTACCGATACCTTTTTCCTCCAATGTTTTAACCAGAGATGCTTCCGTATATCGCGGCGGCGGGCTGGTAAAATGTTGTTCGGGAATAGCTTTGGCAAGATCAATAGTTTGGCCCACAGAAACATTGGGAATCACCACTTCATCAGTATCGCGGCCAACAATTTTTAAAAATCCATCAAACTTTACCACTGATCCTTGCGCTTCGAATTGATAGTTATTACTGCTTTTGATAACAATCGTTGTGGAATCAAACACCGCCTCTTTCGCTTGAGACGCAACTGCCCGTTTCCAGATAAGTTCATACAGCCGCAGATGATCCCTATTTAAATCATTGGTCTTATTGGTCGGATTAGTTAAATTTACGTCCGTAGGACGTATGGCTTCGTGTGCTTCCTGGGCAACTTTTGATTTCGTCTTATAGCGACGCGCACTATCTGCAACGTACTGTTTTCCGTATTCTTTACTAATAAATGTCTGTGCTTCACTGATAAATTTTTCTGCTAAATTAACAGAATCCGTACGATGATAGGTAATGAGTCCCTCTTCATAGAGTTTTTGCGCTAGCTGCATGGTGCGTTTTGAAGAAAAATAGAACCTTCTGCCTGCATCTTGCTGGAGCGTACTCGTCGTATATGGTGCATACGGATAACGCTTCACTTCTTTTTTATCAACCGCCGAAACAGTAAACGGGGATTTCAAATCGGCGACAATAGTCTTTGCTGATTGCTCGTTGATAATCGTTGACGAAGTGGTGGTGTATTTTCCATCAAATAAATCAAAATTTAATACTTGTTCGTATTTGACGCCGTCTTTAGAAACAAGCTGGACAGCAATCGAATTACCACTGGATTTATTCGTCATGCTGGTTTGTCCAGCATCTGATTGAGATCCTGGACGCGCTCGGTGACTCGCTTGCCAGGATGACGAAACGAACTCCCCACTAATCGTCCAGAATTCCTTTTTTTCAAATTTGGTTATCTCCCGCTCCCTTTCCACAATAAGCCGCACGGCAACAGATTGCACCCGTCCAGCAGACAACCATCGTTTGGATAATTTATTCCACAAAAGCGGCGAAAGATTGTATCCGACTAATCGATCAAGCACACGACGCGCTTGTTGGGCATCCACAAGCTGCATATCAATATCGCGAGGATTTTTTAACGCTTCCTCAATAGCTGACTGGGTTATTTCGTGAAACGCGATGCGAACAAATTCTTTTGATGGACTCTTTTCTTTTATAAGTTCTGCTATATGAAAAGCAATTGCCTCCCCCTCCCGATCCGGGTCAGTGGCGAGAATTATCTTGTCTGCCTTTTTTGCAGCAGTCCGAAGCTCCCCGACGTGTTTTTGCTTGAGTTTGGGGATTATATAGCGAGGAGTAAAGTTATGCTCGATATCCACGCCAAGTTCTGATTTTGGCAAATCGCGCACATGCCCAATACTTGCTTCCACTTGGTATGCACCCTTCAAAAATCGCGTCAGGGTACGTGCTTTAGTTGGTGATTCAACGATTATAAGATTCATACCAGTCCGTATTCCTTTCCTCCGTAATCTTTTACTATTCCTTTCATTTCCAGAACTGTAAGCGTAGCGGAAACATCTGACGTTTTCAAGTTGGTCGATCGCACGATCTCATCAATATGAACCCGCCGGTCATTCAGACTTTCTAAAATTTTGCGCTCTTGTTCGTTTTCGCCTTTTGGTTTTTCTCTTGATTTACTTAAGGTAAAATGATCAAGGTCAAGTTCTTCTAAAATATCTTCAACATTTTCTACTAATTTTGCTCCGTTTTTCAAAAGTTTTGCTGGCCCACGACTGTAGGGACTGGTGATGGGTCCAGGCACCGCAAAGACTTCTCGCCCTTGCTCTCCCGCGTTTCTGGCGGTTATTAATGCCCCACTGTCATCTGCTCCTTCCGTAACGACGACACCGAGCGACAACCCAGCAATGATACGATTCCTTGCCGGAAAAAGTCCTTTATTTGGACGAAGTCCCAACGGCATTTCAGAAACTATGGCGCCGTGGCCGCCTGTGGCAATATCACGATACAGTCTAGCATTGCTTGACGGGGCAATAATGTCAATACCGCAACCCAATACGGCAATCGTGTTGCCGCCGCTATCCAATGCCGTTTGATGAGCCACTGCATCCACTCCATAGGCCATACCGGAAATAATGGTGAATCCATACGAAACAAGTCCTTCAACGAGACGCGCCGTCACTTCTTTTCCGTAGGGAGTAATTTTTCTCGTACCTACCACGCCGATGGTCCGCGTCATATCTATTTTTTGCTTGCCCCCCGTAGCTTTAGCGGAGGGGCGGCCTTTAATATAAAGGACAAACGGCGCATCGGGAATTTGCTTAAGCAGTTTTGGGTACTTTGGATCAATGAGGGTCAAAACGGAAACCTGGAGGCTTACGAGTTGTTCAAGGTAGTCGTTAATATCAAATGTTTTCCGAAAGTGATCAAATTGATCAGTGAGCTTGTCTCCCAGTTTTATCTTTTTTAATGTTTCTGCCGGCGCTTCCCACGCCGCCTGTGCAGATCCAAAATAATTCAAAAGCAATTTGAATCGCGTCGGTCCAACCCCAGGAAATACGCTAAACCCGACCCAATATTTCTTTTCTTCGTCCATTAAAGATTAATGTATCAGGTAGCACATCAAAGACACAAGTTACGCAAGGGTTCAACCCTTGATCTTACCAGGGTTGAACCCTATTATAAAAGCAATGCCTGCTTTAAACGTAGTAAAACAGTATGTCATCGACGGCTATTATCACGTTTACAATCGCGGAGTCGAAAAACGTGACATTTTTCTTGATCAACAAGATTATTCCGTTTTCCTGCGGTTTCTTAAAGAATATCTCCTTCCGCTCAATCACCCAGATTTGAAAACCCTACAAGGGTTCAACCCTCGACGCAGACCTAAGAACTATTCCGATCAGATAACGCTTCTCGCCTACTGCTTGATGCCCAACCATTTTCATTTGTTCATCAAACAAAAAACTCACGATGGTTTAAAACAATTCATGACAGCTCTCGGCACTAATTATGTCATGTACTTTAATCACAAAAACGACCGTGTCGGCCCGCTTTTTCAAGGTGTTTATAAGGCAGCACTTATTGCTGAGGAGCCATACTATCTGCACATAAGCCGCTATATCCATAGAAATCCACGTTCCATTACAAGGGTTCAACCCTTGCATACTTATCCATATTCGAGCTATCGATATTTTCTAAACGAAAAAGCTCCCGACTGGTTACATCCGCATGAAATTTTGTCCATGTTTCGATCAGGACAATCGATCATGCCTAGAGATATTCTTTCTTACCAATCATTCGTGGAACATGAAGCAATCGATGATGAAGCAATGCTTGGAAGACTTCGACTTGAAGAATAAGCTATACGAGGGTTGAACCCTTGTATAGATTCTCATCGCTTCTGATATAATCCTTTTAAAACACTATGTACATCGCAATTGATATAGGCGGGACGAATGTCCGCATTGGATTATTAGACGCAACACGAAAGAAAAACCAACTCGTTGACCTTGTTTCCTTTGAAAATACTCAGGACTTTACAATTGGCGTAGAAACAATTATCCAAAACACTAAAACATTTCTCAAAAAATATGCCGTCCAAACACTTCATGGCATAGGGGTGGGAATACCAGGCGTAGTAAATGTTGCCGCAAGTACGACGATATCCCAAAATCTTCCCGCATGGTCACGTAAACCCATTCGACCATATTTTACAAAGGTATTCCATGCACCCTTTCAAATCGAAAATGATGCGGTTGTAGCGGCAATTGGAGAGGCAATCTATGGCGCCGGGAAAAACGATCAAAGCTTTATTTATATTATTTGGGGCACGGGCATAGGAGGCACAAAAATCGAACGACTTGACAAAAAAATGCATATTACTCCATTTGAACCAGGTAATATGATTATTAGCTATCATGGTCGCCAGTGTGCCTGTGGACAACGCGGTTGTCTTGAAGCGTACATCGGCGGAAGATCGATAGGAAAGATATACGGTCCTCCCTCAGAAATTCACGACGAAAAAATTTGGGAAAAAATTGCGATATATGCTACACAGGGTGTAGTCAATATCACTGCGCTCCATTTGCCAAAACATATTATTTTTGGTGGTGGTTTTATCAACAAACAATCGCACCTTCTGAAACGAATAGAAAAAAAACTGAAAACTGAGATAAAAGCAGGATTTACTATCCCAACCCTTTCTCTTTCTTCCCTTGGAGAAAACGGAGCACTCTATGGAGGCATGGGTATGTTTATGATCGATCGTATTTAGCGACTAAACCATGCCTCCAGAATCTTTTTGGCAACGGGAGCCGCCACATCGCTTCCTTCTCCTGCCTCTTCCACGAGCACCGTCACAGATATCTCTGGATCCGCCACCGGTGCAAATGTAGTAAACCACGCGTGCGTACGATTTTTGGGATCTCCAAACTCCGCCGTACCCGTTTTACACGCAACGGGAATTTTTGTCAGTGTTCCCGAAGATGAAGCCGACGCACCGGCATTTTTTCGTATCCCAAAATCAAACAACGGCCATCCTGTCCCGCCGGTTTCACATGCCCGCTTCATGCCTTCAGTGATACGTTCTAGAGAATCTTTCTTAATGTGTAAATCTTTACAATTTGCGCTTTGAGATTTCAAAATACTTGGCCGACACAACTTCCCGCCACTCCCTACCACATTGGTCCACGTATTCACTTGCAAGGGTGTCGCAAGAAGGTATCCTTGGCCAATGGACACATGGTAGGTATCGCCGGTAAACCAAAGATTATTTCTTGCCTGGCGATCTTCTTTGGAAACAAAATTAAGATTCTTCCACACTGGATCAGGCATCAGGCCAGCTGCTTCTCCCGGAAGTTCAATCCCCAGTGTCTTTCCAACACCTACGCGCCGCGCCCAGTCGGCAAGCTTATGTATCCCCAATCGCTCTCCCGTTTTATAAAAAAATATATCATTACTGCGTTCTAATGCTTTCACTATGTCTACTTGTCCTTCGGTTTTGTTGTATTTGAGAAAATACCAATTCGGAAAAGAAAATGGCCCCAAGGTTATGACACCCGTATCTTCAATGGTGGTATTTTTATCAATGACTCCCTCCTCCAGTGCTGCCAAACTCGTGACTAATTTGAATGTTGAACCAGGCGGATATACGCCGCCAATGGCACGGTCAAACATGGGTCTGTCGGCATTTTCCGCAAATGCACGATAATCCTCTTTGGCCATGCCAAAAGAAAATGCATTGAGAGAAAACGATGGAGCCGAATACAATGCCAAAATTTCTCCGGTTTGGGGCTTCGTTACGACCACTGCACCCTTGCTACCAGCAGGAAATGCTCTTGCTGCCGCTTCCTCAATTCCAGCATCAAGAGAAAGCGTAATATTTTCTCCGGCAAGCTGGGCGTCTCTACCTAACACGCGCAAAATTTTCCCTGTGGCATCAATTTCCACAAGTTCACGACCATCTCGACCCCGCAACCTTTCTTCAAACACTGCTTCTGCCCCCATTTTTCCTACCCTATCGCCCCGTCGATATTTACGGATAGTATAATAATCATCGGTTAATTCGCTACTAGTAAGTTCTCCTGTGTATCCCACCACATGCGCAGTTGCCTCTGGATAGAGATATTGCCGCATATATTCCACTTCTAAAAATGACCCAGCAGGAAGACCACTTTTTGAAAGTTTCTCTCCTTCTTCTTTTGAAAGATGAACAATACAGATGTCGTTGATTTTTTCTTGACAGGGAGAGATAAGTCGATACTGGGCAATATTGGCAACCAATGGTTTTCCCGTGCGATCAAAAAGAATACCGCGCGACGCATGGATGACCAATTCGCGGGTCCGATTACCATCGGCAAGCACCCGATAGCGATGGCCGTCAATAATCGTCAACGCAAATAATCGAAAAATGAGAATAAAAAAAATGAGGCAAAGGAGAGAACTAAAAAGCAATGCTCTGCCGGACCCCAACCACCATGCACCATGAGGATCAGAAATAAATCTTGTCCGCGTTTTTTTCTCAATAATCAGGCTGTCGGAGAAAGCTTTTCCCAGCTTCATATAATTCCTATCAGCATGAGTCCTATGAAGCTTGCGGAGTACAGAACTCCCGCAACTACCTGCGCCACCGTATGATTTTTCCGTTTCACCCGCGCCCATGCGACGAGCGGAATAGTCAAAAGAATCGGCGACCAGTCCCACCCAAACCATTGCAGGATAAAAAGAGTGGCAAGCGTGAGTGCACTCGTGTGTCCGGAGATTTTCCAAAACAAGGTGATCGCAAAAAATCCGGCAAACCAAAAAAAGAAAAAAAGAAAAAGTTGCACCAAATATGCATTTCCAAACATCTGTATTAAAATAAAATCAACACCCAGAAGTCCCAAAAAAACTACAAACGCGCGAACCCGTTGCCTACGGTTCGTTAAGTCCCAATTGCTGACCCGTCGGGTTTTTATAGCCCAAAAGAGAAACGCAAGAGGCGGCAAAAACATACCAAAAAAAAGAACCACAAGAAATCGCGTCATTGCCCCTGGTGGCATATTGCTTTTTCCTACCACAATGACTGCAACCACAGCAAAGACATTTATGGGATCAAAAAGACGAGAGATGATGGTTGCAAACTTCTTCATACTTTCCGTGCAGCCACTTTTACTTTCCGAAGTAGTGCCGGATCATCCAAAAGTTTTCCGCAGCCGCGGACCACAGCCGTCTGCGGGTCATCGGTCACCCAGACAGGCATTTTCAGCTCCATGGCGATACGTTTATCCATGCCGCGGATAAGTGCTCCCCCGCCAGCAAGCACTATCCCGTGTTCCACTATATCACCAACCAGCTCCGGCGGCGTTTCTTCTATAGTTTCTGAAATTCCTTCGATAATCTGACCGATGACGGTTGCTAATGCTTCGCGAACTTCTGATTCATTTAACCGCACTGATTTTGGCAAACCAGTTTCCACGTCTCGCCCGCGCACGACGGTCTGCCGTTCTGTTTTATCTGTGGGGTAAGCGCTCCCAATGGCGATTTTTACCTGTTCTGCCGTCTGCTCACCGACGAGTAACGAATATTTCAATCGTATAAATGTGGTAATTGCCTCATCCATCTCATCACCAGCTATGCGGATACTGCGATTAACGACTATCCCACCCAGACTAAGAACTGCTATCTCACTGGTTCCTCCGCCGATATCACAAATAAAATTTCCGGCGGACTCTTCAATCGGAAGGCCGGCACCGATTGCTGCGGCCATTGGTTCTTCAATAAGATACGCCTCCCGTGCGCCAGCCATAATGGCTGCCTCTTGCACGGCCCGGCGCTCCACTTCTGTAACGCCCGAAGGAATACCCACGACCACTTTTGGACGCGGAATTTTTGGGATAAATGAAGGCCGGGGTGATTGGTGAACCAAAGTAATATAGTGCTTGAGCATCGCAGCTGTTGCGTCAAAATCCGCTATCACTCCGTCTTTCAAAGGTCGAAACGCTTCAATCGTTTGTGGCGTTTTGCCCAACATTTTTTTCGCTTCACCACCAATTGCTAAAATGTGTTTCGTTTTTTTGTGCCGGGCAACGACAGATGGCTCGCGAATGACGATGCCTTTCCCACGCACATAGACGAGCGTGTTGGCAGTGCCCAAATCAATACCTAAATCATGGGAAAATAGACCAAAGAGGCTCCCTAACATCGTGGGGACATTGTATCACAGTGAACGTGGATTTTTATAACACCATAAATAAATCTTCATGGGGATAATAGTGATCAAAAATTGTCCCAGATTCTTCGTCCATGAATGATTGTTTCGGTGCTTCTTCATCGGGTCGGGCATCTTTTCTTTTTGCATCGGGATGTCGAATATGAATAATTTTTAACATCTTCATTCCGCGCTCACTAGTTGGTTTTGGGACATAGCATAGTCCTTGTTTAGTTCGATAATATCGGCTATTTTTGGTGTTCCAGAAAGTATTTCTTGGTAGTTTGGCGCTGTATCAAAAAGTACCCCAAAATATTGGGCTTTCATAACCGAATTCGTGCCTAAAAGCAGTAGATCTTCCAGGTGTTCCAGAAAGTATTTTATGTAGGCCATAACTATGTGCATGTCGGTTGGTTTTGATTGAATATTCTTTTGTTTTTGAGCAATGAGTTCAGCGATACTGCATGCGATCTTTACAAGCTCTTGCTCAACGTACTTAACACCTACCTCAGATGTTAAGTATTTAAGCGTACCTCCGGTGAGCGTTTCTTGTGTTTTAAGCTCCATAATTCGGTTATCAAGATTTGTGTCGTCCGTATTGACCATTGATTCCCGTTTGTCCCATTCGTTTAAAACGGCGGTAACTAAAGCGTCAGAAAATCCTGGTGCAAGTTTTATGTTTTGAACGAATTTAGTAATTGTTTCGTCAAAGTCCTTTTTAGAGACACGGAAATAGTGGCCTCGTTTATTACAATGATAGGCTGGATAGTATTTGCCAAGCTTACCTCTTGAGGCGCTGCCATAAAGTGGTCGGTTACAATGAGGACACATAACAATCTTTTTATAGGGGAAGTCCGGGTTTCGAACTCCTTTTTTAACGAGGTATTGCGCCGCCTTCCAGTGGTAGATTTTTACTTCCCCGTTTTCCTCTGAGATGGTAATTTTGCCCTTATTAGCTCTATTAAATGTATCAATAGAAACCAACCCATCAAATTTTCCCTTTTGAGGATTATCTTTTGTCCAATTGACCAGATTGATTCCGGCGAATACTGGATTTTGAAGATACCGCCAGAATCCCTTTAGGGTAAGTTCTTGGCCGCCTCTTTGTTTGAGTATTTTTGTCCGATCTTTGGGATCACGGACCAAGTTAAGTCGTGATTTGTAACCTGATTTGTTTATTTCATCAACGATTTGCTGGTCATCAAGCGTTCCCAAACAACGCATATCAAACATTTTAATAATCCAGGCAGATTCAACTGGGTGGGCTTTTAATATCGTTCGTGTCCCATTTGGCGTTTCAACCTTGACGTTCATAAAGCCAAACGGTGCAGCTCTGACCCAATACCCTAATCGAGAATAGCGGATTTCGGCTCCGATCATCCGGCTCATGATATCGCGCATTTCATCTTTAGCCCGTTCTGCTTCAAGCATTTCAGATTTCTTGGTGGGAGAATACACACTCCACTTAAATGCTACACCCAAATGTTCAAGAGTATTGACCTGTTGTTTACCAATAACGCCGTAAATATCAATCAGCTTTACGCCATAATGGGTAAGCTGCATTTTAAGGACGTCGTAGGAATAGGAACCTCCTCGGGTAAACCTGTCTATGGATTTAATAATAAAAAGTTTA
>Ga0209515_10007459_pt1 | contig 13162 bp, 10 predicted proteins | sample Subgroupgradi54m_FD_187454 | JGI IMG/M metagenome (GOLD analysis project Ga0209515, IMG submission 187454) | Subsurface groundwater microbial communities from S. Glens Falls, New York, USA - GMW60B uncontaminated upgradient, 5.4 m (SPAdes)... ...
CGGAGGCACCCGCGCCCGCGCCCGCCGCGCCCGCGCCCGTCGCGCCGCCCGCGCCGTGAGCGTTCGCAAGTTCCGCACCAGCGCCGCCGACGCGGGCCAGGCGCTCGGCGCGTGGCTGGCCGCACGCCTGGGCGAACCGGAGGCCGCGGCGCGCGCACGCATCGGCGCGGGTGCGGTCTATGTCGACGGCCGGCGCGAACGCGATCCTGCGCGCAGGCTCGGCGCGGCCGCTTCGATCAGCGTGCAGCCCGAGACCGCCCGGCCCGACGTGGCGTGGCGTGTCGTCCTCGCCGACGCCGACGTGGTCGTCGTCGACAAGCCGGCCGGCCTGGCCGTGCAGGCCACGCGCGAGGCGGCCCATGCGCTCGACGAGCAGGTGGCCCACGCCTACCCGGGCGCGACGCTCTTGCATCGCATCGACCGCGACACCTCGGGGCTGGTGCTGTTCGTGCGCGCCGCCGCCGCGCGGGCACGCTTCCAGGCCTTCCTGACCTCGGGCGCCATCGTGCGCGAGTACCTGGCGGTCGTGCGTGGCGCGCCGTCCGCCGACGCGCGGCTGGTTCTCGACGCGCCGCTCGGTCCCGATCCGCGCGACCACCGCCTGCAGGCCGCGCGCGTGCCGGGAGGCTCGCCGGCGCGCACGCACGTCGCGCTGGTTCGCACGAACGGCGTCCGCGACGTCTCGCTGCTCCGCTGCACGCTCGACACCGGCCGCACGCACCAGATCCGCGTCCACCTGGCCGACGCCGCCCTGCCCATCCTGGGCGACCCGCTCTACGCGCCCGCCGACGTGCGCGCCGCTGCGCCGCGCCTGGCCCTGCACGCGACGCTCCTGCGCTGGCCGGGCGGCGAGGCCACCTCGCCGCTACCGGACGACCTGGCGCGCCTCATGGCATGATGCCGCGCCATGGCCGCGCCTGACGCCCCCATCCGCCTGCGCGCCGCTCGCCTCCCTGACGAAGCCGCGGCGCTCGGCCACGCCGACTTCCGCTCCTTCCGCGAGGGCACGCCCGAGATGTGGATGGCGTACTACCGTGACAACTCCTACCTGCACCACCGCGACGGCGTGCTGGTCGCCGAGCGCAACGGTGACATCGGCGGGCAGTGCGCGCTCCTGCGCTTCGACCTGTCACTCCAGGGTGTCGACGTGCCCGCCATGGGCCTGGCCGCCGTCGGCGTGGCCCCCGAGCTGCGCCGTCAGGGCGTCGCCGACCGCCTCATGCGCGAGGCCCTGCGCCGCATCCGCCGCGCCGGCGTGCCGCTCGCGCTGCTGTACCCGTTCTCGGTCGCCTTCTACCGCCGCTTCGGCTACGAGCTGTGCGAGTGGGTCGACCTCCTGCGCGTGGCGCCCGCGCAGCTGCCGCCCTCGCCGCTGCGCAAGCACGTGCGTCGCTTCGACCCCGTGCGCGACGACGAGGCGGTGCGCGCGCTCTACGACCGCTGCCGCCGCGCCGGCGCCACCGGGCCGTTCGCGCGCGACCATTACTGGTGGACGACGCGCGTCTACAAGCGCGGCGACGAGTGGTTCGTCTACGACGATGCGCGCGCGTCCGGCCTGACCGGCCTGCTCGGTTACAGCGTTCCCGCCGTACCCGGGTACCCCTACCAGCTCGCCTCGGTGCACGATTTCTGGGCCGAGACGCCCGACGCCTACGCGGGCCTGATCGGCGCGCTGGCCGCGTTCGGCGAGCAGTTCGCCAGGATCGAGACCTACCTGCCGCGCGGGCACGCGCTGCCGCTGCTGGTCGAGCACGGCCGCAACGACGTCGAGATGGAGACGCGCGCGCACATCGGCGCGTACACCGCGACCTGCGCCATGGCGCGCATCGTCGACATCGCCGCCGCGTTCGCGGCTCATCCGGGCGTGCGCCGCGTGCGCGGGCGCGTCGGCCTCGATGTGACCGACCCGGTCTTTCCCGATCAGTCGCGCTCGTTCGACGTCACGTTCGGTGCCCGAGGTGCGCGCGTCGCCCCCGGCAGCGCGGCGCGTGCGCGCCTGGCCATCTCCATCCAGCGCCTGTCGCAGGTGTACTTTGCCGCCGCGACCGCGACCCAGCTGCTGTCGCAGGGCCTCCTCGTCGGCTCATCCGCCGCCGCCTCCCTCCTCGACGCGGCGTTCGCCGGCCCGCCCCTGCACCTGGGCGTGGCCAACTACTTCTGACCTGAATTTCACCTTCCAGATCGGCGTCTTGACTCGTATCTCGGCAGCCGGTACACGTGAGGCGGAGGCTAAATGCGCGGGTTGAATAGCTTTTTCGTAGGGGTCGCGACCGCGGCCACCATCGTGCTCACCACCGTGAGCGCCCAGGCGCAGGTCAAGCGCGTCGCGCCTCCCGTCGGTGTGAAGCCGCTCTCGACGGTCCATCCCGAGCAGGGTTTCGTCGAGGACGCCTATGCCTTCGACGGCTCGGGCGGCCGCCTGGCGCTGGTGCGCGCCGACGCCTCGGCCTACGCCGAGCTGGAGATCATCGATCTCGCGCAGGGCGGCGCCAGCCTGGCCAAGTTCGACATCAGCCCGGCGACCACCTGGGTCACCAGCGTGGCCTTCGTGCTCGACGGCAACCAGATCTTCTTCACCGGCAAGACCGCCGACGAGGCGCGCGTGACCGGCTTCGTCTACGACCTCGCCGGCAAGCAGAAGCGCAAGTTCGGCCCCGCCACCGACGTCACGCTCACCGACGTGAACGGCACGCCCGCGGTCGCGGTCTACAACGCCATCGCGCGCAAGGACGGCGTCACCCACGAGGTGTCGCTCTTCCGCCTCGCCGACGGCAAGCCGCTCAGCAAGAAGCGCGTGCTCAAGGCCGACGTCGACGGCTTCGTCAAGCCGCTCGACCTGCGCATCCTCTACTTCAAGAATGGCTACGCCCAGATCGTCGGCATCAAGAAGGGCGCCTACGACAAGCTCAAGGACCAGCGCCTGAACGACAACGAGGCGCTCTACGACGTCAACGAGGGCAAGGTGCTGCGCGCCACGCCCATCGGCGACCTGGTCGCCTACTCCAAGCTGCTCAAGCTGCGCCAGCTGAGCCCCAACCGCGCCGTCTTCGCCGTCGTGGGCGACGACGGCCGCGGCGTCGACGTACTCACCGCCGAGGACAAGATCGTGCGCCTCGAGACCACGCTCAGCTTCGAGCACTACGACCCCAAGTCGCTGCAGCAGCAGCTCGGCCGCGACGGCAAGCTGTACTTCTCCCTGACCATCGATCCGGTCAACCCGCCGGCGGTGGCGGCCAAGAAGGCCGATCCGGTGCACATCGATCTGTACGTCTTCGATCCCGCGACCAGCAAGACCGAGCGCCTGGCGCGCCTGCCCCAGAACGAGCGCGACTTCACCTGGGCGGTCGCGGGCGGCCGCTGGGCGGTGCTGCGCAAGCACAAGGGTTACGGCCGCGGCGGGCCGGATCTCGAGCTCTACGACCTCGTCGGCGGCGCGAAGTAGCTTCGGCGCCCGCCTGGCCCCTATAATCGCCGGCGGGCCACGACCATGACTGCCGACGCGCCGAGCGACGTGGACGTCTATCATCTGCCGCGCGGCGGTACCATCGTGCGCACCTCGGCGGGGCTGGTGCAGTTCGGGGCGCCGCCCGAGACCATCAAGGACTCGCTCGGTCTGGGTCTGGGCGTGCCGACGATCTACGTGCTGCCGTCGTCGTGGTTCTCGCGCCGGCGCGGCATGACCTGCGCCGAGCTGGAGTTCCCCGCCTACTACAACTACTTCCTGCACGGGCGCAAGCTGCTCGCGGTGTGCGACGACGACGGTCGCCGCCGCCTGCACGCCATCCTGCGCGAGGCGCTGCTGGGGCCCGAGCGTTACGACCAGGTCGTGCGTGACTTCGACGCCTCGGTGCCGGTGGAGGCGCGGCCCAACCTGCCCGCCGAGTGCGAGTTCTTCCGCGCCGGCGCGGGTGGACCCGACGGCGTGCAGATCGACGACATGGTCGATTGCCGTCTCTACGACGCGAGCGGCTGCGCCCTCGTCGGCGAGGGCGTCGAGATCCGGCGCATCGCGTCGGCCGACGGTGCGCCCGCCTGGCGTCTGGTCGACGGCGGCCGCGTCCTGGCCGAGGTCGAGGACGTCGAGCCGCCGCCGCCCGCGCCGCTGCGCGTGTCGCGCATCGCGCCGCGCGTGCCCTTCTCGCCGCCCGCGTTCGGCGTCACCGTGCTGGGCTCGTCGCACGGCTTCGACCCGGGCGGCAAGACCACCGGCTTCGTGCTGTGGATCAACCGGCGCGGCGTGCTGGTCGACCCGCCTTGCGACGCCACCGACATCCTGGCCGCCGCCGGGGTTCCGCCGCATCAGGTCGACGCGGTCATCCTGACGCACTGCCACGCCGACCACGACTCGGGCGTGTTCCAGAAGGTGCTCGAAGAGGGCCGCGTCAGCCTGTACACGACGCCCACCATCCTGGGCAGCTTCCTGCGCAAGTGGATCGCCATCACCGGCGAGAGCGAGGAGCGGCTGCGTCGGCTGTTCGTGTTCCGCCCGGTCACCATCGGCGCGCCCCACCGCATCAACGGGGGCGAGTTCCGCTTCTTCTACGCGCTGCACTCGATCCCGACCGTGGGCTTCGAGTGCTGGTTCGGCGGCAAGAGCATGGTCTACTCGTCGGACACGCTGTACCAGCCCGAGCGCATCGAGAGCATGCACAAGGCCGGCGTGCTGACCGCGGCGCGACGCGACTCGCTGCTCGACTTCCCCTGGCACCACTCGCTGGTCATCCACGAGGCCGGCGTGCCGCCCATCCACACGCCCGCGACGCAGCTGGCGCAGCTGCCGCCCGAGGTCAAGCAGCGCCTGCGCCTCATCCACATCGCCGAGAGCGATCTGCCCGAGGGCCAGGGGCTGTCGCTGGCGCGCACCGGCTTCGAGAACACCATCGACCTGCCCGTGGCCGAGCCGCGCCACGCCGAGGCGCTCGAGGTCCTCGACGCGCTGGCGTCGATCGAGCTGTTCCGCAACTTCAACGTGACCCGCTGCCGCGAGTTCCTGACCATCTCGCGGCGCGAGATCCACGCGCCCAGCTCGCTCATCATCGGCCAGGGCGAGCCAGGCGACCGCTTCTACATCATCGTCGCGGGCGAGGCGGTGGTGGTGAAGGACGGCGTGGTCGTGAAGACGTACCGCGGCGGCGACTTCTTCGGCGAGACTGCCCTGGTCACCGGCGCGCCGCGCTCGGCCGACGTGCGCGCCAAGACCGAGCTGGTCCTGCTCGCCGTCGACAAGTACGACTTCCTGTCCTTCCTGCGCGGCACCGACCTGGTCGCCGCCCTGGTGCGCCTGGCCAAGAACCGCGATCTGCCCTCGTGGGACGTCATGGGCGAGAACCCGGTGCTGCGCGTGCTCTCGGCGGCGCAGAAGACGCAGCTGCAGGCCGTGCTCGAGCATGTGCCGGTGCAATCGGGCCAGGAGCTGTGGAAGCAGGGCGCCCCGCCCGACGCTGCCTGGCTGCTCGACACCGCCATGGCCGAGTGGGTCGACGCCACCGGCGCGGTGGTACGCCTGCAGCGCGGCGCGCTGCTGTGCGACTTCGACGCCATCCTGCGTCCGCGCGCGTACGAGACGACCGCGCGCATCGTGCACGCAGGCGACGTGTACCGGGCCCCCGCGGCGGCGATGCGTCAGTTTCTGGAGAACAACCCGGGCGTGCAGCTCGCGCTGGCGGGCTCGCAGTTCGTCGACTGACTTCTAGCGGTTTCCCCGATATGTATTCCCCGGTAATCCGATGAACAACGAGTTTGAAGCGCTGCGTCGCGGCTCTATACTCGCCATCAACCATGGGCACCACCTGGAAGGAAGCGCTCGGCGCGCGCGTCCCTGACGCGCTGGGTCGAGAGATCGACATCTTCGAGACGCAGATCGAGCTGCGCAAGAAGGGCAAGATCGAGGAGAAGCTGTTCGCCGAGACGCGTCTGCGTCGCGGCGCGTACGGCCAGCGCTACGACAACGGCCAGCGTCACGACGGCGAGAAGACGCAGCCGCTGACGTTCCCGTCGGGAGACATCACCAAGGGCCCCAGCACCATGTGGGACGCGCCCGGGATGCAGCGCATCAAGATTCCCTACGGACGCATGAGCGCCGAGCAGCTCGACGCCCTGTCCGACGTGGCCGAGGAGTACTCCGACCGCATCCTGCACGTGACCACGCGGCAGGACATCCAGCTGCACTTCGTGCACATCGAGGACACGCCCGACCTGCACCGGCGCCTGGCCGCGGTCGGCATCACCACGCGCGAGGCCTGCGGCAACACCATCCGCAACGTCACCGCCTGCCCGTACTCGGGCGTCTGCCGCGACGAGCGCTTCGACGTCACGCCCTACGCGCACGCGCTGACCTACTTCCTGCTCGGTCACGACGACACGCAGGACTTCGGACGCAAGTTCAAGGTCGCCTTCTCCGGCTGCAAGGAAAACGCGTGCGGCCTGACCAACTTCCACGACCTGGGCGCCATCGCGCGCACCCGCGTGGTCGACGGCCAGGTCAAGCGCGGCTTCGAGCTGGTCATCGGCGGCGGGCTCGGCTCGGTGCCGCAGAATGCCCAGCTCTTCGACGAGTTCCTGCCCGAGGAGGAGCTGCTGCCCATCGCGCAGGCGATGAGCCGGGTGTTCGCGCGCCTGGGCGAGCGGGCCAACCGCGCGCGCGCCCGCTTCAAGTTCGTGGTCAAGAAGCTGGGTATCGAGGAGACCAGGCGCCTCATCCTGGAGGAGCGCGCGCAGCTGCGCCCCGATCCGCGCTGGACGGCCTTCCTGGCCGATCTCCATGCCACCGACGAGCAGCCGCTGCGCCCTCTGGGCCCGCTGCCGGGCGGCCCGTTGCCCGAGGGCTTCGCGCGCTGGCGCGCGTCCAACGTCATGCCGCAGCGCCAGGACGGCTACTTCATGGCGCTCATCACCCTGCCGCTCGGCGACCTGACCTCGGAGCAGGGCCGCGCGCTCGCCGACGTGGCGCGCCAGTACACCGGCGACACCATGCGCACCACCGCCGACCAGAACATGCTGCTGCGCTGGGTCAGCGAGGCCGACCTGCCCGCGGTCTACACGGCGCTGGCCAGGATCCACCTGGCCGAGCCGGGCGCGGGCACCATCAGCGACATCGCCGCCTGCCCGGGCACCGACACGTGCAAGCTGGGCATCTCGTCGTCGCGCGCGCTGGCGGCCGAGCTGAGCAAGGAGCTGCGTGCCTCGGGGCTCGACCAGAACCCGAATGCCAAGCACCTGCACATCAAGGCCAGCGGCTGCTTCAACTCGTGCAGCGCGCACCACGTGGCCGACCTGGGCTTCCTGGGCGTGCAGCGCAACGTGGGCGGTCGGCGCGTGCCGCACTTCCAGCTGGTCATCGGCGGGCAGTGGGAGAACAACGCCGGCTCGTACGGCCTGGCCATCGGCGCGGTGCCGTCCAAGCGCGTGCCCGAGCTGGTCAAGAAGATCACCGAGCAGTACGCGCGCGAGCGCCAGGACGGCGAGTCGATGGCGCAGTTCGTCAGCCGCATCGGCAAGAAGACCATCCGCGCCTACGTCGAGGAGACGCAGAAGTTGCCCACGTACGAGCAGGATCCCAGCTTCTACAGCGACTGGGGCGACCCGCGCGAGTACACCATCTCCGACCTGGGCGAGGGCGAGTGCGCGGGCGAGGTCGTGCCCTACGTGACCGTCGAGCTGGCCTCGGCCGAGCGCGAGATCTTCGAGTCGCAGATGCTGCTCGACGAGGGCAAGCTGGCCGGCGCGTCGGCGCGCGCCCTGACCGCCATGGTGCGCACCGCACGTGCCCTGGCGCGCGAGAAGAACGGCAACATCGGCACCGAGCCGGGCGAGGTCGTGGCCGAGTTCCGCAAGCACTTCTACGACACGCAGCTGTTCTTCGACCCGTTCGCGGGCGGCAAGTTCGCGCAGTACTTCTTCCGCGCCCACGACGAGCGCGACAAGCCGGCCACGGCCGAGTCGACGCACCAGCTGATCGAGGAAGCCAGCCTGTTCATCGACGCTGCCCACGAATGCTACGCGCGGCTCGGCTCGTCGCTGCGCGCGGCCGTCGTCACCCTGGGGACCCCGTAGAAGCCATGGACGCGCACAAGCTGCAGCTGAAGATCTTCCTCACCCCCGAGTCGGCGCGCGCGGTCGAGGCCGAGGCGTTCGTGCCCGTGTTCCACCGCTGGATCAAGGAGCACCGCCTGCCCGAGCTGCTCGTCGACGTGGCCAGCTACGCGCACGTGCCCGAGGGTCCGAGCGTGGCCCTCATCGGCCACGGCTCGGACTACTTCATCGACGCGGGCGCCGGGCGCGTGGGCCTCGTGCACAGCCGCAAGCGTTCCGGCTTCGGTCCGGCCGAGCGTCTCGCCGACCTGGTTCGCCGCACCCTGCACGCGGCCGTGCTGCTCGAGAGCGACCCGGCGCTCGCCGGCAAGCTGCATTTCGCCACCGGCGAGCTGCTCTTCCGCATCAACGACCGCCTGCTCGGGCCTCCGACCGACGCGACCTTCGCTCAGGTCCGCCCCGAGCTTGAAGCCCTGGCCGGCCGCCTCTTCGCCGGCACCTTCGAGCTGACGCGCGTGGGCGGCCCCAAGGAGCTCTTCGCGGTGCGCCTGGTGAGCCCGACCGCCGTCCCGCTCGCGACGCTCCTGGAGCGTGCAGGCGGCCCTCCCGTGAAGGACGCCTCGCTGGTCGCGTAACGACCTGGGGACGGTGTTGCCAAATTAACTTTCGTGCGCAAGTACGTGACTTCTCGTCGCGCTCGAAAGATTTCGCAGGCTTCCCAGCGAAAGTTAATTTGGCAACACCGTCCCCTACGTCCGGGGTGCGCGGGTCAGCCGTACGCCGCTGGCGGCGGGCGCGCCCGGGCAGGGCGGGTGCAGCTTCTCCAGCGTGATGGTCACGCCGGTGTCGGGGTGCAGCTCCTGGATGGCGTCGATGATGGCGCCGGCCAGCGCCTCGATCAGCTTGAAGGTGCGCTTGGTGCCGATCTCGAGCACGACCGCGCACACGCGCCGGTAGTCGATCGTGTCCTGCAGCTTGTCGGACGCGGCTGACGCGTTCAGGTCGTGGGTCAGCTCGACGGCGCAGCGGAAGCGGCGCGTGTTGCGCCGTTCGTAGGCGGTGAAGCCGTGGGACGCTTCGAACTCGATGCCCGAGACGAAGATCGCGTCGGGCGCGGCCATGTGCGGCTAGCGGGCCCGGGCGCGCGACTTGGTCTCGGCCGCCGACTCGGGCTCCTCCGCCTCGTCCTCGCCTTCCTCGGCGGCCAGCTTCTTCATCTTGCGCGTGATCATCTGCTTCTTGAGCGGGCCGACGAAGTCGACCATCAGCTTGCCGTTCAGGTGATCACCCTCGTGCTGCATGGCGCGGGCGAACAGGCCCTCGCCCTCGACCTCGAAGGTCTTGCCGTCCATGCCCATGGCGCGCACGCGCGCGCGCAGCGCCCGCTTGATGGGCACGTAGATGCCGGGGAAGGACAGGCAGCCCTCTTCCTTGGTCTCGGTCTCGTCGCTGGTCCAGACCACCTCGGGGTTGATGAAGACCATGGGCGGCGCGTTCTCTTCGCCGCCGGCCACGCTGCCCTCGATGAGGTAGATCTTCTCCGGCGCGCCGATCTGGATGGCCGCGATGCCAGCGCCGTTCTCGTCGAACATGGTCTCGGCCAGGTCCTGGACCAGAGCGCGGATCTCATCGCTCACCTTGGTCACCGTCCTGGTCGGCTGACGGAGGCGAGGGTCGGGGAACTTGACGACAGGACGTACGGCCATGGATGCACCTTAATTTTGCGCGGGAGACGTGTCAATGCACGCACCCGGAGATAGCTATGATGCCTCGTTGACTTTATGGCGAGCATCCATAATGTACACACGTTGTCCTCTTCGCCATCCATCGAGCGCTACGCCGAAGCCGAAATCCCCACCCTTTTCGGGCCTTTCCGCGTAATTGTGTACCGTTTGATCGATTCGCCCACGGAGGAGCACGTCGCCATGGTGCGCGGCGACGTCTCCGGCCGCGACGCGGTGCTCACGCGCGTGCACTCCGAGTGCTTCACGGGCGAGGTCATTCACTCGCTGAAATGTGACTGTCGCGATCAGCTGGACGCTGCGCTCGAGGCCATCGCCGCGGCGCCGAACGGCGGCGTGCTGATCTACCTGCGCCAGGAAGGCCGCGGCATCGGCCTGGGCAACAAGATCCGCGCCTACGCGCTGCAGGCGCAAGGTCATGACACCGTCGAGGCCAACGTGGCGCTCGGCTTCGCGCCCGACCTGCGTCGCTACGACGCGGCGGTCGAGATCCTGGCCGACCTTGGCGTCAAATCGGTCGCTCTCATGACCAACAATCCAGAGAAGCTCCACGCCCTCGAGAACCTCGGCATGAAGATCGCCGAGCACATTCCGCACTGGGTGGCAGAGCAAGAACACAACCGCGAGTACCTCGAGGTCAAGCGCGCCAAGATGGGCCACCTCGAGGGCGCGCCGCCCGCGCGTCGCCGCAAGCGCGGCATCTAGCGCACCCGGCGTACCGCCCAGGAGTCACGTCATGGCCGAGCTCTCCGAGAACAGCGTCAAGGATGCGCTGAAGAAGGTCTTTTACCCGGGCGTCAGCAAGGACGTCGTGGTCAGCGGCGTGGTCAAGAAGGTCGCCGTCGCTGGCGCCGACACCACGCTGACCGTGGTCCTGCCGACCATGGTCATCGCCCCCGCCGCGCGCGCCAAGCTCGAGCAGGAGCTGCGCACTGCCGCCGAGGCCGCGGGCGCCAAGAAGGTCACCCTCGACGTCAGCATCAAGGTCGCGTCGCTGCCGCCGCCCGCCGACAAGGCGCGCCTGGTCGGGGTCAAGAACGTCATCGCCGTCGCCTCGGGCAAGGGCGGCGTGGGCAAGTCGACCGTGGCCACCAACCTGGCCCTGGCGCTGCAGCGCTGGGGCGCCAAGGTCGGCCTGCTCGACGCCGACGTGTTCGGCCCGTCGGTGCCGCAGATGCTGGGCACGCCGCAGAAGCCGGTCGGCGGCACCGCCGAGAAGCGCATCGGCCCGGCCGAGTACTACGGCATGAAGGTCATCTCGGTGGCCTTCTTCGTCGAGAAGGACGCCGCCGTGGTCTGGCGCGGCCCCATGGTGCACAAGCTGCTCGAGCAGTTCATGACCGACGTCGACTGGGGCGAGCTGGACTACCTGGTGCTCGACCTGCCGCCCGGCACCGGCGACGTGCAGCTGTCGCTGTCGCAGCTCATCCCCATCACCGGCGCGGTCATGGTCACGACGCCGCAACAGGTGGCGGTCATCGACGTGGTCAAGGGCATCTCGATGTTCAAGAAGGTCGAGATTCCCATCGTCGGCGTGATCGAGAACATGTCGTACTACGTGTGCCCCGCGTGCGGGCACAACGACGCCATCTTCTCCTCGGGCGGCGGCAAGGAGCTGGCGCGCGCCGTCGACACCGAGTTCCTGGGCGAGATCCCCATCGACGGGCGCGTGCGCCACGGCGGCGACTCGGGCGTGCCCATCGTGGTCGGTGTGCCCGAGGGCGAGCACGCCAAGATCTTCATGGCCCTGGCCGAGCGCGTGGCCGGACGCATCGTGACCACGGTGCTGTCGGGACCGCGCCGTTCGGCCAGCCTGGTCGCGATCAAGTAGCGGCAGAAGCGGCGCGCACGGCGTCGAGCAGCGCGGCGAGATCCGCGTCGCTCGTCGCCGGGTTGATCAGCGTGACACGCAGGAAGACGCCCGCGGGCAGCGTGGTCTGCACCAGGTAGAAGCGTCCCTCGGCGAGCAGGCGGCGGCGAATCGCCGCCTGGTCCGCGCCGCGCAGGCGGAAGCAGACGATGTTGCAGTCGGGGCGCACGGCCAGCTCGAAGTCCTCGGCCGCCTCGAGCGCGTCGGCGAAGCGCTGCGCCAGCGCGAAGCGTCCGTCGACGTAGTCGGCGAAGTACTCGCGCCCGTAGGCGGCCAGCGCCACGTACAGCTTGAGCGCCATCATCGACTTGGTGCACTCGAGCGTGCGCCCGGCCAGGTTGAACCACTGCTCCTCGGGCGCCGCGCCCGAGAACAGGTAGGAGGCCTCCTGGGCGAACGGTTCGTACGAGCGCGCGCCGTCACGGAAGAGCACGGCGGTCACGAGCGCGGGCATGAGCATCATCTTGTGCGCGTCCCAGACGACCGAATCGGCGCGTTCGATGCCGCGCAGGCGCGGCCGCTGCTGCTCGGAGAGCACCGCCGACGCGCCGTGCGCACCGTCGACGTGCAGCCACAGGTCGTGCTCGGCGCAGAAGTCGGCCACCTCGGCGAGCGGGTCGAATGCGCCGGTGGCGGTCGACCCGGCCGAGGCGACCACGGCGATGACCTTGCGTCCCGACGCCTCGGCGGCGCGGCGCGCGGCGTCGAGCGCGTCGACGCGCAGGCGGAACCTGGCGTCGACCGGCACCGGCTGCGCGCCTGCCTTGCCCAGGCCCATGATCTGCAACGAGCGGGCGATGCAGTAGTGCGTCTGCTCGGAGGCCAGCACGGCCAGCAGCGGGCCGGCCGTGGCGCCGCCGCCCCAGGCGTCGAAGCCGGCCTTGGCCTGGCGCGCGGCCAGGAGCGCGGTCAGGTTGCCCGCCGAGCCGCCCGAGGTCAGCACGCCATCAGCGCCGTCGGGGAAGCCGAGCGTGGCGGCGAGGAAGCGCACCAGGTTGCGCTCCATGGCCGTGACCACCGGGCCCATCTCGTAGACCGCGTTGCCGTTGTTCAGCAGCGACGAGACCAGGTCGCAGAGCGCCGCGATCGGAAGCGGCGACGTCACCTGGTGCCCGACGTAGCGCGGATGGTGCAGGTGGTTCGACTCGGCGACCACGCGTGCGAGCAGATCGAACGCGGCGCGCTCGCCGCGTGCCACGCCGTCGACCGGCCAGGCGGCCACGTGCTCTGCTGGCTCGCGCCAGGGCAGGACGGGCAAGGACGGCACGTCGCGCAGGTAGTCGGCCAGCTGGTCGACGAGCTGGTGGCCGAGCGAGCGAAAGGCTTCGGGATCGAAGGCGGACTTCACGCCGCGTTCGTAACACGCTCACGGCGTGACGAGCGAGATGGACGACGTGCACGCGCCCTTGCCGCGATGGCCGGCGGCGTCGACCAGCACGACGCAGAAGGTGACCGCGTCGGCAGCGGGCGCCAGGGTCACGCCCAGCTCGGCGCACGCGGCCGGCACCGCCGCGGCGGG
>Ga0209515_10007460_pt1 | contig 13162 bp, 12 predicted proteins | sample Subgroupgradi54m_FD_187454 | JGI IMG/M metagenome (GOLD analysis project Ga0209515, IMG submission 187454) | Subsurface groundwater microbial communities from S. Glens Falls, New York, USA - GMW60B uncontaminated upgradient, 5.4 m (SPAdes)... ...
TGTCCCCTGCCGTAGCCCTGGCCGTGCTCTCGACTGCCTTGCGCACCGCGTGGAACTGGTGGTAGCCGGCCATCTTCTTGGACGTCCCCTGCCGCAATGTCTCGAACACCACGAAGTCCCGGACCAGCTCCAGGAACCGGCTCTTCTCGAAGATGCCCTTCAGCAGCACCTCCAACTGCGGCAGCTCCTTGGGGGCAACGTCTTTGCCCTCCACCGTCCGCCATGGCATGAACCGCTCCCAGTCCGCAGTCAACGTACCGGCTCTGGCGCGAACGCCATCGGAGATCGCCACTACCCCGTTGTACACGAACAGCGAAGGAATTTCCTGCTTGTACGTCTGGATCTGCCGGAAGGCCTTCTGGATGGTCGCCTGCGGATCGGTGGGGTCTTTCAGCTCGATCACCGCCAGCGGAAGCCCGTTCACGAAGAGCACCACGTCTGGCCGCCGGTGGCAGCGCTCTTCCATGACCGTGAACTGATTGACCGCCAGCCAGTCATTCGCTTCAGGCTTGTTGAAATCAATCAGGCGCATCACGTCATGGACAACCCGCGCCTCGGCCCTGTACTCCACCGGTACTCCTTCCACCAGATACCGGTGGAACTGCCGGTTGTTCTCCACCAAGCTCGGGTGCTCGGCTCGCGTCAGCTTGCGGACGGCATCTTCCCGTGCATCGGCCGGAATGCTGGGATTAATCCTCGCCAAGGCAGCCCGCAGCCGGTCCACCAGCAGAACCTCACCAAAATTCGCCCGTTCCTCCCGCGGCCCTTCCGGCTCAATCTCCGGCCCATGGAGCACGGCGTAGCCGAGCTCTCCCAACCAAGCGAGAGCGGCGTCTTCGACAGTGGATTCAGCGACGCGACTCATAAGCCTTTCTCCGTCGAGAAGCGCTGTCTTGGATATGGTATAATTGATGTATGGCTGAGAAACCTCTCATCGAAACGAACCCTTACTTACGCAACCCGGAGCAGTATAAAAAGTTGCTTCTGATTAACGTGGGCAGCTCCGCCGCCATTGAGACCGGTAGCTTTCCCGCCTCGATTACGCAGGAATTAAAAACCCTCCATTCCCACGGGGTTAAGCTGAAGAAGTCCCCAGGCTTTTTCGGAGCACCTCGCTAAACACCTTCTCCATCAGTTTGTAATTCCGGTCCATCCCAGCCCGAACCGACGCAAAATACTCCTGCTTTTCCTTCCCTTTGATCGACCGGAAATCCAGCGGCGGCAAGCCCGCTTGGAGCGCCATCAGCGTGGCAAGGAGGCGGGCGAGGCGGCCGTTTCCCTCCCGAAACGGATGAATCAGCAGAAGCTCAACATGAACTTTCGCTAACGCTTGGATGATTCGCTCTTCCGATCCAAAATTGCACGGCGTGTGTTGACGAAGCATGCCATCTTCCAACTCCTTCATCAGCTTCGGAATCTGGGCGGCAAACGCAAACGTGAACTTTCCTTTGCTGATGTTGACCTGCCTATAATTCCCCGACCATTCATAGATTCCGCCAAGCCAGATCCGGTGCATCTGGCAGATGTCCGAGGCCATAAACCGGTGCGTCCGGCCGTACGTCCTGAAAAAGGCGTCTTCCGCCCGTTTCAACGCCTCTGTTTCAACCCGATCCATCTCCCGTTGGGACCGAATGCCCAGGCGGTTCTTCAGGACCAGCCCGCGCGATCCGGGCTCGTGCTGATCCTCCGGCAGATGAGACGTTTCGTAACGCCCGCCTTTCTTCAACGGATTCCCTCCTCCGGTCCTTCCAGCTCAATCTCCGGCACATGGAGCACGGCGTAGCCGAGCTCTCCCAACCAAACGAGGGTGGCGTCTTCGACGACGGATTCGGCCAGGGACATATCAGAGTTAGCGAATTTTGACAAAGACCTTTCCCGAACGAGCAACGCAGATTCCGTCTTTCACGACAAAGGCCTCAACCCAATGAGTTCCGCGATAGGCGGTAGACTCCCATCGAACCCCCTTCTCTGGCTCAGTTGAATCGTAGAAATCTCCACGCGCTTGACCTGCGCTCAAGGCTTCTTGCCCCGTATTCACAACCTGCCAACGAATCAAGTATGGTTTGGGTGCTTCGGTTTTGGCAGCAAAGCGAAGCCACACGTTTCGTGATTCAGGTTTGTCTATCAGCGACCAAAGAAAGCGCCCTTTCTTATTTCCTTTTTTAAAATAAATACCGGCCGTGACCTTGACGGAGTAGTTCAGAGTCAGCGGCCATTGTGGTACTTGCGCGTGTCGCGTATCTGCCAGCACTGGAACCAACGGCTGAGAGCTGACAATAGCGGGAAAGGCGCTGGCCCGCCTTACTCCCAGCTTGGCTGAAACTTTAGCCATGGTCTGACTCCCAAGCGACCCCTCGAGTAGACTCAGGCCGTCGGCGAGGGTATCGGATTTCGATACACTAGTAAAGTCGGCGTCGACCTTTTTTAGCCACTGCACAAACGCTTCCCGTCGCTCGGGGTATTCATTCCATTTATCAGAAAAATTTTCATCGGGGTCGACGGGATTCTGAACTCGCCATTCGCCGTTTCGGTTTTCTATGAACAGCGGCATTCGCCTCACGATACCCGTCAGAGCATCAAATATGTCGTCTTGGTTACCGTAGGCGTAGGCAGCAAGGGTGGTAAGAATAATAGACGCGGGTTTAATTTCCGGTTTGTTTTTGAAGCCTGAGTTCAAGTTGCTAGCGCAACACCTGTATCCTGGGACCACCCAGGAGAAAGGAGTTGCGCACGATGCCAGGTTACACGCGATTGAGCGGTGCCGAGCGCGAGGAGATCAGCCGGCAGTTGGCTGCAGGCGCAAGCGGACGCGCCATGGCCCGACAGCTCGGGCGGCATCCCAGCACGATCTCGCGCGAGCTGCGCCGGACGGGCCGGCGGCGGCTGTGCTATCGGCGAGACCAGTATCGGGCGCTGCCCGCACAGCGGCTGGCGGTGCGCATCGGGCGTCGACGGCGACGCCCTCGGACGCTGGTCCTGAACAGGCGGCTGCGGGCCTACGTGGTCGCTGGGCTGGCCCAGTGCTGGTCGCCCGAGCAGATTGCCACCCGGCTGGAAGCGGAGTATCCTGACGATGCGACCATGCGGATCTCGCACGAGGCGATCTACACGTACCTGTACGTGCTGCCCCGCGGCCAGCTGCGGCGGGAGTTGCTGGCCTACTTGCGCCACCGGCACAAGCGCCGACGGGCACGCCATCGTCGGCTGGCGCACGACCGCCGGGGGCAATTGCCGGACATGATCAGCATCGAGGAGCGGCCCGCGGAGGTAGCCGACCGGACGATCCCAGGGCACTGGGAAGGCGACCTGCTGATGGGCCGGCGGTCGGCCTCGGCCCTGGGCACCCTGGTTGAGCGCACGACGCGCACCACGCTCCTGGTGCCCCTGAAGGCGAAGGATGCGACCAGCGTGCGCCGGGCCTTCGCCCGCGAGATGCGTACGCTGCCGCAACAGATGCGCCGCTCGCTGACCTACGACCGGGGCAAGGAGATGGCCGAGCACCGGCTCTTCACTGAGACGACCGGCATCCAGGTCTACTTCGCGCATCCGCAGAGTCCCTGGGAGCGCGGCACCAACGAGAACACGAATGGCCTGCTCCGGCAGTTCTTCCCGAAGCGCACGGACTTCACCCAGCTCTCGCGGCGTCAGATCAAGCATGTCCAGGCCCTCATGAATGGCCGCCCGCGTAAGGTGCTGAACTGGCGCACCCCCAGCGAGGCGTTTTATAACCTACCTGTTGCGCTAGGAACTTGAAACCGCCAGTAAATATCCCTGTGCCTTTTTAATATCTGGACGGCGCGCTGGAGCGGAGTCTTTACGCGCCAGTCGGGGACCTCTTCGACGCTTGCACGCATTGACTCAGCGAGCGCGGCCTTCCTTGCTTTAAAGATGTCCTCCATCCTCTTCCTAAACCAATCCGCGTAGGCTATTGGATTGCTCTTTTGCCACCTCGTAAGTTCGGTATCGGTAAGCAAGATACCGGTCGGTGGTCGTTCCTGGTTTGGAATCGATGGGAGAACATCCATGTGAAAGTTTGGCATCCCAGCCTCAGCCGGGTAGTTGAGGGTCCAACAACGTCTTGACGGCTCGATAATTTTACCAAGATCTTCGCGGGCCTTAAGTTGCCGACCCACCTTGTCTTTCAGGTCCTTTTGCGTGATGTTCTCCTTCGGAATATCTAGCTGGCACACAAGGTCAATGTCATATTCATCCTCGCGGCCAATTGGGCGAACAACTGTCCCAAGGCGAAAAGAACCTTGTGGATAAATCTGTGGTTTATATTGGCATAGCTCTGAATCATCTACAGATAGATGCTCTCCGACATCTTCGTATTTGAGTGTCGCGTCTTCGTAGACATGATCCGGGATATCCAGAACCTCGGCAGTTGTTTGAAGAATTGACGTAAGTTTCTCACGTTCATTTAGTAGCATGTGCCTCTTGCTCCCCTTATCGATAAATAGGTGTGTAAATAGGTGCGATATGCCCGGCAAACCTCGCTTTGAATGTCGGCGTGAAAACCCGGCTATAGTGTGCAGCCTTCGCAATTAGGTCGTCTGCTTTATGCACTCCATCAAAGGAGAATTCATTAGCCGCGACCTTTGGGTCCAAACAATCGACATGGTCTGCACCAAGGAGGAATTTCACCTGATTACGCACGCCTATGCTTTGGCCACGCATGATGATGCTAACAGCCGTGTTTTCTCTTCCCCACGCAATAATCCCTCCGCCGTTGAGGCGCTTCTTGCGATGATTAACGGCATCTGACGTGCCGATACTGAAAATATGTAACGCTGAGAGAGGAATATCTAGTGTTCCGACTGCTTCGGTAACAGCCACAAGAGTAGGGTTGTTTGCCCAGATTCCACCGTCGACAAGTCGGAGCTTGTCGACATCTCTTGCGCATGAAAAAAATGTTGGCGCTGCACTGGTAGCTCTAGCAACCTTCCACGCTGGGACTTTGAAATCACGCCGAAGCCGCTCGTGGTGAGGTGTTCGGAAGATATAAACGTCGTCTTCGCCAAGATTATAAGCTGGGATCACTAGTCGTTTCTTGCTATCACCAAACAGTCTCTCCCTGAAACATCCCTTCAACGCCTCCTCAAGCGGTTTCGCGGAGAATTTTCGTGCCACCCAGTGTTGAAGTGACTTCAACCCAAGCCATTGACGAAAGATCTTTGGTCCCTCACGCAAGTACAACTCAACGATTTCACGAGGGCGAATTCCAAGTCCTAAACCGATTGCGATAATGCCGCCGGTGGATGTTCCAGCGATTAGATCGAAGTGGTCGGTAATCGTGATGTTCAGATCTTCTTCAATCGCTGCCAAAGCAGCTGCGGAGAAAATGCCTTTGACCCCTCCACCATCAAGCGAGAGAATTTGGAAGCGGTTTGTCATTGGACACTATGGCTGATGTTCACGTCGCTGTCTTCGTGAATGCAGTCGCTTCGTGGACACGCATCTCACCGGAGATGAGCTTGGGCAGCAGGGTGTCGCGCAGGGCGGCGAGGGTATGGGATTCAGCAGCATTCTGCTCCATCTTTGCACGTAACGGTCGGCAAATGGCTTCAAAGCGCGCAGCCGCCTCATTCGTCGGTTTTACAAAACGCAGTCTCGGAATATTTCGCACATTGAGCGCATCGAGAATTGTGCCCGTATCAGTCTTGAGCACAATTTCCTCTTTCATAGCTGATGATCGTAAGCCTTCGATTAGGAAAGTCGGATATGGAAAGGATGAACGACATCGCATTCCTGTCATGTTCCTACCAAGAGCCACACGTAAGCCCTCGGGAATCTGCGCAGTAGCAGCGACTCGACCGACGTTTGTGATAACGCAATCACCGGGGCTGCCCTCCATACGAGAAATCCAATACCGGTAATCATCCTCCGTAATGTAATAGGTGTCGGTCATGTCGATGAGCCCGTCATCCCGAATGTTGCAAAGTTGTAGCAGAGGCTTACCGGTCGGCCGGCGCTCGGGTTTTTTGGAGTGCAGACAGTCGATTACTTCTGCAATTTCTCCAAGTTCAGACTCATTCCAACCTTTTGGAAATTCTTCAAGTGTCGCGTCCACGAACCAGGATTTGAAGATCACCCGCGCGATCGCCTCCAACGTTTCGTTCATCCGGCGGTTCAGCTCGATCTTGTCGTCCAGCGTACCGAGGATGCGCGCGATGGCGCGTTGTTCGTGGAGCGGAGCGATGGGAACAAGGAGATGATCCAATGATTCGGTTGGCACTCGCTGGCGACCGGAGGTGCCGGTCATCTGGCTGATCGCGTAGCCGCTGACACCCTCCCACCTCGTCAGGTAGTACGCATAGGCTGTGTCAGTGACGCCCTCGCGGCCGCGAATGACGATGAACTCGGTTGAACCATGAGCCATCGAATCGGGAGGGGCGCAGAATCGACCGGTTTTCCCATTCTCGAGACATGGGGTAATTCGCGCCATCAAGGTGTCACCGGGAGCAAAGCGAGACCCGCCGCCGTCAAAGATGCGATGTTCACTGGGATAGACGCAACGCGCTCCTGGATTCAACGCTTGCATATCGACAAATGGATACTCAACACCACGCTTCAGTTCGACACGTGGGTTGACCATCACTGCATCGCTAAACGGTAGCTCCCGCCACTCACCCGCCATACCCAAGCCTCGCGAATTCTCGTTAACGCGCCTTCATCAGCTTGCTCAAGGGAATTTCGTTCCTTCATGGTGGCCGTAGCGGCCCATGCAAGGATAGCCGCGCTTATCTTTGTGCTCACGCAATGCCGTCTCAAGGCTTAAATGAGTAAACAGCTTGCGGCACACCGCGCATCGAACACGATACTTCATTCCAGATGTCGGCCTTGTTCGCCGCCGACTTGAAAAACTTTGGATGGTGCTCCCGAGAAACGAGGAGCCGCTCCTCGTCTGCAATGGCACGTGGAGGGGGCCTGCGGGTGTGAGCTCCACAGCATAGACAGGCGTAAAACTCTGCGGCAGGACTTCAGCACTTTCAATTTCATTCACTGTATAAGCCCGGTGTTCCCTGTTGTCGACACGGAGAGCGTGGAGAAGCAGTTTCCCCTGCCTGGTTTGACGGAGAGAATAGGGTTCGATGACACGCTTGGTTCCGTGATAACCCAAATTGACGCAGAGGTGGTTGGCCCCGGCAAACCGGATGACTTCCAATGGTACGCGCATGCCCCACGCTTGGACGGCCGAAGGAGGTGTCCATTGGGTGTCCTCCACCTCCCGTCCCACCGGTGCGCGCTCCAACGTCGGCGGCGCGATCGTGCCAGCCAGCCAATCAAACACCCGGGACAATTCGTTCCAAAAATCCTCAAACGGCGGCAACGCCGGCAACTGATGCGCTAACATATTAGACCACTCAGTTCGAATCTCCGTGGCCTGAGGCTCACGCTTGAGCGCTTGCAAGGTGGGCACAGGGATACCTTTAAACGCGCACTTTTCCTCGATCACGCGAGACACGGTGTGGCGATCTGGACACATCTCAGGGTGGCGGTAGAGATGGATCACGTCGTACAGATCACGAGGAAGCTCTCTCTCACTTAATGCTCGCATCTTTTCGGCAAATATTTCCTCGTAGGGATAACACGTGACTTCGATTCCCTCAGGCGGCGTATCGGAATAGCTGTGGTGGACTGTTCTACGAACCGGCTGCAACACCACCTTCTCATCATGAGCCAAGTCGAGCTTGATGCGCGGAAGATCCCCGCCTGGAGCGACTGGCCCGCGATAGCCCATGCGGCCCTGTGCAGCGGTCTTGCCACGAGGATTCTGAAACACCTCGAACGTGATCAGCTCTGGTGGCATTTCAAGACCGCTTCGTTCATAGACCTGTTCACTGATTTCCCGAAACACGTTGACCAGGAACTGTTCGTCGAGGTGAGCAGGATTCGTCAGCGTAAAGTCCAAATCCTCCGAGAACCGATACGTTTCAAAGTAACACTTCTTCAGGCACGTCCCCCCTTTGAAAATCCACGCGTCCTTCAGCGCAGGATGTTGTCCAATGCCGAACAACAGCCAGCCTAACGCGTAGTCTTTTTCGACCACGTTGGGGCGCAGCGAAAACTCGCGGGCTAATTCTAAGAGTTCCTGGCGGTCAATCATGCGAGCCTCGTGCCCGATTTGCGGGCACCCATACACGCCAGCGGGTGATGAGCTGGTCCGCGGGGAGAGCCGGATCCAGCTTCGCATTGCCCCAGGTGAGTTGACTGCGTATGCGCTCAAGCAGCGCGCGGTCGTTGAAGTTGGAACGTTCGAGCAAATATCCCAGCCGCTTGAGGATCGCGCCATTGCGCATACGTTTCGCGTAATCCAACAACCGTTCCATGTCTCTACCAGACGAGGTTAGATACGCCTTCAACACGTCTTCTATCATACGCGCGCCGCCGCCGATGGCCGGGTCGTCCAGCATGTCGACGACGGTTTTTGAAGGATCCGCAATGCGAATCTGCGCTTTGCCTCGCCACACGGTTTTCGTGCCAAAGAAACGACGTCCTGCTACTTTCTTGATCCAAAAGTCCGTCACTTGAATTTTGAGCTTTCGTTTGCTGATGACACGCGTGGTGACGACCACGACGGTTTTGAAGATTTGCTCGGTCAGTTCCCAATGTTCAGCCGCACTCCATCCGCCGATGTAGCACGGCTCAAACACGCGGGCCGCAATGACCCATGGATCTCCAATTACATCTTCAGCTGTCCGGGCTTCAAGCGGCACTGGTGCATAGAGTCCTTGGCGTATCCGAGCCAACCATCCTTGTTCGGCCCATCGAGCCATCATCTTAGCCGCCTGGAGCGGAGATATGGCAAGGATGCTCGTTACTTCTTTAATCGTAATCGTTGGTCCGGCCTTCCTCACAATCTCGGCCAGTTGATTGCGACTTCTTTGTTCAATACCCGCAAGGGTTCTCATAGTATATCTCAGTGTATATATTTTACTTCATACATGATTATATACACTTTGAATATACTCTAACAGTTGAAAGAATGCAACAGTCTTGCTTGAAAATAAGCACATAATATTACAACCATAGTATTTTCACTAGGTTAGAGTATCGGCTAGAAGAACGTACATATGGGACATCTGCGCGGGACAGAACGCGGCCGTTATCAATGCAGTTTTCTCAGATTCTCGCGGATGACTTGCTCCAACTTTGTCGACTCTGCGAACTGCTCCTTTAGTTTCGCACTCAGCCGTTTCATCTTCTCCTCAAACGGCTCGCCGTCATCCTCGACTGCCTCAGCGCCGACGAAGCGGCCGGGTGTGAGTACATGGCCATGCTTGCGGATTTCCTCAAGCGAGGCGCTTTTGCAGAAGCCGGCTATATCTGCGTACTTGCCCATATTCTTCTCGCCGCGCCAGGCGTGGTAGGTGCTCGCGATCCGGGCGATCTCCTCATCCGACAGGTCGCGGTGGGTGCGGTCTACCAGGTGCCCCAGCTTCCGGGTATCAATGAAGAGCGTCTGGCCGCTTCGGTCACGGAATCGGCCATTCTTCTTGCTCCGGGTGAGGAACCAGAGGCAGGCAGGGATCAGGGCGCCGTAGAAGAGCTGGCCTGGCAGCGCGATCATGCAGTCCACCAGATCCGCCTCGATGATGGCCTTGCGGATTTCGCCTTCACCGGATTGGTTGGACGACATGGAGCCGTTGGCCAACACAAAGCCAGTGATGCCATTCGGGGCCAGATGATGGATCATGTGCTGGACCCACCCGAAGTTCGCATTGCCAACCGGCGGGACTCCGTATTTCCAACGCACGTCGTTGCGCAGCCGCTCGCCGCCCCAATCGCTGACGTTAAACGGTGGATTCGCTAGGATGAAGTCGGCTTTGAGGTCTTTGTGAAGGTCGTTATGGAAGGTGTCGGCGTTCTGCGGGCCGAGATTGGCTTCGATGCCACGGATCGCGAGATTCATCTTGGCCATCCGCCAGGTAGTGGGGTTAGACTCCTGCCCGTAGATCGCGATATCGCCGAGCCGCCCACCATGCGCCCGGATAAATTCTTCGCTTTGGACAAACATGCCGCTTGAGCCACAGCAAGGGTCGTAGACGCGTCCTTTGAATGGTTCGATCATCTCCACGAGCAACCGAACGACACACCGGGGCGTGTAGAACTCCCCACCTCTTCGGCCCTCGGCGCTGGCGAACTTGCTCAGGAAATACTCATAGACCCGCCCAAGGACATCCTTGGAACGGCTGTCTTTATCGCCCAGGCCAATTGTGCCGATGAGGTCAATAAGTTCGCCCAAGCGATACTTGTCCAGTGTGGGCCTGGCGTAGTCTTTCGGGAGCACGCCTTTGAGTGACGGGTTCTCTTTTTCAATCGCTACCATCGCGTCGTCGAGAAACTTGCCGATGGTCGGCTGCTTGGCGTTGGCTTGGAGATGCTTCCAGCGGGCCGGCTTCGGCACCCAGAAAATATTCTCGGCCAAATACTCGTCTCGATCCTCCGGGTCGGCCCCTTTTTCTTTGGCTAATTCCTCTCGGCGCTGCTCGAAGGCGTCCGAGATATATTTGAGGAAGATGAGACCCAAGGCCACATGCTTGTACTCCGCCGGGTCCATGTGGCCCCGCATCTTGTCGGCGGCCTGCCAGAGTTTTTCTTCAAACCCCAGGTTGGCGCCATTGCCTGCCTGATCGTTCTTTCGTACTCGCTTGGTAGCAGTTCTTGCCTTACCCATGGGTCACCCGCTGAGCTTTCCCTTGCTTTGCCGAAGTCGTCCTACCCTCTATCCACCGCTCAAACTCATCCTTCCGAAAGCACTAGACGCCGCCCACGTGTCTGTTGAACAACGACCCAGTTTTCTCGCGTTCACTTGAAACTTGAAACCTGCAACTTGAAACTCTCTCTCACTCCACAAACCCGCGTGCGGGGAGGGTCGTCATCACGAACGCCTCAAGCGGCTCATCCAGCCGATACTGGGCGAAAGGAATCCCGTTGCGCTTGCAGAACCGCGCCAGCTGTTCGTTGTGGTCGTGCACAGCCCGCTCAAGCTCCGCGGCGCTGTAGCCCAGCTCGTGCGTCAGGCCGGTCTCGCTGTCCACGAGGAGCCCGCTGCGCATCAACTGTGCCGGGTGGAATTCTTCGGGGCTCAGCACTTGGATGACCTTCACCTCCGCATGCCGCATCCGCAACAGATGCATCGCCCGGAAGAAGTCCGCCGGGTGCGCCATCCCGTCGGTGAGGAGGATCGCCTGGCCGCCGCGAATCCGCAGGGCGGTCAGCGCCCGGTGCGTCCAGTCGCTCAGCGTGGTCTGCCCGCCGGGCTTCAGCGGGCCGAGCCAGTCCGACAGGCGCGTGATCGCCGCGCGGTGGACGCCCCACGCGCTCGCCAGCATCCGGCCCGGTGCGACGGCGCTGAACCGGACATGGTGGCGGCCCGCCAGCCCGATATAGGCCAGCGCTTGCGCGAGCTGGCAGGCCCGCTCGAACTTGCGGGGGGTGGGCAGGCCCATCGAAGCGGTTGCATCAATGAAGATCTCGACCGCCAGCTCGATTTCTTCCTTGTAGGTCTTCACGAACAGCCGGTCGGAGCGCGCGTAGAGATTCCAATCGATGGACCGGATGTCGTCGCCCGGCGTGTACGCAGCGTAGTCGGCGAACTCGACGGAGGAGCCCCGGCGGTTGATGGCGAACCGTCCGCCCATGCGGCTGCCCCAGCGGACCCAGCGCACCGACAGGCGCAGCGCTTCCAGCTTCGCCAACCACGCCGGGTCGAGGGCGCTCACGGCAGGCATCGAAAACAGCAATCAGCCCCGGCCCGCCGAGCGCACGCACCGGGGCGGGCAGTCAGCAATCAGCAACGACGTTCCACACGAGGTCGTCATGCGCTGGCGGCTGATGGGGCTTTTGGGTGATGGCGGCTGTTGCGGATGGGCTCGGTGACGTCGTGGAGGACGTCGGAGGTGCTGCGCCGTTCCGCTTCCGCCTCAAAGGACAGCACCACGCGGTGATTCAGCGCCACCACGACCAGCTGGTCCACATCCTCGAAGCTCACGTTCACCCGGCCGCGGACGAGTGCGAGGACTTTCGCGCCCATGAGGATGGCCTGCGCGCCGCGGGGGCTGGCCCCGTAGCGAATCATCCTCGCCGCAACCCCGTTGGAAGCCACCCCGTCGGGCCGGGTCGCATTCACCAGCTGGACCACGTATTCCTCAATCGGCTTCGCCACCAGCACTTCGCGGACCAGCTGCCGCGCCTGAAGAATCCACGTGGCCGCGGTCTCACCGGGCAGGACGGCCTTCGCCGTGGGGAGCTCGCGGGCGGTCGTCTGACGGAGAATCGTCATCATCTCTTCTGAGGAGGGATACGTGACGAAGATGCGGAATAAAAACCGGTCGAGCTGGGCCTCGGGGAGGTTGTAGACCCCTTCCATCTCGATGGGGTTCTGGGTGGCCATGACGAAGAACGGCGGCTCCAACGGATAGGTCTTGCCGGACACGGTGACTTGATATTCCGCCATCGCCTCCAACAGCGCCGACTGGGTTTTCGGCGTGGCCCGGTTGATCTCATCGGCCAACAGGATATGGGTGAACACCGGCCCCGGTGAAAACTCAAACACCTTGCGCCCGTCCCGATCCACCACGAGCTCCGTGCCGAGGATGTCGGCGGGCATCAAATCCGGCGTGCACTGGACGCGGCGGAACGACAGGCCCAGCGTGTTGGCAAACGACTTGGCCAGGAGCGTCTTGCCGAGCCCCGGCACTCCTTCGAGCAGGACGTGCCCTCCGGCGAAGAAGGCGGCCAGCAGCAGCTCGACGACCTCGTGCTGTCCGACGATGACCGTCGCCAGCTCGCGCTGCAGCGCCTGGAACGTCTTGCGGAATTCCTCCGGTTGGACCGAAAGCTTCGTCGTCATGCGTGCCTACCCTTCAGTGTTGTGTCGTGCTGTCGGACAGCTTCTCAAAGACCGGCTGATACTCCGGCGGAATCGCCTGGCGGTGCACGCCCTGCTCGTCCTCGGCCTGAGCCGCCAACTCCGCCTCCTCCGGCATTTGTTGCGGGGTTGCGCTGGCGACCCGCCCGGATGGCGCGGCCACCCCGCTGCCCTTCCGTTTCATGGAGGAGGGCTCGGTATCCACATCCAACTGGATCGGCAGGGTGCTGCCGCCGGCCTGCTCCAGCGGCGTTGCTCCTCCGTAGAGATTCGGGTCGGTGGAGGCGC
>Ga0209515_10007462_pt1 | contig 13160 bp, 15 predicted proteins | sample Subgroupgradi54m_FD_187454 | JGI IMG/M metagenome (GOLD analysis project Ga0209515, IMG submission 187454) | Subsurface groundwater microbial communities from S. Glens Falls, New York, USA - GMW60B uncontaminated upgradient, 5.4 m (SPAdes)... ...
CCTGTTCACGAAACGTCAAACCAGAAAAAAACTTATTTCCTCGCAAAAATTGCTGAAACAACGTAACATCCTCAACTCTCCCAGACACCGCCCCATTAATTCCTTCTTCTGCGATTAGAACTCTTCCTAATATTTGATGTTCTTCACAGTATTTTCTAATCAAATCTCGCATCTCTTCTGGCTGTTTTATTTGTACATACCGATAAAACGAAATCACTTTATAACTCATATTATTCAAATTTAGCGTGCTATTTTTAAAATTTAGGTAGAAAATGTTATAAATCACATCTATTCTGTCACTATTAATGGACTTATGGTCTAGCGGCTAGGATACTGCCTTCACATGGCAGGGGTCGCCGGTTCGAATCCGGCTAAGTCCATTTTTTCTTTCAAAGAAATTAAATTTTTTTGAGAAATGTCCATTTAACATTTAATTCTTTTTACACGCTACTTTTTTAAATCAGGATTAATCTTGCTCTCTATGGATGAAGGAGTTACAAAATTTACGCTTGTACATCAGAAGCATAATCTGTACTTCAATATTCAGACAAAAAAAGAACTCGTAGAACTTAACACCTGGCGGCATAGGATGTTTGTCAAAGATGTAATTGGCTGCGATATTTCACGCTATGGTGCGTGCTATGGAAATGTGAGCATACGCACTGATCAACAGATTCATGCTAAAAGATTTCGATCGTTTTTGATTAGTGCAACTCAAACCGGAAATCTTGAACATATAGGGGAACAGCACTACGCCAGAGTATATCATTATGATCATAGGAAAAATAAAGTATGGTCAGAAGGGCCAAAAGAACCAAGCTCGGAAAGCATGACTCATGGCGCCATCTATGATCTTCCCTTGGATATAAAAGTTATCTTTCATATTCATAGCCCGCAACTTTGGCATGACGCGGTGAAACTAGGAATTATGATTAGCAATCCTAACATTGCCTATGGCACTCCTGAAATGGCCCAGGAAGTTCATCGCTTGTTCCAAGAAGAAAATCTAACTCAAAAGAAAATATTTTCTATGGGTGGTCATGAAGATGGCATCATTGCGTTTGGAGAGAACACTGAGCAGGTTGCTCAACTCTTACTCTCATACTTTTCGGTAAAATAATTGCAGGGAAGTATATTTACAATAAAATTTTTATATACGCTCGCTTTTTTTAGTATTGATGGTCATCGATTTTCAAAAAAAATTAGCTCAAGCTTTACTTGAAATAGATTCCACTCCAACATACCATTCATTCATAGTCCACGATCAAGAAACAGAATTAACCAAACAAGAACTAACCTCACAACAACACAATCAATTCATCCAACAATACGCCGCAGCCAAATGGGGTATCGTTGACATCCTCAACGAAACCTATAGTAAAATTCTCCAAACCAAATTCGACCTCTACAACTGGGCCACTCATAATACCAATGACGAAGTCGCCTATTTCTTAACCGAAGCCGGTTCCAATTGCATGAATTATGCTCAATTCAAAGCCCCGTATCAATTCCACCTCTGGCTTGGTAGCAAAGGATTTATCATCGGCATCGAACAAAAAGGCCAACCCTTTCCCGCACAACTAATCGACGAAAAAAACACCAAACAAAACGAAGGCGCCGCATTTGAATTTTATAGAAGATGTAAAGGGATTGTATTTTTCGATGATGCAATGAAAACAAAAGCAGTCTACTTTAAATCTGTATTTTAATCCCTTTATTTTTCAAATTTTCCGAAATTCCATTTTTTTCAGAAAAATATATAAATTCCGAATTATTACAACCAATATGAAAAAAATAAGAAAGAATAACCGAAAAATAAGAATAAACAAAGACTACGACATCCCCAAAGTCCATAACCTCTTTGTTAAAGAAGTCTGCATGGCAAAAAAAGGCCAGATTACGATTCCAAAAGCCATCCGCGATAAAGACGGACTCAAAGAGAACGACGTATTCACTCTAACCCATTCCTATGATGGAACTATCATATTCAAAATAAAAAAACAAAAAGCGCCAGAAGATCTGATGTTTGCCGCTATTCGCCAAGCACCTAAGTTTGATTGGCGAAAAGCTTGGCAAGAGATTAGAAAAGAACGAAACAGAGATCGATAATAATGAAATATTGCGCAGATACTTGGTTCATCTTAGGACTATTTCACGAAGAAGCAAAGAATATTGCTATTCTAAATGATGTAAAAGAAGGAAAAGATTATCTGATCATTCCCATGGTCGTATATGCTGAAGCAACAAAAAAATTATTACAACGCGGTGTTTCCCATGACATAATTGACTTATTTTGGCAAGGCGTTGAACAATCAGATAAAATTCAATTAGTCGAACTCAACAAACAAATTGCACAAGAAGCCGCAAGAATATCTTTAAGTTATCATGTTCCAATGGTTGACTCCTTTGTCGCCACAACCGCTAAGATAACAGATTGCGATATTCTATTAGCCTCAGATTCTGATTACGATATTCTAAAAAAGAAAAAATATCTCAAAGTACAGTCGTGGTAATAAAAAGTCCGTAAAAAATCTACCGAAACTTCACCAAATCCAGATGCGGATCATATTTCTGTTCTTTAAATTTACTAATATCTGTTGTAAAACAAGCTGAATACCCCTCCGCCATCACTTTCTTCCACAATAAATTCTCAATTTCAGTATGATTCAACGCATGTTTGCTCCATCGCTGTGTCGCGTCATTAAACTCTAACATCACTGTATTATATCGTAATGTATCCACAAAATCCATCATATTTTTTGTAGGTAACACAAACGGCAGCATACTAATCATCGCATCTTTCTTTTCATTCATCTTCCGCAACGAATATGAAGCCGCAATCTCATGCGCACAGAAAAAATCTTCATCATTTCCTTTATCAATTGCTTGATGCCGTCGATCACTGCGATACAACTTATCTTCACATCCGCATTTCCCACGTAATTCCCACACTAAACTATACGCCGTAGCATTACCTGATTTTAATAATGGTACACTCGTCAATTTAACTTCATATTGCCTCTCCGGTCGCGATCGCGAAGGCACTCTCATAATCCTTCCGCCACTATATGCGAATGGAATCGCCACCAGTTCAATCAAATCAGTAAACAAAACATCTAACTGCTGAATCTGTTTCGCAGTATGATGATTTTTCAAATACCGTTCATACCGCTCCACTTTTTCTTTGCGAACATCCAACTCCTCTCGTGTCAACTCTTTTTGCGTCTGACAACTCTTTCCCGTCCGCAATTCCTTACGAAACGTCGGAATCAACAATCGAAACGCCGCATAATCCTGAAATGCTCGTAACTCTGCGCCCTGAATCGCACGATATAACGAGACAACTCGGCGATGATTATCTTTCCCAAACCAACTATACGAACAAAGCGTTTTCTCCGCATACTCCTCTTTATGTGAATGTAAATATTCCAACGCCGCGCCAATCACTTTCTCCGGCGACCACTGCTCTTGCTGTTTTAATTTCGCCGACATTTTTCCTTTTGGTGCTTTCTCACCTAACAATTCTCGCCGTAACACAACCGAATCCAATTTCACAAGCGTATCTAACGAATACACTACCGCTTGCCGCACATCCTCAGATTCAATTCGATATTCGGGTGGCAGAATAATTAACTTACCATTTGAACCAGAAATTCGCTCAACTAAATCCAGCGAATTAATTGTATACCCCTCCCTACGCACCAACGCATCTAAATCCTGTTCCTTCGTCCCAATCACACACTGATTAGATACATGATATCTTTGTACATCTTTCACCGTAATATTATTCTTCATAATATACTGCGCTAAAATCTCTTTTGGCGTAGCATCAGCAAAATACTCTGTACGTGGGGTGGAAAGGTTTATTATCATATATTACCCCTTTTAGAACACTCACTTTATAAATATTTTGTTATTGTTTAGTGATATCAAATTATCCAGTGTGTATTCGCAATTCCATCTCTTTTTTCAGTGTAGAACCATATAAATTCATTTGCAATTCAATTTTCTTCCAATCATTATAATTAAATGCTTCCTCATTTATTTTCTCATACTTCCCTCTTAAATTCTCTAAAAAACCCCATTCTAACTCCAACTCTGAATATTTTATACAAAGTGCTGCAAACATAAATTGGTCATGTTGTGTGAAAATATGTTGCAAATTTAACAGCCCCCTACTTAGAAAAGCAATAGCCTCATAATAACTTTTGAAAACCATTCTCCACTCATTAGATTGCTTCGTAGCACTTTTACACAACAGCCGTGCTATCTCAATACTTGACACTGCACTATTTAAAAAATTAATACTTGTCTGTTTTTCTGCCAGACTTTGCTCACAATATCCATTTACTAATCCTTGATCATATATTTCTACAACACTTTTCATTCTAAACAACCCAATAAGACATTACTTATAAATATTTAGCGACATTTTTTAATTGAGATGAGTTTTCATACAATTATGTACACTCTCAAACAACTCCCGCAAGACTTCATCGTCACCGAATTAAACACCTCTCTCCAACTAAAACCATCCGGGAGATATACCTATTTCAAACTCACCAAAACCAACCGCAACACCCTCGACGTTATCCAAGAACTCAGCCGAATTTTTCATATTCCTGAAAAACAAATTGGCTTTGCTGGCACCAAAGACAAAAACGCCATCACCACCCAACTCTGTTCCATCCCCAATATCTCTCCCGAACGTATCAACGGCCTCCATCTTCCAAACGTCACCATTGAATTCCTCGGCTACGGCAACGAACCAATCACTCTTGGTTCATTAGATGGCAATCGCTTCGACATCACTATCCGCAACCTCACTAACGAAAAAATCACTCCTCAACAATTCATTCCCAACTACTTTGACGAACAACGCTTCAGCAAACATAACGTTCAAATAGGAAAACATCTCCTAAAAAAAGAATTCAAACAAGCAATAGAATTGATTGATGACGAGAAATGTATCCACCATCTCGATGACAAACAAAACGACTACGTCGGCGCATTAAAAAAAATACCAATCCGTCTCTTACGTTTATACCTCAACGCCTACCAAAGCAAACTCTGGAATGAAATCGTAGCTGAATATCTAAAACTTCACGGAAAAAGTAATCATGAAAGCACATACTCGCAAGGAACATTACAATTCCCCCTAAACATCGCTGATTTCCAACATCTAACAATTCCGATTATTGGATTTACCGGCATACCACCAGATACAACACCTGAAATAAGAAAAATTATCGAAACCGTGATGAAACAAGAAAACCTCACTGTCAACGATTTCATCATCAAACAAATCCCTGAACTCACTTTAGAAGGCGAACTACGAAAAGTAACTTTAGAAATAAAAGATTTAACTATCTCTCCTCTCGAAGACGACGAATTAAACCAAAATAAAAAGAAAATTAAAGTCTCATTCTCCTTAGGCAAAGGCAGCTATGCTACTATGGTAATTAAATCACTATTTATAGAGCAAGCTCAACCATCAGCAAAATAGATTCTCAAGTATAATTATATTTAAAAAGACAGTAAGTCTATTTTACTCATGAGAAAAAAAGAATTCTTTAAACGCATGGATAACCTCGGTCTTGCCTTAACCTATGATGATATCCGATTGAAAACCGGCTATGCCAAATTAATGCCTGACCAAGTTTCTCTTGAAACAAAATTTTCCCGCCATATCTCGTTAAAAATACCTTTAGTCAGTGCCGCCATGGACACTGTAACCGAATACGCTATGGCCATAGAAATGGCGCGTTGGGGTGGTATTGGTGTAATCCATCGCAATCTGAGTGCCGAAGAACAAGCCATCCACGTCGCTCGCGTCAAACATCATTTAAATGGTCTAATTGAAAAACCAATTTGTGTTCAGATGCAAGATACCATTGAACAAATCTTAGCACGACGTGAATCAAAACAGTATTCTTTTCATACTTTCCCCGTACTTGATCCGCAACACCAACTTGTTGGCATTCTCACTGAAAACGACTTTGACTTTTGTGCCGATAAAACCCGTTTTGCGCAGCAGATCATGAGCACACAATTAATCACCGCTCCGCAACAAACAACAATCAATCAGGCGTATGAGATCATGTGTCAAGAAAAAAAGAAAGTACTTCCCTTAGTTGATACCTCAAATCAGCTTGTGGGCATGTATATTTTCAGTGACATACAACGTATTATTTCCGGTGTTTCTTCCAATTATAATCTTGATGAAATGGGCCGACTGCGCGTCGCCGCCGCTATTGGTACCGGTGAAGAAGCACTCCAGCGAATTGAACTTCTTCGCAACGAAAACGTCGATGTTGTTGTTATTGATACCGCTCATGCCGATTCTCGACCCGTCATTGAAACACTCCATAAACTCAAAATACAATATCCTACTATTGATGTCGTGGTGGGAAATATATCCGAAGCAGGCTCTGCCAAACGCCTGCTTGATGCTGGTGCTGACGGTCTCAAGATTGGTCAAGGCCCAGGTTCCATTTGCACAACCCGTATTATCGCCGGCATCGGCTGTCCTCAAGTAACCGCAATATATCACTGTGCTCAAATAACTCAAAAAACAGATGTTCCCATTTGCGCTGATGGAGGCTTGCGCTACTCAGGTGATATTCCCATCGCCCTTGCTGCCGGAGCTTCATCAGTGATGATGGGAAGTATGCTCGCCGGAACAACCCAAGCCCCTGGAGATATCATTCACAACGAAGGAAGAGCCTGGAAAAGTTATCGCGGCATGGGTTCACTTGGTGCAATGCTCGCCCACGCTGGGTCTCGCGAACGATATAAATCTGGCAAAGAAGGATTAGTTCCCGAAGGCGTTGAAGGCATCGTCCCCTACAAAGGTGAACTTGCTCCTGTGCTGATGCTCAATCTTGGTGGTCTTCGACGCGGCATGGGCTATGTTGGCGCAGCGACCATCCAAGAATTACAAGAAAAAGCAGAATTCATGCGCATCACAACCTCCGGCAAAGAAGAATCCCATCCCCATGATATCCACATTACACGAGAAGCACCTAATTATCGTAAATAAACACACACTTCCAAATCTCATTTAGGAGATAAACCTTTATAAATAACTCTTGTTCTTTTACATTTAATGTCTGCAAAAAAAAAAACAACTGAAAGTCAAGCTAGTGAAACCACTTCTCTTAATTCCATTCCTCCTCCCCAACCACCATCACATCCTAAAGAGAAAGTATCCATTCAACCCGAATTAAATATCGCTCTTGTCGGCCACGTCGATCACGGTAAAACCACCGTAACCGAACGCTTATCTGGCAAATGGACTGACACCCACTCTGAAGAAATGAAAAAAGGCATCACCATCCGTTTGGGCTACGCCGATTTCACCATCTCCAAATGTGACAAATGCAATTTCTACACCTCCAAAGAAAAATGTATCAAATGTAACTCTCCTCCCTCTCAATTACGAAAAATATCTCTTGTTGATGCTCCTGGCCACGAATCATTAATGGCAACCATGTTATCTGGCGCTGCAATTGTCGATGGTGCTCTCCTCTTAGTCGCTGCCAACGAAAAATGCCCTCAGCCGCAGACAAAAGAACATTTGATGGCGTTGCAGATTACCGGCATCAAACATATCATTATTGTCCAAAACAAAATTGACTTAGTATCAAAAGAAGAAGCGCTTGAAAATTACAAAGAAATTAGACAGTTCCTCAGTAATACCGAATTTAAAGACGTCCCGATTATTCCTATTTCTGCAAGAGCAAATGCCAATATTGACATGTTGCTCAAAGCCATCCAAGAAGTTATTCCTACTCCTGCTCGTGATACCAAAAAAGATTCCGTCATGTTAGTCGCCCGCTCATTTGACATCAATAAACCCGGCTCCAAATCTATCACTTTAGTAGGCGGCGTGCTTGGTGGCACTGTTAAACAAGGCATTTTTCATGTGGGTGATGAAATTGAAATTCTTCCAGGGTATATGGTTGAAGAAAAAAATAAAAAAATATGGAAACCATTAAAAACCAAAATCACTCAAATTTTTTCCGGTGGTGTTCCCGTTCCTCAAATAGGTCCTGGCGGTAGTATGGCTTTAGGCACCCAACTTGATCCTAGTATTGTTAAATCCGATTCTTTAACCGGTTCCTTAGTCGGCGTGCAAGGCAAATTACCTCAAGTATACAATCAAATAACTATTGACACCCATCTCTTAGAACGCGTTGTCGGCACAAAAGAAGAAATCGAAGTAAAACCATTAGCAAAAGCCGAAATCTTAATGCTAAACGTCAACGCTGCCGCAACTGTTGGCGTCGTCATTGATCCTTCCAAAAAGAACACTACCTGTGCATTGAAAAAACCTATCTGTGCCGATCCTGGTGAACGCATTACCATCTCTCGCAGAGTTGGCGATCGATTTAGATTGATTGGGTATGGGATATTGAAATAAAAAGAAACAAGACCAAAAATAAATAAATAACCCCAACACACTATTTTTTCTACTTCCCTTTCTTCAAATACTTCACTAAATGCACCGTATGCGGATGTGATCCCATCTTTTCCCTGCTCATTTCCTGGTGATGCGATCGATAATGATGCAAAAAATGCGCTCCAAACACTTTCGTTTTCAGATAGTTCCACTCCAACATCCCTCTATCTTTCCACATTGTTTCCAATTGCTTTTTCGGCGCTTTTCCCTCTTCGCGAATAAACTTCTCCGCACCATTAATCCCATCCTCTAATAAGCCTTCCTCTTTCCCAATCACTATAGAATTTTTCTTTCGTATTTCTTCCAAAAATTGCTCTCGTGTTTCTGCCTGACAAAGAGTAAGCGCATTTCCATGCTCTTGCAAACAATGCCCATCCGACCCCCCCGTAAACCCTTTTCCAACTTTTCTCGCCCACGCAATCGCTTTCGGATTCATCTCTCCTTTACAACACCCATTTAATACTTCGACTGCATCCACTTTTCGCACCGTCGCTGGGGATACACCAAATTTATGAATCCCACAAAACCCCGGTCCGTACGGATGCGGTGTTGTAATCAAACAATTCCAATTTCGTGCCATCTCAATTGCTTCACTATGATCAATATCCAAAAACCACGGATTCGTTGTAATCCTCTTCTTCATATCTGTGTGATAAAATTCTTGATACTCTTTCACATCTGCAAAATGCAGCAACACATGCACCCCATTATGACACGTTAATTCAATTCCTGGAATTACAAACACATCTTTCTTTGCCAATTTCAATCCTTGCAATGACCCTTCAATATGATTATGATCCGTAAACGACGTACCCGTATTCTCTACTCGACACTTCTCAATCACACTCTTAATTGGCGAAAGCCCATCCACACTAAACTTAGAATGATAATGCATATCAACAGCCTGATACCCCTGTTTCTTCAAAAGCCCTAACACCGGTCCTTTTAATTGGTTGATATCCTTAAAATACACTTCACTCATAACTATCCCTCTTTTTTTCACGCAAACGTATATTTTTAGAATAAAACTATTTGTCTATAAAAATCTATCTCATTTAGTTATATTTATAAATTCTCAACGTATCCTTATCTTAATCTTAAAAAAGAGGTAATCGGATGCAAAAGAAATCAAAAAAGAAAGTGTTAGATATCGCTCATCGCGGTGCCAGTGGCAGCAAGCCTGAAAACACCAAAAGTTCTTTTCTCGAAGCAATCAGATTAAAAGCCGACATCATCGAATTTGACGTTCATAAAACTAAAGATAATCAGATTGTTGTCATTCACGACAGCACCATCGATCGCACCTCTAATGGAACAGGCAAAGTTTCCTCCCTCACGCTCAAAGAATTAAAATCATTCAACGTTGGCACCGCTCAAAACCATCAAACCATTTCCACATTAAAAGAAGCCTTGCAGCTCATCGACAAAAAAGCAACTATCCTTGTCGAATTAAAAAAAACAATCAAAGGATTTGAACCACTCGTGTTAAAAGAAATAGCACGCATCCCTCAACACAATCACATTTGGATCCATTCTGCCTATTTTCCCATCTTGAAAAACGTCCGTAAACTCAACCCCTCAATTAAACTTGGCTACATTGTCTATTTCTCCTACTTCCATCATCTCTTCCGCAACTACTATAAACGCCTTTCCCGAAAATATAACATAAGTTTCTTCTCCATTGACGCTATTTATGGCAACCAATTCTTTATCCAAGACTTCATCAAAGAACTCCAACAAGAAGAAATAAACGTCTTTACCTGGACTGTCAACGACTTCATGACTATGAATAAAGTAATCAACTGGGGCGTTGATGGTATTATAAGCAACTACCCTGGATTAGTCAAAGAAGCTATAATCGAACAATCTTAATCTTTTAAAACTAATTTGTGTTCTTTCATCTCCAGATTATGTGATAAATAAACAGTCTTAAAATTCCCTTTTTCCGCAAATGTTATTGGTTGTAATGCTCTTGATGCTGTTACCACTCTTTGAATTATTTCTGACTCTGTACCTCCAAAACGCCCAAAGTTTTTCAATTTTGTGTCATAATGTGTTTTTTGATACGCATAATTAACTAACTCCGTACAAAATAATTTTCGTGAACCTCGAGAAAACTCAAAATTATATGGCTTTCCTACTTGCGTTGAAGCGACTTGTATCGCCTCTGTAATAATTTTCCTCCTCCCCCTATAAAATAAAGGAACACGCATAATCATCAACGTATCATACGTAGTAAACAGATGATACAACGAAGTATACCTCACTCCATCTCCTACTGCTTCAATAAATTCTCTTTTTCCAACATAAATAGTTGCATGCGTTAATGGTCCTTGCAGAAATAAAGAGGATAATTCCCGCAAATTACCACACAATACCACATCCCCTCTTCGTAACCTCAATTTTGCTCTAATCATATCTTTATACGTCAACAAATTCTTTCGCGGATTTATGACAATTCCCGTAATAAAATAAAGAACATTTGCCATAACCATTTTATAAAACGGATATCCTTTTGGAAAATTAGTAATCAGATGGAATCGTACAAGATTAGTAGACATAGCAAAAGTAAATCTTCTGGCTATAAATATTTATCTATCAATAATTATGTATCAACTCCGAAATAAAAATAAATAAAAATGGCCCTGCCGGGACTTTCTAAACATATCTTTGTAAAGATAGTGCCATTTGAACCCGGGAACCTCTGCTTTACTTCGAACAGTTCATGTATAAAACGTACCCATCCCTCAAGAAACAATCAAGTATCTTCAGGTGCTCCACAACCAAAGCAGTGGAACATATAAGAGCAGCGCTCTACCAGGCTAAGCTACAGAGCCATACAAAGAGAAGAACTACCCTGCTTTAAAAGGTTTATTGTTGGAAAAATAAGAAATTCTATCCCCCTCTCTAATCTCTGCTTTATCTTCTTCACTCTTTAATAAACTAGTCACAAATTCAGGCGAAATCTTTTTATACTCTCACTTACTTGTAAGTGTGTAGAAGTGAATATATGAAAATCACCCTCCGTGAACATGTACTCGAACAAGCAAGGGAACGAGGCATCTCCATTGCCGAAATCCGCAAAACCATTCAGATAGGCGCAAAGCATTTACAGCATCCCAATAAGCTTGTTGTTGATTTTATGCATATTCGCGTCATCTACAAAAATATACACAATGAGGCTTTTATAATTACGGTGATGATTAGAACATGATATGTCCAATATGTGAAAAAGGAACACTCCACAAAGAAAAAGTACAATATAGTGTGTATGGGATTGAACTAGGAAAATTTCCCGCTAATGTCTGTGCTATGTGCCATGAAAAATGGTTTGATGAATTGACAAGTAAAAAAATTGAATCCCTCGAGAAAAAGAAAGGCCTATTTGGGTTAAATAAAAGCTCAAAAATATCCTACTCCGGCAATTCCCTAGTCGTACGTCTTCCTGAAGCACTCGTAAAATATTTAGATATTCATAAAGAAGACGAAATAATCATTCACCCCGAAGGAAAAAATAAAATTATGGTTGAACTGGTATAAAGCCGGGTTTATTTGAATTCACTCTAGTCATAACCCCTCTATTTATGATAATTCTCCCTTTTCATAATCGTAAACGCTCGATATAACTGCTCAAGAAAAATCACTCGCACCAATTGATTCGGAAACGTCATCGCCGACAACGCAATCTTCTCCTGACATCTCAATTTCACCTCGTGAGGAATCCCCTCCGCCCCCCCGATAATAAACGTAATATTCTTCTCTTCTAATGTCTTCTTCTTAAGATAACTTGCAAATTGCTCCGACGTATATTGCTTCCCTTTTTCATCTAACGCAATCACAAATCCATCTGGCACATTCAAACTCTCTTTCTCAACATACACAACTTTCGCATACTTCTGCAGCCGCGTCAGATACTCCTCCATCCCCTCTTTGATATACCTCTCCCGTACTTTTCCTGTGGCTAGAATTGTTATCATAAAATTAACCCATTTTATCTTATTCTCATATTATAGTGAAATATAAAAATGGACCAGTCGGGACTTTCTACATTCCTCGCCGTCTAGTGGGGCTGAGCGACAGTGAATGCCGCACCTCGCTCCCAGTTGGCGAAAGAACTGATTTGAACCCGAAGTCTCACCGCTGCCAGCGGTGCGCGATATTCACCAAAAGACATTTTCAAATTATCTTTTTTCCGGTTTACGCCACTGGCCCATCTAAAACGATTTATAACCCTATTTCTTTAAAAAGTTAACCAAAATTTATAATATAAAGCATTTTGTGATTAAATATGGAAATAAAATGTTTGCCGAGTCATGAAGAAATGCTTGATTTTGCTACAACAGATAGAGTATTTTGGAAGAAAGTAACACAGTTAAGTACACTTACTCTACAGCACCGTGTGGAAGTGGCGTTTAAAATTGAATCAAGTATTGATGAGAGTGGATTTTATATCTCACGTTTAAAAACAGGAGATACACAGAGTGTACAACCTGGAAAATCAACCAGTCCATATGATGTAAAGAGGACTGTTCATGTTTTGGGTATTCATTCCCATATAGAACAAGAAAGGAAGCCACGAACGGCAATATTGAGTATTGATGATTTGTTTTCATATATCTCAAAAATCGCGCATAATGTGGACAAAATTCCTCAAGCGACAGGTATTACACCGCAGAAGCTCTATGATGAAAGTATA
>Ga0209515_10007464_pt1 | contig 13157 bp, 10 predicted proteins | sample Subgroupgradi54m_FD_187454 | JGI IMG/M metagenome (GOLD analysis project Ga0209515, IMG submission 187454) | Subsurface groundwater microbial communities from S. Glens Falls, New York, USA - GMW60B uncontaminated upgradient, 5.4 m (SPAdes)... ...
GGCATGCTGGTGAAGTCGATGGGGTCGTGGCGGAATATGCGCGTCACTTGAGTTTCTCCATGTCCTGCCAGTTGGGGCCGATCTTGACCTCGGCGACGACGGGCACGCGCAGATGTATCGCCGCTTCCATGACGGTTTTTACCCATTTTCCGAAAGCGGGGGCCTCGGATTTATCGGCCTCGAAAACGAGTTCGTCGTGGACCTGCAGCAGCAAAACGGCGTTTTTCTTGCCTTTGGCCAGTTCCTTATCAATGTGCAGCATCGCGAGCTTGATGATGTCGGCCGAGCCGCCCTGGATCGGGGTGTTGCGCGCGGCGCGCTCGGTGAACTGACGCACGGCGGCGTTCTTCGCGGCGAGATCCGGGAGCCAGCGCACCCGGCCGAGCAAGGTGCGCACGCACCCGTCGATCCTCGCCTGAGCGAGGTTCTTCTCGACCCAGGCGGACACGCCGGGGTAACGCACGAGGTAATTCTTGATGTAGGTCGCCGCCTCTTGCTGGGAGATGCCGAGTTGGTTCGACAAGCCGAACGCCGTTTGGCCGTACACGATGCCGAAATTGATGGCCTTGGCGGCGCGGCGCTGATCGGTGGTGATGTCCTCGGGCTTTATGTGGAAGATTTCAGCCGCGGTCCGGAGGTGGATGTCTTCGCCTTCGGCGAAAGATTTTGATAGCACGGCGTCCTGCGACTCGTGGGCGAGCACGCGCAGGTCGATCTGCGAGTAGTCGGCGGAGACGAGCACCTTGCCCTTCGGGGCGATGAAGGCGCGGCGGATGCGGCGGCCGGCCTCGGTGCGGATCGGGATGTTCTGCAGGTTCGGGTCGAGGCTCGACAAGCGGCCGGTCACGCTTCCGGTCTGGTCGAAGGTGGTATGCACGCGGTTCGTCTTGGGGTCCATGCGCTCGAGCAGACCGCGCACATAGGTGGACTCGAGTTTCGCGATCTCGCGATATTCGAGAATCTTGCCGGGCAGAGCGTGCTGCGCGGCCAAGGCCTGGAGCGTCTCCTCGTCCGTCGAGCGTCCGCCTTTGGCGGTCTTGTGCAGAACCGGCAGATTCAGCTTGTCAAACAGCACCTCGCCCAATTGCTTCGGCGACTGCGCGTTGAGCGGCGCGCCCGCGAGCGCGTCGATTTCTTTTTGAAGGACTTTGAGGGCCTTCAGAAACTCGACCGACAGCTCGCGAAGATAATCAGCGTCGACCAAAATGCCCGCGCGCTCCATGCCGAGAAGCACCGCCGACAGCGGCATCTCCACATTTTCAAATAGATCGAGGACCTTGATCTCCTTCATCTTCGCGGTCACGGCCGCGCGGCCGGAGCACGCTGCCGCTCGGGCCAGCACGGCCGCCTCGGCGTCCACGGTCTTCGGGTCCTTCGCGGAGGCGGGATCGAGGCAATACGCCGCCAATTTGTAGTCAAAATCGGGACCATTGAGTTCTCGGCCGACAACGTCGAGGGCTCGTCGCGCTCCCTTGAGATCCCAGCCCGATTTGAGCGCATGCCCCGCGAGCGAAGCGAGCGCCGCTTTCTCCTTGAGCTGATGCTCGTCAAGGACGGTGATACGGCCGTCCTCCAGACCGATACCCACACGCACGCGCGACACGGACAGTAATTCTCCTTCGCCGGCCGAGTCAGGCACGGCGAACGCGAGCACCGCTTTCGCTTTAGCGAGGTCTTTCGCGATAGACCGGAACTCGACTTTTTCAACGACAATGACCGGCGTGGACGCGGGACCCTTCACCGAGGGTGACGCGGGCACCGCCGCGGCTCCTGCGGAGCGCGGCGGCAGGGGAGCGCCAAGATCACGAGCGAGCGTACGGAACTCGAATTTCTCCAAACCCGCCGCGAGCATTTTGGGATCCGGATCCTTTACTTTACAATCATCAATGCTTGCCTCAAGCGGGACCTTCTCATCGAGCGCGATGAGTGAGAGCGCCAGATCGGCCGTCTTTTCACCATCCAGAAGCGCCTGCGTTAATTTCGGGGTCAGCGCCTTGTCGCCCTTCTTCGCCGCGGCGATCGCACCCTTGAACGAGCCGTACGCCTTGAGAAGCTTGACCGCGCCGACGGGGCCCACGCCCTTGAGTCCGGGCACGTTGTCGGAGGAGTCGCCCACGATCGCCAGATAGTCGCGAACCAACGCAGGCGAAATGCCGAACTTCTCCTCGATTTGGGGCGGGTCCATCCAGGCGTCTTTGGAGACATTAAACACCCGGACATCGGGCCGAACCAACTGCAGCGCGTCCTTGTCGCCGGTCACCAAGACGGCCTGCCAGCCCTCTTTCACGGCTTTACTTGCCATGGTCGCCATGATGTCGTCGGCCTCGAAGCCGACCTTCTCGATGCAGTGAAAGCCCAGCGCCTCGGTCAGCGGTTTGGCCTGGCCCAGCTGGGTGATTAAATCGGGATCGATCTCCTTGCGCGTGGCTTTGTACTTGTCGTACAGCTTGTCGCGGAAAGTCGGGCCCGGCGTGTCGAAGCAGACGGCGATGCCCTCGGGCCTGTCGCGCTTAAGGATTTGGATCAAAGTCCGCGCAAAGCCGTACAGGGCCCCCACCGGCTCCCCCTTGGAATTCGTCAAGGGAGGCATGGCGTGATAGGCCCTGTGAAGGTAAGCGTGGGCGTCAACCAGGTAGAGGCGGGGTTTCATCGACCGGAGGTATGGTGTCAGGCTTGCCGGATTGCAGTATTTCAACCGGATGTTGCCTGAGAAATACTGCAATCCGGCAAGCCTGACACCCCTAAAAGTCAGGTGATAAGACCGTCGAGCAGCTTCTTGATGTCGGCCTTGGACTGTACGCCGACGCGCTGCTCGACCATCTTGCCGCCCTTGAAGAACAAAATCGTGGGAATCGCCGAGATGCGGAAGCGGCCGGGGGCGTTGGGGTGCTCGTCGGTGTTGAGCTTGCCGACCTTGACCTTGCCCGCGTACTCCTTGGCGATCTCCTCGATGATCGGCGTCAGCATCCGGCATGGACCGCACCAGGGAGCCCAGAAATCCACCAGCACGGGCTGGACGGACTGAAGAACTTCCTTGTCGAAGGTGTCGTCAGTGAGCTGGATTTCGGCCATCGGGGGGAATCTCCTGGGAGGAACGCCGCCTACCTTCTCATGATAGCAGGAGCGTTAAATGGTGTCAAGCGAATGGACCGCGCGAATGGACCGCGCGGTGCTCGAAGGAACAAGAAAAAAATGCTCAAGCTCGTCGGAGCAACTAAATTCCTGCATAGTGGCTAAAAGGCTCGAAAGGCGGGGTTCATGGGATACCCATTGACCCATAAATCGTTTGCTCGCACACCGGAGCACTCAGAGGATTCAAGGCGCCTCCACTAAGACAGCCGTGAGACAAGTGTTAGAAATGAGGTGTCCTCCTTCATGGAGCGCTCCGTAATCCATACAGCCGCTCTGGCATCCGCCGGATGCCATCATGCTCATAAAACCACCCGTGCCGTTTCCATAGCCGGGCGTGTTTGCATTGATCATCATTTGGGCTTGTTCTCCGGACCTAAATTCATCGAAACTGACGATCGGCAGATAGCAATAGCCCGTGGAAAGGTTGGCCCTCGCTACGGTTCCCAAACATCCCTGGATGAGCTCTTGGCATGTGGCCAGATGGCATTTGGATTTCCGGAATTTTACCAGATCATTTTGTTGCTGAAAAGTCAGATTTTGGACAATAAGAAACCGCGAATGTTTCACCACATGGGGCGTCTTTTAGCCTTTGCATGAGTTGCCTGCATCCGGGATCGGTTGTCCGGTCGCACATATAACGTCTCTGTGTTTCATCCTGATCGCGCATTTCAACGCATTGCGCACGGGGGACATTGTTGTTACACATGAAGCCGTCCTCCAGTTTATAGAAACCTTCCCGTGATGTTTGTCCCGAGCCCGATGCATCGCCGAGGCGTCCAGCAATCCCACGCCGGACTCGACCTTCCCCAGCACCGTCACCGAGTACCCGGCTTCCAGTTCGGCCGCACCCGCCTTCTGCCGCGCGGCCTGGCTCACGGCCCATCGTAGGGGCGAGCGCGGCTCCAACGCCCTGTAGTAGCGGACGAGGTGCTTGCGCGCGGGGGGGATCAACGCCGCCATTCGTGACGACCTCGCCATAAGGCGAGGAAGTGCCCCTTCCTCTTGCCGTTGGAGAGGGGCCGAATTCGGCGCCGGTCCACTCGAGGACTGTGGGCGAGTCGGGCCTGCCCTTGGCGGGGCGATAGGTGACGAGATTCCGCTCGGGTTTATACGCCAGCTGCTTGAGCGACAGCGCCGGGCACAGGACGTAGAGCAGCAGGCGCTCAAGGCCCGCGCGGTCTTGCGCCTCGACATAAGTTCCGCCGTCGAGGGAGAATCCCACGGCGCAGGACGCCGTTGTCAAGGCGAAACACCCCGTCCGAGACCACGGCGTGGTCGTGCGGATGCAGATTGACGCTTGAGCCAAATCGGAATATTGTAGGCTTCGTTTGAAGCATGATTGCCCTCCTCGTATTTTTTCTCGCCACTGCGGTCGGCGCCCAGACCGTGATCGGCCCGGCGCGCTTCACGGTGATCGCGCCCGAGCTCATCCGCCTGGAATACCAGAAAGACGCGCAATTCCTCGACGAGCCCTCGTTGTTCGCGGTGGGGCGTTCGGTGCGCTTCGAAGGCTTTCGCGAGGACCGCACGTCATCAGAGCTCGTCATCGACACCGGCCGCATCCGGCTGATCTACGTCCCTGACGGTCGGCCGTTCCACGCGGGAAACTTGCGGGCCCTGATCAAGAACGCAGATGAGGAGGTCGAATGGAAACCCGGCCTCTACAGCCCCCGAGACCTCGGCGGCACGCGCAACCTCGACAACACGAAAGGCACAGCACCCATGGAGCAGGGAATTCTCTCGCGCGACGGCTGGCGCTTGCTCGATGACTCATCTCGTCCCATCCTCAAGGACGACTGGATCGCGAAGCGGCCCAAGGGCGCGGGCCAAGACTGGTATCTCTTCGGTTACGGCCGCAACTACAAGGCCGCGATCAGGGCCCTCACTCTCATCGGAGGGGCCGTGCCCATGCCGCGCAAGTACGCGCTCGGCTCCTGGTACTCGCGCTGGTGGCCGCACAGCGCCAATGATTATCAACGGATCGTCGCGGAATACCGCAAGCACGAGTTCCCGCTCGATGTCATCGTCCTGGACATGGACTGGCACAAGGAGGACGACTGGACCGGCTACTCCTGGAACAAAAAGCTGTTCCCCGACCCCGAGGGTTTTTTCAAGTGGACGCACGAGCAGGGGCTGTTGGCCACGTTGAACGACCACATCGAGGGAGGCGTCAAGCCCTTCGAGGATCAATACGCGGACTTCATGGCCGCTTTGGGCCGCGATCCCTCAAAAAAGGAGACGATCGCTTTCGACGCCGGCGACCGGCGCCAAATGGAGGCATTGTTCAAGACAATCTACGAACCGCTCGATACAACGGGCGTCGACTTCTGGTGGATTGATTACTGGGCCGATCCAGCGCTGCATCCGGCCAACGGCCTGCTCTGGGTCAATGAGCTTTACTACCGGCATTCCCGGCGCAACGGCATGCGCGGCCTCATCTTCAGCCGCTGGGGCGATTGGGGCAATCACCGTCAGCCCATTCATTTCTCCGGCGATACCTACATCCTGTGGTCCACGCTCAAGTTTCAGGTTCCATTCACGGCCAATTCGGGCAACGTCGGGGCCTTCTTCTGGGTACACGACATCGGCGGCTATCAAGGGGAGAGAAACGGCGAGCTCCTCGCGCGCTGGACGCAATTCGGGGCTTTCTCCGCGGCCCTGCGCCTGCATTCGATGAATAAGCCCGAGCTCGACAAGAGGCCCTGGTCGTATCCTGAGGATATCGAGGCTTCGATGAAAGTCTCCTATCATCTGCGCTCGGAGCTTTTCCCTTATATATACTCCAGCGTCTGGCAGACACATAACGAGTCCCTGCCGCTGTTGCGGCCTCTCTACCTCGAATATCCCGAAGACGAACGGGCCTATCATAACCCGCAGGAATTTCTCTACGGCGACGCCTTGCTCGCGGCCCCGATCACTGAGCCCGGCAAAGGCGCTAAGCGCACGGCGTCATCGAAAGTCTGGTTGCCGGAGGGCGCCTGGTATGATTGGTTTTCGGGGCAAAGATTCGACGGACCGCTCGAGCGCGAGTTCTCGGCCGACATAAGTTCCTTTCCCGTCTTCGTTCGCGGCGGCGTGCCCATCCCCATGCAGCCCTACACGGCGCGCATGACCGCCGAGCCGCTCAAAATACTCCGAGTGCGGGTTTATCCCGGCCCCAGCGGAGCGTTCACGCTTTATGAAGACGACGGGACAAGCCTCGAGTACAGCACCGGCGCCTACTGCCTGACGCGTCTCGAATACCAGAGAGACCGTGATGAGGTCACGGTCATGATCGCGCCGGGCCAAGGACGCTTCCGCGGGCAGCTCTTGGCAAGAAGCTATCGCATAGAACTCCCCGGCCATGGGAAAATCGCCAAGGCCGAGCTCGATGGTCGGCCGCTCGAGGCGGTTTACGATGAAAAGGCGGGCATGAGCCTTATCACGATCCCAGAGCGGGACGCGCGCAACAAGGTCGTCGTGCGCGTCTGGACAGTGCTTCCATGACCCTCAGGGGCTGAAGTAGTACCCGAGCGCAACGGCCGCGCGGGCTGCGGAGGCCGCAGAGATGCGCAACTGCGCGCCGCTCAGAGCGAATCGACGATGGAGCCGTACCAGGCGTCGCCCAGCTTGCGGTAGCCTTTGGGGGTCGGGTGCACGCCGTCGCCTAGGTCTGAAGCGGCGGCCGTGATGCCGCTCGAGGCGCCGAGGTCGACGACGACGACGCGCGGACGGCGAATACGCAGCACGGCGGCATTGTAAGCGCGCGCGCGGGTGTTGAAGACCTCGTTGTTCGACGTCAGGATCGTCGAGACGAAGATCCGGGCGTTCGGCGCGCCGGCGAGGATGCGGTCGACCAGCGCCTCAAGCCGCTGCGGCGCCGATTCGAGCCGGTCTTCTTTCCAGAGGTCGTTGGTGCCGATCATGAGCAGGATCAGGTCCGGCCGGCCCGAGGCCAGCCAGCCGTCGATCTGGGTCGTGAGCTCCGCGATGCGCCAGCCGCTGTGACCTTCGTGCCGGCGGTCGGGCATCTCGGCGGGGCCATCCTCGAGCGAGCCGACGAAGACGAACGGCGCGCCCTTCTTGCGAAGCCGAGCGCCGAGGCGCAGGCGGTAACCGCCGCCGACGCGCCACTGGCCGCCTTCATTGTAGCCGCCAGCGGTGATCGAGTCGCCGAGCGGCATAATTCGCCTCGGCGCGCAGCGGCGCGCCGAGGCGCCGGAGCACAGGCTCAGCGCGAGCGTCCACAGGATCGTGCCGGCGATTATGCGGAGCATGCGGTTACTTTATTGCGATCACGGACTACGCGCGGCGCTTCCGGGCGCTCGACTCGGAGCGTCCGTAGTCGTCGCTGAGGCGCACGACGTCCCATAGCTCGGGCGTGGACACCTCGATGAGGGTCGCGCGGCCGTAGCGAGCCTCGAAGCGATGGATTGTGCGCGGCGGGATGTCGATCACGGTTCCCGGCCCGACGGCGCGCTTTCGGCCCGCGAGTTCCAGGAACAGGCGGCCCTTGAACAGGTACAGGGTTTCGCGCTTGACCTTGTGGTATTGGCGGCTGAGGCGGCGCCCCTTCTCGATGATCAGGATCTTGCCGACGTAGCGCCGGTTCCGGGCGAACCAAATCTCCCGGCCCCAGGGCTTGAGCACCGTTTTCGCGGTCGTCTTTGCCATAATGGGGTCAATGTACAAATTTAAAGAGGACTGCTAAGATGGGAGCGCCATGAAAGCACGAATCACCCTCGTCGTCGCGTCATGTCTCCTCAGCCTCGCCACCGGCCTCGTCCTCTCCCGAGCCGGCGGCTCCGCCGCTGGCTCCGGCAGCGGCCGCCGCCCAGTCATCGGGCTCTCGATGGACACCCTCAAGGAGGAGCGCTGGCAGAGAGACCGCGACTTCTTCGTCGCGAAGGCCAAGGAGTTCGGGGCCGACGTGCTCGTGCAGGCGGCCAACAGCGACGACGCGCGCCAGATCCAGGACATCGAGGCCTTGATCAGCCGCAAAGTGGACGTTCTTGTCATCGTCGCGCACAACGGCGCGGCCATGGCGAAGGGCGCGCGGCTGGCCCGCGAGGCCGGCATCCCGGTGATCGCCTACGACCGCCTCATCACCGGCGCCGAGATCGATCTCTACATCAGCTTCGACGCGGTGCGCATCGGCGAGGAGCAGGCGCGCTACCTCGTCGAGCTCTACCGGGGCAAAGGGAAGAAGCGCATCGTGCGCATCCACGGCGCCAAGACGGACAACAACGCCGTCCTCGTCAAGGTCGGCCAGGACCGAGTGCTGGAGCCGGCCCTGAAGCGCGGCGACCTCGAGATCGTCCATGAGGACTGGGCGGAAAACTGGAAGCCGGAGAACGCGAAGAAGATCGTCACCGCCGCGATCACGCGCAAGGGCGCAAACTTCGACGCGGTGCTCGCCGCCAACGACGGCACGGCCGGCGGCGCCATCCAAGCGCTGTTGGAGGAGGGGCTCGCGGGCAAAGTGGTCGTCACCGGCCAGGATGCCGAGCTCACGGCCTGCCAAAGGATCGTCGCGGGCACCCAGGCGATGACGATCTACAAGCCGCTCAAGGCGATGGCGGAACAGGCGGCCGACATCGCGGTGCGCATGGCCAAGCGCCGCCCCATCGTGGCGCGAGACGAGGTCGACAACGGAGCCGGGATGTTCCCGGCGATTCTCGTGCAGACCACGGCCGTCACGAAGGACAACATGGCCGGCACCGTGGTGCGCGACGGCTTTCACTCGCGCGAGGACGTCTACCGGGACGCGCCGGCGGCCGGCGCCAAGGGTCCGTAGTGGCCGCGCCGGTCCTGAGCACACGCGCGATCACGAAGCGGTTTCCCGGAGTCACCGCGCTGTCTGAGTTCAGCTTCGACCTCATGCCCGGGGAGATTCACGCCCTGTGCGGCGAGAACGGGGCCGGCAAATCGACCTTGATCAAGCTGCTCACCGGCCTTCACCCGCACGGCTCCTACGAGGGCGAGCTCGAAGTCGGCGGGCGCCCGGCACGCTTCAAGTCGATCGCCGACGCCGAGGAGGCGGGGCTGGCGGTCATCTATCAGGAACTCGCCTTGGTGTCGGAAATGAGCGCGGCCGAGAACCTCTTCCTCGGCTGCGAGCCGACGCGTCACGGCCTCATCGACTGGGGACGGATGCTCTCTCAGTCTCGCGTCCTGCTCGAGCGCTACGGCCTGAAGATCGACCCCGCGGCACCCGTCTCGGGGCTCGGGGTCGGGCAACGCCAGTTTCTTGAGATCATCAAGGCCCTGCGCAAGAACCCGCGCATCCTCGTTCTCGATGAACCGACCGCGGCGCTGAGCCGTGCCGAGGTGGAAATCCTGCTCTGCGCGATCGAAGATCTGCGGCGCGGCGGCCTCTCGTGCGTCTACATCTCGCACAAGCTTGACGAGGTGTTCCGCGTCGCCGACCACATCACCGTTCTGCGCGACGGCCGCAGCGTCGCGAGCCTGCGCGCTGCCGAGGTCGGCCCGCAGGACGTCATCCGGCATATGGTCGGCCGCGAGATTCTCGACCTCTATCCGCGCGCCGCCTCGGACCCGAAGGAGGTCCTCCTCGCCGTGTCGGACCTGCGCGCGCAAGACGAGCGCGGCGCGGAGGTGCTCAAGGGGATATCCTTCCAAGCGCGCGCGGGCGAGGTCCTCGGCATCGGCGGCCTCATGGGCGCGGGCCGCAGCGAGCTGCTGATGCATCTGTTCGGGGCGTGGGGCACGCGCCGAGCGGGGCGCGTTGAACTCGCTGGCGAACCTCTCGCGCCCGGCGATCCCGGCGCGGCCATCCGGCGCGGCCTCGTCCTCGTCACCGAAGATCGGCGGCGCTACGGGCTCATCTTCGAGCACAGCGTGGGCTTCAACCTGTCGTTGTCCTCGTTGCGGTCCCTGACGCGGCGGGGCCTCATTGACCGCGCCGGTGAGTCCGCGCGCGGCGGCGAGATATCCGTCGCCCTGCGCATCAAGGCGCCGAACCTCGAGACCGACGTCGCCGGCCTTTCCGGCGGAAACCAGCAGAAGGTCGTCATCGGCAAGGCCCTCATGACCGGCCCGCGCGTCGTCCTCCTCGACGAGCCCACCCGTGGCATCGATGTGGGCGCCAAGCAGGAGGTCTACGCGATCATCAACGAGCTGACCGCTGCGGGCAAGGCCGTCATCATGGTTTCAAGCGAGCTGCCCGAACTCATGGGCATGTGCGACCGGATCGTCATGCTGCGCGAGGGGCGCGTCGCGGGCGAGTTCCCGCAGGGCGCCGACGCCGAGAGACTCATTTCGGCCGCGCTGGGGCACGGGATGGAGGCTCGGTCATGATGGGCAAACGATCGCTGCGCGATTTTTCGATGATCCTGGCGCTGGGGCTGGTGGCCGCCTATTTCTCCTTGGCCTCGCCGCAATTCCTGAGCGCCCGCAACCTCTCGATGCTGGCCATCGAACTCTCCATCACCGCGACTCTGGCCCTCGGGATGCTGCTGATCATCCTGCCCGGCCACATCGATCTCTCCGTCGGAAGCGGCGTCGGCCTGCTCGGCGGCATCGCCAGCGTCCTCGTGTTCCACCACGGCTGGCCGGCCGTCCTCGCGATGGTGCTGAGCCTGACGACCGGGATCCTCGTGTGGTTCCTGATGGGAAGCCTCGTGGTGCGCCAAAGGATGCCGGCCTTCATCATCACGCTCGGCGGCCTGCTCGTATTCAAGGGGCTGTTCTGGCTCGTGATCCGCAACGCGACCGTTCCCGTGGCACCGGGCGGGACGCACAACCTCTACTCGCTGCTGACGACCTACTACCTGCCCCGCCCTGCGGGCTGGGCTTTGGCGGCCGCCGGGACCTCGGTCTGCGCCTTCGCCGTGCAGGGCGAGGACGCGGAGGACCGGTTTCTGAAGGCGTTCCTGGCCGCCCAGGGCCTGTTTCTCTTCACCCTCGTGATGAACCAGTTCCGCGGCATCCCACTTCCCGTCTTGATCCTCGGGCTCGTCGCCGGAGCGGTGGCCGTGCTCACCGAGCACACGCCGTTCGGCCGCCACCTCTACGCGATCGGCGGCAACGAGGAAGCCTCGGTGGTCTCCGGCGTGCCGGTCCAGCGCACGATCATCGCAGCCTTCGCGATCATGGGCTCGATCACGGCGGTCACGGGGTTCATGCAGACGGCCTACGCGGGCGCGTCGACCACTTCGATCGGCGAGCTCATGGAACTCGATGCGATCGCGGCCTGCGTGATCGGCGGCACGAGCCTCAAGGGCGGCCGCGGTTCGGCGCTACGCGTACTGTTCGGCTCGCTGATCATGGCGACTTTGCTCAACGGGATGACCTTGCTCGCGGTCTCGCCGGAGTTTAAGTACATCGCGCGCGGGCTCGTCCTCGCCTTGGCCGTTTGGGTCGACGTACGGCTTTCGCGGTAGACAGATCGCTACGGCCGGTCTTTGCCGGCGAGATAGGCGCGGTCGGCGGCGGCCGCCGCCGGGATGGCGGCCTCGGGCTGCGACCAGCCGAAGACGTCATAGTGTCGCCCCACGGTCCAAAGCACGGCGCTGCGCACGGTGCGTCCCTCGGACAGGGCGAGGTAGCGCGTGAGACCCTCGTGGCCGCGGGCGATCTCGAGGGCGAGCGCAAGCTCCTGCGCGGGCGTCAAGGCCCCGGACCATTCGTTCGGAAACTTGAGCCCGCCCACCCCGACGCCGAACTCTCCGATGTGCAGCGGCGCAATCTCCGAAGGCCGTAGGCCGAGCGCCTTGACCAGGATGTCCTCGCGAAAGCGCCTCTCGTGCCGGGTGAGCGCCTGGGCGACCTCTTGCGCCGTGGGCAGGCGCGAGTCGCGCTCCGCGGCGGGCATGGCCGCCGTGAGGTCCATGTATTGGGACAGGGCGATCGCGTCGAGCCCCTTGATATAGCGGGCCAGCGCCCTTCGTCCTTCCGGGGACATGCGCAGAACGACGTCGCCGGGAATCTCGAAGTGGTGCTCGAAATTGTGAGAGAGGAGGACCCGCCCGTTAAGTCCGAGCCGGCGACGCTCGGTCTTCGCCCAGGCGAGCAGCTCCTCCCAGCGAGTGGCGCCGTACGCCACGGAGTTCATGAGCTCGGCACCGAGTTCCAGCCGCACAGGCGCGGCGCTCGGCCGGGCGGCGAGCGCACGCGAGAGGAGCTTGAGCGAGCGTCCGATCACGCCCTCGCGGTAGTCCTTGCACATCGGATCGACGTCAAAGTAGCCGCGCCAGGGCGCGCCCTTGCGCCAGGTGTGGCTTTCAGGCGCGTCCGACGGGGAGGGCGGGTCGAGATGGGGCTTGATCACCACGGTGAGGCCCACATCGAGCGCGGCGTTCACCGCCCGCTCGAGATCGGGCCACGCAGGGGCATGCGTGAAGTCGATCCGGTTGAGGTCGACATACGGATAGCTCGGCACAAAGGAGACGAGGGCGAAGCCCTCGGCCTTCATCGCCGCGAGCTTAGCCGGCGCGTCAGTAAAGCCCCAGGCTCCGGCATACACGGTGGCCCCGAGGAGAGGCCTCGGCGCCGGGGAAGCGGCTCGTGCGGGCGAGAAAAGCGGAACGGCAAGCAGAACGAGAAAAAGGAAGTTCTTTATTTTTTTCGTCATGGGCCCAATACTAGCTGATTTTCGGACTCATCCTCACTCGTGCCTGAGCGCCGCTTCATCCAGCGCGCCCCGCGCCGTTTTTTTATTTCGTGATAGTAAAATTTAAGTAAAAAGCCGCCTGTGTCTTGCCGCCCGACAGGCCGGGTGCCAGAGGCTTCGCGTTCCCCGGTCGTACATCACTCGATTAAAGTCACGGTCGGGGGTGCGTACGAGCTCTCCGCAGACGACCAACAGATCCTGTCGATGCACTTTAGCGGCGCAGCACCGGCCTCCTACCTCAAGGCCCAGCAAAAAGCCGATAACCTCAACCTGAGAACACATCACAATAACGCGGCCAGCGCTTCGCTCTAGCACTCAGGGGAGACCCTGATAATCGGAAGGCCCCCGCGCAAGCGGGGGCCTTCTTCGTTTGATCGGCTTCCCGCCGGCGGGTTAGTATTCCCGCATAAAT
>Ga0209515_10007465_pt1 | contig 13157 bp, 12 predicted proteins | sample Subgroupgradi54m_FD_187454 | JGI IMG/M metagenome (GOLD analysis project Ga0209515, IMG submission 187454) | Subsurface groundwater microbial communities from S. Glens Falls, New York, USA - GMW60B uncontaminated upgradient, 5.4 m (SPAdes)... ...
GTCTACGCGCCGTTCGTGTACAAGCCGATCCGCCGCGCCCACCGCCGCCTGATCGAACGCGTGCTGGCGCCGGTCTACGAGCGCGTCATCCTGCTCGACGAGCCGGACAGCGCCTGGCAGACGCGCCCGGCGCACATGAGCGCCGTCTACGCGGCGCGCTGCGGCTGCCCGCCGCCGCCGCGCGGGAGGGTTTACCTGTCCGCGGAGGGCCGCGGCCGCGCCGAGGCCTTCCTGCGGCGCCACGGCCTCCGCGACTTCATCTACGTCGTCCAGATCGTCCGCCGCGACCGCCCCGCCCGCTCGTGGCCGCTCGCGCACTATCGCGAGCTCCTACGGGGGCTGCGGAGCCGGTTCGAGGCGCCCGTCGTCGTGCACACGGTGGGGTCGGACGAGAAGGAGGTCCCCGCGGACTGCGCCCACGTGGCGCAGGCGGACATCCTCACCGTGGCGGGGCTGATCGAGCGGGCGGCGCTCTACGTGGGGCCGGACACCGGGCCGACCCACATCGCCGCCGCCCTCGGCGTCCCCACCGTCTCGATCCACCTCGGCTTCCCGCCCGAGGTCTGCCGGGTGCTCGGCGACACGGTCGCGCTCGTGCGGCAGGAGCGGCCGTTCGACGACCCCGCGAAGACCTCGCCGGCCGCGGTGCTCGCCGCGGCGGAGGCGATCGCGCCCGGCCGCCTCAGGCGGGAGGCACGAGCAGCAGATTGTCGATGAGGCGGACCTTGCCGATCCAGGCCGCGACGAGGCAGATCGCGCCGCCGGCCGGCACCTGCGCCACCGGCTCCAGCGTCTCCTGGTCGGCGACGCCGACGTAGTCGATGCGCGCCTGCGGCTCGCGCCGGATGGTCTCCGTCACCAGCCGGGCCAGCGCCTCGCCGCCCCGCTCGCCCCCGCGGCAGGCGTCCCGGGCGGCGCCGAGGCCCCGCCAGAGCACGATCGCCGCGGCGCGCTCGCCCGGCGTGAAGTAGGCGTTGCGCGAGCTCATGGCTAGGCCGTCGGGCTCGCGGATGGTGGGGCAGGGCACGATCTCGGTCGGCACGTTCAGGTCCCGCGCCATCCGCTGCACGACGCGGAGCTGCTGGTAGTCCTTTTCGCCGAAGTAGGCGCGCTGCGCGCGCGCGAGACTCAGGAGCTTCAGCACGACGGTCGCCACGCCACGGAAGTGGCCGGGGCGCGACACGCCTTCCCACCGGTCGGTCAGGCGCTCGACCGTGACCCAGGTGGAGAAGCCGGACGGATAGATCATCGGCTGGTCGGGCGTGAAGACGCAGTGGACCCCCTCGGCCGCGAGCAGGGACAGGTCGCGGGGCAGGTCCCGGGGATAGGCCTTCAGGTCCTCGTGCGGGCCGAACTGGGCCGGGTTCACGAAGATCGTCGTGGACACGCGGTCGCACTCCCGCCGGGCGCGGCGGGCGAGCGACAGGTGCCCGTCGTGCAAGGCTCCCATCGTGGGCACGAGGCCGAGGGTTCCCGCGACGGTCGCCCGCCAGACAGCGAAGGCTTCGAGGGTCTGCGCGACTTCCATCGTCGGACGAGGGGAGCGGACCACCGGCGGCGCGCCCGCGGTCGGCTCCACGGCGCCCCATGATACCGGAGGGCCCGGGAAATGAACAGGTCGCCCGGGGGGCCCGCAACCCGATGCCGTAGAATCGGGCGGTGCCCACGATCCAGGAGGAGATCCTCGAGTGAGCACGGCGCCGCGCGGAGCTCGGGCCCTGCTCGTCCTGTTCGGGCTCGCGCTGGGCCTCGTCGCCGCCGAGGTCGCGCTGCGGTTCCCCGTCGAGTACCAGCACCAGAAGAACTACGTCATGAACGATCCGGTCCTGCACCACCGGCTCAAGCCGAGCTACACGGCCGCGCGCCGGGGGACCGAATGGCGCACGGATCCGCCTCGCGATCACGCGCGACGGCGACTTCCCGGGCCTGCGCGAGGCCTGGGCGGCCACCGAGCGGTACATCGCCGGCATCCGCGACCTGGCCCGTGCCCACGGGATCCCGTTCGCGCTGGTGGTGCACCCCCACGCGCACCAGGTGAGCGCGACCGAGTCACCCGAGGGCCGTCCGCGCCTCGGCATGGGGCCCGGCCTCTACCCCTCGGAGCGGCCCTTCCAGATCCTGGAGGCGCTGGGCCGCCGCGAAGGCTTCCCCGTGATCAACCTGCTCCGCCTGTTCCGGGAGCGTGAGGCCACGGAGGCGCCGCTGTTCTGGACCGACGACATGCACCACACTCCGGGGGGCGCCGAGGTGTTCGCCGACGGAATTCTCGCCGGTTTCCTGGAGCGGCGGCTGGTCCCCTGCCGCCTCCCCGGCTAGCTCCCGACGCAGGGGAGCAGCTTCCGCTCCCGGAGCCCCGCGAGGATCCCGTCGCCGAAGACGCGCGCGCCCTGGGCCGTGTGGTGGATGTCGTCACGGCGGAAGAGGGGCGCGTCGGTCGCCTCCCGGGCGCGGAAGATCGGCAGCAGGTCGATCACCGGGAAGCCCTCGCGGCGGCCCAACGCTTCGAGGATCCGGAACGGGCGCTCGGAGCGGAACAGGCCGGCGCCGATCCCCATCTTGATCCGCCCCGCGGGCGACTCGGTCGCGCTCACCTGGTGCGCGTGCGGGTACACCACCAGCACGAAGGGGACCCCGCGAGCGCGCGCCAGGTCGCGGATCCCGATCAGGTAGCGGGACGTGAGGGCCCAGGCCTCGCGCAAGCCCGGGTAGTCGCCGTCCCGCGTGATGGCCAGGCGGTCGTACTGGAGCCGGCCGAGGAGCCCGCGCGCCTCCAGCTCCTCCTGCGTGAGGTTCAGGTTGCCGAACAGGCGGCGGCCGAGCCGCGACTCGCGGAAGTCGTGGTAGATCTTCAGGCGATTCACATAGAGCTCGAGCGGCTCGAGGAAGCGGAGCACGGGCGGCTTGGGCACCGGTGGCAGCAGGAGCGCGGCGGCCACGCGGCGGTCGGGGCGCACCGCCACCGGCAGCCCCTGCGCGTCGAGCCGCGCGTGGGCGGTGCGGATCCAGTCGTCGTGCACGTCGGTCATGTCGAAGTTCAGGACGATCAGGTCCGGCTGGAGCCCGAGGCCCACGTGCTCGAGGAGCAGGTACTCGACGATCGGCGAGTAGCTGGCCGCGCCGGCGTTGACGACCTCGTAGCGCACGGCGCACGGCGCGCGGTTGAGGCCCGCCTCCACGCGCTTGGCCACGGTCTCCTCCAGGCCGAGGCCGCCGCCCTCGGTGAAGGAATCGCCGAGCATCAGGATGCGGTAGACGCCGGCGGGCTTCGGGGCCGCGTACTCGTGGTCGCGCAGCCCCAGGGAGTTCGTGGCGAACTCGGTCCCGAGCACCTTGCGGCGCATGTTCTTGCGGAGGCGGTGGTGGAGGACGGGATCCGCCACCATGTAGCTCTTGGAGTGTGACTTCACCAGGTAGCGAGCGGCCACCTCCGCCACGGTGACGCCGAGGGCCAGGCCGCAGAAGACGAGCAGCGCCAGGGCCAGCGGTTTCATGCGACGCCGCATGATAGCCGAAGAGCCGGCGCCCGGCGCATGATAGAGTCTCCGGCGTGACCCGCGACGAGATCCCGACGCCGGCACTGCTGCTCGACCTCGACCGGTTCGAGAAGAACCTCCGCGCGATGGCCGCCCACGTCGTCGCGTCCGGCAAGCGGCTCCGCCCGCACGCCAAGACCCACAAGTGCCCCGAGATCGCCCGGCGGCAGATCGCCGCGGGGGCCATCGGTGTGGTTTGCGCGAAGCTGGCCGAGGCCGAGGTCATGGCGGCGGCGGGGATCGACGGGCTCCTGGTCTCGACGGAGATCGTCGGCGAGGAGAAGGTCGGGCGGCTGATGCGGCTGCTCGAGCGGGCTCCCGACGTCATCGCCGTCGTCGATCACGCCGACGGCGTGCGGCAGCTCGCGGCCGCGGCGGCCGCCGCCCGGCGCCGGCTGGGCGTGCTCGTCGACGTCGACGTGGGCGGCCGGCGGACCGGCTGCGTCCCCGGGGACGCCGCCCTCGCCCTGGCCCGCGCCGTCGTGGCCGCGCCCGCCCTGCGCTTCCGGGGCCTGCAGGGCTACGCCGGCCAGTGCGCGCACGTGCAGCCGTGGACGGCGCGGCGCGAGGCTTCTCTCAAGGCGATGGCGCCCCTGCTCGAGACGCGGCGGCTCCTCGAGGCCGGCGGGATCGCCGTCGAGATCGTCAGCGGCGGCTCCACGGGGACGTACAACATCGACTCCGAGCTCCCCGGCCTGACGGAGCTCCAGTGCGGCTCCTACTGCGTGATGGACCTCGACTACCTGCGCATCGGCGGCCGGCAGGGCGATCGGCTGACCGACTTCGAGATGGCGCTGACGGTGCTGACGACGGTGGTGAGCGTGCCCGCGCCGGACCTGGCCATCGTCGATGGCGGCTTCAAGGCCTTCGCCACGGACCGCCCGTTCGGGCCCGAGGCGGTGGAGCGGCCGGGCGTGACCTACGAGTTCGCCGGCGACGAGCACGGGCGGCTCTTCGTCCGCGACCCCGCGCAGGCGCCGCCGCTCGGGGAGCGGATCGAGTTCTTTCCGCCGCACTGCGACCCGACGATCAACCTCTACGACCGGCTCTACGCGATGCGCGGCGGCCGGGTCGAGGGCGTCTGGGAGATCAGCGCGCGGGGCAAGTCACAGTAAGTCCGGCCCCGCCTCCCACCGCTCCCAGAAGATCGTTTGGACCGCCGCCGCGTCCGGCGCCTGGAACATCGCCGCGCGGGCGCGGGCCGCCAGCGGCAGCGCCCCCAGGTACCACGCCAGGTGCTTCCGGAGCTGGAGCAGCGCCTGGCGCTCGTCGAGGAGCCCCGCGATGAGCTGGCCGTGCCGGCGGATCACGCGCGCCCGCTCCTCGCGGGTCGGCGCCGCCGGCGCGAAGACCCACGGTGTCCCGAGGGCGCCGCGCCCCACCATCACGTCCGCGCAGCCGGTGGCCCGCCGCATCGCCTCGGCATCCGCGCGCGAGCGCACGTCGCCGTTGCCGGTCACCGGGATCCGCACGGCGTCGACCACCGCGGCGATGACCTCCCAGGGCGCCCGGCCCGTGAACTGCTGCGAGCGCGTCCGCGGGTGCACCGTGATGCCGTCCACGCCCTCGCTCTCGGCGATGCGGGCGATCTCGACCGCGTTCAGCGAGCGCTCGTCCCAGCCTCCGCGGATCTTGACGGTGAGCGGGACGCGGAGCGCCTTCCGCATGAAGCGGAAGATGAGGGCCGCCGCGGCCGGGTCCCGCATGAGGGCGGCGCCCTGGCCCTTGGCCACGATCTTGGGCACGGGGCAGCCCATGTTCAGGTCGACGACGTCGGCACCGACCGCCTCCAGGCGCCGCGCCGCCTCCGCGAGGACGTCGGGGTCGGAGCCGAGGAGCTGCATGGCGATGGGGCGCTCCTCGGGCAGGTAGCGCGCGACCGCGCGCGTATGGGCGTTGTCGTGGAGGAGGGCGCGCGCGTCGATCTCCTCGCTGGTGACGCGCCCGCTGCCGCACTCGCGGGCGATCAGCCGGAACGGCGCGTTGGTCACGGAGGCCATGGGCGCCAGGCGCATGAGTGTCACCGCTCGACGATACGCGTCACGACTGTCTCGACGCGGATACGCTTCCTCCACTGGAAAGCGCGGATCGTCAGGTGATCGCCTCCTCGACCGTGCGCCCGTACCAGGGCGCGTCGGGGAGCGTGATCGGGCGCACGGCGGGCAGCGTCACCCCCGCGTCGCGGTAGGCCGTGAGGTAGGCGCGCGCGGTGTTGGGGTGCCCGATCGCGCCGAGGGCGCCGGCCAGCCGCTCCGGCACCATCTGGTCGCGGTCGAACTGATCCAGATCGGGCCCGAAGCCGCTCGCCGCCAGCATGTTGCGGTAGAACGGCAGCGTCAGGTAGCGCACGAGCTCGTCCTGGAAGGCGCGCAGCGCCGCCGCCGCGTCCTCGGTGATCGCCAGCGGCACCGCCGCCACCACCTCGAAGCCGTCGAGCGTCTTGCCCGCCCGCCGGCGGCCGCGCTCGAGCGCCGGCAGCGCCGTCTCGCGGATGTAGCGGGGCGTGCAGAGCCAGAGCACCACGCCGTCGGCGATCTCCCCGGCCAGCTCCAGCATCCGGGACGAGAGCGCGGCCATGAGGATCGGGGGCGCGGGCGGGAGCCTGGGCAGCGCCATGCTCCAGTGCACGCGGTAGTGCCGGCCCTCGAACCGGGCGCCGCGCCCGAGCGCGCCACGCAGCACGGCCACGTACTCGCGCATCACGGAGAGCGGCTCGGCCAGCGTGAGCCCGAGCATCGTCTCCATCATCGCCTTGTGGCTCACGCCGATCCCGAGGCGCAGCCGGCCGCCCGACATCTCGGACAGCGTCAGCGCCGCCTGCGCCACCGCGGTCGGGTGCCGCGGGTAGATGGGCACGACGCCGGTGCCGAGCCCGATCCGCTCCGTCGCGGCGGCGTAGGCGGCGAGGACGAGCAACGCGTCGCGGCCGCTCCCGTGCGTCACCCAGACGCTCTCGTAGCCGCGCGCCTCCGCCCGCCGGGCGAGGGCGACGCCGGCGGCGAGGTCGCCGCCCGGGCTCAGGTAGACCGCGGTCCGGGCGTCGCTCACGAGAAGATCGAGACCTCCATGCAGTCCCAGCCGAAGTCGTGCTCGCGCGTCTGGTACCGCTCGCTCGCCCGCACGTAGTCGAGGTAGGGCTTGGTCTCCCGCCGGAAGATCCCCGTGTTGTCGGCGACGACCACGGCGCCCCGCTCGAGCCTGGGCTCGAGCGAGCGCAGGTAGTCGAGATAGTCCTCCTTGACCGCGTCGATCAGCACGAAGTCGAAGCGCGAGCGGAGGAGTGGGATCACCCGCAGGGCCTCGCCCGGGACCACGGTCACGCGCCGGGCGATCCCGGCCGCCTCGGCGCTCTGCCTGACGACGCCGGCCAGGAACTCGCTCGCCTCGATGCAGGTGAGGCGGCCCCCGGGCGGGAGGCTCGCGCCGATCAGCACCGCCGAGTAGCCGAAGAGGGAGCCCAGCTCGAGCGCGCGCGTCGGGCGATGCCGGTCGATCAGGCGACGGAGCAGCCGGCCCTTCTCCGGCCCCACGGCGGGCAGCGGCCACCACTTGAGGGCGTTGTCCATCGCCCGCAGCATCCGCTTCGCGGTTTTGTTCATCCCGCCCTCCGCGGCAGCCGGAGGGCGACGCCGTCGGGAACCGGGTAGCGCCGCGTGAACGGCCCGGCCTTGGCCACCTGGCCCGGCAGCGTGCGCCCCACGATCTGCTGCACGCGCCGCGAGGTCTCGATCAGCCGGTCGAGGTCGAGCCCGGTCTCGATCTCCATCGCGTGCAGGCAGTGCACGAGGTCCTCGGTGCACACGTTGCCCGACGCGCCGGGGGCGAAGGGGCAGCCGCCGAGGCCGCCGATCGAGGCGTCGAAGTGGGTGACCCCGCATTCCATCGCCGCCAGGATGTTCGGGATCGCCATCGCCCGCGTGTCGTGGGTGTGGAGCGTCCACTCGACCCCGGGGAACCTCGACATCAGGTGCTCCAGCACCCGCGTGACCTGCAGCGGGTTGGCCACGCCCGTCGTGTCGGCCAGGCTGACGCCCCGCGCGCCCATCTCCACGAGCCGGGCGACGACGCGCTCGACCTGCGCGAGGGGCACCGCGCCCTCGAAGGGGCAGCCGAAGGCGGTCGACACGCCGGCCACGACCGGCCGGCCCGCGCGCACCGCCACCTCCGCCACCGCCCGGAGCTTCTCGAGGGACTCCGCGACCGTCATGTTCACGTTGGCGAGGTTGTGGCTCTCGCTGGCCGACACCACCGTGTGGATCTCGCCGGCGCCGGCGTCGATCGCGCGCACCGCCCCCCTGTCGTTCGGCACGAGCGCGGCGTAGAGTGTGCCGGGGCGGCGCCTGATCCGCGCCATGACCTCCTCGGCGTCTCGCAGCGCCGGCACCACCTTCGGATGGACGAACGACGTGACCTCGATCCGCGGAAGACCCGCCGCACTCAGGCGGTCGACCACCTCGACCTTGAGGTCGGTCGGGATGAACTCCGGCTCGATCTGGAACCCGTCGCGCGTGCCCACTTCACAGATCGTCACGTGTTTGGGCAGCTTCATCATGGCGACCACTCTAACACGGGGTCGGCGCCGCACCGGCGGGGAGACCCCCCGCATCCAAAGACGAGGAGGAACACCCATGACACCGAATATCGGAATCACCGATGAGCACCGGAAGGCCCTCGTCGCCGTCCTGAACGCGCTGCTGGCCGACGAGTACCTCCTCTACACGAAGACGCGGAACTACCACTGGAACGTGGTGGGATTGCAGTTCAACGACCTCCACAAGTTCTTCGAGACCCAGTACGAGGCCCTGGACGAGATCGTCGACGAGGTGGCCGAGCGGGCCCGCACCCTCGGCGGCCGCGCCTTCGGCACCCTCGCCGAGTTCACGCAGCACACGCGCCTCAAGGAGCATCCCGGACAGGCGCCGGACGCCGCCGGCATGATCGCCGATCTGCTGGGCGACCACGAGCAAATCGTGCGCCAGCTCCGCACCGACCTCGACGTGTCGCTCTCGACGCACCAGGACGCGGGCACCAGCGACTTCCTCACCGGCCTGATGGAGCGCCACGAGAAGATGGCGTGGATGCTCCGGGCCTTCCTCGCGAAGTAGCCCGTATCGACAGCGCGGCCGGTGGGCCTGCGGGTCCACCGGTCGCCCGGGTCCTCGCCCGTCCCTGTAGACCCCCGTTTTCTTCCCCCCGCGCGGCCGCGAATGGCGGGTGCGTGCGCTCGACGGCAATCTCCTGTAGGATTCGCGGCGTCACCGCTCCGCTGCGAATGGTCGGCGGCGGCGCGAGGCGCAACCGGAACGTGGAGCCGCGTGGCGGCCGGGATCAGGGCCGCCGGGGAGGTGCGTGATGAAATTCGGAATCGTGCTACCGATCTGGCAGCTCACGATCGCCGATGCGGAGTCGCTCGCGCTGCGCGCCGAGGAGCTCGGGCTGGACGGCGTGTTCGTGCCCGATCACATCCTGGCCAAGCCCGCCACCACGCAGCACTACGGCCCCCACTGGCCGGACCCCTTCTCGCTGCTGGGGTACCTGGCCGGCCGCACGCGGCGCATCAAGCTCGGCGCCAGCGTCATCGTCCTCCCGTACCGGAACGCGCTGGTGGCGGCCAAGGCGGCGGCGACGGTGGACCAGGTCTCGGGCGGGCGCTTCATCTTCGGCGTCGGCGTGGGCTGGGACGAGGCGGAGTTCCGCGACCTGGGGCTCCCGTTCCCGGAGCGCGGGCGCATGAGCAACGACTACATCCGGGCGATCAAGGCCGCCTGGGCCAGCGACATGCCCGAGTACAAAGGGCAGTATCTGAGCTTCTCCGGCGCCACATTCTCGCCGCGCCCCGTGCAGCGGCCGCACCCGCCAATCTGGGTCGGCGGCACGCCGGGCACCGTCTCGGAGGCCGCCGTGCGCCGCTGCGCCGAGCTGGGCGACGCGTGGCACCCGCTCGGGCTGAGCCTCGACGACGTGGAGAAGGGCCTCGCGACGCTGAGCCAGATGGCCACGCGGGCCGGCCGCGGCAAGGGCCCGGGCCTCTCGCCGCGCAATCTGCTGGACCTGACCGACCGGCCGAAAGGGAGCGGGCGGGCGTCGTTCCAGGGGTCGCCGGACGAGGTGGCGTCCGACGTCCGGCGGGCGCAGAAGCTCGGCGCCGAGTGGATGACGTTCGACCTGCCGCGGGTCGACGTGCCTGGGATGATGCGGGCGATGGAGCGGCTCGTCAAGGAAGTGCAGCCCGCGGTGTCGTAGGCGCCGGCGCTCGTGAAGATCACGCCGGTCGAAGCCCCGACCTCGAGCATCCGCTTCGACGGCGAGGTGCGGCCGGCCTGCGCCCCCGGCATCTCGTGGACCGGGCACAGCACCACGCTGTACGTCTCACCACCGACGACGGCATCACCGGCTACGGGGCGGGGGCCGGCCAGCCGGCCTACATCAGCGACCGCACTGCATCGCCCGCCCCCTTACCTCGACCGCGGAGATATCTGCTACCGAGTCCGGCTTGCATCGTAGACCTTCCCGAACAGGACCCAGCGCTCGCCGTCAAATCGACCTAGCTGCAGCTGTTCGATTGGGTAGAAGTCCGTGGGGCCGGTGTTGATCGTGATCCCGGGGAGAAGCATGGGGAGCGACAGGTTCTTGATGGTCGCGGCCTGTTTCATCACGTTCGCCCGGGAGAGATCGTTCCCGCACTCTTTGAACACATACACGAGCGTCTGCGCCGCCGAGTAGCCATAGACGTTGAACAAGTCACTCGTGTTCCCCTCGGGGTAGTATGTCTGCATGAATGCGAGCCAATCCTTGAAGCCCCGATCATTCCTCCACTGCGGATCGGTGGGGTCCTTCACGAAGGCGGTCGAAATAATGCCCGTCGAGGCGTCGAGGCCCGCCGGCTTCAGCGTCGCCCCCACGGAGCTGGACACGTTATTGAGGAGATGGATCGGCTTCCAACCTACGCCCGCGGCCTTCCTGATCGCCTGGGCCGCAAACTTCGGGATTGTCACGTCGAAGAACACATTGGCGCCGCTGTTCTTGAGGTTGACGATCTGGGAGTCGATGGTCGGATCGGTCACCTCGTACGTCTGCTCCATCACGATGACCCCTTTGGCGGCGTCGCCGAGCCCCTCCTTGAACCCCTTCAAGTAATCCTTCCCGTAGTCGTCATTTTGGTAGAGGATGCCGACCTTCGCGTCCGGGATGTTCTCGAGAATGTACTGCGCGTAGATGTGCCCCTCGGCCTGGTAGGTGGGCTGCCACCCCATCGTCCACGGGTGCCCCTTGGGATCCCCCCACTTCGTCGCCCCGGTGGCGACGAAGAGATGCGGCACCTTGCGGTCGTTGACATATTTCCAGATCGCGGTATTCGTGGGCGTCCCCAGCGTCTGGAAGAGGAGAAGCACCTGTTCCTGCTCGACCAGCCGCCGGACCATCTCCACCGTCTTGGGCGGGCTGTAGCCGTCGTCGAGGCTGATGAAAGTGATCCGCCGGCCGTTGATTCCGCCTTCGTCGTTGACCTTCTTGAAGTACGCGGCAATCGACCGTCCGATCGTCCCGTACACGGAGGCCGGGCCACTATACGGGTTCGTGTTGCCGATCTTGATCTCGGTATCGCTGGCGCCGACATCGTAGCGTCCTGCGCCCCGGCTCTGCCCGATGACGAAGGCGGTGGTAAGGATCATGACGAGAAGACCGAGAGCCCAAGTATCACGGCGCATAGTCGCCTCCCACGAGGAGCCGAATGTGTGCAACGCTGAGCCCGAACCGCCGCCAGGACGCGCTCCCCGGATGTTGAGCCGGTTGCCTCATGCCGTCGCCCTCCTGGAGGCCGAGGCCGGTCAGTCGGGAAGGTGCGCTAAAGGGTAATCGTCTACAGACACCGGGTCAACATCAGCCGGGCACGTGGCTGGGCCCTGGTGTGGAACGGGTTGACGGGGCGGGACGCGGCACCTAATCTCGGGTCTGAAAGGGTTTCGAAGTGAAGATTTGCTCGCTGCTTCCGAGCGCGACGGAGACCGTTTTCGCCCTTGGCCTGGGCGATCAGGTCGTGGCGGTGACCCACGAGTGTGACTTCCCGCCCGCCGCGGCACGCCTTCCTGTCGTCACTCGGAGTACGCTCGGCGAGGGCGCCCGGGGCAGCCGTGCGATCCATCACCACATCTCGACGGCGCTGCATGCAGGGAGCAGCGTCTACGCCCTCGACCAAGACCTCCTCGATCGCCTGGATCCGGATCTGATCCTGACGCAGGAGCTCTGCGACGTCTGTGCTGTCTCGTACGAGCTCGTCCAGCAAGCGGTCCAACGTCTCGCGGGTGAACGGAAGATCCTATCCCTCGAGCCAACGACCCTCGAGGGCATTCTCGCCACTATTCAGCAGGTCGGCGAAGCCGCAGGCGTTCCTGACCGAGCCGCACGAGTTGTGGCGGAGCTTCGACAGCGGATCGACGCGATCGTCGCGCGAGCCAAGAGCGCACCACGACGTCCCCGCGTCTTCGCGATGGAGTGGCTCGACCCCCCATTCACCGCGGGCCACTGGGTACCCGAGATGGTGCGGCTGGCGGGTGGCCGTGACGATCTGGCTCACGAGGGCCAACCCTCGTCTCAGATCCCCTGGGCTCGCGTCGCAGAGTATGACCCGGAGATCGTGGTCCTCATGCCGTGCGGGTTCACCCTCGAGCGCACGCTCGAAGAGGCGGGCCGCGTTGATCTCCCGGGCGAGTGGTCGCGACTGCGCGCGGTCCGCTCCGGCGAGATCTACGCCGTGAACGGCTCCGCCTACTTCAACCGGCCCGGGCCGAGGATTGTCGATGGCCTCGAGATTCTCGCGGAGATCATCCACCCGGACGTTTTCCCCGCGGCGATGGCACCAGGCGGGTGGCGACGCCTACCCGAGAACTTCCCAGCACGCCGTTAGCGCGGACGCCCGCGCTCCGCTGTGGTGGGGTTCCGGAGCGGCTAATGCTCCTGAAGCTGAAGGATACCAATGCAGACGACGTCGCCCGCGATCTGCTTCTCCCTCAAAGCGTACGCGAGCCTGCGTGAGCTGAGACGAGATCCGGGAATAGCTGCTCTCCAAGTGCGCTCCAGAATGCCGCACGCGCTTCGAGGGAGCGTCGTGCGCCGCGTCGCATGTCTTCCTGATTCTCTGCGGTCGTGGCCCACCGCAGCAGGCTTTCCTCCAACGCCTTCCCATGTTCGACATCCAGGTTGATGTGGAGGTGAAAATATTCCAATGCCGCTGGATCGAGCGGAAGGCTCCGCTCCAGCCCCTGCACCAGAGGAGGGAACATGAGCGGGATCGCCCACTCGTGGCCCGGGCCGACTGCTCCCAGTGCCTCCAACCACGATCGGAGCGTCATGTCCAGATGGAGCTGGACGAAGGCTCGGGTAGCCGGCAGCAGGGCGACCCGATCCCAGTCCCCGTCGCCGAAGCCGGCGGCGCGCATAAAGCGACGGTACAGGGCGTCGTGCGATCGCTCGAAACGCTGCGGCCGCATGTACTCGTCCTCAAGAATGTCCCTGAGCAACCGCCGCACCTCGGCGTCCGGAGTCCGCGCCGCAATCGCCTCCAGATAGGCGGTGAAGAAACAGACCAGACGGTAATGTTGCGAGGCGTAGCCCCAGATCTGCCAGCGC
>Ga0209515_10007466_pt1 | contig 13156 bp, 12 predicted proteins | sample Subgroupgradi54m_FD_187454 | JGI IMG/M metagenome (GOLD analysis project Ga0209515, IMG submission 187454) | Subsurface groundwater microbial communities from S. Glens Falls, New York, USA - GMW60B uncontaminated upgradient, 5.4 m (SPAdes)... ...
TCCCCCCGCCCCATCGCTCTTGTAGGAAGAATCCCGGTCAAGGTATCCACCCAATCAGGCCCCATCCATATCGGAGACCGGATTACTATATCTTCAACACCGGGTGTCGGCATGAAGGCAACCACATCTGGTATGGCCATTGGTGTAGCACTTGAAAACTTTGACCAAAATTCTGTGGGAAAGATACTCGTATTTGTAAACCTTGGCTACACCCACCTTGACCCCGCAGTGCAGAATACGGCTCAACAAAGCCTCGCAAGCGGTGCGTATGTCATAGACCAGCAGTCAGGCAAGATGACCGTCAATTTCCTTGGTGATATCAATATGCAGGGCAACTCCATACTGGATGTCAGGAAGATTACCGGGTATCTGGGCAAATGGAGCATTGATGAGGATGGCACGCTGATGGCGGTGCGGGTGATTACGGATGAGGTGGTTACGAAGAAACTGACCGTAGGGTCTGCAAGCCAGCCAAATGGCATCACGCTGTATGATGAGGCGGGCGGCGCGGCGTATTGTGTGAAGATACGCAATGGCGCTGTGGTGAGCGACGCCGGAGTGTGCGGGAACTCAAGTTCAAATGACAAAGTTCAAATGTCAAATCAAATCCAAAGCTCAAATGACCAAAGTGCGGCGATCGACACCGCGGCAGTCGCATCATCCACGCCTGCGGCAACCACGGATACCGCATCTGCAACATCAACGCCGTCGACCATTGACGCGTCCGCGGCAACCACAACCACTCCGCAAACTTCGTCCGCAACCGCATCTTCAACAACGCCGTAACGGATAAAAAAAGATGATTTTTTCTATGTCACGAATACGAACCAACCCGCGATTTTCAAGAATATTCGTGACATTTGATGTCCGAAAGTCGTGACATGAACGGTATGAGTTTAAACAGCGAATAGAGAAAATTATGGAAAAAGATTTTGATAAATGGAATCAGGAGAAGAAAAGAACCCACACTGAAAATCCGCGCTTGTATACCGTGCGTGAAATCTGGTGGTGTCGACTCGGCGTAAATATCGGATCGGAACAAGACGGCCGGGGTGAATGGTTTGTCCGACCGTGCGTTATCTTGAGAGGGTTTGGCGCGGATGCATGCCTTGTTGTTCCGCTTAGCACCTCCATCCGTGAGCATCCGCTTCGGGTATCGGTTGGTATTGTTGATGGCCGCGAGGCGCGGGCGAATTTGTCGCAGATACGGGTAATTGATACACGACGATTGACGCGCAGAATTGGGTTTTTGGAAAAAGATATTTTTACGGAGTTAAGAAAAGCCGCCAGAGGTTTGTTCTGACGGCTTTTCTGTCTCCTAATTTTTCCCCCTTACGGGGGCGAGGCCGAAGCCAACTGTACCGGTAGTATAGCAGAACCAAAAATAATGTCAAATCCCGTTATCCACACCCATGCCGCGTAAACCCAAAAAAACCATCATTGGCTCCGTGCAGGAAAAATGTCCGTATTGCAGCGGAAGCGCGATCGTGAAAAAAGGAAAGCGCGAGAAAAAAATGGAGATCGTGCAGTTATGGTTCTGCGCCGACTGCAAAAAAGTATTTACCCCGCAGTTGGTTAAGGGTAAAAGTTTTCCGCTCCGCGTGATTTTCGACGGGATGAGTTATTACAATCTCGGCTACTCTTTGGAAAATTCGTGCAGATTTCTCAAAGCAAAATACGGGCTTGCGGTTGCCGCGTCCACCGTGGGCCAGTGGATCGAGGAATACCGCGAGCTATGCACCTACCGCAGAATGCGCGAGTATGCCATGCGCCGGTATACGCCCCGGCAAACGCTGGTCTCCGCCACCTTGTATCACCGGCAGGTGTATACATTCCGCTACCATCCGGCTAAACTGGAATTGCTGCTTGAAGAAGATTTCAAAAACGAGCCCCTGTACCGGCTCAAAGAATTTTTGGACAATGTGTCCGTGGAGTGTCCGCACCAGTTTTTCCGCGAAGGCGTGCGCGCTTCCGAAGTAAAAGCGAAGTTCGACATGGAACGCGTCATGATTCGCGAAAAGCACAATTTCGCCAATCGCCTTGCCGGGCTTGCATTGCAGGCCGTGCAAAATAATAAAGAACGGCACGAAGTTTTGGAACGGTTCATGCTTGCCAATGACTCGGTGACTGTCGCGGTGGAGGTGCCGATTTACTTCACGCCCGAGGATCTGGAACACATGAAGGCCGTGTTGGGATTTACGATTCCGCTCACGCTTGAAAAAACGCTGACCGGCCACATTGATATCGTGCAGGTACGCAACGGCGCCGTGCACATTCTGGATTATAAGCCCGGCGCAAAAAAGGAACAGCCAGTGAGTCAGCTCACGCTCTATGCGCTGGCGCTCTCGCGGCTTACCGGCCTGAAGCTCTACAATTTCAAATGCGCATGGTTTGACGAAAACTCATACCACGAATTTTTCCCGCTACATGTGGTGTATAAGAAGCAGAAAAGGTCGCGGGTAAAAACTAAAAAAGCATAATCATGTTCCATCCCCGTTATCAAAAACACTATCCGTCTCGTTCCGCATATTCTTCCTTTCGTCCCAAAAAGCCGGTGAGGTCGTTTCAGGATTTGGAAGTGTATCAAAAAGCGCTTCAGGCCGCAGTCGCCATTGCAACGCACATCTATCCGCCGCTTGCCGTGCCTCAAGCCAAAAAGAAAGCAAAGGCGACGGCAGCGGCTCCGCCTCCTCCTGCGTATCCCTTTCTTGATGATATGCTCAAGCTCTCGCTTGATATACCCAGATTGATCGCGGAAGCGCACTCATTGCGGTTTGATTTCGCGGACAAAGCAATTACCATGCTCGAACGGGCGCGGTTCTGTTGCAACCGGATGATTGTATATTTGGAGCAAATCCGCGACATCTATTCGGCTGATGTTGATCGGCCGAAGATTGAGGAAATTGTGAAAACATACGCTTACAACCGCACCAAGATTTTCCGCCTGGCAGCCGCCTGGAAAAAGTGGAGAGGGGAGAAGAAATGATGAGGAGCCGTACTGCGTGAAGATGCGGGGCGGGGCAATGGTGAGCGCGGCAGGAGCGTGCGTGGCGCTTGCGTCCACCGTAGGCGGCGCGGCTGCAGCCGCGCCCGCGCCGAGCGAACCGCCGCCCGCAGAAGAGACCGCGACCTCCACGCCGTCCGCAGAACCTGCGCTCACGCCGACATCTGAACCCGCGCCGCCGGAGGAGACGGCGACGAGTACGCCGCTCTGATGATGATATTTTAACATTTAAATATTTAAACAACTGATTATGGCGACGATACGGCGATTTGAGGATTTGGTGTGCTGGCAGAAATCTCGGGAATTGGTACGAGAGGTGTATCGCGCGCTTGGTCCATGCCGCGATTACGGGTTCAAAGATCAGATTCAGCGCGCGGCGGTGTCTGTGATGAGCAATATCGCGGAGGGGTTTGAGCGGGGGACGAAGAACGAGTTTATAAATTATCTGCATATCGCAAAAGGTTCCGCGGGGGAGGTACGAGCACAACTTTATGCGGCTTATGACATCGGCTATTTAACTATTGAAAGATTTAAATATCTAAATGCGCTGGCCACGGATTGTTCCCGCCTGATAGCAAGTTTTGCGGCAAAAGTGAAAAGCTCACCGGCGCACGGATTGCAATATAAACCAGAAAAATCAAAGATGCAAAGGGATCGTGAGGAGTTTGATGATTATCTGCAATGGTTTGGCGAAGCGACAAAGAAGAATCCAGAGATGGTATTTGATCCGGCAATGAGGCGTACCTGAATATACGCTTGAAAATGTCTCGCGGATGCGTTATGATAGGGCATGTTTCAATATTTAAATATTTAAATATATTGCTATGATGCAACGATTATCATACGGGGTGAAGGTACCGATTTATCTGCTGGCTGCGGCTCTGCCGCTGTTGTTTCTGCCCGTCCCCTGGGGGGGCGATTTTGGCCGGGAGCTTATCTTTTCTGTGCTCGTGGTGCTGGCCTTGATGTTTTGGCTCGGCCGCACGCTGGTGTCCGGAGAATTGCGCTATGTGCATTCGCCGATCCTGTATGCGAGCGGCGCGATGGTTTTGGTGGCGGTCGCAAGCGCATTGGTGGCGCATGCGCCTTTTGTCTCGGTGTTTTTTGCGGATGCGCCGGCCGAGCGTTTGTCCTGGTTCATTACCGCGGTCCTCTTGATGGTGGTGGCGAGCTCGGCCCTGCGGAAGCGGGAAGAGGCCGGGACCGCGCTCTTTATTCTGGTATTTGCGGGCGCTGGCGCGGCCGCGATTGCGGCCCTGCAGATGCTCTTCGGTATTTCAATATTTCAATATTTCAATATCGCGGCTGGCGCTGATACCAATAATGTCATCGGCACGGTTAATGGCGCGGCACTCTTTTTTGCGGCGCTTGCGATGATGACCATCGGGATGCTGCTGTCGCCGTCGTCCGGCGCATGGAAAACATGGGTACGGCTCGCGCTTGTGGCCGCGGGACTGCTGTTCCTATTGGATATGGCGCTGATTAATTTTCTCTCGGCGTGGTACGCGATGCTGGGCGCATCAGTATTGCTGTTCGGATTGCTCCTGATGGAGAACGCGACCGGCCTGCCTGCCGGCGCCGGCAGGCCGGCGCCGGCAGGCGAGCAGCGGCGCATGACTGCGTTTGCCTGGCGGCATTGGGTTGCGATTGGTCTGGTAATTTTCTCTCTCCTGATGATCATGGCGCGCGGCCCGGTGCTTGCGCGCCTCGCGTTTCCCGCCGAGGTGTCGCCGTCATTTTCTGCGACCCTCTCCATTGCGGGCGCGGTGTTTAAGGAGGGGCCGGTGCGGGTATTTTTCGGCTCGGGCCCGGGTACCTTTGGTCTCTTGTGGGAAAAATACAAAGACACCTCCATTAACCAGACAATTTTCTGGGGCGTGCGCTTTACCCAGGGACAGTCCTGGGCAACGACGCTTTTGGCGACAACCGGATTACTCGGGTTTGGCTCGATGATGGCGTTTTTCGCCGTGGCATTGATAACATTTTTGCGGGCGCTGATTATCGGGCGCCGGCGTGATGAGGTATCTGCGCTCGGCGTCTTCAGCGCGTCCGCGGCAACGGACGGCCAGGCAGGCGGAGACGGCTTTGGCATGAGCGTGTTCCTCGGGTTTATTGTTCTGCTGGTTGGCACGTTTTTGTATCCGGCGAATTCTTCCTTGATACTCTTGCTCTTTTTCTGTGCGGGTCTTTTGTCTCTTATCGCGGCGCGGGGGCATGAGTACGGAGCGGCAACGGGCGATGGCGCAGGGACGCCGGAGGGCGATGCATCTGCCATTACTGATGAAGATGCTCAAGGATTGGGATCGGGCGACACCGAGCAAGCAGTATTCTTTGATGCCCAGGACAGTGCGTATGATTTGATGCGCCCGGAGGGCGAAGATGAGTTTGCCGGCATGCCGCAGGACTCCGTGGTAGCGCCCGCGTCTTTTTGGAGCATACGCCGGCGGATGATCAGATTCGCAACGCCGTGGAGTATTTTTGCCTCCTCGCTGGCGATTGTTTTTCTTCTGGCGGCGGGTGCGGCGGGTTTGTATGAAAACATCAACCGCGCGGCTGCGGCCCGCGCGGCGTTTGACGGAGTTGCGGCCGCAAACAAAGGCGATATTGACGGGGCGTTGGCGGGTCTGGCCCGCGCGGTAGCGCGGGAGCCGCATGATTTCCACACCCTGCAGGCGCTGGTGCAGGTGCGCGCCGCCAAAATACAGCAGTTGATTGCGGCCGCGAGCACCGGCAAAAATGTCCAGCAGGAATTTCAGAGCGCGGTGTCGCTCGCGATTCAGGATGCGCAGAATCTGACGCAAGCTTATCCGGATGAACCGGAGGTGTGGCGGGTGCAAGGCGGGTTGTATGAGATCATCATCCCGTATATCCAGGGGTCCGAGCGTTTTGCGTCCATGGCGTATCAGAAAGCGGCGGAGCGGGATCCGGTCAATCCGGCGGTCTATGTGGACTGGGGCCGCGCCGGACTCATCTTCACCGACAGGATTTTGGCTCTGGAAAATCAGGCATCGGGAAAGGATAAAGACCAACTGGATGCTGCGCGCAAACAAAACCTTGAGCAGGTTGCGACTATTTTTCAGCGGGCGATTGTCATCAAACCGGATTTTGCGGCGGCGCACTTTCTGCTGGCGCAGACCGCGATTCGCCTCGGTAATTTGGACGCCGCAATCCAGAGCGTGGAAAACGCCAAAGCCGCAGCGCCCTTTGACATCGGCGTTGCGTTCCAGCTCGGGCTGCTGTATTACCAGAAACAGAATTTTGACCGCAGCCAGGCCGAGTTTGAGCGGGCGGTATCGCTCAATGATAATTATTCCAACGCGCGGTATTTCCTCGGCTTGATTTACGATAAGAAAGGAGACCGGGCGAGCGCCCTTACGCAATTCAATAAAATTGCTGGCCTCAATCCGGACAATCAGGAAGTGAAGCATATTGTGGATAATCTTACGGCAGGCAAATCGGCGCTCGACGGCATTGTGCCGCCCGCGCCTCCGCCCGAGAAACGCAAAGACGCGCCGGTAAAAGAAAAAGAACAACAGAAATGATGTTGCGGCGTTTTCGGAGGATGAGGTTTCTCCATCATGAGATTGCCAGTGTGCATGCCGCAGCACTCATTTTAGGCGCGGCGGGGTTGGCGAGCAGGATTCTGGGCGTTGTGCGCGACCGCATGCTTGCCGGTTATTTTGGCGCGGGACGGACGCTGGACATTTACAATGCGGCGTTCAACATTCCGGATTTTATGGCAACGCTCTTTCTGCTCGGGAGCGCTGGGGCGGCAATTCTGCCGGTGTTTCAGGAATATGCTCTCCGCGACAAGAAAAAAGCAGGAGAGTTGATTGCGACCTTGGCTGCACTCTTTTTTGTCGGCAGTGTCACGGCTGCCGGAGCCGCATTTTGGGGAGCGCCGCGCATCATGCGCATTATTGTTCCCGGGTTCTCTCCGGCGGATCAGGCAGTCACGGTGGCACTGACGCGCGTCATGCTTTTGTCCCCGATTCTTCTCGGTCTTTCAGGTATTTTTTCCGTGGTGGTGCAGTCGTCCAAACGCTTTTTTATTTATGCGATCGCCCCCCTCCTCTACAATCTCGGGATTATGTTTGGCATCATCGTACTCGTGCCCTCGTGGGGGATTATGGGTGTTGGCGTCGGCGTCGTGATCGGGGCTGCACTGCACATGGGCTTGCAGGTGGGATCATCCGCATGGCTCGGGTTCGGGTGGGATTTTTTCGGAACCCTCATACATCTGCGCAGGCGGGTAGCGCTGCTCGGCGGCGATATAGCCGAGGTAGTGCTAGTTGCCGGCCCTCGGGTACTTGCGGTATCACTCGCACAGCTGACACTCTTGGCGCTTGATGCGATCGGATCCACCTTGGCGCCGGGGAGTGTCGCGGTGCTCGGGTTTGCGCAGAATCTTTATTTTGTTCCGGTCGGCATTTTCGGCGTCAGCTACGCGACCGCGATTTTTCCGCGTCTCGCGGCGGCGGCATCCGCACAAAAGGGAGAAGAGTTTTTCCGCGAGCTTGTTGGCGGCGTCCGGAGTATTTTATTCTGGACCGCTCCGGTGTCGGCCTTGTGCATCGTGCTCCGCGCGCACATCGTGCGGCTCGCTCTGGGCGCAGGCGCATTTTCATGGGACAATACCCGGCTTGTCGCCGCAGTACTTGCGGCGCTGGCCATTGCCATGATTGCCGGTGCCGCGCAGACGCTTTTGATCCGCGCGTTTTACGCCCTGGGCAATACGTGGATTCCGCTTGCGGTGAATGCGACCGCATCGATTCTTTCTGTCGCGCTCGCATTTCTTTTCATGCGCGCTCTTGCGGCTTCGACGCCATCAGGCCACTGGTTGGCGATTGTTTTCCGGATTAGCGATATGGCGCATCCGGAGGTGGTCGGGCTTGGGCTTGGGTTTGCGGCGGGATTGCTTCTTGATGTCGTGGTGTTGTATGCCATGCTCATGCGTTACGCCCGCCGGTCGCTTGGCGGAGGCCATACGACGGTAGGCATTGATGGTATAAAGATCATCGGGGCCGCCGTAGTCGCCGGTGTTGTCGCATACCTGGTTCGGGCAAGTTTTTCCGATGCACTGCCGTTGAGCACCCTTTTACGTGTATTAGGAGAGGGCGCGACTGCGGCAAGCGCAGGATTAGGCGTATATTTCCTTATCCTGGCGATGGCTGGCAGCGAAGACGTAGCGCTCCTGCGCCGTGCGGTTGGCCGCCGCCTTTTTTCTCTGCGGATATTGCCGTTGTACTGGGATGGCGACGAAACTAAGTAGATGCCTTATATATTAAGTATCGGATGCTATCCGATACTCTATCGGAATGTTTTTTACCTATGCGAATTTCTCAAATACGCAATTTTTGCATCCTGGCCCATATTGATCACGGGAAATCAACCCTGGCGGACCGGTTTTTAGAGCTGACCGGTGCCATAGAAACGCGCAAGATGCGGGCGCAATTTTTGGACATGCATCCGTTGGAGCGCGAGCGGGGGATCACGATCAAAATGCAGCCCGTCCGTATGGTTTGGCGGATGCCAAACCATACGGATTTGGAACTGAGAACTTGGAGCTTGGAGAATGAGCGACTAAGTCCTAAGAACCAAGTTCCAAGTTCATCAGATTCAGCACAAGAATTTGCGCTGAATCTGATTGATACGCCCGGACACGCGGATTTCTCTTATGAGGTTTCGCGCGCGCTTGCCGCGGTGGAAGGCGCGATCCTTTTGGTCGACGCGACGCAGGGCGTACAGGCCCAAACCCTTGCCAATCTGCACTTTGCACAACGTGAAGGCCTCACGATTATTCCCGTGATCAATAAGATAGATCTGCCATCAGCGGATGTCGCGGGGACCCGCGATGAAATCATGCGGCTCGTTGGCTGTGGCGCGGATGAGGTGCATGCCGTTTCCGCAAAAGACGGCACCGGGGTTGCGGAACTTCTTGCCGTGATTGTGGAAAAAGTACCGCCGCCCGCGGAGAGATTTAGAGATTTAAATATTGAGACATTGAAAGATGCGCCGCTGCGCGCGCTCGTGTTTGATTCCAAATATGATCCGTATCTGGGGGTCGTGGCGCATATTCGGATCGTGGACGGCACGTTGAAAAAAGGCGACCGCATTTTTTTTATGGCAAGTAGCGCCGGCGCAGAAGCATTGGAAGTTGGCGTATTTTTGCCCGAGCGCAGCGAGGTGGCGGGCCTGTCCGTCGGGGAGATCGGGTATGTGGCAACGGGCTTGAAGCAGCCCGCCGCGGTTCGTGTCGGCGATACCATCACCCACGCAGATATATTTAAATATTTAGATATTAAAACATTGAAATCGTTTGTTTTGCCCGGGTATCGGGAGTCCGCGCCGATGGTATTCGCCTCCCTCTTTCCCGAAGATCAGCATGAATATGAAGCATTGCGTGACGCATTGGACAAATTAAAGCTTGAAGATGCGGCGTTGACTTTTACGCCGGAAGACGCGGGCGCTTTAGGAAGGGGATTTCGCGCCGGATTTCTCGGACTTTTGCATATGGAAATTATTGCCGAACGGATCCGGCGCGAATACGATTTGCGTCTGGTGCTGACACGCCCGTCGGTTGCGTTTCGCGTTATGGCGCAGGGTGTTGCCGAGCCCCTGATCGTGTATTCCGCTTCACGCCTGCCTCCGGCGTCTGAAATCGCAGTACTGGAAGAGCCGTGGGTGCGGGCGGAAGCAATTGCGCCGACCGCTTATCTGGGAGCGTTGGCGGGACTCATCAGCGAGGCCGGCGGGATCATGGGCGATACCGAGACGCTGGGAGACGCCCGGCTTTTGGTTTTGTTTGAAGCGCCTTTGCGCGAGGTTATTATTGATTTTTATGATCGGTTGAAAAGCGTGTCGCACGGGTTCGCCTCTTTTTCTTATGAGCCGATCGGGTATCGCACGGGCGACTTGGTGCGCCTGGATATTATCATTGCGGATGAGTTGCAGCCGTCGCTTGCCGAGATTGTGCCGCGCGATACTGCATATGGGACTGGGCGCAACCGCCTCGCGGCGCTCAAGGAATTATTACCGGCAGAGCTTTTTTCTATTGCACTGCAAGCCGCGGTGGATGGGCGCATCATCGCGCGCGAGACGATCCCGGCCGTTAAAAAAGACGTTACTGCGCACATGTACGGCGGCGATCGCACGCGCAAAATGAAGCTGTGGAAGAAACAGCAGAAAGGGAAGAAGCGCCTCCAAGAGACCGGGCGCGTGACGATTCCGCCCGAAATATTTTTTAAACTGCACCGCCGTGAGGATTGATTAGCGTCCGCCGGAAAGAAAGAGCGGCAGGAGCAGATATGCGACCATAGAAATGGTCGCGATGCTGGCGATGCCGATCCAGACTATATTGAGTTTTTTGCGTTTGGCAAACATACGCGTATTATAAAGCATATGTGGCAGAAAATCAAAACATCATTGCCGTTGAATATTTTGATTGCGATCGGTGGCGTCGCGGCATTGAGCGGATTATTCGGGATTGCGCGCGAGACGATTACTCTTCAGGCCGACTACGCCGCAACACAGGCAAAGATTGAGGCATTGCGGAGCGAGCGGGGCCGCCTTTCCACGCGGATTGAGGAACTTGCAACGCCAGAGGCGATTGAGCGGGAGGCAAAGGATAAATTCAATTTGAAGAACAAAGGCGAAACCGTAGTTGTCGTGGTGCCGGAGGATGCATCGCGGGCGACATCGTCACCCACGACATGGTGGGACCGGATCAGAAGTTTTTTCCGAGGAATGTTTTGATAAGCGGGGCGGCGCGTGCTGATGCGTCAATCCAGTGGATTTCGGGGTTGCGTTTCCACCATCGCATCTGGCGGCGCGCGAAGCGTGTGGTGTCGCGGATAATGCGGGGGGCAATTTCTTGGCCGGAGATTTTCCCGGCGATTGCGTCCAGCGCCGCGGCATATTCAAAGCCGAATTCACGGATACGTTTCTCGCGCACGTCCTGCCGCAGGAGTTTTTTTGTTTCGGCCAGGAGTCCTTGTCGGATCATGCCGCGGACGCGCTTCTCAATCTTACGAGGCCCGGCCTCATAAGATTGACGGATGCCGATCCAGAACGCGTCATACGCGGATTTTTGTTTTAATTCTGGTACAGCACCGAGCGTGCGCGCGATTTCAACCGCGCGGATGAGGCGGCGGGGATTTTTCTGCTCAATGCCCGCGGCGCGGCGCGGATCAAGCTTTTTGAGTATTGCGAGCAACGCGGCAGGAGATTTTTTTTCCAACGCGCGGCGGAGCCGCGCATTGGGCTTTACCGCGGGCAACGAGAAATCATACACGAGTGCGTCTATCCAGAACGCGGTGCCGCCCGCGATGATCGGTATATTGCCGCGCCGCGCGATTGCCTCAATCGCGCGGCGTGCGGCTGTCACAAAATCCGCCGCAGTAAAGACCCGCCGCGGCGAGACGACATCAATGCAGTGATGGGGGATGTTTTTATAAATAAAGATCTTTTTGCTTCTTTGTTTTGTCATTCCCGACTTGATCGGGAATCCAGATTCTTTCTTTTTTATCATCTGGATCTCCGCTCCCCGATGCCGCTCGAGGACAAGTTTCGCGGGGATGACAGGCAAGTGGCGCCACTTGCCTGTCACTTTTCCACTGCCGATAGTAAGCCCGCGATAAATCTGCCTGCTGTCCGCGGAGATGATTTCGCCGTTGAATCTTTTTGCAATACGCACCGCAAGAGCGGACTTCCCGGACGCCGTCGGCCCCACGATGACGATCAATTTTTTGGCATATTCTTCCACATACTTATTTCGGGGCATAAATCTGTTTTGACCGGTCGGGAACGGTACCGAGCGTTGCCGTGGCGTAACAGCCGGTATCTGTGGGCCATACGGCGTGTGAGCGGTACAATTTCAATTCGCATCGGTCGGGGTCTGATTTATTTTCGAGATTAGTGAGCAGGTCGTATGTTTGTCCATCTGTGGTGACACCATAAGTATAGGTGAGCGCAAACCACCACGGCGTGTCGTCATTCCCAATGCGATTGACCGGGTCCCGCGGGACTGTCGGGAGGAAAGAGAGGAAATTATTATCTGTGGTGAGCCAGTTTGGATCGGTGCAGATGCTGGTCGCCCAATCGGCGCGGTATCCGGCGCAGGAATTGGCGGGGCGGAACGGTGGATACTTTCCGTATGCGTCATAGTAAAGTTCCAGTGCTTTTACAAGCTCTGCCATTTCGGCTTTTCTGCGGGCGTCGCGCGCTTTTGCGCGGGCGGAGTTTACGCTGGTTAGAACAATACTTGAAAGCAAGCCGATAATGGAGATGACAACCAGCAGTTCTATGAGCGTAAAACCCTCTTTATTGCGGGAAGAGCATTTTATCATAAGATTCGGGGTTTTTACCCTGGTTGAGAAATGCTTTTTCGCGCGCCCGAAGCGTCCCTGACTGCCGATAAAAAAAGAAGAAAAAAGAAAGTGCCGCGGTGATTGCGGCGAATATCAACAATACTAAAATCGCTTGGCGGCTATTGCGTATTTTCCCGCCCGAGAAGCGCATGACCAATGCAACAATGCCGGTGTATGTGCGGCCGTATTCGTCGGCCGCAGGCGCGGGCTTTTTCTCCCGAAACGCTTCGGGGTTCTGTTGTTTGTATTGTTCCAGGAGATCCATAATTTTTTGTCATTCCAGACCTGATCGGGAATCCAGAATATCTGTCCGATCCGTATCTTGCTGGATTCCCGCTTACGCGGGAATGACACGGAACGACCATTCAGAGCTCAAAGTGATCTTTCTTTTTCCATGATACCAAAAAATTGTTCAAGCGTCATGGCGCCTTTATCTCCGGCGCCGCGTTCGCGGACGGCGATGGTCCCTGCTACGGCTTCGCGGTCGCCGATGATGAGCAGATACGGGATTTTTTGCATCTCCCCCTCGCGGATTTTTTTGCCGATGGACTCGTTGCGCATGTCTATCGCGACGCGCAGATCTGATTTTTCCAACGCGCGTTTTATTTCCTCTGCGTATGCCCCGACGCGGTCGTTGACGGTGAGGATCGCAATTTGCACCGGCGCGAGCCACAAGGGAAACGCGCCCGCATAGTGCTCAATGAGAAACGCAATGACGCGCTCAATCGCGCCGATGGACGAGCGGTGCACCACGACCGGCATTCTCTCTGCGCCGTCGGGCGCC
>Ga0209515_10007468_pt1 | contig 13152 bp, 15 predicted proteins | sample Subgroupgradi54m_FD_187454 | JGI IMG/M metagenome (GOLD analysis project Ga0209515, IMG submission 187454) | Subsurface groundwater microbial communities from S. Glens Falls, New York, USA - GMW60B uncontaminated upgradient, 5.4 m (SPAdes)... ...
AAAAATCCGCCTCAGTGGCTACCTTGCCGGCAAAGAAACCAATTTTTATCTTGGGTAGCTGGTGAGCTTTGATAAAATCAGAAAGAGCCTTAATTGGAGCAATCTCATCGCCAAAGGCAAACAAAGTCGCCGTGGGATTCTTAAGCTCATTTTCTAATTGTGACATTGTATCATCGTTCATTGTTGCATTCTTCTTAAGCGAAAGCTTAAGAAGGGTATTCTTCGCTATCACAAACTCCCCCTCCACTTTCTTCAAAACCTTCCGAAGTGATTCCAGCTGTTGATGTTTCAATCCCCGATAATCAGCCAAGAAAAAAGTCTTTGCCCGGCCGATTTTATCGGTTAATAATTTGACCTGATCTATTTTTTTCTGATTTGGCATAAAAAAAACCCCAGCTTCCGAGGTTTATTTTCATTCATGCATTTCTGCTTTCAAGCATTTATGCATTCTTACTCCTCGGTAGGCTTTCTATCCTTTCGGACCACCTACTGTCTTTGGATCTGTTATTTATAACATATATCGTTCCACGACTGCAAGAAGGAAAAAAAATTATTTACTAGCAAGAGCTGATATCTCGATCATTTTTTGATCAAGGAGCCTCTTTATTAGACTTATCCATCTCGGCTCCTGCCATCCCCCGCCTTTTTGCAGAATATCCCTTGCTGTATCGTAAAGTTGACTATATCCGCCACTTATTTCTTCATCCTGTGTTGGCGCGAAACTTTTTTCATATGGCGTCATGAGAACAAATATGGCGCTGGAAATAAAATACCCTCTTGCTTCCAGTAGATAAAGATACTTATTATCTAATAGATTCCGTAAGTGGCTTCGATCGTATCCATTGGCCGCTCCCATCATTAAAATTCTACTGTCATCTTGTAGATGCTGGTATTCATGTGCTAAATCTCCAATTAATCTGATGTATTTTAGATCAGCATCCCTAAGCGGCCTAGTCATCCATTGTCGATGTACTTGAAGCTCACCTCCTATTTTACGCGGATCCGAAGTAATAAGTGGACCGGTTGAAAAGTGAGTTGTATCGAATGCCGGAAATGAAAAGGGTTCAACAGAACGCAGATAAACCCCAGTCTTTCCCCTAGCTTCTTCACGATCCCTAGTCAATCGTGGGCCTAACCATCTCCCCACGCTCATAAAGAGCTTATAGTTTGAGCTTTCGGCTTTCCCAACTGTCTCAAACACCAGATCGACAGCTTTTTTATCTCCTGGATCACCAGGCTGATCCAAATAATTCTGACCCCATACACGATCATATTCTTCCTTGAAGTTTTCTGGAGGAATTGACAGTCCAATATCAAGCGGCTTCATGAGCGCATCATAAACAAATCGGTCCGGATCCGACTGGGCGCACGCTTCTGGCCCTAATACTAGAACAGCACCTCCCAATGCAAATGCTTTTAAAGCAGATCTCCTTGGGATTCTTTCAGCCGACTGAGGTGCCATAAATTTTAGACATCAATCAATTTCAGAAATAAAAGGTTATTTTCGGGAAAGTTGATTACCTTGAAGAAGAAGAGGCATCCGAAGTGGCTTTCTGTTCTACAAATACTACCTTTTCTACCTTACCATTTGGCCCTAATTTAATGTCGGAAACTCCCGGGACTGCATGTCTAGCCATTGAAGTATCACTCTCATTTGGATCTCCTTGCGCTACCCCCCCCCAGGGTAAAATCGTCGTATCTTGGTCGATCGGGTGCTCCAGGCATATTTTTTCCTTCCTGAAATAGAATTATATATATTTTTTATTATTTGTCAAATTTAAACTTTTATCTTCCGCAGTTCCTCCGCCGCTTCCAGCGGATCCGCCACATTGACACTAAGCCCCGTTCCCAGCTCAAACCCAGCCCGATGCACAAATCTTGGTATGATCCTTATAAACCAGTTCTTCCCATGATGAATATAGTAATTATAAGCAAAAGGGAGCCTACCGTGTATTTTCTGGGTCACTGGATCCAGATATGCTCCATACAATCGCTTCATAACAGATATAAACACAACCGCCAAATCATTTATTTCATCATCGCTTATCTCCGAGAAGATAGTCTCCTCTTTCTTAGGCGCTATCCATATCTCATACGGCCATTGGGAAAAGTCAGGGCAATATGCTACAAACCCGGCCGATTCCTGGATTATATTCATCACCGGTTCTTTGGTCAGTGCATCCAGATTGATTTGCTTGGGTATAACCACCAATTGTGAATGAGGATGAACTAGCGATGCTCCTGCATGCTCTCCCTGATTATGAAATATTATCACTTGTCCATTGGCCATATGTGCGGCAAACCGGCTACGATACATTTTTAAAAGTAGTATCACCTGATCGGCTTTAAAATTTTCAATATTCTGATCATGACTAGGACTATGTATGATCACCTCATGAAAATCAGTAAAAGGATAAAGGTTGGGTATCACCCTCACCTTCCATCCGGGCTTATTCTTCTCCCCCAAACCATACCGCACTATCTCCGGCGGTGTCGCACCTTCATTTCCTTCGCAAAATGGGCAAACTCCTGGGGATTTAGTCTTATCAACATCTGCCGGCCGCTGCACCCGAAGCGGCGAAACTATAATCCATCTTTGTGTTTTTACATCAGGTACGAATTTGGCCATACAATTATAGTATTAAATATTGCATATTAAGAATCAAGTAGCCAATGCCAAAATTCACACCTCACCAATAAACTCAAGCGGCCGCTTGAGTTTGTTTACTAAAATTTTCTATTCCCACTCCTATCAAACGAATCAGTCTTCTCTGATAATTTTCTCGCGCATCCAAAAAGGGTAGAAAAAGTTTAAGCGCCTCGTTATATAAAACAGACGAACTATTACTATAATCCTTCAAACTATGCGCCCTGGTTTTGGTGCTAAAGTCGAAAAAGCGTACCGTTATACTTACTGTTTTAAATCCGCTAAACTCTTCATGGTCAAATCGCTCATACACCCTCTCGGAAAGAACTTTGAGATGCTCAAGTAAAAATTGAGCATTGAGTGTATCGATCATAAATGTTTCCTGCTCACTTATAGATTTAATTGCTTTCTCAATTTCCAATGGCGAATTATCTATTCCTCTAGCTTTTCGGTAAATATCTTCTCCCCATTTTCCCAACCAATTGATCAAATCCCCTGGAGATACTTTTTTCAAATCGGTAACTTTGTAAATTTTTCTCTCGTTGAAAAATACCTCTGTTTTCGGCCCAATACCGGGAATATCTCTAACCGATAGTGGTTCCAGAAACGAATTAACATTCTGAGGAAGTATTATATTCAATTCACTCGGTTTACACTTTGATGAAGCCATTTTCGCAATCAATTTATTCGGCCCGATTCCCACCTTCGCCGTCAAATGCTCTTGCTTCTCAATTAACTCTTTAATCTTTATTATAAGGTTTCTGGCTTTTTGGTATGAAACATTTATTGCCTCTAAATTAAAGTTCGCGGGAAGGTGTGTTTTTCGAGCAGGCTCATCAGACTGATTAGTGTTTGAGACGTGCGCAGAAAAATACACCGACCTCAGCGAACTTTTGAGAGAAGAGTCTATCTCACAAAATGACAAATCCAAATATGCTTCATCGATACTCGTCTGTTCCACCATCGGCACAAACTTCTGAATAATTGCAAATATTTTTTCCGAAACTTCCGCATAGTAGACCATATTTACGGGCAAAAATACGGATTTGGGTTCTCCTCTTTTTGATGCCTCTTGAGCCAATCGCCAGGCCTGTGATATCGGCATCGCGCTATGAATCCCATATTTTCTCGCCTGGTAATTGGCCGTAGATACCACTCCCCTCCCCACCCCATTTTTCGGATCAGCGCCAACTATTACTCCTAAACCCCGAAACTGCGGATTCTCCCGTTCTTCTATCGCGGCAAAAAAAGCATCCATATCTAAATGAGCAATAATTATCATAAAATTTTCAATTTGAGTTAAAATTGAACAACAATTTATATAAACGTGTTAAAATAATAGTATCTATGGATCAGAAGCGCAATAGATTTGTCGTCCACGAGCATCATGCCACCCGACTCCATTGGGATTTCCGCCTCGAAATGCCTCAAAATGCTGATGGAACAGGAAAAATGATCCTCAAAAGTTGGGCCGTCCCCAAAGGTCCGCCAGAAAAGCCTAATGAAAAGAGATTAGCGATGCAGACTCCCGATCATCCAGATGATTATATCGATTTCGAAGGAACTTTACCGGAAGGCACCTATGGAGCAGGAGAAGTCACTATTTGGGATAATGGCACATACACTCTGGAATCAAGAAGCGGAAATGAATACAAATTCACTCTTTACGGCCAAAAACTGAAAGGAAGCTACGCCCTCTTCCACCCCGCCTCCTTCGGCCAAGGCCAATTTTTGTTTTTGAGACATAAGCAAAATACTAAATGACAAGTTATTAATACAAAAGGATTATATCGAGGGTCCGCGCCCACCATTGTTTTCAGTCCATCCTAATTCTATCATTCGAGCTTTAATCCTTCCTATATTTTCCACAGAAGACTCCCAACCATAAAATCGGCCCGAAGGAACTCTATGATAAACAAGTCCTTCGCTACTGGCCAGGTCAATCTCAACCAAGTGCATTTCATCTTGTTCCCTGTCACTTTCTGACCGAATCAATCTACCACCAGCCTCAATACGATAAAACTCAAAAAAACTTTCTTTAAATTTAAGCATACTCGTAAAATTCAGTAAAACTAGCTCCATATTATATCTGAGAGCTATCAAAAAAAGCAAATACATTATATCAAAACGTCCTTCGCCCTCTTCCATCCCGCCTCCTAAAGTAAGACGACAATTCCGCTTTCTAAAGCACAAATCAATTTGACATTTTGTCTTTAGTAGTATAATAAAACCCATATGGCAAATGTGCATTCCGATCCTTGTTTTATATTTGGACCCAAAGGGGGTAAAGAAGTGTGCACAAGAACATGTGGTTTGTCTAGCATTACCGCTTTAGCAAATCAAGGAGCCTCTTTTGAGGCAATTGCAGCTCAATCACGATCTACACCTGGAATTTCGATTAACACCCAAACACCTGCAAATAGATTAGAATTAGGTTGTTCTGAATTATCATTAACGGGATTAAGAATTAGAGGAAAGGTGAAGACCGGAGATATATTTGTACAAGGAGAAGCAACTTTTACTAAATAAGTTCAAGATAATTGATCAATATATAATCCCTAAAATTCCTTCGCACTCATCCACCCCAAAACATTCGTCAAAGCTGAGCTTTTAATGCACAATACCCACTTGCCACTAGTATCATGGTTCGATTCATAGTACTATTATCTATATGCCTCAAGTTTCTAAACGTCTCGTAGATAAAAAAACCCAAGAGAGAATCGTCACGCTATTTATTTCTGGTATTGCCTTGTCACAAACTAAAGAAGAAGCCTTATCTCTTATAGAAGACCTCCTCACTCCTACTGAAAAACTCATGTTGGCCAAAAGATTCTCTATCGCCTTTATGCTTCTAGAAGGCTACGACTACGACTCTATCGTCGATGTGCTGAAAGTTAGTCGCTCTACAATCGGTCGAGTTAATTGGTGGTTACAAACGAGAGGAAATGGTATCCGCAGTATCAGAGAAAAAATTAAAAAAGATGAAAAACTCAAAAATATCTGGGAAGAAGTTCAAGATATTATACTTGATGTAGTTTCCAATATGCGGGGAGTAAATTGGCGCGAATCCAAAAAAGCTCTCTGGCAAATCCGGCAATCCAGGAAAAAAACATTCTAAAGTACCATGGTTCGATTCATGGTACTTTTAACTCTTACTTCTTTGGAATGAATCAGTATTTATTTCTGAAGCCTAAAAATGTTACAATAAACCCACATGCTTAGTCCCGAAGATACCAAAAAGCGCATCCTAGCTGCTCAAAAAATTTTATTAGAACCCTCATCCTCACGCGAGAAATTCGACTCACTCCGAACCCTCACAAAAGGTATCAACCCTAAACTCGATAAAATATTGGATACTTGCGCGAGTTCCCTCAAAGAGGTGGAAAAATTGCACCAAGGCCAACTCATCGAACTTACCGCCGAACATTTGCCCGAATATACCGAAGAAGAGAAAAGACGGAAGAATGCGCTCCTTTTCTTCATAAAGAATTGGAAAGATTTAAAAAGCGAGGTTAATCGTATAAGGGCTGAATTAGATGTAAAGGATGGCCAGAGTAATTCTCTTCATAACCATGCCCTCCATTGGGGAAAGATTATCGGCTTTGCTAAAGGCCCTTTTGGTATTATTACCCTTGCTGCCATTATTATCGTCACTTTCCTTATAGCTACAAAAAGTAATCAGCCCCAACCCTCAACTGGAGTCTCTCCATTAAATTCACCGACTCCATCTACCCAAATTCAAAAGGCTATCATTTTTCAGGACAAAAAGATTCCCCTAACTGAATTAGATCTTCGTAGCGGACCGGATTGCCGAAGCGGCAATACATTTTTCCCCCACTACCATGCCAAAAACCATACGAGTGTCCGGGCAACAGATGGCACCATTATTCCCGATCCCGGTGGCTGCGGCTACGGTAAAGGAAGCGATGTCCAAATAGTAGATATATGAATAACTTAACTCAAAAACATTGTGTTCCCTGCGAAGGCGGGGTCGAACCGATGAAGCCAGAAGAAATAACCAAATATATGCCCATGGTAACAGGTTGGGAACTGGAAGAAGGCAAATTAGTCAGAAGATTTAAGTTTAAAAACTTCAAAGATGCCATCGCCTTTGTCAACAAAGTGGCCGATATCGCCGAAACCGAGGGCCACCACCCAAACATACTAGTCTTTGGCTGGAACAAAGTCAAATTGACCAACTTCACCCACGCCATCAACGGCCTCCACCAAAACGACTTTATCCTAGCCGCAAAAGTAAATCAACTCCTAAACCTTTGACCTCTTACTATCTCATTTTTAAAGACCGCTGATCTATCCTTCCCATTTCTTGTAAATAGTGTCAATCGTCTCGGTAACTTCCCGAGTCGGTCGACCTTAAGTAGCCGGTTGAGTATTGCCTCCTGGGCTCTACTGATTTTTTCTTCTATCGATCGATTGTATCTCCCAATAAGAGAATCTGCCAGTGACTGCAATTCTAGCTCAAGATTCCCAGAAGATGTTTTAATAACCCTTATTGATCCTAATCCCATCGCCACAGGGTTGTCATAATTATCAAAGAGACTTAAACTCCTTGCCACATGATGGTCAATAGAAATCAGAGCAGCTTTTTGAGGATCAATTTTATTCTTAAGGAAAATTCTTCCTAAATTTTCAGCACTATCTGCAGTATCAATTGATAGTCCATCAATTAAAAGCTTATCCTCGGGTATATCTGGGAAAATCTCCCGCGTATACTCGCGCATAAGCTCCCCTTCAGATGGCCATTTTGCGACATTTTTTCCACCAGAAAAAATGGTTGTGTTTCCGAAGCCTTCTCTATTAAGAATTCCTGAAGCTAAACACGAAAGCTTAGTCGCCAAACCAAGATACCGCCACGGCCGTTCCACCGGAGCAATCTTAGGCTTCGGACGGCGCCATCCCTTACTAAGTACTACTACCGTCTCAATACCGCGAAGTGCTTCAAATACTTCCTGCTGATCCAATTGACGAACATTACCTCTCTCCAACAAAGTCATAATATAAATATTCAAATTTAAACATATTCATAAGTAAACTTCAATTAAGATCAGCTGTCGGAAATATTTGAATTCGATACCTAAACAGATTCAGATTCTCCCGCAAATCTCCAATAGATAAAAACCAACTCTAGAAGATTTTCACTATCCATAACCAAAACTGCTCTAGAAACTGGCACTAATTGACAAATATAGGCAGTTATTATAAGATTACCCACCAAACACTTAACGAATAAATAGTGAGTGTTTTTTTATTCTTATGACCAAAGAACAGCAAGTAAGAACAGCAACATTTAGAGCAAGCACTGCAATTACAGAAATGGCTAAAGGAGCTATTCCTGTAGCAGCAGCTCTCGGAATAAATGAAATATTCCCCTATGTTGCCAAAAGTTTTGGTATAGAGGCCGATAAACTACATTGGAAAGATTTTACCGACGTATGGACTAAGATTGGCCAAAGAGAAGGCATGATTCTGGCAGGAGCAGCCTTTGGCCTAGCTCAAAATATTATTTTAAGACAAAAAACTTTAGCGGCTCTAGAAGGTAAAACAGCACCAGGAACCTATGAATCGATTGGAACATTAGCTGATGGCACTAAACGATTCCATATTACCTGTATCGACAAAAGACGCGCGGATAAATCAGGAGGATCAGTACCTGGAGGGTATGCTACTCTCGGGGCACCATTTGCTAAAAGTATTTTAGCAGCAGCGTTCAAACATGTAGGTGACGATAATCCCCTGGCAAATTTTGCGGCTGGATATCTTGCTACAAATAGCCTCATAACCTCTGCCGAACAAAACTGGAACATGATTCGTGAGATAAAAAAGATTTCTGATCAAAATCGAAAAGGTAAAATTCTTATCGAAGTCGAGGATCATTGGGACGGTTGCGGAGCTCAAGGAATGACAGGTTTATCATCTTATTGGGCAAAATTTGTTGGCCACCACCCAAAACTCGCAGATGTCATTGGTCTTCCCAATGAATTCGCTGGTTATAGTTTTTTTAATCTCGTCTATTCCCCAGCCGTCCACATGGCTACAAAGGGCCGAGTACACGTAACTGCTGTTCTTCCCAGAACTCCTCTGGAACACCCTCAATCTCATGCCCTCAATTAATATACTTTTCCTAAGTCTATATTTTCAATTAATTTATATTATTTCGAGGCTTCATTAAGGTTAGCAGAGAGCACAAACTGTCCCGTCCCCGAGGCATCATCGGATCCAACCAGAAGGAATATCGTCCTATCATCTGGTAACTTAATTTTATTCCAATCCAAATTGCCTTTCTCTTTAAATTCCTCCCCTATCGGTTTATAAGCTGAATCAAGTACATAAATATTTTCCGAAAAAGACGAACCTAGGCAAAATGAAACTAACAAAAGCGAACAGGACTGTAACTTGAAATCTACTTTCTGCGGGTCTATATCCGAGGGAAGCCTAAATTTATATCCCAAAAGTTGCCCTTTCCCTTCATAGGGATTAGGTATTGAACCGTTTCCTAAATCACCATTGATTTTCTCCCCGACTTTTATCTCTTTGAAAAAATCCTTGGCCGAAGAAAAATCAATTGTGGAAACAGCAAGAGAAGGTGTAGGTAATATAAGCGCCAGAGTAAAAAGAAGGAAGCTAATAATTGAAAATTGAAAACTGAAAATTGAAAATTCCAGCCTCCGGCTGGCCCGCCCTATCCCATCTAGCATAATGATCTACCTTATCACTTTTTCACGATTTGTCAAGTCCAGTGTGGCCCTTTGTGACAATCCAAAACTAAATATTGAATCTGGGATTAGCTTTTGTTAAAATATGATAATTTTGCGGGTGGCGCGAGCGAGGAATTCGCGGGGAGCATGAAAATTTTTTCAAAATTTATGAGACCTCAGCGAATTCTTAGCTAAACGCCTATAGACAGGTAAGCGGGAGGACCCCCACACCTATTGCCGACTAATTTAAATTAAGTTTATGCCTAAAACCAATCATTCCAATCACTCCTGTAACGCCATCGTCATCTCCTGTATGGATTTTCGCTTAAGAAAGTACTTGCGGGCCTGGGCCACATCAACCATCGACGAAGGCGGCTACGACAGGGTCGCCATAGCCGGCGGAGTCCAAAACCTCGGCGTCATCGTCGACCAAGTAGGCCTATCTGTCAAGCTTCACGATATCTGTGAAGTCTATCTCATCAATCATGAAGATTGCGGCGCTTATGGACCCGAGGGAACCTATGGAAAACATAAAAAAGATCTACTTCTGGCCAAATCAGTACTCAAGCAAAAATTCCCCCACCTCAAAAAAATCATCCCCTACTACCTCAAACTAAACGGCGAATTTGTGAGAGTTGATAAGCAGTAACTTACTAACCTTTAGTACCACCTGTCAGTCTTCCTTCATCGTAATAAATTTCTTGGTAATCTACATCACCGGGACTTAATTTAGATCTTTCATCTTCTCTTTTTGGTACCGGATTTTCAGTAATTGCAGTCTCCTCAACAATGCCATCAGTGTAATCATTTCGATCTTCGCCTATTGGATCAACCTCTCTTAAAATCATTCAACCATTATACCAGGAAAATTAGCTTAGTAATCAAGGGGGCATTTTATGGGATAAATACTGGACACTTCAACAAATTATTCTGACCAGCGGCAGTTACTTCAATATTTTGCCCCATTCCCAAGAAAAAATATGAAGGAGTAATGGTCCAAGATATGGGGTTAAAATGATTCACTATGTCAGGAACGATATCGGTTATGCAAAATTTTCCCGGACCGCAAAAAAGGATAGGACTACTCGGCGGATAGACAGAATAGTTGCCGCTAGAAAGAGTCAAACTTCCATGTCCCTTGCTATCAGTATGTAGACTATTACAGATATTAACTCTCCCGAAAATTGAATTAATAAATATATCCGTCGGAAAATTGCTTTCACACAGCGAAAAATCTCCCTCATAAGGGCGAGTCGAACACATCCAAAGTGTTGCGGTCATATCAACAGTTCCCGATTGACTAGGAGGTTCTTTTATTTCAGTCGGTGTCGGCGAAGGTATGGGAAGTAAACTTGGTATCGGGCCTTTGTCATGGCACCACCCATCCGCAGGCTCAACTATCTCGCAGTGTGGATTGGAAAAAAGACACGGCGGCGGCCCGCAGGTAGGAAAAATGTAAGCTGGAGGAAAATCCTCTGTTGGTTCTGGACACGAATTTATTTCAGCCATCGCACAAGCCCGACGACCATCCAGACATGGCGGCCTCGGAGAACAACTCGGTGATGGACCGCTAGATATGGGTAACTCATTAACTGGTGTAAGCTTAACTACTGGTAGAACAGTCGAACCGGCATGAACAGTTACTTCAGTCTGGCTATCTGTCGGTTGAACACTCGGATGGATAATATTGTTAGAAAAGTTTCCACCCGGATCTCCTTCTGGGGGTCTAGGACTAATAAAGTTATCCTTTCGGACAATCACCGGCGGATTCGATTTATCAGGTATATCGTTTGTTTCTTGAGCGTGGCTAAATGATGGAACTAAAAGTATAAAAAAGATAAGTAGTAAAGATGCTTTCCAAATATTTTTACTCATAGACCAATAAAAAAGCCCGCTTCCGGGCAGTAACAGTTATCTTATTCTTTTTTTTTATTTTGTCAATGAGGATTCGACTATCCCCATCCAATCATACCAAAATCTCTCTACCCCTGTATCGGTTAAAACATGATGCAGATCATACTCCTGCCATGCTTTACCCAAAACTAAATCCTCTCTAAAAGGAATCGGCTTCAATTCCGGCTTTGAATAAACATAACTTTCCTCCGGCTGTTTAAAACTGGTATCCGCCCACTCTTTGAACACTTTAAAAGGAATCGTAACTATGTTTGATTTAAGTTGCAAGGCATAAAAAATATGATCCAGATTCCTCACACTCGCAGTCAAAACTTCAACATGCCCATCACCTTGCCTATACATATTAATAATATGGGAAACGACCTGCATCCCATTTTCACCCTTATCGTCCAGCCTCCCCACAAAAGGCGATATAAATACTGGATACTTTGCTCCTTTTGTTGCTTCATAGACGGCCGCCGCCTGACTTTGGGAAAAATTTAAAGTAATATTGATAGCCATTTCCTTGCACGCTATTTCAGCAGCTTTTAATCCTTCAAAAATACAAGGAAATTTAATAGATGCATTAGGAATCCACTTATTTCTCTCCCTTGCCTGGATAAGCATCTCTTCTGATTTCGTACCCTTATTGGCAAAAACCTGAATTGATATTGACCCGGCCGGAATAATCTGGTTTATCTCTTGAACAATTCTTTTGTATTCATTCGTAGCATCTTGAGATGTCAGTTTTCCCCCTCCCAATTTTGAAGATAAGTTTTTCGCTATCAAAGTCGGATTCGTCGTCTGTCCATCAATATAACCTAACATCTCCCTAGCCTGCCTCGTCTCGTCAACCACACCGCCGTCGATAAATATTTTAGAAGGAAGCTGAGTCATATAATTATTCTACCATGTAAGAACACTTACGAAAAGATCAATTCAGAGAAAAAACTGTACCGGTCGGCCCTTCAATATATATTCCACCAGAAATTTTTCTTTTTCCATCATTGTTCTGATGAACCGTACAATGTCCTGACATACAAAAAGGACAAAGTAATTCGCGCTTCCCATTTCGTATTTCCCATATTTCTGGTTGATTATCCTTTGTAATAATTACTGTATATTCACCTTCCGGCGGGATCATGTTCCAATCAAACCCAGGATCTACAAATGCTTCCGGATTCGTTTCTTTTTCTTCTTGGTAGTTTCTGACAGACTCGAGAAGCTGTTCATTCGCCTCTGAGCCTACATCTTTATAAAACTTCGCTGCTTCTATAAGAGGTTCTATATCATCCCCGGATAATCGGCCCTTTATAGCAGCCAAAATTCCGGCAGTTTCTACAATCTCTCGATCTATACCGCTTGAAAGTACCTCCGACATAGCAGCACTTCTATCTGACTCAAATGATGCTGTTGAAGGATTATTTGCTCTATTAATCTTTCTATGCATAGACCGATCCATGCCGTCTCCTCTACTATTAAAAAATCCTCCTACAGAAAGCATTTTTTGAAAAACCCTATCCGGCGGCCTACCCTTGAGAATCGTCGCTCCCATTCCATGACCAATAATAACCTCGGCAACATCAATCTGATTAGCCCTTGCATAAGCTACATGGAGAAACTCATGCACACCAACTTCTGGATCACCCCGCAACGTCCCGTTCAAAGGAAATCTCTCGAGGATACTTCCCAACCTATCCATATCAAATGGTCCGCGCGATCGGCCATTTCTCCCTTCAAACGCGGGTAAAGGTACCGCTCCCATTAACTCAAGGCCCATTTTAGGTGGCCCAATGCGATGTGGCACGGGATTAACCGGCCCTAAGCTTTGAGCACCAAATCGCTCCACTGGTCTCGGTGCCATTTCTCGTATATTTCCCATAAATCGGCCCGATT
>Ga0209515_10007472_pt1 | contig 13150 bp, 7 predicted proteins | sample Subgroupgradi54m_FD_187454 | JGI IMG/M metagenome (GOLD analysis project Ga0209515, IMG submission 187454) | Subsurface groundwater microbial communities from S. Glens Falls, New York, USA - GMW60B uncontaminated upgradient, 5.4 m (SPAdes)... ...
AGCCCCCCAACCGTAAGCGTCGAGGTTGCGGTGAGTGCGCCGCCAAAGTAGCCCGTGCCCGAGAAGTAGGCACTGCCTTGTACTGCGAGCGTGCTTTGGGGCGAAGTGGTGCCGATTCCAACCGCGCCGATAAAGGTGGAGGTTGCCGTTGAGGTTGCAAAGATGCTGTTAAAAAATCCTTGGGCGGCGGAGAGTTGCGTGGAGGATGCGTTAGCAAACTTGTTGAGCGCGGTAAAGACGTTGGCCTGGTCGAGGTAGGCAACGTTGGTGAGTGTGCCGCCGGTGTTGATGCTGGCGCCGCCAAGTTGCAAGACGGTGGTGGCGTTAACGGTGGGCGAAGTAACAGAGGTGGTCGCCGTGAGCGCGCCGCCAAAGTAGCCCGTGCCCGAGAAGTATGCGTTGCCTTGCACGGCAAGTGTGGCGGCGGGAGTGGTGGTGGAAACACCGACCCTTCCGCCAAGTGTCGCCAGGTAGACGGAACTGGTTGCAGTAAATTGCGACGTCGATGCGTTGCCAAAATTCTGCAGTGCGGTCCACCAGTTTGAGTTGCCGAGGTTGAGCCCAAGGGTGCCGGTAGTGGTGATAGGGCCGCCAGTCAAGCTAGCATCGGTTGCAACACTGGTTACACTGCCAGTATTTTGCGTAATACAGGAGCCGTTGTAGGAGAAGCATCCATTTACCGCATTGATACCGTTGGCAAAGGTGGAAGTGGCAGTGGTTGATTTGATGTTGAGGATTCCGTCGACCGAGAGCCCGCCGGCAAAGGTGGAGGTGCCTTGTCCGGCTCCAACGGTGATAGCCGCGGCAAAGGTCGAGGTGGCACTGGTTGAGGTTGCAAAGATGCTGTTAAAAAATCCCTGGGCGGCGCTGATCTGGGTGGTGGAGGCTTGCACTGCCGTGAGCGAGGTTATGTAGGCGTTGGTCGAGGTCGAGTTTGTTGTTGTCGCGTTAGTCGCGAGCAGATTTGCAATACCGAGCTGGTTTGTTGTTTTGTTAAAGGTAAAGTTCGCGTTACCGGCAAAACTCCCTCCGTCGTTGTACTGCACCTGGGTGGTGGCGCCGCCCGGAGTGCCCGCGCCGCCGCCGGTCATACACACGCCATTAAGGCTAAAACAGCCGCCGAGGATGTCTATTCCGTTTGAGAGAGTCGAGGTTGCCGAAGCGGTGCTCACCAGCGCGCCGGTGAGCGTGCCTCCCGCAAGCGGCAAGTATCTGCTTGCCGTTATATCGTCGGGTATAGTGGCGTCGGTTAGTGTGGGGGAGCTGGTGTGTTGGGCAATATCAAAGTTGTTAAGCACGCTGCCATTGCCGGGGTTTTGTAGTTGGGAGATTTGTAACTGCAGGGCGTTTTTAAGCTCGCTTAGCTTTGTGACAAGGAGGTCTCCGGTGATACCGCTCACCACGGTCGTGCGCTCTATGGTGCGCTCAACCACAGGGTAGGTGTTGTACTGCACAACTCCCGGAGTCTGTCGCGCCGGAGCAGCCACTACCACCGCGGCCTTGGTAGGCGTACTCTCTGCGACCTGCGGTTGCACTGGGGTGGAGGGTGGAGTAACTTCCGTATACACCGGTTTTTTTTGTGTTGAGAAAAAGCCAACCAGTTTGGAAAAGAGGTCCGAGGCAAAAGCGCCGCCCGGCGGGGGTGGCACTTTAACTGCGGTGGGATACGTTCCAAAAAAAGGCGACTGGAGTTGCGCCAAGGAAGCCGCGAGTGTCGGCCCGCCGCCGCGCAACACCACGCCCCGGCTCGAGAGCGCGGCACCACCGGCGAGCGCCACGGCACTCACCAACACCGCGGCACTTACTGCAACCAGTACACCGTTCCCAAAAAAACGGGAGCGTAGTGTTTTGCGATTGAGTTTTTGGTAGGTACTGTTTTCAAAGCGGCGCTGGTCGGAAAGTTCCTGTGCGCGGGCAACTCGTGCTGTGGCACGTCCTTCTTCAAACCGAACAATCGAGGGCTCGTCTACAAACCAGGCATTTTGTATCCTCACTCCATCAAGTTTTCGCTCGCGGCAGAGCTTGCCAACATAATCTGGCGCGCACTCCAGGCGGCGGGCAACTTCCCGAGTTGAGAGTAAGGCTTCGCGGTGAAGTTGTTGCCCCGTTTTATTTTCGATCTTGCGTTGCTGCGACAACTCTTGGGAGCGGGCGGCGCGTGCCGCTTTGCGGCTGCGCTCAAAGTTAGCAATAGAGTTTTTATCAACAAACCAAATGTTGTTGACACGAGTCCCGGTTAGTTTTCCTTCGCGGCAGAGCTTGCCAACATAGTCGGGAGTACACAAAAGTCGCTTCGCTACTTTCCGGGCAGAAAGCATTGCGTTGCCAGTTGGAGAGAGTATTTTTTTTGGCGGTGTCATTTGCTCCGATAAATCTTTTGTTTACACAGTTAGTTCGGGTGGCACTTGTTTAATACTACGAGAAAAACTCTCTATATATAGAAAAAATAAAATTAATGTGTGGATAGGATACCGGGAATCAGTTTTTTTATTCTGACAAAATGGCCTTATAAATGGCTGTAACGGGTGCCTCCGTTATAAACTAAGCAAAAGGGGTATGTTTGTTTTTAAATCGAATTTTTTATTTAGAAATATCGTCTATCCAAGATGACTAAAAAACTCTTATTTGAAGTCATCTATCGGTTACACGATAAAAATGAAATAAACACCACCTACATTTGCACTGTACCGGGAATATCTTTCTAGACATAAAAATTTTCCCTTTTGGGGAAATTTGACATATCTACAAAATGAGCCTAAATATCCTACTGGGTAGAATATATTACGCTGGCGGGCTTTCCCTGCTCTACGGTAAGAGTTACCGATACAAATAGAGAGCCTAGCGCGGCTATACACGCGAGCACTACCACCGCAGTACCTAACGCCAAAAAAACAAGGGTGCCGGTCTTCCCTCCTTTGGCAACCTTCTCAATACCTGTGGCATGGTGCTCCTCTTTACGTACCGGGAGCACTTCGGCTATTTTTTCTAAATTTGTATTGTTGCGTATCTCGGGAAAAAGAGGTTCATTATCTGGAATATAGGTGAGTCCTACTCTTTTGCTTACCTCCGCATCCGTTTCTTTTTTTAGTATGGGTTGTATTTTTTTTTCTTCTACAGGAGGTCTCCCTATGTACACCACCCCCGGGGGAGTCGCAGCTCCAACAGATACTGGCGGTGAGACAACTTCTTCTTGACCCAAATAATCGGCTAGTGACTTTACTTCGACGTACCATGCTCGGCCTACTTTGGTCCCCTCTACTTTACCCCCGCGGATAAGCTGCCCTATATAGTCGGAGTGGTACCGGTACTGTTTTGCCGCCCGCCTGGACGAGAGGTATCGCTTGCCCGAGATTTCTAGCTCATCCATACAACCAGTATACATAGCAAAAGCTCGCCGGGCATCGGGAAGCTGTGTAAAAGTGTCGCCAGTGTTTACTTGAGAGCCTTGATAAACTCTTCCCGAAGGATTGTCGGGTTTGCCGCACCCTTTGTTTCCTTTATACCCTGCCCTACCAAAAACTGCAGGGCGGCTTCTTTACCCGCTTTATAGTCGGCCACAACCTGTGGATGCGCTTGTATTATTTTTGCAGCCACAGGAACGAGAGCCTTGGTGTCGTTTTTTTGTATCAGACCGTGCTCCTTTGCAATAGCTTCAGGAGAGTCCTCGGAAGTAAGCATCCGCACGAGTGTATCTTTTGCACCGCGGGAAGAAAGCATTCCATTTTGTATCAATAGTATAAGTTCGGCAAAATGCTGTGCGTTGTCTTTGTCTCTAAGCCATACGTCTGGCACTTCACCCCCCTCTCGCCTGCCCGCAATATCACTGCCGATGTAGTTGGCTGCAACCACTGCCGCCTTCGGTGGCACGTTTTGTACTGCTGTATCAAAAAAATCACCGAGCAGTCTGTCCCGAACAAACATATCCGCGTCATCTTCTTGCAGACCCTGCGCCAAGTACTGCGCTCGACGCTCCCACGGGAGCATCGGCAGTGCTGCCTTTAAAATCTCGCCGGAGAACTCTGAGATCTCCGAAATCATAAGTTTTGGCAAGTCTGGGTCGGGGAAATAGCGGTAGTCGTGAGACGACTCTTTTTTGCGCTGGGAGAAGGTTGTTTGTTTTACCTCGTCCCAACCGCGAGTTTCTTGCACCACTTGCCCACCCTGCTCGAGCAGGGCAATCTGACGTTCTATTTCGTGCGCAATAGCACGCTCTGCACTCTTAAACGAGTTGAGATTTTTTACCTCTACCTTTGTTCCTAAAGACGATTCCTTGGAGACCGAGATATTGGCCTCGACCCGCATTTCTCCCTTTTCCATATGTGCCTCTCCGGCCCCAAGGGCGCGCAACAAGAGCTGCAGCTCTCGTGCAAACGCGCCGGCCTCCCCGGCACTGTGGATGACCGGCTCGGTTACCAACTCCATAAGCGGCACACCGGCGCGGTTAAAATCAACCAAACTGTTCTCGCCGATATGTTGCGAGCGCGCCGTGTCTTCTTCCAAATGTACGCGAGTTATCGCAACGCCGTTAAGCACACCCCCGCGCACCAAGGGGTACGCGTATTGGCTTATCTGGTAGCCCTTTGGGATGTCAGGGTAAAAATAATTTTTACGGTCAAACTCGGTAAAGTCGGCGAGTTCGCCCGACAAAGCCGTGCCGACCAAAAGCACTTTGCGGACCGCCTCGCGGTTGACTACCGGCAAGGAGCCCGGGTGGGCCATACAAACCGGGCAGATGTTGGTGTTTGGCCTTTTTTCATCCGGGTCGTTTGCGCAAGCACAAAACATCTTTGTCTGCGTTTTGAGCTCGGCGTGTATCTCAAGCCCAATCGTTGGCCGGTATCCCTCCATATTCTATATACTAACCCAAAGTGGCAAAAACCCTATCGCTCAATGCTCTGAGCGACTCCTCGTCGAGGATCGAGACAACAGATGCTTCCAAACCCTCTTTTTTGAAGAGGGTTACAATCTCCTTTATATACAGCGTATCTCGGGTATCCGATTTGGTAAGAATGAGCATCTCTGGCTTGTCCGCTAAGACGCCGTTCTCAAAACTCTCTATTTCTTTGCGTATCGTGCGATAGTCTTGCAAAGGTGCCTCGGACTCCAGAGACACACAGTGTAGGAGCAAACGGGTGCGCGAGATATGTCGCAGGAACTTAACACCAAGCCCCTTACCGGCGGATGCCCCTTCGATCAGGCCGGGGATGTCGGCCAAAACAGCGCCATACAGGACCCCGAGATTCGGGTCGAGTGTCGTAAATGCGTACGAAGCAACCGTGGCCTTTGCTCCCGTGAGCGCGTTGAGCAGCGAGGATTTGCCGGCGTTGGGCAAACCGACAAGGCCCGCGTCGGCGATAAGTCGGAGCTCTATGTGCAGTGTTGCCTCCTCCCCGCGGCCGCCCTGCGTGCTTTGCGTAGGGCTCCGGTTGACCGATGATTTAAACACCGCATTGCCGGCGCCGCCGCGGCCGCCTTTTAAAATCAATATTTTTTGGTCTTCGCGGAGAAGCTCAAACTCCTCCCCGGTATTTTGGTTGCGGATAACCGAACCGACTGGCAAGTCGATACTCAAGTCATCGGCACTGCGACCTTCTTTGTTCCGGTTTCCACCGTCATCCCCATCCTGCGCTTCGAACCTCTTTTCGCCGCGATACCGGGCAAGGAGGTTGAGGTCGCGGACACCTCGGATATAGATACTTCCACCTTGGCCGCCGTTGCCGCCAACAGGGCCCGAAAATTCTTTACCTTTTTCGTGCAGCCAACGGACAACTCCGTCGCCCCCGCGGCCCGCGCGCGCGGCTATGGTCAACTCGTCGACAAAGGCCATATTAAAAAAGAGAGCCGAGTACCCGCACTACTATAAAAAGTATAACTCCCGCCTCAAGCGCGGGGACAAACCCAGCAACTGTGATACCCGTTACAAATTGGGGGACAAAAAAGAGTACACCGGAAACGGCTACTATTTGTACAAGTGCTTTTATCATAAATAGTCTAGAAGCTTATTGTAGCCCAAAAAATCAAAAAATCCATACCCCCACGACACCAGAAGTGCCATCTGCCCGGCAAGCATCAACAAGCCAAGCAATACCAGCACCACACCCCCGACGAGAGAAAGTATTTGTGTCAAGCGTGACTGGCGCGCAAAAAGCGAACTTGCCTGCTCAAGCAGGAGTGCTGTTGCAATAAATGGAAGCCCAAGACCGAGAGAAAAAATACCCAATAAGAGCGCACCTTGCAGTGCGGTGGCTTGGGTCGACGCAAACAAAAGCACCGTGCCAAGTATCGGCCCGATGCAGGGGCTCCATCCAAGCGCAAAGAGAACCCCTATCAACACAGAACTCTCGGGCCGGCCGAGCGCAAGGAAATGTGGGAGGTGGAAGCGCCTTTCCCGCGAGAGCGCGGGGATGTGCACTACCCCGAGCATTGTGAGGCCAAAGATAACTATGATAATACCTGCGGCACGGCCAAGCGCTACGCGCCAGGGCCCGAGTGCCGTCCCAACAAAAGAGGCGAACGTGCCGAGTACTACAAAAACAATCGAAAAACCAACTACAAACGCGAGCGCGTTGAGCACTATGCGCCGGCGCGGGGCGCCGGCGCCGGCGATAAACGCCAAGTACCCCGGCACAATCGGCAAGGTGCAGGGGGCCAGAAACATCAACACTCCGGCCAAAAACGCCGCCGGGGCAAGCGCAAGAGCATCAACAGGAGTCATATCATACTTTTATTCTATCTCGAACACTCTCTAAAAACTCAACATCCTTTGGATGCGTGAGGAGTGCGAGAGCCTCGCCCAGCTCTACCCAGCGCACTGCGGTAATCTCCCCATCGGGGTCCTGCGTTTGAAAATTTGATTGCGTGGTTTTAAAAAGAAATACCGTTCGCTTGCGCAGACCCTCTTCCACCTTCTCGCTTACCCCATCCTTCCCTATCGAATAACGTTCGTAGGAGCCCAACTCTTTTATATATTCCAAATTACTAATACCCGTCTCTTCAAAAATTTCGCGCTTGGCCGCTTGCAAGGGACTCTCTCCTTCCTCCACCCTGCCTTTGGGCAGAGACCACGAGTTGCCATGCTGCTGCACCAACAACATTTTCCCGCCCGACTCCAACACAACCCCTCCTGCAGACTCTTGCATATATGCAGTATACTGTAGCGCATACTATGTCGTTTGTTAAAACATATTGGGGTGCCAGCAGCGCGTGTGCGGTGGGAGTGCTGCTCGGTGTTGGTGTAGCGGTCCTCTTATCCGCTGAAGGAACAATTTCGTTACAAAACAATTGCTCACACCAGTACCCTCTTACCAGCCCATCGCTCGACTGCGACTACAGCGACAATGCCGCGCGTTTGCGCGCGCTCGACCAATCGTTTGAAACGGCGACTGCTCAATATATAAAGGAAGGGCGCGCAACGCGTATCTCGGTGTGGGTGCGCGACCTCGAGAGTAAGCAGTGGGCCGCGAGTAATGAGCGGGCAACCTACGCACCAGCATCGCTCCTCAAACTCCCCCTTATGATTGCATATTACAAATTGAGCGAGATAGAGCCGGCACTCCTTACCACAGAGCTCCCATACACTGCGACAGAAAATTTTGATGATACTAACCAAAATTTCAAACCGGCGGCAACCTTGGTAGTCGGCCAATCATATACGGTTGAACAATTGCTCGAAGATATGGTTGTCAACTCCGACAATAACGCGGCCGTATCTCTCTTGTCGCATCTGGACCCGACACTCTTTAACAACACACTCATAGACCTTGGGATTAAAATACCCCAAGCAACCGGCACTATTGATTTTATAACCGTAAAAAGCTACGCAAACATCTTCCGCATCCTCTACAACGCCTCGTACATCAACCGAGACAACTCACAAAAAGCCCTTGCCTTAATGAGCAAGTCGGTATTTAAAGGTATCGCGGAACCCCTCCCCGCCTCGGCTACGGTAGCAGACAAGTTTGGCGAGCGGGAGGTCGACAACCAAGACGGCAGTGTGCGAACGCGCGAGCTACACGACTGCGGCATTGTATACGGGAAGGGCGTAAATCCTTATACGATTTGCATTATGACCGAAGGCAAAAACTTTGACGACCTGCTCTCGGTGATCCACGATCTATCTAAACTTACCTACCAAATGCTCGACTGACTCACCCGAGGTCGAACCTCGGGGTAAATCGCTAGTTACTGTACAACAACGCTGCGTGTCGAGGTTGCGGTGTTACCCGCAGTGTCCGTCGCTACGTAGTCTATAGCGTGCGTCGCGGGGGTGGAGGTGTCGAGTGTGATATCCGCCGCGAGCACCCCGTCGACAAATGTAGTGTATCCAAGATTTTGGTCCACATTGTCCGAGACCGTCGCGCCCAAGTCGCTGTAGACAACACCCACGTCTATAGTCGCTGGGTTGTTGCCGAGTATGGTAATCACAGGTGGAGTGGTGTCGGGTGTCGGGCCGCTTCCCGATGAGCTATTCGAAGACCCTGACCCGCCAGATGACGGAGTTGAAGAACTACCACTTGCAGCGGCACCCGACAAAAGCGCATCGAGTTTTTCTTTAGTGATACAGGTCTCGCCACCGGCATCATCAGCGACACACAACTCCTTGGTATGCAGGCGGTTGGTAAATATCTCACCGATAACCGCCACTTTGGCAACTATTTGTCCAACCACAAACTTGGTGAGTTGTGCGCCCTTCTCAAACGCGCTATTGGCAAGCTCCGCCAGTGCGTCTGCCATAGTGGCGATAGAATTTGTCACATCTTGGAAAATACTGCCGATGCTGGTGTCGCTGCCGGGTGCCAGCGCCACAAGCACCGTGGCGAGGCAGGTGCCCTCTGGCACAGCGACACCGAGACTTTGCAGTTGGCTTGCGAGCGCCGCGTCGCAAGAGGTTACCGATGCCGGGGTCGACGTCGCAAAACTGTCTATTGCAACACCGACAACAGAGCCCGAGCGTAGAGCCTTCATCCCCACACCTTCGACCGCCGAGGCGGCGATACGGTCGCCCTGGGCGATAGGCCCATTTTCGAGCGACACAATAACCGGCACACGGCCAAGTGTTGCTACCCGTATCGTGTCGACGCTCTCTTGGCCAAGCAGCGCATATGGCGATGTTGAGACCACCCCAAAGATATTGCTGTCGTACCTGCCGACAGAACGGCGCACCATGGGCGTTGTACTACCGACGAGCGTGGAAGTTGCGTTTGACACGAGCATACCCGCTATATAACTACCCGGGTCGTGGACCAGGTCTGCCTGAGATATATCGGCACCGGACACTCGGTCGTACGGAGTTGGTGGCGCTTGAGTATTACTACCGGAGTAGGAACTCTCGCCACCGGGTGGGTCGTCGACCCATACCCGCATAAGCGAGACGTTTATGCGCGGCTGCCAGGCAAAGTTGCCTCCGGCCGGCTGGGAAAATATGTTTACCAATATTTGCGGTGAGAGCGGACCCTGGGGGAGGTTGGCGCCGGTCATCACCGCAACCACCGTACCGTTAATCAAGAAGTTTGCGCTGCTGGAACTCAACTCAACACGCAATTTTTGGAATCTAATAAGCGTTGAGGTTCCTGTCACCCCGGTGGTCGAGGTTGAGATGCCGGTGTCAACCATCGTCTCCAAGTTTAGGTGGCGGATGACGGCCTTCCATGTCTGGCCGGTACCCTGGGCAACCGAGCTCCCGCCGGCGGTTGAGGTGGCGATAAAGTACGCGGCTTCGGCAGGGAGTGTGTTTGGGTTTGTACCGTATACGTTTGAGGTAAAACCAACTTGATACATCGGGGTTGTCGTTGCCGCCGGCGAGGTGCTCGCTTGGACCCACGCTTCGAACACTGGGTTTTCCCCCGGAGTCGTTATCGGGCTTGCGGTGCGGATCATCGCGCCGTTTGTCGTTGCCGTACCAGCAGTACCTGAGTTTGCAGTGAGACGAATGTAGGAATAGGTGTTGTTGGCAAACGGCATAGCTTGGCCGGAGACGTTAAAGTCGTAGACAAACTGGCCGCAGAGACCCTGGAACTGGATCGTTGCGGGGTCGGCAGTGTATGCAAGGGTGTTTATTTGCGAGCCGGTCATAATATCGCACGAAAGGTATCGCCAGGTGCTGTAGACGCGGCCGTCGACGGTCAGCTGGTCGCGCAAGCCGCCGGTACCCCACACCGTAGTGGTGCCAATGCCGATGCGCTCGTAGTTAAGCCCGCCGGTTGTGGTTGCGCTCACAAACAACAACGGGTATTGCCCGGCAGTCCACACCGACGAGGTTGCTATGACAAACGCGGGTTTAAACTCGTCGGCAGCGTTGTTGGTAATGATAGAGAGTTTTGCAAATGGCGAGGAAGTGCCGATACCAACCTTCCCATTGTTTATCACCGAGAAGAGCGTAGTGGTGGCGGTACCTGCCGTGGTGGAAGCGATAGCAAAGAGTGTCATCGGACTCCCTACGCCAGTGGTCGAGGTAGCCAGGATAGCAAACTGTGCGTATGGGGTGGAGGTGCCTAACCCCAGGTTGCCGGTTGTGGAGTTAAAGGAGAAGACAGAGCCATTTGCATTACCAAAAGTGACTGTAGAAGAAGCAGAGAGACCATTGGTTAAGAGAAGCAAGGTTGAGGTTGAGTTGGCGTTGGTGCCGAATGAGGTAGTTGGTGTCCAAGGGAACGCACTGCCCGAGCCACCGCAGGCTGTGTTGGTGTTGGATATCCTGCCGACGGCATCAAACGTAGCGCAGCCGGGAGTGCCTCCTGCCGAGGAGACAAAGAGGTTGGTGGTGGAAGCGTTTCCTGCAACCGAGAGGTGTCCGTAAAAACTTGATGTTGCCATTTGCGAGGCGGTGGTGCTGCCTACATTGATTTGGTCAAACCACGAGGTGGAGGAAGCGGAGAGAGCAACGCTACCCGAGGTGGGATTTTTAAACCACATCTGTGTTGTGGTGGAGTTAGCATTTACTCCAAAGTTTGTCGCCTGAATAAAGGGAAATACTCCCGAGCTTGCGGTAATCCCGCCACAGCCTACAGTGCCTGCCGCGTTTGTAATGAGCGCATTTGAGCCGGAGCAGTTTATCGTGCTGGAAATCACAAGGTTAGTGGTCGAAGCGTTGTTTTGCACGCTCACGTTGCCCCAGAACGTGGAGGTTGCTACGAGTGACGTAAGTGTCGTACTCCCGACATTGATCTGGTCAAACCAGGAGGTGGAGGAGGCCATCAAACTGATAGGGCCACCGCGGAGCCAGAGTGCCGTTGAGGTGGCACTGACATTTTGCGCACCAAAGTTTGTGTTTTGGGTGAAGGGGAAGGCACTACCTGCTCCCGAACCACACGCGGTGTTGGTGTTGGATATCCTGCCGACGGCATCAAACGTAGCGCAGCCTGGGGTACCTCCTGCCGAGGAGACAAAGAGGTTGGTGGTGGAAGCGTTCCCTGCAACCGAGAGGTGTCCGTAGAAGGTCGACGTTGCCAAGGTACTCAAGGTACTACTGCCAATGTTCACCTGGTCAAACCACGAGGTGGAGGAAGCAGCCAGGGAGACAGAACCAGAGACAGGATTCTTGAACCACACCGGAGTAGTAGTGGCGTTGAAGTTGACGGCGAAGTTTGTGGAAGGAGTAAAGGAGAAAGCGGCAAAGCCCGTGACAGCGCCGCAGGTGATAGTGCCACTGGTAGTGTTGAGCGCATTGGAGCCAGAGCAGGTACCAAAGTTACCGATGGTGGTGGAGCCCGTGTTGCCGATAGCAAACAGGGTGGTGGTTGAGACGTCCCGGGTGGAGGAAGAGATAGCAAAGGCGAGTAGGTTGTTGTTGATGAGTGAGGATGAAGCAATGAAGAGGGAGAAGTTGGCCATAGGGGTGGTGGTACCAAGACCAAGGTAGCCACCCTGGGTGAGAACAAGGTCGGTCTTGGTGGAGGAGCCGATGACGAAGGAAGGACCAGTCAATCCATTGGGGTTAACCGAGAGGAGACCCCAGGGAGAACTGCTGGCTATGCCCACTGCACTGGCAAGGTAGGAGAAGTTGGATACAAACAGGTTAGTGGTCGAAGCGTTGTTACGTACCGAGAGGTTGCCATAGAAGGTGGAGGTAGCCATCAGTGAGGAAGCGGTAGTAGAACCCACATTGATCTGGTCAAACCACGAGGTGGAGGAAGCAGCCAGGGAGACAGAACCAGAGACAGGATTCTTGAACCACACCGGAGTAGTAGTGGCGTTGAAGTTGACCGCGAAGTTGGTGCTGGGCGTGAAGTCATAGGCGAATTGGTCAAACGCCGTACAACTCCCTACCCCGGAGGCATTGAGTGAGGTGATGGCCTGGCCTGCCGAGCAAGGAGAGGTACCTGCATAGGTAGCAAATGGAGAGCCGGTGGTGTTGAGGATGAGGCCGGTTGAGAGTGCGGAAGCGTAGAGATTAGTAGTAGAAGCATTCCCCACTATGGAGACATTTCCAAAGAACGTGGAGGTGGAGAGAAGGGTGGCCGTGCTACTTCCCACAGTGAGGCGGTCAAAGAAGGCAGTCGATGAGGCCTGCAGTCCTGCCTTTGCCCACAGTGGAGTTGAGGTTGCGTTGGTGAGTGAGCCGTAGTTGGTGTCGGCAGTGAATGGGAACCCGATGGTGTTGGTGATGGTGAGACCCGAGCCGATGATTGACTGCAGGCCGGTGACGGAGATGCCGGCCCCGGCTGCCACGGTACCCGTGGCGGCGCCGGCTACCGTGGTGCCGTTGCCTCCGCCGTAGAGGAGTGCGGAGGCGGTGAAGGAGGTTACCCCGGTACCTCCTTGGAGTACGGCCAGTGCATTGTTGAGCGTGAGTGTTCCAATGGTGGCGGTACCAAAGGTGGCGCCTCCCGTGGCATTGAACTGTCCCGCTACGGTGGTGGAAGCGGTGAGCGCGAGAGACGTACCGGTGGCGGAGCGGAAGTCAAAGTCAACCAGGTGCGAGGTGGAGGAAGCGGTGAAGCCGTTGGTGAGTTGCATCAGGGTGGTGGTGGCCGAGGTGTTGAGGCCAAACTGGGTTTGTTGGGTGAAGGGGAAGGCGGAGGTACTAAACGCCGTACAACTCCCTACCCCGGAGGCATTGAGTGAGGTGATGGCCTGGCCTGCCGAGCAAGGAGAGGTACCTGCATAGGTAGCAAATGGAGAGCCGGTGGTGTTGAGGATGAGGCCGGTTGAG
>Ga0209515_10007474_pt1 | contig 13147 bp, 12 predicted proteins | sample Subgroupgradi54m_FD_187454 | JGI IMG/M metagenome (GOLD analysis project Ga0209515, IMG submission 187454) | Subsurface groundwater microbial communities from S. Glens Falls, New York, USA - GMW60B uncontaminated upgradient, 5.4 m (SPAdes)... ...
TTTATTCAAACACTGCGTTTTGCCAACGCGATGACTTTATATCACAGTGCAAGCAGCAGCTTCAAGCTGCGGCTATTTCAACTTTTGATGATCAGAATGTTCAATCAATTTGCGGACGTGAAGTAAAAGCTAACTTGCCACAAATGCAGAAATTCTGTGACGAGCGCAGTGGCGGCGATGCGGCCAATGTATTTGGCAAATGCACTTCACACCTTGAAAAAGGGTGTGGGAAAGTGAGCGAAGCACTTGCAATTTGCAAATCTCAATTGATTACAAGAGAGAAAGTTCTTGAGTTAGTTAGAAAGAAAACAGCGCTGGGCTGCCAGCGCATGAAGCAAATGCAAATGGACGGCGATAATCCGCTAGTTAAAACCGCGCGTGTCTTGTCCGGCGTCTCTGACAATGAATTGCTTTCCGAAGTTGCTTCAAGTGAAGGCGAAAAACTAACAGAAACCAAAGCTGATTTTGACAAAATAGTTGCAGGAGACCGCGACGTTGTAATTGCACTTACGAAGTTAGTTGGTTTGCAGGGCAACCGCGAGCGCGAAGCAGCTAGCCAGAAGCGCCACGCTGCACAACGCCTTGAGTCAACTATTTCCAGTTTGCATGCAATTGCCGAGCAAGTTGACGCCAGTCAAAAATTACAGCTGGAAGCGCAGATTTCAGCTTTGGAAGAGCAGAAACTCTCCTGGACTCAAGAGGCGGACAACCAAGAGAAATTCGCCGACGGCATTTTCAGCGTGGTAAAAAACATACTTGGCGGTTAACTGACTTTTAACCAACCTTCAACCCTTCCAAGAAGAAGTCATTGCGCGGGTCGAATAATTTCTTCCAGAAGCCATGCCCCTTTTCTTTCAAAAAGAAAAGGTGCCAGGCGTGGTGCCAAAAGAAAACTTTTACTGTTTCAACCCTTCTAAGAAGAAGTCATTGCGCGGGTCGAATAATTTCTTCCAGAATTGCTTCTTTTCTTCTAATGTTTCAAACTTTGGATAATTTGCATTGAGCAGTGGCTTTCCTTTCACCGCATCCATCATTTCCGCAGTTGGCTTCCAATTTAATCCAAGGATGTTAAAAAAGTCGCGCCACATGTAGCAATGCGTTTGCAATTCCCATTGCTTTTGCGCTTCAAAATCCAAACTTTTAACCCACTTGCCTTGGCTAACAGCGGCATTTTCCATCGTTTCCCTCAACGCAATTAAGTCTTGCGGCTTTTCAATTATCTTCGTGTGGCTGAGGATAAAGGCTTTTTTCATTTTTTGCGGAAGTGAGCCGCTTGAAGTTGGATGGCTCCACTGATCCAGTTTTATCTCCGCGCCTTCGTAAATCGCGTAGATGTAGACGTTGTTTGGGTTAAATTCGCTGTACTGCGGAAACAATTCAGTTGGTGCGAAGTTGGTAAAAGCGTGGAGGAGCAGTTGCCGGTTTTCACCTGCAGGGTAGGGACCGAAGGTGTCAAACCACTGGAAGAAATTATAGTCAGTGTAGAGGCCATAGGACAATTCCCGGCACGCGTGTGTTAGTTTTCCAATTTCCTTAGCTTGTAAAATGTCAACTTGGTGGAACGGCAGCAAGGTTTGCATTTGTTTTACATCTTCATTTGCGTGGATTTTATTGGAGTTTAAACCATAGGGGTCTTCTGTTGCCTTGGCGCAGAGGATTTCGTTTAGCCATTCCAATATTTTCATTGTTTTTTCTTTGTCGTAGTTGCAGCTTTTAGCCATGAAAATTATGACGCTTATCTCTTCGCGTGGCGCTAATGAGCCTAGAAAACCTTTGGCTAGTTCATTTGCGCCTAGGCTTTTTTGCTTTGCAGTTTCAAAAGCAGCCCATAGCCTATCTAGCCATTGCTGTGCTAAGTAGGGATAAATGGTGTAAGGGTCAAACGGCGTCCATCCACCTGCATCGCTTGCGCTTACAGTTGCGGAAAATGCATCTAAATAATCATCAAGCCACGCCATGTAAAATCACTCACTATGTACTTCCCCACTGTTTCCATCTACTGTTATTTTCGGTCATCCCCTTTCTTTGGGAAAGAAAGGGTCTGCCCTAACCCCCAAAGAAAGCTTTCTATTAATTTAATCCAAATATACTTCGCCTTTATCTCCATCTACTATTATCTTCATCCCGTTTTGAATTAGTTCAGTTGCATTGTTAGTTGCAACCACGCAAGGAATTCCCAGTTCCCGTGCAACTATTGAAGGGTGCGAAGTAATTCCGCCAATATCACAAACAATTGCAGCAGCGCGGTTCATCAAAATTGTCATCGTTGGGTCTGTAATCCGCGCAACTAGCACATCGCCTTCCTGGAAGTCAGCAAAATCCTTTTCTTCCAGAATTATTCGCGCTGTTCCACTTGCCTTGCCACTGCTTGCGGGAGTTCCTGTTAAGAGTTTATTCATGGCATTTAAAAGGGGAATTAGTTTATTTAATGTTATGAAGATCATTGGGATTACCCATGAGGATTGGGGCGAAAAGCCGCCTCTATAAAATTACTTTTTGTATTCAATCTTGTGAAGCAAACCTAGAAAAAGCTAGTTAACCCTATTCTTTCTACTTGATGACACCGTCCCAGTCTGATTTGTGATGACCAAGGTAGCTTCTGAAATTTTGTTTCTTTTGGCAAAAAAGAAAACTAATATTGTGGTGTAAAATTTAGTTTGGGCTTAAAATCCCTCATCTTACGAATTCAACGTTTTTCATATGCCTGAATTCGGGGTCACCGGTTAGGAATTTTATTCCGAGCCGCTTTGCAACTGAGTAGCCAACAGCATCTGCGAGGGACAGCTTTCTGTTGTTAAACTTAAGTTCAGTTGCCTTTAGCGTGTCCTCAATTTTAATGTCAGTCACAAAAGCAGAGTATTTCTTCACGTATTCCTCGGCCTTTTCCATTGTGGAGTCCCGCCTGACGTTAAAAGCAAGTTCAGCTAAGTTTACTATAGTGGTGGTTATTTTCGCTTCGCGGAACCGGCTATAGTTTGGGTTGCCCTGCATTATTTCAAAAAAGGCGTAGGTATCGAAAAAATAGGTTTCGTTCAACGCTCTTCGCCCCAAAGTTCCTTATCAGTTTCCCTTAGCATTTCATCAGTGGTTTTCTTGAACTTAAAGGTTCCAAAAGTCTCGTCTATTGGGTTTTTTTCCTTTAGGTGTTCGTGGAGTAAATGGTTTATGCCCTGCGATAAGTTGCCATTAAACATTCGGCGAATCTGCTCAGCTACGAAGCTGTCAATTGTGATTGTTGTCCGTAATATGGTCATAGCTCTTCACCAGTATGCTAGCATACTTGTGATATAAAAGGTTATGCTTGCTAGCAAACGGGCAAAATCTTTCGGTTAATCCGCCTGTTTGCTATAAAACCAAAGTATTTTAAAGTGTTTTTAACATTAAATTAATGGTGATTTAATGGTATTTCTTACTGTGGAGTTGAATGGAGTGGCTGAAGCAATGTTAAATAAACTTGTAAAAATGGGCTATGCAAAGACGAAAAGCGAAGCTATTCGGCAGGCGGTTATTCACTTAGGAAAGGAAACGAGCGGGTTAGGAATGGACCAAGAAGATGCAGACTGGAGAAGACTTGCCTATAAAAAGGCACTTGAGGATTGGGACGATGCAGACAAATTATTCAAGTTTTAAACAAGGCGACTTAGTAATTGTCGACATGCACTTTTCAAACCTAGGAGAGTCAAAAGTAAGGCCGGCTTTAGTTATCAGCTCCACAGAATACAACCAGCGCGGCCAGGACATTATTGTTCTGAAGATCACGTCTAATGTAAAACCCAGGCCATTTAGCGTGTTGCTCAGCCAGCGGGATTTAGCCAGTGGTAGCTTGCAGTTAGAAAGCGCAATTCGGGCAGATTTTCCAATAGCTGTTGAGAAAAGCAGGATTACTGCCAAGATAGCTGCCGTAAAACCCGAAGTAATAACTGAAGTAAAACAAAATCTAAAACGAGTTTTAGAGATTTGACTTAGGGCCTAGGATTATTTGGAATTGCTTGCAATTTCAACCCTTGTTTTTCTAGTTTTGTTTTCCCTGCATTTGTAAGGTGCAAGGATATTTCGTGGTCGAAGCTCAGTATTTCTGCAATTTGTTGTTTTCCGCGGTAAAAAGTCGCGTCCATTAAGCAGTAAAAGTCTCCGCCTTCTTTTGTGAGGTTCCAGTAGAACAACCCGCGTTTGTTAATCAGTTGCTTCATCTGTGAGGATAGCTTATAGAAGTAGTAAATCCGTTGGGTATTAAAGAAGAGAAACTTGCCTTTTTTGACTTCTCTTTTCTTGAAATCCTTTTGAATTATTTTGGCAAACGCTTTAAATTTTGGATCTTGCTCTCCCCCTACTTTGCGTGGTGGAAAAAGTTGCCCATAGTCAAAAACAGTGAACCTAACGATGTTGCAAGTGTTGAAGAGAAATTTTCGCAGAGCTAGCTCTCTTCGTTTTGCACTGACCTCTTCTCCTTTGCGCGGCATCAAATCTATCCAGTAGTTTTGGCGTTTCATAAATGAGTAGGTTAGAGGCAAATGGTTTTAAATATCCCTTTTTCGTATACCTCTCTTACTAGTTTACTAGCGTTTGTTAAGTGGATGTTTGTTTGATTAGTTTTGTTTAAGTGGGTTGTGTTGTTTGAAATGGTTGACTTGATGTTTCCAGCTGGCATTGGCGTTGTTACGCTGTTGTTCGCTTTGTATTTGATTTACTGGATTATGAAGCAGAATGCTGGCAATGCTAAGATGCAGGAAATTGCCTCTGCAATTCAAGAGGGTGCTTCGGCTTACCTTTCCAAACAGTACAAGACCCTTGCGCCATTTGTAGTTGTTTTGGCTGTTGTTATTGGCTACTTTATCGGCATTGAAATGGCAATTTCTTTTGTTGCAGGCGTTGTACTGTCCGCGCTTGCTGGTTTTATCGGAATGATGGTCAGTGTCCGTGCAAACGTGAGAACCGCACAAGCTGCGTCTACTGGTTTAGGAAATGCATTAAGGGTTGCTTTTCGCGGTGGAGAAGTAACTGGACTAGCGCTTGTGGGGCTAGGTTTGGTTGGCTTAAGTGCAATGCTGTTTTTCTTTGACGATATTAATGTGTTAATTGGATTTGGTTTCGGTGCTTCTCTTATTTCGCTGTTCGCAAGGGTTGGCGGTGGAATTTTCACTAAAGCTGCTGATGTAGGTGCGGATTTAGTTGGAAAAATTGAAAAGGGAATTCCTGAAGATGACCCGCGCAACCCCGCTGTAATTGCTGATAATGTTGGAGACAACGTAGGGGATTGCGCTGGAATGGCTGCGGACCTATTTGAGTCTTTTGTAGTTACAATTATTGCTTGTATGTTGCTTGGAATTTCGCTTGGAAGTTACTATGTATTCCTGCCGCTTTACGTTGCTGCAATTGCAGTTGTTGCAACAATCATAGGTGCAAACTTAGTTAGAGTGGGCAAGTCAAAGAACATAATGAATGCGCTTTACAAGGGCTTTCTTGGAACGTGTTTGCTTGCATTAATTGGATTTGCCTTTTTACTTTCGAATGATTTGAAGTTATTCGGCGCAGCTGCTACTGGAGTTATAGCTAGTGCGTTGATTGTGTTTGTTACAGATTACTACACTGCGCGAGACCGCGGCCCAGTTAAGGAAGTGGCAATAGCTGCTAAAACTGGCGCTGGAACCAACCTTATCAGTGGGTTGGCTGTTGGAATGCAAAGCACTGCTCCGTTGATGTTGATCGTCGTTGCTTCAATTTTAATTGCGTTTAAGTTAGGTGGCGTTTACGGCATTGCGCTTGCTGCAGCTGCTATGTTATCGCTTACTGGAATAATCATTTCTCTTGATGCTTACGGCCCAATTACGGACAATGCTGGTGGAATTGCTGAAATGTCCGGCTTACCGACAGCTGTGCGCAAAATTACTGACGCTTTAGATGCAGTTGGCAACACAACTAAAGCAACTACGAAGGGTTTTGCCATTGCAGGCGCTGCGCTTGGGGCGCTGGCGCTTTTTGTTGCGTTTGCCGAAGCTACGAAATTGTCAACAGTTAATTTACTTAATGTTGGAGTGGTAATTGGTTTGTTTATCGGAGCGTTGCTGCCATTTTTGTTTGCTTCATTTTTAATGAAAGCTGTTGGCAAAGCTGCTTTTGAAATTGTTGAGGAAGTTCGCCGCCAGTTCCGCGAAATTAAAGGTTTAATGAGTGGAAAAGCGCGGCCTGACTACGCTCGCTGTGTTTCTATTAGTACTGGCGCTGCGTTGCGTGAATTAATGATTCCTGGGCTTATCGCAGTTTTAACTCCACTTGCAGTTGGCTTTTTGTTTGGCCCCGCGGCTCTAGCTGGTTTACTTGCAGGGGTAATTGCTTCTGGTTTTCTCCTTGCAGTGTTCATGTCTAATACGGGTGCAACGTGGGACAACGCTAAGAAATATATTGAAACTGGTGAATTCGGCGGAAAAGGAAGCGAAGCTCACAAAGCCGCAGTTGTTGGCGATACAGTTGGCGATCCCTTCAAGGATACAGCTGGGCCTGCATTGAATTCATTGATAAAAGTCGTGAACACAATTGCAATTCTATTTGCAGCGTCATTTACAACTGCGTTGATTGTGCTGTAAATTGTGCTATAGGATTTGATTTTTAGTTTTTATCTCTTTTTTTCTCTACTATTTTCTTTATCGGATAGCTATCCGATACTCTTTCCTATCCGATATCGGATGGGTTTAAATATCGGATAACTCTAGTTATTGTATGATTTTAGAGCCTCTTGCGTCCAGAATTTTGGAGCACAAACAGGGTTTAGATAGTTTTAGGCCATTTCCCAAGGTAGCGTTAGCTAGGTTGAAGGAACGGTTTGAGATTGAATGGACTTATAACAGCAACGCAATTGAGGGTAACACTCTCACGTTGCGCGAGACAATGCTTGTGCTGAAGGAAGGTTTAACAATTGGCGGTAAGAGTTTGCGTGAGCATCTCGAAGTTACGAATCACAAAGCAGCAATTGATTTTGTTTATGGGCTAGTAACGAAGCCGCACATTACTGAGAGGGATCTGTTAGAAGTTCATGCTTTGGTTCTTGGTAAAATTGACCCTCATAATGCTGGTTTTTACCGCCGGGAACGTGTGCGAATAACTGGTTCAGATCACTCGCCTCCTTCTCCTGAAAAAGTGCCGAAATTAATGACTGAATTTACTGCTAAGTTCAGTGAAGAGCCCGCTGATTTGTTAAAAGTTGTTGAATTTGCAGCTTGGGTGCATTTTCAATTGGTTGACATTCATCCTTTTATTGATGGAAATGGGAGAACGGCTAGGCTATTGATGAATTTGTTTTTAATCCGCCATGGCTTTCCACCTGCAGTGATCCTTAAAAATGAGCGGCTAAAATATTACGATGTGCTTGACGAAGCTCATCGCGGAAATTTACAACCATTTGCACAGTTAATAGCTAAATCTGTTGAACGCTCTCTTGACCTTTACCTAGAAGTTTTAGAAAACCCATCGCATGAAACAGATTTAATTTCTCTTTCCGAAGCTACTAAACACTGTAATTATAGCCAAGAATATCTTAGTTTGCTCGCACGCCGCGGTTTGCTCCATGCAGTAAAGAGGCGCAGAAATTGGCTAACTACCTTAAAGTGGCTTAACCAATACAAGGCAAAAACCGCAAAATAGTGTTGTTTATTTAAGAAAATTATTTTTTCCCTTTTTTATTACCTTTCTCCTATTGGTTCCATTCTCTCATTATATAAAAGTGCACGTAGCGTTCTTTTCCTGTTGCAGTTCGTTTGTGCAACAGCGAGGCAAGATATTGATACGGTACTATTTCGATGTGCCCGCCTCTTGTTTGGCGCGCCAAGTGAATTGCACCAGTTGCTTTTTCTTTCATTGCAACGAATTTTTGGTTTCGTCCAAATTCACTGTGAGTTCTACTGTCAATACAGTGGCCTACCTCTTCAACTTTTACGCCGTGCAGTGCAGCTAATTCCCTTTTCGCGTTATCAATAGACGTTCGCTGCATTGCCCAACCGCGTATTTTCAACTCAGCTGGTTCAAGTGGTTCGTGTTCATCCATGTTTATATACCTAAGCTGGTAGATTAGAAGTTCTTGTGGATCATGCTTTCTGTTGGCCCGGCTTGGCTTTGGTATTTACTGTTCAGCTTTGCAGAGCCGTATGGATTTTGTGCTGCGGTTGTCATTGTCATTACTGAAAACTGCGCTATTTTCATGCCAGGGTAAAGTGCAACTGGGATTTTTCCAACGTTGTTAATTTCAAGCGTGAGGTTACCTTCAAAACCAGGGTCCACATATCCTGCCGTATTGTGCAGGAATATTCCCCCGGTTCCACCAATGAAGTTTTGAATTGATTTGCCAGGGTAAACTTCGATATCAAAAGTAGGTTCAGGGTTTTTCAGTGGTTTAATTTCTATTATTCTATCCCAGTTGATATCCCCCTCAACTATTTTTGCTAGTTTTTTACGCTCTTCTATTGCTGGCAGGTTTTCTACAAGTTTTTTTAAAGTACTTTTTCTTATGCCTTGGTACTCTTTATTTTCTAAGTTCCACTGGAAGTTTTTACTCCAGCCGTTTAGTTTACCAAACTCTGTCAAGTTCATCTGGAGTTCTTCTCTTGCTTGTTTTATCAATTCATTGGGATTTGGAGTGTATTCAAACAATTTATGCTCGTTGGCTGTTGAATATATCTCGTATAATTCTCTGCGTTTAGTTTGTTTAGCGTGTAAAGATGCTTTTCTTTCCAGGAGCGTTTCAAGATAGACTATGTCATTTGCAAGCCCAGAGCTGACACTCCATCCTCTTCTAAAGGTCTGTTTTTCTGTACCATCGCCTGCATAGTAACCCTTTAGGAATTCTCTTATTATGCTTTGTGTAGCAGATAATAGAAAGCCCGGAATGCGTTTTTCATGCGCTTTTTTGTCAAGCCCCCAAACAGCAAATAGATCTGAAATAGTTTTTGAACAAATGTAGCAATGGTGTGTTTTTCCCGACATGCTGTCAGTTATATGTACGCCGTATCTTCCGAATGTATCCTTAACCTTTTCAATGTATTCTGTTTCATTGTTTGTGAAACAGATATCTTTGTTTCTCCAGCTGCCTTCTGCTACATATAGCCCTAAACTCCATGCGAGTTTGTTGTCTAGTTTTATAATTCCGGGGATATAATCATCTGAGCCAATTGCCGAGATTCCAGCTTTTGTTTGGCTTATGAATTCTGTTGAGTAGTAGCTACCGCAGTTTAGCTTTTCTACAATGCCTAGTGGTATTTTGAGATCGTCGTTCCAGCTGTAAATTATTGCGGGGTTGTAGCCAAGTTTCTCTGCTTCTTGGCGAATTTTGGGTTTTTCGTGTTCAAAAATTGTTTCCACTGCTGTGCCTCTAAGCATGTAGTGGAGCTTTTGGGCAGTTATGAGTAGTTTGGGGAGATTGAATTGCGGCGTAGAGTTTACCGGTGGTATTCTTCTTGGAACTGCCACTAGCTCGCCTTTTTTGTACTGAAATAAAGGCTTGGAAACGACCTGCCCTTTTTCATTTAAAGTAAAAACATTGTGGGAAGCTGTTAGCTTAGTTTTTCTTCCGCTTTCAAGTGTCAGTTCAAATACGTGGCTAGTAGGGTTTTCTATAAATTTTGTAACTTTGAACCAGCCTGTTTTTAGCGTTTGCGGGTCAAAAGAAGCTACTTTGACTGCTCCCTTTCTCTTCACGACGTCTTGTATTTTTTCTAATTTACATTCCCCTTTTCTTTGAATTAGCATTTCTTGGTCTCCAGTTATGCTGGCGTGGACAATTACTCCTAATCTCCCGAGGGAGCTTTTGCCTTCTATTCTTCCCACGAGGTCGTCTGGCACTTTAACCCATTCTAGTGTTGAGCCAAGCACAAATTCGCCTGGGTGTAAAACAAATTTGTCGCCGTCGTTAATTTTTGCCAATTCAGTGTATTCGCTGAACTGCACTTTAGTGTCAATCAACGCGTGGTTTATGTGTTTGAAAACGCGGAATTCATTTGCTAATCTGAGGTCAATGCTCGCTGGCTGTAGGCAACTTTCATCAAACGGCTTTACAACTAAGTGCCCTTTTTTGATTTCTTCTAATAAACTTCTGTCGCTTAAAATCATGAAATGTTAATTCCTCCTTTTTGCGAAAATTTGCCCCAATGGTTTTCCGCGATTACTATCTAATGCTCTTAACAATGAGGCCATGCGTTGAACGCTGTTGTCGCGTACCATTCCTCCACTTATGCCTCGGTTTCTTGCATATGCCCTTCGTGCAGCTTCTGCCAATCGTGACCTTGTGCTTTGCTCTGTAGCTAATCCGCGGTTGTTGCCTTGCTGTTGTTCAGCAGTTTTTCTCACCAGCTCTCTTCTATCTGCCGCTGCTTTAAATGCTCGTTGCGACTCTGAAGCCAATGCCAAAGTTCTCAATCCCCGAGACAAACTAGCCATGGTAAAGGTTTAGGGTTCAAAGTTTAAAAAATGAGCCCCTGCGTAATGGTCTAATAGTCTCATAATTAGGCTCTGTTGAAACCCTTTAATTTTATGGCTTTGGGGCTGAAGGCCTAGCTTTTCGGTAAAAGAAACGTAGATTTTTAGAGGATTTCTACAAAGCCCGTCCGGCTAGTCAAATAGATTTACGCGCAGCAATCAACCCCACGCGCGCCTAACGAAAATGTAACGTACGCTTTACATAAATGTAACATTTTTGTAATCTATGATGAGCAAAAATGACGAGCTTTAAATACCCTTTTTGCTTAACGAAGAAAAATTTTCTGATGAAACAATACTTCACCAAGGTTCCGCGGTACAGGTGAGGTTTATCCCCCTGTGGTTGTTTCTGCTCCAAGATCCAGCAACTTAATGGCCTTTCATCAACATTTTTTTAGTTTCTTCTTTATACAGTTCAACGTCCGGCTGGTCAAATGGATTCACGTGCAGCAACCAACCTAGTAGCATCGTTTCGTTCATTTGCAGTTGAAGCAACTCTCCGATGCCGTGTTCTTTTTTATCGTTCAGGGAAATTTCGAAAAATGGAATTCCCTGCTGAGCCATGGAAATTTCAACGCCGTTGATAATCGCATTCATAACCGCAGCCATTTGCTTGCCTTGGATATGTGGCACTAAATTATTGATTCCTTTTATTGCATTGGCTGGAATTTCAACTTTTTCAGTTCCACGCAGACGAATTAACCGGTGAAAAGTATTATTCGGGCCAGCGTAGAACAACTGGCCAATTCTATGCAAGTCGCCTGCCAGTGAAACCAGTGGAAGAATTCCTTCTCTCACCACGCGGCCGCTTGTGTTGGTTTTTTTGCCTATGCTTTCTGCCAGGAGTTGAGCGTACCACTTGCCACAGCTTTCGAGATCGTTGGAAAAGTAAAACGTGTTATGAACTCTTCGGCCATGTTTGCGCTGCTTGTACATTAGAGCCGCGTTTATGCTTGCGGGATTTTTACTCCAGTTGCTCGCAAAACATCTGGTTTGCATTTCACTTGCACCGCGTATCAGTTCCTTGCAGTCCACTCCCGCTACAGCGAGGGGGAACAAGCTAACGTTGGAAAACACCGAATATCTCCCACCAATTTCTCCTGGAATGGGAAGCAACGTAAATTTATTCTGCTTAGCTACTGCGGCTAGTTTGCTTGTGGGGTCCGCGGTGACAACTACTCTTTTCTCCGGCGTAGGATAATTGTTTTTCAATTCCGCGTACAACGCTGCAAAATTTGCAATTGTCTCTGTTGTTGAGCCGCTCTTGCTTATTGCGTTAAGGAGAACTTTGCCACCGCGCTTGGCAGTTGCTTTTATTTCTCGCTTTATCCCTGCAATTTGGCCAGCGTCTACAGTGTCAGCGTATAAGATTTTCGGCCCGCTGGAATTTTTGCCCCTCATCGCTTCTTCAACTGCCATTGTTCCCAGATTAGAACCGCCTATTCCTACGACTATAAGCAATTCAGCATCGCGATATTCTTTTGCCAGTGCAGTTGACTGCACCAAGAATTTCTTTTCAAATGGCAACGCCACTGCATACGCTGGATCTGAATAGTTTTTTTCCCGCGCTACGCTGCGCAGCTCAGCCACTCGGCGCATTGCCCTCTGCGCTACAACTTCAACTTCTTCCCTGCTTACGCCAGCGTGCTTCCAGTTTAACTCAATAGCCATATTCTACCTACGCAAAGGGTGGATTTATAGCAATACGCTAACCGCCTTATGCAAAGCCAAACGCATTAAAAACAACTTCTTCCTTAACCTTAACGCAGGGATAGCTAAGCGGTCCGAGCCCTTTTCTTTTTGAGAAAAAGAAAAGCCCTCGAGGGGAAAAGAAAAACTTTACTCCTCAGCTTTACTTCTTTAAAACTGTAAAGGGTTCCACGCAAAACGGCGGTAGACTCAAGATCTGGCAAGTAGGCACAACGCTTCGCGTTGTGAAACACCGAACGCTTTTACTACCTGAACGTGAGAGATCTACTCTCTTAGGAGTTCGTGGGTTCGAACAGGTCATCCCTTTTTCTTTGGGAAAGAAAAAGGTCTGCCCTAACCCCAAAAAGAAAACAAGTTAAGAAATAGTTTTTCTTTGGGGTGAGCGGTGAGACCTTTCTTTTATCAAAAGAAAGGGATACCGTGAGAATCCCACTCCCTGCACTTATACTTTTAAACTCTCCACTCGTAATAATTTCTCCCCATGGCTGAAAAGAAATTGAGTTTATTTGAATCCGTTGTTTCCCTAGCAGCGCGCCGCGGGATTATTTTCCAGTCTGGAGATATTTACGGCGGCTTAGCTGGATTTTTTGACTACGGCCCAGTTGGCGTTGAGTTAAAGCGCAACGTTGAAAACGCGTGGTGGAATTACTTCGTAACTCAAAGGGAAGATGTTGTTGGTATCGACGGCGCGATTATAACGCATCCAAAAGTGTGGAAGGCAAGCGGACACGCAGATAATTTTACAGATCCTTTAGTTGACTGCAAAAAGTGCAAGAATCGCTTTCGCGCGGATCATTTAATTGAAGATGAGTTAAAGCTAACAGTTGACGGCATTAGCCCCGCGCATTTGCAGGAATTGTTGAAAAAGCACAAACTAGTTTGTCCCAAATGTAAAGGGGAGTTGGGCAATGTCCGCGTGTTTAACTTAATGTTCTCAACTCAAATTGGCGCTACGGGGGAAGGTGAAGCTTACCTGCGC
>Ga0209515_10007475_pt1 | contig 13146 bp, 14 predicted proteins | sample Subgroupgradi54m_FD_187454 | JGI IMG/M metagenome (GOLD analysis project Ga0209515, IMG submission 187454) | Subsurface groundwater microbial communities from S. Glens Falls, New York, USA - GMW60B uncontaminated upgradient, 5.4 m (SPAdes)... ...
ATTGATGTGGCGCACCTCTAGCTCACCTGTTTGCGGATTGGACAAATACTGTTCCCAATTCACCCACTGATAGCCATACATGTTCCCTACTTCCCAATTTTTTTCCTCACTCGTCCAAGCATCCCAAATCTTGGTCTTCTGGCGCAAGTCGCGAATGTGCGTCGCCCCAGAAAGATACCACAACAGCTCATGGATGATCGCCGAAAAATTGACCTTCTTAGTAGTGAGAAGCGGGAAGCCTTCAGCCAGGTCAATTTTGTAGTGCACGCCAAAATAAGAAATGGCATCGACGCCAGTCCGGTTATGCTTCAGTTGACCATTGTCCAGCACCGTCCGGACGGCGTCCAAATATTCCTTCATAGTCATCACAATCTACCAGTCTTCAGAGCCTATCGCCAGTGTATAAGATAGGGTAAAATTGGCCGGTATGAAACTGCCTGTAAAACGCCTGGATCCGAGTGCCTTACTGCCAGAGTATAAGACTCCCGGGGCGGCGGCGTTTGATCTTACAACCATCGAAACCAAGATCCTTGAGCCTGGAGAAATACACAAATTCAAAACAGGGCTCGTCTTTTGCATCCCAGCAGGCCATTTTATGCTGGTCGCCTCGCGTTCATCCAACGCTCCAAAACGCGGCATCAGTATGGCTAATGGCATTGGGATTATTGATTCCGACTACTGTGGAGAGCATGATGAACTGCACGTCGTGATCCAAAATATCTCGCCTAAACCTGTCACCATCACCCAAGGCGAACGCGTGGCCCAAGCGATCATCCTGCCTGTGCCTCGAGTTGAGATCCTCGAGGTGAGGCAAACAGGGGCGGTCGACCGCGGCGGATTTGGTTCGACGGGCAAATAAGATTTTGCTATAATTTTGGCAGTATGTTCATCATGGTCGATGGTATAGATGGCTCTGGCAAACGCACGATTGTCGAAGCCATGATTGGACATCTCACTGAACAAGGTAAAAGGGTCTTTGACATTGGCGAATGGTCAAAAGTCCACCACGCCCTGCCGAGCGCCGAGGATATGACTGACGCCGAAGTCATCGTCGGCGTTGAACCAAGTTATGCCTGGATTGGATCGGCCATCCGCGAGGAGATGGTTCGCAATGGCCGCGGGTATACCTCACACCAAATCGCTGAAGCCTTTTCCTTGGATCGTCTGACGATCTATCGCCGCTGCTATCTGCCCTTACTCGAGCGCGGCGCCACCATCATTGCCGAGCGCGGCGTGTCTTCATCGATTGTCTATCAGCCAGCCGCTGATCCGTCGGTGAGCCTTGAAGAAGTCTTGGGGCTCGTCGGCAATGCTTTTGCCATGGAGCACGCGCCAGATCATTTGGTCATCGCCACGCTCGATGCAAAGATTGCGACGGAGAGGCTAGCCAAACGATCAAACAAACAGGACGACCACGTATTCGAAAAAGAATCATTCCTGCGCGTTCTTGATGAGCGTTATCATAGCGCCTGGTTGCAAAAACTCTTCACCGATCGAGGAACGCAGATCCACTTTCTTGAAACTCATAAATCCATTGACGACCTACGCCTTGAAGCAAAAAAACTATGCTCATCTCTGTTGGAGAAATCTTAGACCGCTCGTGGCACCACTATACAAATCGTTTCGTCGAACTCATGAGTATCGCAGCGTGGCTCTTGCTCGCGGCTCTCATCAACGTGTTTGCAACCTGGTTGTACCCGACCGCTTCCTACGGCATTGTTGCAGGACTCAACTACAAGGAAATTTTTGGAGTCGTGTTATACGCAATTAACTTTCTTGTCATCACACCCATCGTCTCCATTTGGGTTTTCAATGCAACCGTGCACTTGATTGATCGTGAAATCTCAAATCAACCGATCCGTCTGCGCGAGATTTCGCGTGATGCATGGAAGGTTTTTTTCCCTCGGATTTGGATCGGTATTCTTGGAGGACTTTGCGTGGCAACCCCTGTCCTGCTCGTGGTGCCAGGTTTTATTCTCTCATCTGTAAGCAAAAAAGGAGCTTTACATTTCTTAAGCATTCCTGCGACGATCCTCTTTTTGCTTGGACTTGCAGGCGCACTCATCATCGGCGTGAAAATCGCGATCCGCCTGTTCTTCAGCGCCTATGAACTCATCCTCGAAAATAAGCGTGGTCGCTTGGCACTGCGTACAAGTTCCAAACTCGTGATGAATCGATGGTTTCCAACTTTATGGCGTGTGATCCTGCCGAAAGTCGTCTTCTTTTTTGGCGCATTCACCATTCAGATGTTTCTTATTTTTCTGCTCAAATCTTTTTCAACAAATCTCGCCGGACTCAACTTTGAGCTCGGCGTACGCATCTACACGATTGGCAGCACAACAATTTTCCTCGTGCTTGCGGCGTTGTTGAATCCGCTCGTCCTCACGGCTGATTATCTGTTGTTCCGTTCTCTTCAATCTGAACGCTAAGTTATGGAGTCCCAGAAAAAAACACCCGCGCCTCTCGCCTCTATCGCACAACTCACGGGCCTGTCGTTGTTATTGTACAAACGACAAGCCGGAATTTTTATTGGCTACAGCGCGTGGCTTCTGCTGCCGATCGCCGCATCTTATGTTGTTCTCATCACACTGCCAACAGGCGTGGTGAGTACCGTTCTGCTTGTCGTGTTGAATCTTGTAAGTTTTGTCCTGACCGTTTGGATCAGTATTGCCCTGATGATTGTTGGCGCCAACATGATCCTTGGACAACCTCTTTCTTCTGAAGCTGTCGCACACGTGACACAAAAAAAATTGGGGCATGCCATTTTGGTCTCACTCATCGTTGCGGTTATTGAGATCGTCGGATTTGTCCTGTTTATTGTTCCTGGCGTTGTCGTGAGTGTGTGGTATGCCTTTGCGCAAACGGAAGTTGTTCTGAATGGACAAACGCCGCTGCAAGCGCTCTGCCGCAGCCGCGAGCTTGTCCGTGAACGCTTTTGGGAAGTGCTGTGGAGGCTCCTTGGTATTTTGGAGCTCGCTGCCATTTTCTTTATTCTGGTGAGCTTGCTCGGAGAGCTCCTCACCTTTCTTGGCCTCCCAACCACTGGGATTGATCTTCTAAGCGATACACTTTCTGTCTTGTATTTGCCCGTCATCGTTATTTATTCCGTGGCCCTGTATCTTGAGTTGAAAAGAACCCAGCAAGGAGGCACAATAGCGTAACTATGCCTCTCATCCCAATCATCGGCCTGGAAATCCACGTCCAGCTCAATACGAAAACAAAGATGTTCTGCAGCTGCCCAGCCGGCGGCGACGGGCTTCCTCCTAACACGAACATCTGCCCAATCTGCCTTGGGCATCCTGGCGTGTTGCCTGTTGTTAATGAGCAGGCCATGCGTTTTGCCGCGCTTTTCAGTGAGGCGATCGGCGGGACCGTGGCGGCCTACTCAAAGTTTGATCGCAAAAATTATTTTTATCCTGATTTGCCAAAAGGGTATCAAATTTCACAATTTGATTTGCCAGTGGTGAGCGGCGGTAAGCTCAACAATGTTCGGTTTGTGCGAGCACATTTGGAAGAAGATGCGGCAAAGAATACGCACGCGGATGGAGGTTCATTTGTTGATTTTAATCGTGGCGGCACCCCACTGCTTGAGTGTGTCACGGAGCCTGACATTCGCTCGGCAGCGGAAGCAAAAATATTTTTGCAGGATTTGCGTTTGCTCGTTCGCACGCTTGAGATTAGCGAAGGCGACATGGAAAAAGGACAGATGCGAGCCGACGCAAACATTTCGCTACGCGAGATAGATGAGGAAGGTAACATCGTTGGAGCTCAATTTAATCCAAAAACTGAAGTGAAAAATATCAACTCATTTCGCAATGTGGAGCGCGCGCTTTTGTATGAAGTTCAACGCCAAACGAAATTGTGGGAGGAAGGCGGGGCTCCACAAGCGCTCACAACGCGTGGATGGGATGATGTGAAACAGCGCACTGTGTTGCAGCGTGTCAAAGAAGAGGCTGCAGATTATCGCTACTTTCCAGAGCCGGATATCCCGCCGTTGTCCCTGACGGAAATCGCCGAACAAATGCGCCCGCTCATGCCAGAGTTGCCGCAGGCAAAACGACTGCGTTTTAGCGAGGAATATGGTTTTTCGGAAAGCGATGTACGACACCTCACAGATGAAGTCGCATTTGCTTCATTCACGGAAGAAGTGATGTCCGAACTTGCAGAGATTATGGATGAGGAACGCAAACCAAAACTCACAAAACTCGTAGCAAGCTGGCTCATCAACAAACTTGGCGGTGTGCACAAAAACGTTTCAGCAGAAAATTTTGCGGAGCTCATGAAACTCATGGCAGAAAATCGCGTCACCGCAAAATCTGCGCTCACGGTGCTTGAGGAAATGAAGAAAAATGCAAAAGATCCAAGCCAAGTCATGGAAGACGCGGGGCTTGGACGGATGGATGACGAGGCGGCGCTTGAAGCGATTGTGCGTGGTGTGCTGGAAGGAAATGCGGCAGAGGTCGAACGGTACAAAGCAGGGGAAACGAAACTTCTCAAATTTTTTATCGGGGTCGTTATGAAGGAGACGGAAGGAAATGCGGATCCAGATACGGCGTCACGGATTCTACGCGCCCATCTGTCCAAATAGTTCTTGGATCATGCTTGAACCACGTCATTTGCCTTTTGGCAAGATGACGTGTTTCTTTTTTGATGACCTCCGGATCCGTATCGCGGTAACCGATTCCGCTCATCGCTGGCGTGTCTGCGCCAAAGCGAGCTTTGAGCTTTACGACTTCCTCGATCAATCCGTTTTTTATCATCTCTTCCACCCGAGCATTGATCCTCGCTTCGAGTTCATCTTTCGACACTTCAATCCCAATCTTGATTGCATCATATTTTGGATCGCCTTTTTGCCGCATGACTTGCAAAGACCCCCTCCTAGCCTCCCCCTTGAGTAAGGGGGAGGAATCGAGCACCTCAATCGCTCGCATGACGCGTCGCTTATTTTTCATGTCAACGACTTCCGCGGCGTCTGGATCAAGCTCTAACAATTTTTGTTGTAGCTCTTCAAGGAAACACATCGAAAGCTCTGCGCGTAGGTGTGAATTGGGTGGAGCCAACGGCAACTCAAGATTATCTACAATCGCATCCATCCAAAGTCCTGTGCCGCCAACCAGAATCGGCAATCGCCCTCGTGCAAAAATTTCCGCAATCTTTTTTTCTGCGTAGACTTTGAACTCTGCAATGGAATACTCTTCGTCGGGATCTACTAAATTCAAACCCCAGTGCGGGATGTCGGTCAGCAATGGTTTCGCTGTCCCAATATCCATCCCGCGATACACGGTGCGTGAATCAACACAAATCACCTCGCCGTTGTAACGCCTAGCAAGGTCGATCGCCAGCTGTGTTTTTCCGCTGGCGGTTGGGCCAACGATGACGAGAATTTTTGGCACAGCAGGTCTATGAGACGCCGTGCTTTTGCAACTCTCCTACTAATCCAGCTCGATCAAATGTCAACGCTTCTTCTTGTCCAAACACCCGCACATTGAATGGTTCCCCACCAACTTCTTTATCTCCGATTACCAGCGTCCAAGGGATTTTTTCTGTGGCCGCACGCCGAATTTTTGCGCCGACTTTGTCGCCAGAATCATCAATGTCAACGCGCACATCAACCGCAAGCAATTCCTGCTTGAGCGCTTCACAAAAGGCGACGTGTGATTCCACAACGGGTGCTAGTCGCACTTGCACAGGAGCAAGCCACAAGGGAAAGGCTCCAGCGTAGTGTTCAATGAGCACGCTCATGAAACGCTCAATCGAACCAGAAATCGCGCGGTGAATCATGACTGGGCGTTTTTTTGTTCCGTCTTTATCTGTGTACTCAAGCTCAAATCGCTCTGGCAAATTGAAATCGAGCTGAATGGTGGCAAGCTGCCACTCACGTCCAATCGCATCCTTAGCGATAAAATCAATTTTTGGTCCATAGAATGCGGCCTCGCCAACACCCACTTCGTATTCCTTTTTGAGATCTGTCAAAAGCTCGCGCAACATGCCAACAGACGTTTCCCATGTTTCTTTCGTGCCCAAATATTTTTCCATGTGCATTGGATCATGCACAGAAAGTCGCAAGCGTAATGGCATGTCAAACTTGGCATAAAACCGCGTGATAATTTCCTCAATGTTGAGCGACTCTTGTTTCACTTGATCGAGCGTACAAAAAATGTGTGCATCATCTTGCGTGATGGAACGAACGCGTGAGAGCCCAGCAAGCTGTCCGGTGTTTTCATCACGATACACTTTTGTCACTTCGCTATACCGAATTGGCAGATCGCGATAGGAACGCGGACGGCTCGCATAAATCTGCGTGTGATGCGGACAGTTCATCGGCTTCATGATGAACTCATCATCAGACTTTTTACTGTGCACGTGAAAAATATCATCGGCAAACTTTTCGTAGTGTCCGCTTGTTTTGTACAGCTCCGCTTTTGCCATATGTGGAATGTCTACGCGTTCATAACCAAAGGGTTTAGCAAGGCTCCACACAAATTTTTCCAAAAGCCTGCGCACGGCCGTTCCTTTTGGGGTAAACAATGGCAGACCAGATCCAACAAGCGGCGAGAATGCAAATAAGTCTAGCTCAGCCCCGAGCTTCCTATGATCACGCTTTTTTGCTTCCTCGAGCATGGCAAGATAAGCGTCGAGCTCGGCTTTGGTCTCAAAAGCGACGCCATAAATACGCGTGAGTTGTGCGTTTTTTTCATCCCCTCGCCAATACGCACCAGCAAGTTTGGTGAGTTTGAAACTGAAAGGATCGCTATGCGCAATCCCGTCGCTGTGGCCGCCGCGACACAAATCCCAATAGTCGCCTGACTTGTAAAACGTGAGCGTCTGGCCTTCTCCCGCAAACTGATCAATGAGCTCGTGCTTAAACTCATTGCCAGGATATTCCTTCTTCGCATCATCTGCCGAGAGCTCGTGGCGCTCAAAAGATTTCCATGTTGGCAGAATCTGGCGCATTTTTGCTTCGATCGCTGGAAGATCATCTTCGGAAATAGGTGTGCTAAACGCAAAATCAAAATAAAATCCATCATCAATGGCAGGGCCAATCGTGCGTTTGGTGTCTGGGTAAAGCTCCATCACCGCCGCGGCAAGCAAGTGTGCGAGGGAGTGACGGTAGTGCTCTAACTGTTCTGCGTCCATAAAATAAAAACCCGGACCTAAAATAATTAGATCTCGGGACCCCATGGGGCGGTTCCACCCGAGTTGTCTCGCGATACGTCCACGAGACCACTTTTCTGCATGGCTCGTCCATGCGCCGTCGGCTCCTGGGTTGGTAGCCCAATCACTGCCGTAAAGATATGATACTTCGCTTAAAAATGCTGTCAACTGTGCATAATCACGATGGACAAAATCAAAATATTTTGTTAAAGTAGTGTTGTTCCGTCAGGGTTTAATCAAACTTTGATGCGGGTGGCCGATAAAGCCGCCGGATTGCACCATAGGGTGCGCCGGCGTTATTTTTATGCTAAAAACGAATACTTATGGAAAAAGACTTTGACAGTTGGAAAGTGTGTTTTATTGAGAGGTTGCTTCGTCGGCCGGTTGCCTTCTCGCAAAGACAAGTTCAGTGGGGTAAAATGGGCGGACTATGCCGGAACTACCAGAGGTTGAGACCGCCAGGAGGCAATTAGAAAAAGAATTTAAAGGCGCGACGATTGAGCGCACTGAGGTTCGATTTGGCAAAAAGATCACTCCGGGCACGGCGACGTTCATCAAAAAAGTGACAGGCGAAAAGATTGTCAACGTCGAGCGGCGCGCTAAACTCATCATCATTCACCTCTCTGGCGGACTAAACATCTTAGTGCACCTCATGATGACCGGCCGGCTTTTACTTCGTCGGCCTGGCGACACTATTCCCAAATACACCCACGTCATTTTTCACCTCAACAAAAATCGCCAGTTGCGTTGGGAAGACTGGCGGCAGTTTGGTTATATGAAGCTGATGAGCGACAAAGAAGTCGTCAAACACTTGGAGGCTCAAGGCTACGGCCCCGAGCCGCTGGAAAAATCGTTCACCTGGCAAAAGATGGCCATGTGTTTACGCGGAAGTGCTCGCAAGAAAATCAAACCGCTTCTGCTTGAGCAAACCTGCATCGCCGGCATCGGCAACATCTATGCCGCGGAATCTATTTGGTACGCCAAGCTTCATCCAGAAACGCGCATTGCCGACATCGATGACGCTCAGATGAAACAACTTCACAAGGGACTGATCAAAATTCTCAAAGCCGCGATCCCTGCTGGCGGCTCATCAGCTGATTCTTACGTGGACATTTACGGTCATCAAGGAACGTTCGTGCCGAAACTCAAGGTCTACGGCCGACAAGGAAAACCGTGCCGACGATGTGGCACGGCTCTCAAAAATATGATGTTAGGCAGTCGCGCCACCGTTTACTGTCCGAAGTGCCAGCAAGTTTAAACTGGCTATAGAATGCACACTATGAATTTTGGATCCTCAACGTTCGCAGCCGCTGGCGCAATGCGCGATGATTGGGAATGGTCTTCTCAACTAAATCCCAAAAGGCTTTTGAATGGTTGAACTCGCCCAGGTGGCACAGCTCGTGGACGATGACATAATCAGCGAGCTCTGATGGAAGCAACGCGAGACGATAGGTAAAATTAAGATTACCAAGTTTGGAGCAACTCCCCCAACGCGTCGTTTGATTTTTGATGAAGACCTTGGCGATCGTGAATCCGTAAAAGCGGTTAAAATGTTCCAGGCGTTCTGTCACAAACTCGAGCGCAGAAATTTTATACTGCGCAAACGCTTTCTTCGATGCCGCTGTCACCACGCGTCTACGCCTGCGCACGCGACGATACACTATCCTCACGCCAAAGAATTTCACAGATATTCATCTTATCAAAAATCGCCTTCGTGGGCGATTTTGAAATGCAAGATTCAAATTATTTAAAGCTTACTCTGCACGACCTGGATATAACGGCAATAATCACAATCTGCCCCAGCTTTTGGAATCTTTGCATCATTCAAACATTTGTGCGCCGCGATAATCGTTTTCGGGAGCCAAGAATCATTGCCAGTATACGGAATGAGCGTGACATCAAATTCGAGCTTGCCATCAAATGCCTCACGATCTGTTTTGCCGTTGCAATAGACAAAATAACCGGTATCAGAAACCTCAAATCCGTTTTGACGCAAGAGCCACTGATACACCTCCATCTGGCGCTTGTAGCCAATCTGCCAATCAGCATCAAGGCTGACTTCCCCGTCCTTGCTTGTTGCTTTGTAATCCACCACGATCAATTCACCTGCTGGATTGACCCAAAGATCATCCACGCCGCCGGTTATCAACAAATGTGTCTGTTCATGTAAGTGAGTCACTCCTGCATGCAATGAGTCTCGCCATTCGTCCATGCGCGCGTGCGCAAGCGGAACAGCATCGATCCCATATTTTTTCATGAGTGGATGAGCAGTGCGCTTCGCACGATGAATATCGAATTCCTTTTTTAGGAGCGCATCAACGGCAGAATTGAGATTGTAAGGAAATGGCTTCGGTCGAGCGACACCAAGGCGACGATCCAAATAAAAACACCGCGGGCAGTTAAGAAAGAGATCAATTTTTGATCGCGAAATTCTAAACGGTTCGTCTGACAACGGATCATACAAATTTCTGGTGCGTTTGCCGGAATAATATTGGGACATAGAGTTGTCTTGCCTTTGAAAGATCGTTGCTATCGGAAATCGCGGCTAAAGGTATTTTCTAAGCACGTTAAAAACTCGGCACAGAAGTCTTGGTAGAACGTTATGGCTGGTCGGATGAACGCGATCGACAGAGCGGTACAATTTGTGAGGCCAACGCGGTGTTGATCCTTGAATCGCTTTTTTACAGCCTCATCGTATTGTGACCCCTCACCATGAACAATCACGTTACGTCGCACGTATAGCCAATCCGCATAACCATAAACAGAGTTGGGATAGTTTTTGTGCGCCTTCACCGTTGACATGATCTTCCCGTTGTTATTATTAACCCGAGGGCTCTCAATTTTCTTCCAGCTTACACAGTCCATGAGGGTCCGAACTTCGTTCCAATGTTCCTCTCTCAAAATTGTCGAATTAGCTCATTTTTACCCACAGGAACTGTAAACAATGCTTGTGATTCTTACAGCTTACTAATTGTAGCTATAGCCGCATCGTACAGTCCTGAAAAGTACTCTTGTTTTGAAACTTCACTATGTCTGAATCCCGCGCATGTTGCTTGAATCAATTGAGATTGAGGTGTCAATCCATCCAAAATATCAGGATGGTGAGTTATATACCAGCACTCAAAGAGAATTAATTCTGGATGTTTCTTGAATTCCTCAAGCCAAAAAGAATGTACCGCGTGTGTACTGAACAACAAAAAAAGCTCATTAACTTCAAGTGGCATTTCGATTACATTAGTTTCACTAACTACCCTGTGTTTGAAAGCATTCTTCGCCCCATCAATTTTTCTGCGAAACTCTTCACGACGTTCTTCCTTAACCATATCGACCGTGGCTGTCCACATTGACTTCTTACCCTTATCTATCAAAAGCTTTGATAATATCTCTTCTGCATTTCTAGTTAAACTGTGAATAGACACGGCGTCTCCGTCATAAAAATAAAATTTTATGGCCTGTACAAGTTGTCTAACAGCAGCCTCAAGTTGGGTGACTTTAATTGTTGCCGTATCTTCCGCAAACTTATTATGTATTTTTGCCACTGGACGGCTGGTCATAACAATTGTGTCAACAGAATAAAATTAAAATTCGTTCAACGTTTGATTCGATCAGAAAAAAACTTTTCAACTTCCTTGTCTACAAAATAAATATAACATCCTTTCATTCCACGCGTCATCAGCACTTTATAAATGTTGCGGACAAACTTATTGAGCTTCTCAGGTTCGTGTTTTAATCCCTTCTTTCCACCTGTGTCTTTGTATTCTTTCCAATTGGTAAAAAATTTCATTATCTCTGGATCAAATCGTAAGTCTGCGCCGATGATTACGCCTACATAGTCAAACTCAAGCCCTTGGGTTGTGTGGATGCATCCAACTTGGTGTATTCCTTCTGGATCAATCGCCCAGGTTGTTCCGACTTTACGTGAATTCCAAGGCATGCGGAAATCGTATTCTGCGATCTCAACGTCAGCGATTTGCGCATCAGCGTTACCACCTTTGACCGGACTCCAATCCCAAGCATAGCCAGCAAGGATGCGAGCTGACTTACCTTGGTTGGCTTTAACAAGAATTGCTTGACGCAGCTCATTGGGGTTGTTAAAGATCTTAAAATCAAACGTACCTTTGTCCCAACCGTCGTAATTTCCCGTTTCTTTTAACTGAAGAACATCCTCAAGCCAGTTGATGTAACCTTGCGCGCCTGCGCAACGGAATTGCGTCACCAATTCAAGCTCATGCACATCAGCCTTGTACAACTCCGCGACACGTTTAATCTCCTCAACTCTTCCAATGTCTTCTGCGCGGATTGCTTGATCGTCGTCAACAAAGAAAATACTCGTCTTTGCTGCTCGCACAATATCTTCGACTTGGTTTTCACCCTGATACTGATAGGCCCGTTGATCCTTCAGGCGATGTGCTTCGTCGACAATAGCTGCATCAAACTCATTTTCAAGAGCGTTCACAAAGCCAGCTGAACCCTTAAATAAGATCTTAAGTCGATTCTTTTTCTCCTGTCTGGCCAGTTTCTTCACGATCACATCGCGGAATGAAGCATTTGGGGCGACAAAAACGGCGCTTAATTCATCCTTAATCAGACCACCGAGCAAATTCACAGAAATAACTGACTTCCCTGTCCCTGGACCGCCTTTAATAATCACGACAGATTTTGTCTTTGTTGTCTCCGCGACATACTTCGCCGTCTCATAAGCAACTTTCTGCTCGTCCAGCAAGATAAACTCTTTGTTTCCTTTATACATGCTAGCCACGTGGTCGATCAGCTTTTTGCTGGGTTTAATCCGCCCCGATTCGATTTCGATCAAAATATCTTCTCCGTGTCCTTTGGCCACATGGCGAGCCAAAAATGCTTCAAGCTCAGCGTAATCATCACGAAAGTAGATCGGAGTATCTTCGACAATATCTTGGTAGACCTCCGAAGTAAGTGGTTCTGGATTCTGCTCTACGTAATTATGAAGATAGGCACAAGAAAATGGACACAGTCTTTTCGCGTCAATATTTTCATTGTAGTCCTCCAAAAATAACTTGTAGGATTGTGCCTGATAGGATGGATGAGTCGTCTCGCGGATAGCTCCGCCAATGTAGGTTTTAACAATATCTTCCTTTTCGGTCGCCTCAGCCTTTTCCCATTGCTTCAGCTCCACAATTACAAAATTCTTGTTCCCCTCTTCGTCGTGTCCAGAAATAAAAAAATCGATACGATTTGAGGTCGCGGGAATAACATACTCAATTAAAACACCACACGAGTCAGCGACTTTCGATCGTCGAACAACACGTTCCATGTAAGAAAGTGAATTTCCCCATGAACGCTTTTCTGATGGCGAGACCTTGCGATTAAGCCTCCATTCGAATGCTAATTCGATAACCGCCGTAATCAAATTTTCATCTACGTCATCTTTGAACCCGCCAACGGTATTCTTATACAAAAACATAAACCTAAAGCTCTGTATACTTTTTCGCATTCCCTCGTGCCTTTTCAACTGGATATTTTATCTCGTTTTCGATCATCTTTTGTGACCATGCCTCTTGTAGATTAATCCCAAAATCATGACTGATCAGCAGAATCCAATACAAGACATCAGCAAGTTCATCACCAAGTTTTTTCTTTTTTTTCGTAGCAAACTCATCACTATGTGCGTCCTGTTCCCATTGAAAAAGCTCTGCCACTTCAGCCGCCTCAAGTACAAGAGAAATGGCACAGTCCTTCGGTTTGTGATATTTCTCCCAGTCTCTGGCTTTACGAAACGCCAATACTTCCTCCTGCATCTTTTCTAAATCAATCATAGTAAAGCAATCATAACAGATGACGATCAGATGTGAAGTGCACGAAAAAACCAAAAGACGGGCTGTGGTATGCCCGCCTGTCTCAATGCAACATTCAACGCCTGACCCCATCCGTCCTAACTATTTTTCACCATCACTAAACAAGCTGACATACTTGTCATAAATATATGATTGACCGTACTTTTTATCTTTATCTTTA
>Ga0209515_10007476_pt1 | contig 13146 bp, 10 predicted proteins | sample Subgroupgradi54m_FD_187454 | JGI IMG/M metagenome (GOLD analysis project Ga0209515, IMG submission 187454) | Subsurface groundwater microbial communities from S. Glens Falls, New York, USA - GMW60B uncontaminated upgradient, 5.4 m (SPAdes)... ...
CGCGCGGCTCGCCGACTACCTCGACGACGTGCGCGAGATCGAACGCCGCATTCAGCATGTCGAAGCCTCCAACACGAGCGGCGAGACCCGCGCGCTGCCGAATGCGCCCGCGGGCGTGCCCGATTCGTTCGACGAGCACGTGAAGCTGATGTTCGATTTGCAGGCGATCGCGCTCGCGTCGGACATCACGCGCGTGTTCGCGTTCAAGCTGTCGCGCGACGTCTCGGGCCGTGTGTTCCCGCAGACCGGCGTCACCACCGGATTCCACAACGCGTCACATCACGCCGAACGGCCGGAGCGCATCCTCGACTTTGCGAAGATCAATACATATCACGTCAGCCTGGTGCCGGCCTTCCTCGAACGCCTGAAGCGGACGCCGGACGGCGACGGCAACCTCTTGGACAACACCCTGATGGTGTACGGCTCGCCGATGGGCAACCCGAACGTCCACAACCACAAACGCTGTCCGTTGTTTCTCGCCGGCAAGGCGGGCGGCCAGCTTAAAGGCGGTCTCCACATCAAGGCGGCCGACGGAACGCCGATGGCCAACATTTTCCTGTCGATGGCGCGCATGCTGGGCATGAACGACATGGCGTCGTTTGGCGACAGCACGGGCGAGTTCGATCTCAATAGGGTCGAGTAGCGCAGGTAGGGCTGGTGGGCAGGTAGGGCGAGTGGGTGAGATCATGATGTTTCGAAAAGCTTCGATGTTGATGGGCGGTATCGTCCTGAGTTTGACCGCCGCCCCCGGAGCCGCGGGTCCGGACTCCATCGCCGACGTGGCGATGCGCGGCGATCGCGCGGACGTGCTGGCGATGATCAAGCAAGGCGCGGACGTGAACGCGCCGCAGGGCGACGGCGTCACGGCGCTGCACTGGGCCGCGCGGCATGGCGATGCCGATCTGGTGACCGCGCTCGTGGCCGCCGGCGCCCTTGCCCGCGTGGGAACGCGGTTCGGCGCGTACACGCCGCTGCATCTCGCGGCCGAGCGCGGATCGGCGCCGGTCGTGAGGGCGCTCGTCGGCGCCGGCGCGATCGTCGACGCGAAGACCACCACCGGCGCGACGCCGCTGATGTTCGCCGCTGCCGCGGGCGACACGGGCGCGATCGCGGCGCTTCTCGATGGAGGCGCGGCCGTCAACGCCACGGAACACGATCGTCTCCAGACGCCGCTGATTTTTGCCGCCGCGAACAATCGCCTCGACGCCGTCAAGCTGCTGATCGCGCGCGGCGCCGATCCGAACGCGGCAACGACGCTCACCGATCTGTCGGCGCTGAGCCTGAACGGCCAGAACCCGGACGGCCGCAATCTCGCCGTGAACCCCGGGACCAGAAGGCCAGCCACGCCGCCGAAGGTCCTGGTGCCGGGCGTCGAACGCCAGCACATGTTCAACGAGCAAGTGGCGTGGCAGGGCGGCATGACGCCGCTTCTCTACGCGGCGCGCCAGGGATACATCGAGGTCGCCGGCGCGCTCGTCGACGCGGGCGTTGCGGTGAATCAGCGCAAGGGCGGCGACCAGGCGTCGGCGCTGCTCGTCGCGACCGTGAACGGCCAGTTCGATCTCGCCGGCATGCTGCTCGACCGCGGCGCGAATCCGAACCTGACCGCGGAGAACGGCGTGGCTCCTCTGTACGCGGCGATCAATCTGATGTGGGCGCCTCGAGCCGGCTATCCCCAGCCACGCGCGCACGTGAATCAGAGACTGAGCTATATCGAGTTCATGAAGCGGCTGCTCGACGCCGGCGCCGATCCCAATCAGCGCGTCAACAAGAAGGTCTGGTACTCGAATTTCAACTTCGACCAGTCGGGGGTCGACGAAGCCGGCGCAACGGCGTTCTGGCGCGCGGCGTACGGCGCCGACGTGGACGCCATGAAGCTGCTCGTGTCGTACGGCGCCGATCCCACTCTTCCGACGATGAAGCCTGCTGAGCGTCCGGAAACCGGTGACGTCGGCCGCCGCGAGACGCGCGACGTCTCGGGCGTGCGGCCCATCCCGACCGGTGGGCCTGCCGTGCCGCCGCTGCTCGCAGCTGCAGGCGTCGGCTACGGCGAAGGCTTCGCCGGCAACTCCCATCGTCATGCCCCCGGCGGCATGCTGGCCGCGGTCACGTACCTCGTCGAGGAACTGGGCGCGGACGTCAAGGCACGCGATCACGAGGGCAATACCGCCGTTCACCACGCCGCCTCGCGCGGCGACATCGAGATGATCCGGTATCTCGTGACGAAGGGCGCCGACGTGACCGTCGTGAATCGCGAGGGGAAGACGACGGTGGACATGGCCAACGGTCCGGTGCAGCGCGTGCAGCCCTGGCCCGGGACGATCAAGTTTCTCGAGAGCCTGGGCGCGAAGAACAATCACAAGTGCGTGTCGTGCTGATCCTGGAGGCGATCGTCCGCCGCTAGCCCGCCCTCGAGACTCACGTTGATGCGACTCGACATGCGTTGGATTCCCGCGATGGTCGTCGGTCTCCTTGCCGCTCCTGCCATGGCTTTTGCGCAGGCGGACGAGATTCAGGTCTACGACGGCGGTCTGGCGCCGGTCGGCACGTTCAATCTCACCCTGCACAACAACTTCACCCCGAAGGGGCTGACGACGCCCGCGTTTCCCGGGGCGGTGGTGGCGGATAAGTCGTTCAACGGCGTGCCGGAGTGGGCGCTGGGCGTGACCAACTGGTTCGAAGCCGGCCTTTACCTGCCGCTCTACAGCAGGGACAAGAACAGCGGCTTCGGCCTCGACGGCTTCAAGCTGCGCGCGCTCTTCGCCGTCCCGCACGCGGACGATCGGACGTTCGTCTACGGCGCGAACTTCGAGTTCAGCTATAACGCGCGGCGCTGGGATTCCACGCGGTTCACCTCCGAGATCCGGCCGATCATCGGCTGGCACCTGAAGCCGGTGGACATCATCATCAACCCGATTATCGACACGGCGTACGACGGCTTCAGGAACCTCGAGTTCGTACCAGCGGCGCGCGTCGCCTACAACTTCCCGTCGGGATGGGCGATGGCGGTCGAGGAGTATGCCGATTTCGGCCCGCTGCACGAGCTCGCACCACGCGGCGAGCAGGCGCACCAGCTCTATGTGGTCGTCGACAGAACCTGGAAAGACTGGGACATCGAGGCCGGCGTGGGCGTCGGGCTGACCGACGCGTCTGACCGGCTCACCTTCAAGCTGATCCTCGCGCGCGATCTCAATAAGCGGGCGGCTTCTCCTGCGCCCTCGCGCCCCTGAGCATGCCGACCATACTGCGCTCGTTCCCTTCGTGGCAGGCGTACTCGTAGATCAGTCCCGCGGTCTTCTTCATCGGGAACACGCCCGTGAACGGCCGGATCCACGTCGAGGGATCGTCGGCGGTGAACCGATACTCGATCGTGTCGTCGTCCACGCGCGTGAAGCGCTCCACGAGGTGCAGGTGCTCGCCCGATCCTCTGAACGCGGTCTTGTCCGTGAAGTTCACGGTGTCCACGACGAGCGTGGTGCCCTCCCAGCGCCCGCGTGAGTCGCCCATCCAGCGCGGCACGGTTCCATGCGCCCGCCCGTCCATGGGGACGATGCGCGCGTCGTGGATCATTTCGTTGACAATCACCACATAGTCGCGCGTCTGGATGATCTGGACGTTGTTGTTGTACACGCCGGGCAGCATCGGTGGACCCGCCACCGACCAGTTCAGGCAGCGTTCGTTCAGCCCGCGATCTTCAGGGCCGTCGGTCGGTCCCCGTGCGCGCCTCGCCTCCGCGCGCGCGGTCACGCGCTGCTGCGCGTCCGCCGTGAACGCCGGCACCCGGCCGTCGGCCGGGTCGACGATCAACGAGGTGCGTCCGTTCGTGAGCAAGCGCGTGCCGGGATCCCACCAGTCGGGGCCAGCGGTGGCGTTGGTCGTCGCCTGGCGCTCGTTGGTTTGCCGCTCGTAGTCGGCAGCTTCCGCCGACGTGAGCGTCGCCTTGGCCGCGAGATCCCGCGGCCGCTCGAGCGGCGTCATCGTCGCGTAGGTCCAAGTGCCGTCGAGCGCGGGCGCGGCCGGGCTCTGCGCGTGCGCGGCGAGCGACCCAATGGCGATCGCCAACGCGCTCAGCCACCTCAGGTGCGGACCGCGCATCTTCGAGAGCCTCCTACGGGATCTTCACGCTTCAGCGGTTCGTTGACGTTGACTCGACTCCACCACGATCTTAGCGCGTCTGACCGCCGACTAGTGCCCTTTCTCCGTGTGTGTAGGCCGAGCGACAACGTAGCGGCGGACCCGTGTGTCCGCCCGGGCCGACACGTGGGTCGGCCCCTACGTTCAGGCGCTACATCGACGTGCAAACGGCTCTTGCCCTCTATAATCAGCGGCACTGACGCGAGGCTGGTTCATCATGAGCAACCCTCAAACGGACGACAATCGTTGGAGCATGTTCTCACGACGAGCTGCCTGGTCGGCCGGCTGCGTCGGGTTCGCGATCGCGTTCGGCGCGGTGGCGGCGTCTTTCCAGGGTGGCGCCTCCGCGTCGCGCGCGTGGACGATCGTCGGCGCCGATCTCGCGGACGGTTCAGGCGCCGCGCTTCGTGCCGCCAACGTGCGCATTGTCGGCGACCGCATCGTTGCGGTCGGCAGCGTGACGCCTCAGCCCGGCGATACCATCGTCGACGGCAAAGGGCTGGTCGTCGCGCCAGGTTTCATCGACATCCACAATCACTCCGCCTCCGGTCTGGCGACCAATCCGGCTGCCGAATCGCAGGTCGCGCAGGGCATCACCACCATCGTCGTCGGGCCTGACGGCGATTCGCCGTGGCCGATCGGTGAATATCTGGCCGAGCGGCGGCGCGATCCGGCCGCCGTCAACGTCGCCGTCTTCGTCGGCCACGCGACCGTGCGCCGGCTGGTGATGCAAGACGACTTCAAGCGCCCCGCGCGCACCGATGAGATCGCGCGGATGGCGCTGCTCGTCGATCAAGGCATGCGCGAGGGCGCGGCCGGATTGTCGAGCGGGCTCGAATACGAAGTCGGCAGCTACAGCGAGACGCAGGAGCTTATCGAGCTCTCGAAAGTCGTTGCCCGCTACGGCGGCGTCTACATGTCGCACATCCGCGACGAAGCCGACAAGGCCCTCGACGCGCTGAGGGAGGCCATCGCGATCGGCGAAGGCGCGCATGTCGCCGTCCAGATTTCACACATCAAGCTTGGCACCCTCGGCGTATGGCGCAAGTCCGCCGACGCGATTGCGCTGATCGAAGCCGCCCGCACGCGCGGCGTCGACGTCACCGCCGACGCGTATCCCTACAACGCCTGGAGCTCGACGATCACCGTCCTCGTGCCCGACAAGCGGTACGACTACCCGCCGAGCGTCGAGAGAGCGCTCGCGGACGTCGGCGGCGCGGCGAACGTGCTCATCACCCGCCACGCCGCGCATCCCGAGTACGAGTTCCGCACGCTCGATGCGGTGGCGAAGGATCAGAAGAAGACGCCGGTCGCGCTGTTCATCCAGATCGTCAAGGAAGGCGGCGCCGGCGTGGTCTGCACATCGATGGTCGACGAGGACATCCGCGCGTTCTACCGGCGGCCGTGGGTGATGGTGGCGAGCGACGGCGGCATCGCGGTGCGCCACCCGCGTGGCGCCGGCACGTTCCCGCGCGTGCTCGGGCGCTACGTCCGCGACGAGCAGTGGCTGACGCTGCCGGAGGCGATCCGCAAGATGACGATGGCGCCGGCGGCGAGGATGAGGCTGGAAGGCCGCGGCAGGATCGAAGTGGGCGCCGTTGCGGACGTCGTGCTCTTCAACGCAAAGACGGTCGTCGATCGATCCACGTTCACCGATCCGGCAGTCCTGCCCACCGGCGTCGAGAAAGTGTTCGTCGGCGGCGAGCTCGTGTGGAACGCAGGAAACGCAGAGAAGCCGGCGGGGGCGCGGCCCGGGAAGGTGCTGATGTCCGGCCACACGCCGGCCGACACCGACACTGGCGCGTACCGGCTCGTGCCGAACTGGGCGCAGCTTCCAGCCGGTCTGCAACTGGGCGAAGTGCCCGGCATGACGATCGACGCGAGCGGTCGCGTCTTCGCGTTTCACCGTGCCGAGCCGCCCATCGTCGAGCTCGACGCGGCGGGAAGAGTACTCAAGGCCTGGGGCGAGAAGATGTTCGTGTGGCCGCACGGCATCCGCGTGGACCGCAACGGGTTCCTCTGGATCACGGACGGCCGCGCGCGCAACGGGATCGGCCAGCAGGTGTTCAAATTCACGCGCGACGGGCAGCTCGTGATGACACTCGGCACGAAGGGTGTGTCGGGCGACGGCCCCGACACGTTCAACAGCCCGACCGACGTCGCCGTCGCGCCCAACGGCGACATCTTCGTCTCCGACGGCCACGTCAACTCGCGCATCGTCAAGTTCTCGAAGGACGGCACGTTCATCAAGGCGTGGGGCAAGCGAGGCGACGGCCCTGGCGAGTTCAACGTGCCGCACACGATCTTCTTCGACTCGCGCGGCCGGCTGCTGGTGGGCGATCGAGCGAACCGGCGGATTCAGATTTTCGATCAGGACGGGCGGTTCCTCGATCAGTGGACGCAGTTCGGATCGCCGAGCGGCATCTTCATCGCGCCGGACGACACGCTCTACGTTGTGGACTACAACGACAAGATGGCGCTGTTTGTCGGCAGCGCGAAGGACGGATCGATCCGCTCCAGGAGCGAGCAGGTGCTGGCCGAAGGTGTCGCCGTCGATGCGCAGGGTTCGATCTACGTTGGCGAGACGGTGACGGGTCACCTGGGTGATACCGTCACCGGGCACGCAATCAAGAAGCTGATCAAGAAGTAGCGCAGATGTTGACGGCCCGCGGCGCGGGTGGGATAATCCCACCCATGATTGTTACGCTCGATGCCAAGCGTCGGTTGACCGTGCCGGTCGGGCTGGCCCCCGCGTCTCCCGGGGACTACTTCGACGTACGCTTCGACGCCGAGGAAGATACGCTCGTGTTTCGGCGACTCGCGGGCAAGGAGGACTGGCTCGCGGTGCTCAAGGCCTGCCCGGTCAGCCCAGACGACATGCCTCCCCGCCGCCGCAAGCCCGCGCGCCGGCGCAGTCTATGACCTGGTTGCTCGACACCGACGTCATCTGCCAGCCGGCCAAGCGACTCGGTGACACCCGAGTCAACGCGTGGCTCGAACAGGAGAAAGATCGGTGCTACACGAGCGCCGTAGTCATCGCCCAATTGGCCTACTGGGTGCGCACCAAAGACGGGCGGCAGCGCCAGGCGCTTCAGGCCTGGCTGACGCGCCTGGTGGACGCCATGCACGGGCGGATTCATGGTTTCAACGTCTCGGTCGCTCACGTGTGGGCAGAGCAGGAGCGGCTCCTGAGCAAAGCCGGCCAGCGCATGCCGGTCGAAGATAGCTACATCGCTGCAACCGCCCGACGCCACGGGCTCACGATCGCCACTGGGAACGACCAGGACTTCAGGCGTCCCGGGCTGAAAGTGTTCAACCCGTTCAAAGAGCTCCCGACAGCGCGATGACGGTGAATGCGGTCATTGAGTCATCTGGTTATCTGGTCATTGGTGACAGAAGATGCTAAGCGTCGGCACCAAACTCGGGCCGTATGAGATCGTCGCGCAGATTGGTGAAGGTGGCATGGGCCTGGTGTATCGCGCACGCGATACGAAGCTCAATCGCGACGTCGCGCTGAAGATCCTGCCGGACGCCTTCGCCACCGATCCGGATCGGTTGGCGCGGTTCACGCGCGAAGCGCAGACGCTCGCGTCCCTCAATCATCCCAACATCGCCGCGATCTACGGGCTCGAAGAATCCCGTTCGACAGGCTCAGGGCAGGCGGCCATCCGCGCGATCGTCATGGAGCTCGTGGAGGGCGACACACTCGAAGAAAAGATCCGTCATGGCTCAGGGCTGAGGGCTCATGGCTATGGCCAGGGTCAACCATCAACCATCGGCGATCAGCCATTGGCCGTTAGCCATCAGCCATCCCGAGGGCTACCTGTCGACGAAGCCGTCGGGATCGCGAAGCAGATCGCTGACGCGCTCGAAGCGGCACACGAGCAGGGGATCATCCATCGCGATCTGAAACCCGCGAACATCAAAGTCCGGCCCGATGGCACCGTGAAGGTCCTCGACTTCGGCCTCGCGAAGGCGATTGAGGGGCCGGGTGGGTCAGGTGGGGCGGGTAGGCCAGGTGGGTTGTCGATGTCGCCGACGCTGTCGCTGCACGCGACGATGGCGGGCGTGATTCTGGGCACGGCGGCGTACATGTCACCGGAGCAGGCCCGCGGGAAGGCGGTCGACAAGCGCGCCGACATCTGGGCGTTCGGTGCGGTGTTGTTCGAGATGCTCACGGGTCGCCGCGCATTCGCGGGTGACGACATCACCGACACGATCGTCTCGGTCGTCAGCAAGGAGCCGGACTGGGGCGCGCTGCCGACACAGACGCCTGCGGCGCTTCGTCGCGTGCTGACGCGGTGCCTGAAGAAGGACGCCAAGGCGCGCATGCGCGACATCGGCGAGGCGCGCCTGGAGATCGAGGAAGCGTTGACTTCGGCGGCCGCCGGTGCCGTGGGCATCTCCGATCTCCAATCCGCAATCCCTAGTCCCCAGTCCCTAGTCCCCAGTCCCGTCCACGGTTGGCGACAGACACTGCCGTGGGCCGTCACAGCGGCAGCTCTTGCCGTGGCTGCCGTGACGCTGTGGGCGCCGTGGCGCGCGCAGACGCCCGTGGATCGTCCGCTCGTGCGGCTGGACGTGGACTTGGGCGCAGAAGTGTCGTTGCCCGATCCCACCAACGGAGGCAGCAGTATTGCCATCTCACCCGATGGCACGCGATTGGTCTACGCCTCCGGCACACCGGTGAAGCTGTTCACTCGACGGCTGGATCAACCCAAAGCAACCGAGCTCCCGGGAACACAGGGCGCAATCGCGCCGTTCTTTTCGCCCGACGGGCAGTGGGTGGGATTCTTTTCCGGTGGCCAGATGAAGAAGGTCTCCGTGGACGGTGGCGCCGCCGTGCCGGTCGGGGACATCGCCAACTTCGCCGGCGCGAGTTGGGGTGGGGACGGCCGCCTCATCGTGAGCGAAGCGTTAGGGAAGGGCCTACTGCGGATTCCCGCCGGTGGCGGCCCGCCCGAGACCGTCGCCGGACTGAGCCCTGGAGAAACTTCCCTCGGTCTCCCGCAGATTCTGCCCGGAGGCAATGCGATTCTGTTTGCGGGTGCCAAAGGGCTGGACGTGGACAAGAACACCATCGAGGTCCTGACGCTGGCCGATCGCCACAGAAAGATCGTCGCCAGAGGCGGCCAATCCCCCCGGTATCTGGCCACATCGAGCAGAGCGGGCCATCTGGTCTACGTCAACAAGGCCACGCTGTTCGCGATCCCGTTCGATCTGGAGACGCTGGAGACGCACGGGACGGCCGTGCCCGTGGTGGACGATGTCGCCCATCACGCGCAGCTTAGCATCGGTGAATTCGACGTCTCGCGCACCGGCACGCTGGTCTACCGCAGGGACAGCGGCGCCGCGTCAGGAATAAGGACGCTGCAATGGGTCGATGCCACCGGCAGGAAGGAACCGCTCCTGGCCAGACCCGGCCTCTATGGGTCTCCGAGCCTGTCCCCGGATGGAAAGCGCGTCGCGCTGTCGGTCGCAGTAGGAGGAAATGTGGACGTGTGGGTCTACGACCCTCAGCGGGACGCCATGACGCGCCTGACGTTTGGCGGAACGTTCTATTCGAACCCCACGTGGAGTCCGGACGGCCACTATGTCGTGTTCTCATCCCCCGGCAATGGAATCTTCCAGGCGCGCGCGGACGGCGCCAGCCAGCCGCAGGCACTGACGCAGAGCAAGTCCAACCAGGCTCCATTTTCGTTCACGCCGAATGGCAAGCTATTGGCCTATTTCGAAATCGCGGAGCGCCCGCAGATGTGGACGGTACCGCTGGAGGATCAGGGCGGCCAGTTGAAAGCCGGGAAGCCGGAGCAGTTTCTCAAGAGTAGCTTCAACGACCTGAACCCATCGTTCTCGCCGGACGGGCGATGGCTGGCGTATCAATCGAACGAATCGGGAAAGAATGAAGTGTACGTTCGGGCGTTTCCACCGCCCTCGTCCGGTCAAGGCGGAAAGTGGCAGATCTCGAACAACGGCGGCACGCAGCCTCGCTGGTCGCGGAGCGGACACGAGTTGTTCTACCGGTCGGGCGATCAGATCCTGGCTGCGAGTTACATCGTGACAGGTGACACGTTCGTGGCGGAGAAGCCCCGAGTGTGGATCGCGAAGCTCGGCGGGACACAGTGGGACCTGGCGCCAGACGGCAAGCGCGTGGCGGTGGTGACGCCGGTGGAATCCGCGGAAGCGCCGAAGCAGGAACACGAGGTCGTGTTCCTCCAGAACTTCTTCGACGAGCTGCGGCGGCGCGTGCCGCTGGGAAAGTGACTTCGGAAGGCCCCATGCCCGACGCCATTCCCGCTAGGCCGGCCGACACCGCGCCCGATGCCGAGCGCGTCCAGGTGGCCCTCTTGCGCGCGGCGCCGGTGGCTCGCCGTCTTCACGTCGCCATGGCCCTGTCGGCCACCGTCATCGGGGCCGCGCGGCGCGCGCTCGCGCGTGCACGACCGCTTGCTTCGGCGCGCGAGCTCGACCTGCGGTTCGTCGAGCTGCACTACGGAGCCAAGCTGGCGGCAGACCTCCGAGCTGACCTCGACCGCCGGGACGCGACGCTTCAGCCTGGCGCATGACCGAATCGGATCTGACCGCGGCGCTTCGACCCGTGGCCGGCGCGTTTGACGTCCTTGGCGTTCGCTATTACCTCGGCGGTTCGGTGGCCAGCTCGGCACACGGGATCGCCCGCGCGAGTCTCGACGCCGATATCGTGGCCGCGCTCGAGCCGGATCACGTGGACTCGCTGGTCAGCCGTCTCGCGCCCGCGTACTACATCCCCGAAGATCGTGTGCGGGCTGCCGTTGCGGCACGGTCGTCGTTCAATCTCATTCATCTGGCGACGATGTTCAAGATTGATGTCTTCGTGTCAAAGGGCCGGCCATTCGATCGGCAGGCCGCGGAAAGGGCACGTCCTCAGGCGATCGACGAGGCACCGGATGCACCGCGCTTTCCCATGGCCTCGCCGGAGGATACCGTGCTGGCGAAGCTCGAGTGGTTCCGCCTCGGCGGCGAGACCTCCGAGCGCCAGTGGTGGGACGTTGTCGGCATCTTGAGAGTCACGGAAAGTGCCGACCGCGCGTATCTCCGGCGTTGGGCTGCGGCGTTGAGCGTGGCGGATCTCCCGGAGCGCGCACTGGCCGACGCGGCCTCGTAAATGAGATTTCAGATCGCAGAGTTCAGATTGCAGATTGGTGTGACGAGGTGCTGAGCTTCGGAACTCGTCTCGGACGCGGCGGCGCGACAATGAGGGTCTTCATTTGGGCGTCTTGACCGCCTGCCGATCCTGATAGCGCGCGCCTTTCAGGACGCCCTCGAGCCCGTAGTTGTTCTCGTGGCACGCGTACTCGTAGATCAGCTCGTCGGTCTTCGTCATCGGAATCGAGGCGCCCCACCGGCTCGTCCAGGTCGCGGGATCGTCGACAGTGAACTCGTACCGAAGCGTGTCCGCATCGACGCGCGTGAACCGCTCCACGAGGTGCAGGTCCCGGCTCGCGCCTCTGAACCCGGCTTCCAGCGAGAAATTCGTCGTGTCCACCACCAGCGTGTCTCCCTCCCATCGTCCCACCGAGTCGCCGGTCAGGGAGCGGATCTCTTTCGGCGCGTGCGGGCGACCGTTCAACGGGACGATCCTTGCGCTGTGGATCATCTCGTTGAGGATCATGACGTGGTCACGCGTTTGCACGACCTGCATGTTGTTGTTGTACGCGCTCGGCACCATGGGTGGGCCGGAGTTGAACCCGACGATGCAACGCTCGGCGAGCGGACGCTCCTCCGGGTTGTCGTAGCGGTTTCTTCGCTGAACGACCCTCTCTTGCGCCACCGCCGTCAGTGCGGGGACGCGACCATCGGGCGGATCGACGACGAGTGAGGATTGCTTCGAGACGCGCGTACCGAAATCCCACCAGAAGTCGTTGTAGGCCCGCTCGACGTCCGCGGCGGCTCCGCCGTCGCGCCGGTCTTTGTGGGTCGTCTCGATGCGCTTCTGCGCGAGCCCCTCGGCTTCCTCGTCGGTCACCGTGTCTTTGCCGGCGAAGTCCCCCGGCCGTTCAAACGGGGTGAGCTGGGCGAAGTCCCACGTGCCCTGCAGGTCGGGGCGGCCCTGCGGTGTGCGCGGCGCCTTGGATAGCGGCGCCTGCCCGGAGACCGCTACGGCGGAGAGCAGGAAAAGCCCGAGGATCGCGGAACGCATAGAGCCGCTCCTTTCGTCGTCTGCCGATTATAGTCACCACCGGGGGTCGGTGAATGAGAAGAATCGCTGACGCGCGGTGGCTTCTTAAGCTGATCGCCGGTCAGGCAGGAACGCGATCGCCGCGGCGCCGACGAGCGCCGTCCCGACCAGCGTGATGAATCCCACGTTGTAACTGCTGCCCACATCGCGCAGATATCCCACCAGCATCGGCGCCGTCGCTTCCGCGACACCGTCGGCGGTCAACACGATCCCCATGATGCGGCCGAGCCGTTCGACACCAAACAACTCCGCCGCGACGAGCGGAATGATCATGTATTCGCCGCCCAGGCCGAGGCCGAAGACCGCCGCGAACATGTACATCGCGCGGGTCGATGACGCGGCGAGCAGAATCGGTATGGCGCCGGCCACGAGCAGGTACACGAGCAGCATGACGTGCTTGCGCGACGTGCGGTCGGCCAGCCACCCCATGACCAGACGGCCCGCGATGCTGAACGTCAGCACGAGCGAGATGATGCGCGCGGCGTCACCCTGCGAATATCCGCGATCGAGACTGAGGAACAACTTCAGATGCTGGTTCGTGCCGCCGACCGCGGCGATCGAGCACATGCTGCCGAGCGCGAGCAGGTAGAACGCGGGGTTCGTCAGAATCGGACGGAGGGAGGTGTTGCTCGCCTGAAAGGCTCGCGCGACGGGTTCCCCGTGAGAGCCTTGCGCTTCGGAACCAGCGTCGGGCGGGCGCTCGCGCACGGTGTACACGAGCGGCAGCGCGATGACCACCACCAGGACGCCGAGCGCCTGAAGGCTCGTGCGCCACCCGAACAGATCGGTCAACC
>Ga0209515_10007478_pt1 | contig 13145 bp, 12 predicted proteins | sample Subgroupgradi54m_FD_187454 | JGI IMG/M metagenome (GOLD analysis project Ga0209515, IMG submission 187454) | Subsurface groundwater microbial communities from S. Glens Falls, New York, USA - GMW60B uncontaminated upgradient, 5.4 m (SPAdes)... ...
GCTTTAACCATTGCCACAGGAGCAAATGGTAACTTAACTCTTACTCCCAATGGTTCAGGAAATACTATTCTGACTTCTGATTTTAACTCAGGAGTTTTAATTGGATCATCCACTAATACACCTGCTCCTCTTTCCGTATCGGGGGGAATTGGCTCTAATGCATCCCTTATTGTCAACAACATCAACAGTGGAGATCTAATCGCAGCATCTGCATCAGGAACAACAAAATTCAGGATTGCAAACAATGGTGATGCAGTCCTTTCTGCAGGAATTACTCTTGGAGGGACAAATGGAACTTCAGCCCAGTGTCTTTTGGGAGGAGCAACTGCTGCCTGGGGTTCTTGCGGCGGCGCGGCTAGTGCCTTGTCAGGGATAACCGCAGCAACAGCCACCAACACAATTGCCAACGCCAACTTTGCCCAGACCTGGAACTGGGGGACCCTGACCACTCAAACCGGCATGACTTTTGGCGGCGGCACTGCCATGACCACCGGCAGTATCTTTGCCCTAGGGGGAGCTACCTACACTCATACTGCTGCTGAAACTGGCAGTCTTGCTTCAATTACCTTGACCGACACTTCCTCCAACACAAGCGGCAACAGCGTTACCAATGGCTTAAATGTTGCCTCCACAGTCAATACCACCGGAGCAGGAACCAAGGATATCAATACTTTCAATGTCTCAGCCGCCACCCTCACCGGTTGCGCCACCGGTGCCTGTACCTGGAATGGACTCAAAGTTAATACCCAGTCAACCGGAGCACTTGCAACCATTACCCAAAATGGATTAAACATTGCTGCAGTTGGAGTCGCAGCCGGCACCGTCAACGGAATTAACATAGCAGGTATCACAGCAGGAGCTGGAACAGAAAATGCCATTACCATCGGTACAGGTTGGGATAATCAAATCAGCGGTAACTCGTTCACCGTTACCGGTACAGGTGGACTCACGATAGGCACATCGTTCATCGTGGGCGCTCTTGGCGCAACAACGGGCACTAACGCTCTTTGCGTTAACGTGGGAACAAGCGGTGCGGTGGGAATAGGCACTTCCTGTGGTGGATCTTCAATCCGCTTTAAACATGACGTTCAGGATACCACAGCGGGACTTGCTGAAGTGCTCCAGATGCGTCCGATAACATTCGTCTATAATGCCGACATCGGTGATTCGGCTCCTTATCCTCACTTCGGATTCATTGCTGAAGAAGTGAACAAGATTGATCCACGCTTGGTTGAATTTAGTCCATATGACGGATCTATACAAGGCGTCCAATACAAAAACTACACGGCAGTGCTTACCAATGCAATCAAGGATATTGCAGCGAGAATTGATCTCGTCAATGCACCTACCACGACACCGCTTATTACCCTCAATGCTCTCGGGAATGTTGAAATCGGAACGACGAAAGGAACTACTGCTTTCACGGTCTACGGCAGGGTAATAGCAGGATTAGAAGTTATTACCCCCAAGATTACCACAGACAATCTAAATGTCAACACAGTTCAATCCACAACCGGTAGTGATGTAACTCTAAACCTAAGTGGAGATGGCAATTTTATCATTAAGGATAAAAATGGTGATACAGCTATAAGCTTTGATAATAAGGGTAATGCTAGCTTCAAAGGTACAATTACAGCAAATAAAATTAAAACGAATCAAATAGAAGGACTTGAGATTTGGACCAATAAAATATCAAATATTGAAGATAAAATGGTAAGCGTTGCAACCCCATCAGGAAGTCTTCAAAGTCCCCTTGCTACCATAAGCGCCGAGTTAGATAAACTTAAAAAAATAGGTAATGCACCAAGCTTGACCCTTTCAAGTATTAATGTTGAGGGCATTGCTACAATTTCTGCAGACCTTCGCGTCAAGGGAAATGCATTGATTGAAGGAATACTCAATGTTGTGGATACAATAACCGCTCCTAGAATAATTATTACCGATTTAGCTAACTTCTTTGGCGACGCTGTATTTAAAGGAAGTGTTACCTTTTTTGGCAGACCGACATTCAACAACGATACCGCAGGCTTTGCAATTATAAAGAAAGGCGCTGATTCGGTGGATGTTGCCTTTGATAAAGAATATATAGAAACTCCTGCTGTTAATATAAGCATTAATTTTGATAGTTCTTCAGATCCGCAACAGGCTTTGGTCGAAAAACAGATTCTTAATGAAGATATAAAATACATTGTTTCTAAAAAAACAACCAAAGGATTTAGTATAAAACTCAACAAGTCTGTTTCGGAAGATTTGAAGTTTTCATGGACAGCGCTTTCTATAAAAGATGCAAAGATTTCAGTTAGCACTTCGGTGAACTCAGTGCCTTCGGCTTCGCCTACGGTCAGCTCAAGCCCAACATCGTCACCAACACCAACACCCTAATTACAAATTGACTTCTTTCCCCAAGGAGTGGCGGGTAGTATCTATGCATTGGTTAAGCTATGCATAGGCAATTCATACTTTTTACGCACAACTTTTGAGTATTTGATGTGGAGGAAATACCCGGGAAGCGCGAGTCAATGAACTTTGTCTATTGACAACAATATTAAAATATTTTAATCTTTATTTAATAGTTAAATGAAAATTGTTTCGTCTATTCTATCAAGCCTACTCAAAGTTTTAAAACAGCCTGTTATTTTTACAGTTTTATTAGTATTACTAGCAGGTAGCTCGGTATACTTATTTGCTAGATATCAAAAAGCCCAAACAGAACTTACAAAGATTAAAGAAAATCCCCAAGTTACTGCCGATGTACAAAGTAAAGAGCTTGTGGCAAAAGTAGGACAGCTAATAGCATTGCCGGATAAAGAAACACCAACGGTTGCAACGGTTACAGACGTTACAAAGCTTAAAAGCCAGTCGTTTTTTGCAAAAGCAAAAAACGGCGATAAAGTATTAATCTATACTCAAGCGAAGAAAGCAATTCTCTATAGAGAAAGCATCAATAAAGTTATTGATGTTGCGCCGATAAATATTGGTCAATCCCAAAATCTGAAAGTAGCATTATATAATGGAACAGCAACAACGGGCGCAACGAATACATTGGAAAAAAGGATTCAAGATAAGAAAATAAATATAGATGTTGTTCTCAAAGAGGATGCTTCTGCAAAAGATTATGAAAAAACTTTGGTCATTGATTTATCCGGAAATCAAAGCGCAACGGCGGATCAATTGGCAAAACTATTCAATGGTCAGGTTGTATCTCTTCCAAAAGCCGAAACAAAGCCAAATGCTGATATCTTAATAATAATAGGAAAGAATTTCTCTCAATAGCTTTTCTGCTTTTTATCCTCATCTTACTCAAGTTGCATTTTCTAAATCCTTTTCCATTTTAGACACTCGTTTATAAAGAACAAAAGTAACCACCAATCAATATACCCTATAATATAGGTACATTAATTATAGTTTATGCTAATAATAAGATATTAACTCAATTTTCCCGTATCAAAATTATAGACTTATAATAATGCTATGTCCTTCAAGGCTGTGCTACCTACGTATTGCTTAATCAATACCTAGATGTACTTATTTACCAAGCTATGCGATTTTAAAGCCTATATCTATGGGCTAAACGTTTTTATTCTTTGATCTATGAATGTGGAATTATCAGGAATCTTTTGTATATTCTAGGCTTTACAGCTTTTAGAATTGCATTCATATTGTCGGCAAGTTTTTTATCTCCAAAAGAAAATTTTCCAACAGTTAAATGAATTAAAGGTGATTTTGCTTCAGTCTTAAAAGAAACTTGTCCTTTATGTTTTTGATATACATATAAATCTGGGTATTGCTACAAATTAAGTAAGTTTGGTATATAATACTCTTGAAAAGCTGGAAGTTGTGCGTAAAAAGTTCGTTCACGAATCCCTGCTTGATATAGTTTGTTATAATCACAAAAGCAAAACTTCATGAAGTCTTCATTATTCAAGAGTTATACTAATCTTGTGAATATCCTAATAGTTGAGGATGAGGAAAAACTAGCTCAACATCTAAAAAGGGGTCTTGAGCAGGAAGGCTATATGGCGCACTACTGCCTTAGTGGTGAACAAGCAGAAGATTATATTTATCTTCACAGTGAAGCTATCGATTTAATAATTCTTGATTGGATGCTACCTGGCAAAAATGGTCTAGAAGTATCTAAAACAATCAGAGATAAGAATATTACCGCTCCAATTCTTATGCTTGCCGCAAAAGATGCTTCTGAGGATATTATTGCTGGACTCGATGCCGGAGTAGATGATTACTTAACGAAACCATTCGTGTTTAAGATCCTACTTGCACGGATACGAGCACTTTTGAGAAGACCTAAGGCTACAGAGCATATACCCCAAGAAGTGCGAATAGAAGATTTAGTTTTAAACTCTTCTAGAAGAAAAGTTTTCTACAAGGGCAAAGAGATTTTTCTTACCCTTAAGGAGTTTAACCTATTAGAGTATCTAATAAAACATCCTAATCAAGTTCTCGAGAGAGAACATATTTTAGAAAAAATTTGGGATATGAATTTTGATTCGTTTTCAAACGTTATTGATGTACATATTAAAAATATTAGAAAAAAATTAAAGGAGGTGGGTGATGCAGATTTTCTGGAGACGATTCGTGGGGTGGGTTACAGAATTAAGAAATGACCCTTTTCAGCTTGCTCGGCTTAAGCTAACACTTATTTATACTATTGTAATTACCGGGGCGCTGTTATTCTATCTTGGGTTACAATATGTAGAGTTTACTAGAGAAGTTCTTACCTTCGCAAGACAAAATGTTCCTGTAGAACGTCGTCAAAGGTTTATAAAACGATCAACCGCCGTTATCAAAACTACTCTTTTTACCATACAGCCTGGAGATGTCGGCATGTTTTTTCTTACTTTTATCATAAGCTACGTTCTAGCAGGATTTGCATTAAAGCCAATTAAGAAAACAGTGCAAGCCCAAAAAAAGTTTTTAGCAGATGCTTCCCATGAACTTCGCACACCACTTACCATTATTAGAGCGGAAATGGAAGTTTTTTTACGAGATAAAAGTAATTTGGGTAAAAGTAATGCATTTATGCTGAGAAAACGGCAATCAATGCTCAGTAACCTTGAAGAAATAGATAGAATGCAACAGATTATAGACAACTTACTTTTTTTCTCTCGGGTGGATATCAATCAAGAAAGTTTTCGTTTTATAAACCTTAATCTATTCAACTTAGTAGATCAAGTCACCCAAAGACTTGGTGAGACAGCTAAAAGAAAGCATATGTATGTCTCTGTAAAGGGGGATAGGAAAGCTGTTGTGTTAGGAGACCCTATTAGACTAGAGCAAGCATTCCTTAACATAATAAAAAACGCGATAAAGTATACGCCTCAAGGAGGTAATATAGGGGTAACTGTTAATAAACTGAGTAGCGGTGGTGAAATTTTAGTTACTGACAATGGCATTGGAATCCCCGCTAAGGACTTACCACATATCTTTGAGCGATTCTTTAGAGCAAACAATAGGCTTACAAAGCAAGCTGAAGGTGTTGGGCTAGGGTTGACCATAGCAAAGTTAATTGTTAACAAACATAAGGGAACTATTCTTGTTAAAAGTGCTTTGGGAAAGGGAACAACAGTAAAAGTTTTTCTCCCTCATAGCTTAACTTCCTAACTTCATAGAATCTTCATGATTGTTATGCATTAATTAATAATAGTGCCCAAACAAAAAAGTAAACCCTTCATGCCTAACCTAATTATCCATAAGGCCAAAAGTTTGGTTGTCTTTTTTTTGTTATTTTCTTTATTTGTCTTCTCAGCTCCTCTCTCTGTATATGCATCTACGGGGTCAGGGGATAATAATTTTCTTGCATCAATTTTTGATACTCTTTTTCATGGCAAAACGCCTTCAGAAAAACAAAGTAATTATCAAGATATACAACAAGCACATGCTGCATCCCACTCTCCAATAAAAGAAGTGGCGGGAATAAGCATAGATTCAGACACAGTTAATAACCTCTTAAAAAGGGTAGGTACTCTTGAATTTCAACTTGGATCATTTAGCCCACAAAACTCAAATGCACTGGTTATTGATACTACAGGAGTTAACCTGTTAAAAAACTCGTCGTTTGAAGCAGGCGTAGGAGGTATTCCTACCCAATGGAGTGCAACACTTGACTCAAATACGGGGAATACATTTAGCAATGGAGAGGGAGTTCACTCTGGCTCCTACGGTCTTAAATTTGTTGGGGGGGGAACAGGAAACTTTGGTATCTATCAATCAAGCACTAAAACAGTCCCAGGGCGAACGTATACATATTCCGCTTGGGTAAAAGAGACTAACGCTTCAAATGCGACATTTAGACTTGGTTTTTGGGATGAGCAAAATAACAAAGAAGGAACATTTAAAAATATTTCCCTTTCTGGAACAAGAGATTGGTTTAGAGTCTCTATGACTATAGCTACACCAGGACTTATAACCGATGCTAAAAATTACTATCCCATGCTTCAAGTGCAGGGACTAACAAAAGGCAACGTGTATGTTGACGATATACAACTTATAGAGGGAAGTGTATTAACACCCTACAATTCAGCACAAGCAAGCATTGGAACAGGCGGTTTGTCTCTTAGTGATTTAGGTGGTGGTATCTTACATAGTAATGGATCAGGGAATATCACTTCCTCTTCTGTTAATCTTGCTTCAGGCGATGTGAGTGGAACACTGACTGTTGGTAATGGTGGAACAGGACAAACAAGCTTTACGGCAAACGGTGTGCTCTATGGCAATGGGACAAGTGGACTCTCTATATTAGCACCAGGCACATCTGGGTATGTACTCCAAACAAATGCTGCAAGCTCCGCCCCTTCTTGGGTTGCAGCTTCAGGCTTAACAGCAGGAAGCATTCCCTTCTCAGGTATTACAACTGCAACAAATACAACGGCAGCAATGACTATTGGCACAGGAGCATCGCTTACTTTTAGTGGTACTGGAACTATTAACGCAAATCAACTCAATGGTCAAACAACCTCTGTTGCAGGCGCATTAACAACAGCAGCCGCATTTACTACCTCAGGAGCAAATGCACTGACGCTTACTACAACAGCAGCAACCAATGTTACCTTGCCAACAACAGGGACACTTTCAACGCTTGCAGGAACAGAAACCTTGACAAATAAAACGCTCACTGCACCAACCATCAATGGAACAGTTGCAACTACTGGTCTTACGCTTCCTGCATTTACTGCTTCTGGAAATATCACAGGTTCAGGATCTCCTACAATTTCCTCTTTTGGTGCCATTAACGGGTTAACCCTTACTGCAAATGCTACGGGTTTCTCAGTCGCTGGTGGTACGACATCAAAAACACTCACAGTAAACAACACCTTAACTTTTGCGGGAACAGATGCTACAACCATTACTTTTCAGGGTACTGATACGTATGTTGGCCGCGCAACAACTGATACTTTGACAAATAAGACACTTACAAGTCCTGTAATTTCAACCATTGTTAACACAGGAACATTAACCTTGCCTACATCAACTGATACGTTAGTCGGCAGAGCAACAACAGATACATTAACCAACAAGACATTAACATCCCCAACAATTCAAGGAACAGTTGGAGCTGGAACTGGTTTGACAATGCCTGGACTAACCGCTGCAGGAAATCTTACAGGTTCTGGTTCACCAACGATTTCAAGTTTTGGTTCAATCAATGGCTTAACATTGACTGCGAATGCGACCGGATTTAGTGTCGCTGGAGGAACTACCTCGAAGACCTTAACAATGAACAATACCTTAACCTTTGCGGGAACTGATAGTACTACGATTACGTTTCAAGGCACAGATACCTATGTAGGAAGAACAACAACAGACACCTTAACAAACAAAACGCTCACAGCCCCTGCTATTAATGGTACAGTGACAACAACGGGGTTGACATTGCCTGCTTTTACCTCAGGCAATATTACTGGTTCAACATCATTAACGCTTACAACAACAGGCTCTGCTAATGCCTTAACGCTTAATACTGCAAACGCAACCTCTGCGAACTCAGGCGCTATTACTATTCAGTCTGGTACAACAACAACGTCTGGAACTACGGGTAGCATCTCTATTGATGTGGGATCAGGTGTTGCCAATGGAACTGTTACGATTGGTACGACGAATGCTTCAGGACTGACAATTGGAAGATCAGGGGTGACAACAACGCTTAACGGTACTCAAAATGTGAGTGGACAATTAACGCTCGGGCCTGCAACGACCCATTTTAAATCCAGTCAAACAACTGCACCAACAATTGGGACACCATCAGCTTGTGGCACAACCCCGACATCAGCCGTTGTTGCTGGTTCTACTGATAGTGCTGGTTCCTTTACCATTACTGCTGGTACAGGAGCACCAGGCAACTGTGCCGCTGTTGTTACCTTCCAAACTGCTTATGGAGGCGCTCCAAAAGCAATCGTTCTTACACCTTCTACTTCTACAGGTGGAGCAAAAAATGCATATGTTTCTGCTATCGCAACTACCACCTTTACTGTAACACTGGCCACTGCTCCGGCAGCTTCTGAAGCAAACACCTGGTATTACTGGGTAATTGAGTAGAGATTTGCTATAATACATGAACGATGATATACCCAGACTTGGTCATTCATCTTCTCGGACAATGAAATCTTCAAGAACAATTCTTATTATTGCAATAGTAGTTGCCCTTATTGGTTTAGGGGTAGGAGGATATTTTTATTACCAATATACATTCGTGAAAAGCCCTGAAGCCATACAGAAAGCTGCGCAGGAAGAAACAAAAAAGTTGGTAGCAGAGATAGGGAAAGTCATGGTACTTCCTGCTAATGAAACACCAACCCTTGCAACCGTGAGCGACATAAATCAGCTTAAAAAGCAGCCATTTTTTAAAGATGCGAAAAACGGTGATAAGGTTTTACTCTACGTAAAAGCGCAAAAAGCAATTGTCTATGATCCAAACGGCCATAAAATCGTAAATGTTGGCCCAATAAACATCGCTACACAGCCCAATCAAGCTCCCCAAGCAAAAATCACCCTGCGCAATGGTACAGACATTAATGGACTAGCAGCAAAAGCAGAAGCAGAGATTCAGAAAGCCTTTCCGGGCAGTAATATCGTCAGCAAGGAGCAAGCTAGTAGAACAAATTACGATAAAACGATAGTCATGGCTGTTGATCCTCTTGCAAAAGAGGCTGCTGAAAAACTAGCAAAGTTGTACAATGTATCTACTGTCAGCAGTTTACCTGACGGAGAGACAAAGCCAGAAGGAACAGATATTCTTATTATTTTAGGAAAAGATAGAGTAGGTCAATCAGAAAACAAAACGCCGAGCTCCCCTTCTCCCACACAAATACCCTCACCTACTCCAAAGAAATAGTTACGTAAGCTCTATAAATCTGGTATAAATATGGGGATTGTTTCAGTGAGGAACAAGGTTCTGATTTCCTCCTATTCCCCCCAACTAAAAAGAACAGGCATGATTCGAATACAGTCTAACCCTAGGAGCATTCTATAAATTAAGCGCAGTTTGGGATATAATATTCTTGAGAAGCTGGAAGTTGTGCGTAAAAAGTTCTAACGTCGTTCACGAGTCCCTGCTGATATAGTTTGATATAGTCATATTTGGATAGCGTTCAAGACTTGCTATTTGAACTGATTCAACAGCATAAAACTGATACCTTATCCATATTTGCCTCTTGACAAAATGTATATTTAAATGTATATTTAAATAGTTATGAACTTTATAAGCACTACCGATTTAAGAACACAATCTAGCCAACTCGTTAATTCATTAAAGCAGGGGAAAAAGCTCTCACTAGTTCATAGATCAAGAGTTATTGGAGAAATTTTACCTGTTAAGTCAAATACAAAATCATTTGATGTCAAAAAGTTTCGCGAGTTTACAAAAACAGGCAAGCCCCAAAAAAGTCTTTCTTATCAAGAGAGAGATAATCTTTACCGCAAGCATCTAGAAGAAAAATATGGCAAAGATCTTTCTTGATACTAATATTTACATCGACATCATTAAAAAAAGAACTGACCGCGAATTGGAAGATTTTCAAGGACAGGATTTATTCATTTCTTCCCTTTCAATTCATATTTTAGCTTACGTATTTAAATATAAGATTCCAGATCATGAACTTGACGTTAATCTAGAACTTTTTAACATTGTCCCTTTTGACGCAAAAATTGTTGAAAATGCTCTCATCGGACCAACAAGCGATTTTGAAGACAATGCACAACTGCACAGTGCAGCAGAAGCAGAATGCGATATTTTCTTAACAGAAGATAGAAAGTTGTTGGATATGAAATTTTTTGGTAAAGTCAAAATTGATCAAAATTAGCACAATAATAAGTACCAACCCTTCAAATACTTTAGGGCAAGCATAGTTGCTTAAGGCCTGCAAGATTGAAATTTACTCCTTGAATTCTCAATATCTCAGTGGTATTCTTTTATCTATGTTGACAAAAAGCGATTTAAATAAAATTGAAAAAATAGTTGAAACTAAAATCGATCCGATTAAAAAAGATTTAAAAATTGTGAAATCTGATATCTCTAAGATCAGAAAAGATATAGACGTAATAATTGCGTTATTCGATAGAGAATATATAAATTTAAGGAAGAGAGTCGAGAAGATTGAAGAACGTCTTGGATTATCAAACGCTACGTAGCTTCAGATTAGGTTTTTCTTATCTCTTTTGAAACAATTTTCCCTTCTCTATCAATTCTATAAACAATTACTTCTCCCGTTGCGATTTCAAGATTTTCAACTTCCTCATCTGTTAGTCCATCTAAATATTTTACTAAAGCTCTTAAGCTGTTTCCGTGGGCAGAAATTAAAACATTTTCCCCCTGCTTTATTTTCGGTAAAATTTCATTTTTATAATATGGAACAACGCGGTTATATACATCCATTAAGGTTTCGCCGTTTGGAATAGGAAGATCCCAGCCGCGTCTCAATTGCTGAAAACCCTCTTCCCCGAGCTCTTTTTTAACTTCCCATTTGTTTTTACCGGTATAATCACCATAGTTTCTTTCATTTAGGGCAGGAGACTCAATAGTTGGTAAATCAGATATTCCCAAAGTTTTTTTTATAATCTCCAAAGCTTCCTTGGCTCTTGAAAGTGTGGATGTGAAGGCGATATCAAATTTTATCCCCCGGAGTTGTTCTGCCGCATCTTGCGCCTCCTGACGTCCTTTTTTGGAAAGCGGAGGATTTTTCCATCCTGTCCAAACGCCGCGGGCGTTCCAAGTTGATTCTCCGTGTCGAACAAGTGCCAGAGCTGCCATAAAAAGAGTATATCAAATTCCCAAGAGTTTTTCGGCGAAGGAGAGAAGGTCAAATATAAAACTTCCAAGAGAAAAGCCGCCGATTGGAAATAAAAGAAGAAAAAATATTATAAAGATTCCGACTCCGGAAATCGAAAGATAAACCCTTGCCTCTTTTTCGGGCAAAATAAGGGCAAAAACCTTAGAGCCATCAAGAGGAGGAATGGGAATTAAGTTAAAAATCGCAAGAAGAAGATTAAGTCTTACGATGAGATGAAGAATAAACAGCGCAAAGACTGCAAGCTTTATGTTTTCTGATGGAACATTTATAAAGAAATAAATTGCTTTGATGAGAAAAGCGCCGATGATTGCCAGAACTACGTTCGTTAGGGGTCCAGCAAGCGACACAAGCGCCATATCTTTTCGTCCTTCTTTTAAATTAAACGGGTCAATAGGCACTGGTTTTGCCGCGCCAAAAATAACAGGGGAACCGGAGATTACCAACATAAGAGGAAGGAAAATACTCATAAATGGGTCAATGTGTTTTCGAGGATTCAAGGTGAGTCTACCCGCAAGTCTTGCGGTCGGATCTCCGAGCTTTTCTGCTACAAAGCCGTGAGCAACTTCGTGCAAAATTGCAGAGAAAATTAGAACAACTAAAATAAAAATACCGCTCACCAAGTCCATATTGTTTGATATCAATTTATATGATATCATAAATAGCTATGGCTATGAAATGCGAAAACTGCGGAAGGGGAATAATGTACGGACACAATGTGTCCCATTCCAAAAGAAGGACACGAAGAATATTCAAGCCCAATCTTCACAGGGTAAAGGTTGTTGTTGGGGGAATTTCAAAAAGAATGAAGCTTTGCTCAAAGTGCACAAGGCTTCTTAAGGGGAAAAGTACGAGAGATATTAAGAAAAATATTGAGAAAAAGGAAGTTTCAGAAATTCCTCAGGCAACAGTTGCTTCAGTCTAAGTTTAATTTTTTTAAAATTTCTTTTCCAAGAGAATAGCCATTCATAAAATCCTTATAGCTCATTGGCTTTTTCCCCTCTACTTGAATTTTGTTTTTGGGCAATAACTTAATTATTCTTTCTTTATTATCAAATTTATATTTAAAGAAGACGCCGGGCCAAGGGTAAAAAGCTCGAATCATTTTCTTAAGTTTATCAAAAGGCGGGGGATTATCGATATTAATTTGTCCATCATTTTTATGTAGAAGTTTCGTAAATGTTGCTTTTGAGTGGTTCTGTTGGCGCGGTTTCAGATGCCCTTTTATATATTGCTTAATATTTTGATATATTAAATCAGCTCCAATTTTGAATAATCTTGCGTAAAGAGTATCGGCAGTATCATCTTCTAGAATTTTTTCAACTTTTTGCGCAAGGATCGGGCCGTGATCTACCTTTTCATCAAGCTTTATCAACGTTACTCCCGTAACTCTTTCTCCGTTTAAAATCGCATTTTGAACAGGAGTAGGGCCTCGATATTTCGGAAGAAGAGAAGGGTGAATGTTTATGATCCCTTTTGAAAAAATCTTCAAAACTTTTTGGGGAATTATTAGTCCGAAATACGCAAGAACGGCAAAAGACGCATAAGCGTCTTTAATTGTTTGCATTGTTAAATTGTTAAATTGTTGGACGGAAATAAATGGAATTTTGTTCGTTTGGCAATAGAAGGGAATTGCATCAAAAGAGTTTTGCTCGGTAGTAACCACCAAAACAAGTTCAAATTTCTCTTTTAGAACTTTTACAACTGGAACAACATATCTTGATGATCCAAAGAAAACCAGTTTAATATTGTTTGATTGTTTCATTGTTAAATTGTTTAAAGCTAAATTTCCAATTCTTCAAACACATCTTCACCTTTTTCATTTTTGTAAGATTTATATAGTTGACA
>Ga0209515_10007480_pt1 | contig 13143 bp, 10 predicted proteins | sample Subgroupgradi54m_FD_187454 | JGI IMG/M metagenome (GOLD analysis project Ga0209515, IMG submission 187454) | Subsurface groundwater microbial communities from S. Glens Falls, New York, USA - GMW60B uncontaminated upgradient, 5.4 m (SPAdes)... ...
GAACCCGCCCGCCTCCTCGACGCCTGCGGCTACCGGCAAAGCGCGCGGGCTTTGCGCGGCCGGCAAAACGGTGCCCCGGAAACCCGCGACGGCATCTACGAAACCGCCCGCACCGCCGCCAAATGCCTACAGGACCCACGCATCATGGCCTGGGTCAACCCGCCAACCATTGCGCTGCCGGCCTTCGACCCGGACGCGTTCCCGGTCTCCACCGACACCCTGTACCTGCTCTCCAAAGACGGAGCCGGCTCCTCGGGGCCCCTCGTGGCCGGGCTGACCGACCAGGTGATGCGCCACGGGGTACGCCGCGCCGAAGCCGCCGGCGGCCGACTCGACCCACCGATGCTGCCGATCCTCGACGAGGCCGCCAACATCTGCCCCATCGCCGACCTACCCCAGCTGTACTCGCACTACGGCGGGCGGGGCATCTGCCTGGTCACCATCCTGCAGAACTTCGCCCAGGGCACCCTGGTCTGGGGCGAACGCGGTATGAGCACCCTCTGGTCGGCGGCTACCGTGAAACTCATCGGCGCGGGCATCGACGACCCCCGCTTCGCATCTGACGTGTCCACTTTGGTGGGTGAGCATGACGTGGCCACCCTGACGCTGTCCCGCGACTCCTCCGGGCACCTGTCCCGGCAGGTCTCCCTGCGCCGCCAACGCATCCTCGGCCCCGAAGACATCCGGGCCCTCAAACGCGGCACCGCCCTGCTGCTCGCCTCCGGAGCCCGCCCCGCCATGCTGCGCCTACACCCCTGGTTTCGCCAGCCCCGCGCCGCCGAGCTGTCCGCCGCCACCGCCGCAGCGGTCGGGCAGATCTCCGGCGCCGCCGAACGCGAACGCCTCCTCGCCGACCTCGCCGCCGACGGGGCGAGCCTGCCGAGCACCAGCCGCGGTCCGGCACTCACGTCGACCGAGCCCGACAGCGGGGACGGCAGCGACGGTGGCGGGGTGCACGGCGAAGTCGCCAAACCGCCGGCCGCAGGCCCCGCCACCGCGTCGCCTGCGCCGCGGTTCCACGGCCCCACCCCGGGTAGGCGGCCATGACCCGCGACGTCGACCCGGTCCGGCTCTACGCCGCGCACACCGTCGCCGCCGAGTTCTACCGCGCCCAGCTGCCCGGCTCGGTGCGGGCATTGGCGTACCTACGCAGCCGCGGCATCATGGCCACCACGGCCCACCAGGCGCCGTGGATGGTCGGCTACGCCGGGCCGGGCTGGACCGCGCTACGCGAGCACCTGTGTACCGCCGGGTTCGCCGACACCGAGCTTCTCGCCGCCGGGCTGGCCACCACCAGCCGCACCGGCGGCATCGTCGACGCATTCCGCAACCGGGTGATGTTTGCCATCCGCGACCCCGACGGCCGGGTCGTCGCGTTTACCGGACGCGACGTCTCCGGCCGCGACGGCGCAAGGCGTGATGACACCCCGAAATGGCGCAACAGCCCCGCCACCGCCATCTACGCCAAGAAGCAACTGCTCTACGGCCTGGCCGAGCAACTGGCCGCCGATACCAAGCCGGCGGCGGTGATGCTCGTCGAAGGCCCCGCCGACGTCCTCGCCATCGCCCGGCTGCGCCAGGCCCTTCCGGCACCGGTGTACCCGCGGCATTACTACGCGGTGGCACCCTGCGGTACCGCACTCACCGCCGAGCAAGTGGCGCTGCTGGCCGACACCGTGCCGGCCGGTACGCCGATGGTGGTGGCCTTCGACGCCGATACCGCAGGGGCCGGCGCCGCCGACCGGGCGCGCACGTTGCTGCGCGGCTGGCCCGGCCCGGTCGACGCGCTCGCCCTGCCGGCCGGGGAAGACCCGGCGTCGCTGCTGGCCCGCCTCGGCCCGGCCGCCACCGCCGACCTCCTCACCGCGGCCCGCCGCCCACTGGTTGAGCTGGTCATCGAACACCGGCTGGCCCCGCGACTCGCGCGGCTCCACGAGCGCCAGGCCGAACTGGCCCGCCTCGGCCTGGACCGCACCGGCGACACCCTGCCCATCCGTGTCGCTGCCTTGCACGCGGTGGCACCCCTGGTCGGCGAAATCGCCGACCGCGACCCCACCGCCGCGGCCCGGCACGCCATCAACCTGGCGGTCCGACTCGACCTCGCACCGCTCACCGTCCACGAAGCGATCTACCCGACCGGCGACACCGCCTCGGCCACGGCGGACCCGGAAGCCGCCGCCCGGGCGACGCCGCCCGCTCCCGACGGCCAGCAACGCAGGGGCCCGTCGCGAGCCGCCGGGTTTGCCCACCCCGACGTCGGCCACGACTACGCCCTCCTCTGCCCGGACACCGGCGGCGCCGCCGTGTGGGTCCAGCACGACCCGGACACCGGCCACACCGCCTGGGTGATCGCCGAAGGCGTCACCGACCACCCGGCCGATCGGACAGCCGCGCGGCTGGCCGCGGAGGTCGCCGGCCGGGTCGGGGTACTCGTCGGCGCCCACCATGCGGTCGAGATCGCCCGAGCCGCGCTCAACACGCACTTCGCCTCGCGCACCACCGCCGGTCAGGGCAACGCGACGATCGCAGTGCTAACGACGTTCGACGGCGCGCGGCCGATCCCCGGCACCGGCCGGTTCACCATCGCTTGGGCAGGCGACAGCAGGGTCTACGGGCGCTGCGGTACCGGCGGCGCCTGGTTCGCGCAGCTGACCATCGACCACACCGTCGGCGCCCAAGCCACCGCCCGCGATCCGGCCCGGCGCGCCCGCCCCAGCGATGACGCGCTCACCGCCACCGTGCGCGCCGGCCCGATCGGCACCAACCGCATCGACCTGCCCGTCACCGAGCTGCTGCTGACCAGCCGCCGCCTCAACACCACCGACCCTTTGCGCCTCGGCGAGGCCATTGAGGGCCGCGGCGCCCGCGACGCCGTCCGCCACGTCGGCCGGCTCCTGCCCGCTCAGCTCGCCGAGACCCTCTACGGGGCCAGCACCCCGGCGGCGATCGGCCAGCTTGGAGCCGCCACCCCCGCGGTCCCGGCCGCGTTCGTCATCCGTCCCCGGGGCGGTCAACACACCGTCACGCCGGCCCAGCTCGCGCGCCAAGACCAAGCCGCCACCGCCGCGAACACGGACAATCGCCTGCCTGTGCCCCGGCGTATCAGCGCCGCCCCTCGATCGCCTGCAGCCACGGCGCATTCCCGCCAGCACCATTGACTTGAACCGGCCGCCTCCCAACCGTGCCGCACCGTCAGAGATCTGCGCCGTCGCCAGCGCACGACTTGCAGATCGATGCGCCGCTGTAGCCCGCCGACGCGGACCCGCAGAGAACGCAGACGGGCCCCTCGCAGTGGTAGCAACGCATGTAGTCGCCGTCGGAGAAATCGAGGTGGAGCCACCGGTTGGCTCTACGCATGGCCCGCACCGTTGATTCGCAGGCGTCAACGCACCGGCCATCTGGCCCCGCCGGCCGCCGCAGCGGAAACACGGTGCATGGGGTGAACGGGTCTGGCTGGCCGTGATCCGTGCAGCCGTTCGGGCAGGGCCAGTTCCGTGCCAAAGACGGCGTGCAGGTAACACAACCAGCTGGGGAGAGTCCGCGTCCGGGCTGATGTGGGCACTCCTTCTTGAGCGGGACGTCCTTGCCGTTGTGCGGTCGCACGTATCCGGCCGGGGTGTGAGCGAGGCACAGCCGGTACACGCAGTTGAAGCAGCTGGCGTATAGGTGCCAGTCGACGGTCTCCCTAGTCACCGTCGCCCGTTCCGGAACGAGCGCCCTGCAGACGGTCTTAATGCCGTCCTTGCTGACGTGCAGCGTGGCGGTCCTCCATCGGACGATCTTCATCGGTCGTCCAGCATCTCCGGGCGGAAACTGCGCAGGAACCAAGCGGGCGGTGCCCAGCGTCGGGCCTGAATCGTCGACGTGCATCGTGGTGTGCCTTCCGTGCGAGATGTCCAAGCTCGCTCACCGTCTATCACCCAGGTACGACAATTTAGAAGATATGGGCCCCGCTGCCGCAGCCGGCGCCGGACTGGCGCTCGGCCTCTGGCCGTCGGGGCCGGCAGTTAGGTGCGAGGAACACCAACAGAACTGGCCTCCCTGGAGCGAGCCGTCGCCGCGGCGGCCCCACGGTTGGGCGAGCACGGACCCGCCATCGCCGACGCCGTGGCCCATGCCGCGACGCTGCTGCGGACCCGGTTCGAGCGCGGTGAGGCCATCGCGACGCTGACCCTGGTGCGCGACCGCCTTGGCGGGCTCTCCAGCGCCCAGCTCGACCTGCAATGACGTGCGTGGTGGTGGACGAGAGTCGGAGTGGATGCCTCACTTGACAACTTCGAACATGCGTTCGATAGCCTCTCCGTATGGAGCTACTGGAGCATTGGTGGAACGGCCTCTGGGGCGGGATGACCCGCCGGGATGTGTTTCTGCGGCAGAACCCAGCGGGCCTGTGGGAGGTGGAGTACCGCCAGCACGGCCGCTCGCGTCACGTCGAGTACGTATCGGTGGAAGCGGCCCGGCTGGCGATGGCCGAGCTGCTGACCGGTCCGGGTCAGTGGAAGCGCCTGGATCACGTGTCACGCTGACCGCAACGGCGTCGGACATGGATCTGTCATGCCGAGTCGCGACGACCAGCGGGTGTGGGCAGCGATCGAGTCGCTGGCCGACCTGCTGCTCGCCCAGCGCGAGGCGACCCCGCAGCAGGTGAACGAACTTCTGCGCCGCCACGAGGTGCCTCGCGCGGTCGCCTGGGTTCCGTGACAGCGACCCGGTGTCGCCGGTTCGCGGCTTGGGGAAGGGACAACGATGATCAGGGTCGGGTCGTACAACCTGTTCGACTTCGGCGACGGCAACGCCCACCGCGACCCGCAGGTCGATGTGCGGGAACAGCGGCTGTTCGATGTTATCCGCTGCCTGGACGTCGACGTGCTCGCCGTGCAGGAGGTCAAAGGCTCGACCCCGGCCCTGGCCGCCAACCGGTTGCGGCGCCTCGCCGACGCGGTCAACATGGACTGCCAGGTGCGACCGAGCCTGGTCGACGAGATCGCGCCCGTCGCCGTCGCGGCTGCGCCCACCGGCTTCAACGTCGCCCTGATGTGGCGCCCCGGGATCACCCCGATCGCGGGCGCATAGTGCAGCCGCTGACCGCTGCTGCTGGTGACTGTTCGGCCGTGTCGCCAACGTTTGCCCGTCCGGCGGTTGATACCGACGATCCGGCACGCCTCCGAATTGGTGACGCCCCGCGCGATCAGCGCGGCGTACTGCGCCCGCTTGACGGTCTGCGGCGCCACACCCGGCCGACCTCTGCCTGCCATCGCTGTCAACGCATCTCCTCGAACCCTCCAGTGTTGCGACGATCATCAGAATCCGCCGTACCCAGGTGGGGCCAGTTCAGGTTTGACACGGCCTGCCCGCCCAGCTCGCCGAGACCCTCCACGGGGCCAGCACCCCGGCGGCGGTCGGCCAGCTTGGAGCCGCCACCCCCGCGGTCCCGGCCGTGATCGTCATCCGTCCCCGGCGTGGTCGCGTATCTGGCGGCAAGCGGCGTCACGGCCCGCGTTCGTTGCCGCGGGAGGATCGCCGTGCGCATTGGCAGCGATCGCCGGTCAGGTCAGCGCCCGGTGGGGCCGCCACCTGAATCGCCGCCGGCCAGGTACGCATTGACGTGCCCGCCGAGCAGGCTCAGCGGGGCGTCGGGTGCCATGAGGTCGGCCACCACCCGCATCATGGCGCAACGCACCGCGGTTTGGGCGCGTTCCCGGTGGGCCTGCCAGTGGGCACCGCTGGCCTGCATCCGTCGTCGCAGGGCCGGGTCGGCCAGCACCTGCTGCGCGCTCGCGCCGCCGGCCAGCAGTTCGTCGCGCCACCGGGCGTAGACGGCGTGGCCGGGCTCATCCGGTCCGGGGATGCAGCCGAGCGGCTTGACGAACTCCACAATGGAGCCGATCTCGTGCAGGTGCTCCAGGAACAGCCGGGGCAGGGACACCGGTGCCAACACCTCCGGGGATGCCAATGTGGCTTGCCCGGGTGTGATCAGTCCCGCCCCGTCGGCGGCCACGGTGATCGCCCGAGCCAGCATCACCCGGACCAGCTCGTCGGGGTCGGGGTCGGGGTCGGGGGTTTCCCGCCGGCTCGCCGGAACCAGGCCGGTGATCACTTCGGCGTACAAATACGCCGCCTGCCACACCGTCATCGGCGGGCCGGCGTAGCGCACCGCGACAGGTTCCCCGCTCACCTGTGTGGTGTCGGCGCCGCCCGGGTCACCCGCCGCCGGGGGCTGCTCCCACGCCGGCACGAATGTGTCCTCTACGACCCGGGTTGCGGGGGAGCCGGGCCGGGGCGCCTCGGCGCCGGGCGGAGCGAGTTGGGCGCCCTCCAACGCCCGCCGCGCCAGCTCGACCGCGGTGCCCTTCGGGTCGAGGACCGCTCCCGGCTCGGCGAACACCCACGCGACCACAGCCGCGGCGGCGTGGATCGCCGCGACAGGATGCGCCCGCATCGCCGTGGCGTACCACACCGTGGCGTGCGGCTGTTCCAGGCCGAACGCGGCCACGCCCTGACCGCGCGGCAGCGCATGCACCCGGGCCTGCTCATCCAGGAGTCGCTGGTGGTCGAGCAGCCGCAGGGCCTCATCGACATGGCGGGCGGGCACCATCGCGCGCAGATACGACGCGGCGCCGGACAGCCACACCCGCTCATCGGGCTGCGACCCCGACCGCCGCAACCACCTCGCCGCCTCGGCGAACAGCACGGTGATGACCACCCCGCGCCACCGTGGCCGGATCCACCTCATCACCTGCGCCGCATCGTCGGCGTTCCCTCGCACCTGCGCCGGGTGCAGTGCGCGCAGCATCCGCCCGATGTCTTCCCGGAGCGGGACGGCCTGCGGGCTCTGCGCGGCCGGCACGATATCGGCCGGATCGAGCGTGCCCAGGTCATCGACCAACGCGAGGTAGGCGTTCAGCAACGTCCACGCGGCCACCTTCGGTCGAAGCCGGTCACGGGCGTATCCGCTGAGCCGGCCGGTCCCGGGGGTGTCGTCCGTGCTGTCGGGCACGTCCGGGGCCATCTCCGGCCGGCCTCGCGGGCGGTCGGTCCGATTCCGCTTGCCCTTACCCACGCCGCCGCTCCTGCCCGATCGAGGGTTCCGCAGTAGTCATCGCAACGTACCGCAGCCGCAGCGGCGGCCGGGACCACCGCATCGAACCATGATCCGGAAGCGTCCGGGCCACGCCCCGGACGATGAACGTGATCCGGTGATGGCCCGCTGGCGTGACCTGCGCCAGGACTGCACACCCCGAACCGTGGCTGCTCGGCGATGCGGTATGGGAGGACGCGCCGATTCTGCTGGGGCCGATGGTGAGCAACGCGGTCAGGTCCGCGCTGGCTCCCCGCTGGGAGGGGCTGCGGCTGTGACGGCCGGGCCGGGGCGGTACCCGTCGCCGGTGGCGGCCTCGTCGTCGAGCAGCCTCTGGTAGGCATACGGCGAGGGCCGCACGGCGGTGACCACCACGCCGAGCAGGAACACGACCGCCGCGGCGGGCCAGAAACCGATGGTGGGGACTTGGCGCAGCCACTGCGTGTGCACGACACCCACGGCGAGCATCAGCGCCCACCCGCCGAGCAGCGCCATGAACGTCGCGTACACCAGCCAGTTCAGCAGCCTCACCACAAGTCTGCCGGCCCGGCTCCGCGGTTGGTGCCCGCGCCAGCGTCGACGGCCACCGCCACGTTCATCACTCACGATGCGCCTCCCAACATCGCGACAGTAGTGCCCCGCCGGGCATCTGGGCCACCGGCGACCACCGGCACCCGGATCGCTCGGCGTCCTCGGCCAGCGTGCACGGCCGGCACGCTCATCGCGGCCGGGTTGGCCGATGACGGCCGTACCCGCCGCCGCAGCGGCACCGATGTCGCCGCTGTGCTGCGCTCGCGGCCTACCGTGGCTCGGGTGCAGCATCGAGGCCCGTGGACAACACACCACAGCGCTACCCCCTACGCCACCGGGCGCCTGCAGGTGCACCGCGACTCGGTCACCCGACCCGACGCCAGCGCCGGAACCTACGACTGGGTCGACACACCGGACCTGGTGCGTGTCGCCGCCATCGTCGACAACCACCTGCTGATAGTCGACCAACATCACTATCTTGTCGGCCGAACCTGGCAGCTACCCGGAGGCGGCGTCGAGGCGGGCGAGGACAGTCTCGACGCGGCACGCCGCGAGCTGGCCGAAGAAACCGGATTGCGCGGTGGGGATTGGAACAGCCACGGCTTCACGCTGCCGCTGCCCGGCCTGACCCCAGCCCGGGTTCACCTCTGGACCGCTACGAACCTCACGCCCGGGCGGGCCACCCCCGAGAACACCGAGACCGACCTGCACCTGCGGTGGCTGGCGCTGAGCGAAGCGTTCGACGCCGTCGCCACCGGGAAGGTGCGCTGCGCCGCCAGCGCCACGCTCATCCTGCTCGCCGCCGCGAACCTCCACCTGTGACCTGGGGTACCCGGCCACAGCGGGCAGCCGGCGGCTGCCGTCACCGGCGTCCGACCGGGCAACGACTATCCACTATGGACGTCGGTTGTCGCGGCCTTGTCCGTCCGGACCCGCACCTGGCACGATCGCCCACGAGAACGTCGCGGGTGGTCGCGTTGGTGAAGTTCGGAGGGCAGGCATGGACGCTGGCGCCGCGGGCGAGGACCATGCGGTACTGGGCACTGCCCGGGAGATCGTGCTGATCAGCGACCTGCGGGTCGCGGCCGTGCCGCTACGCGAGTGTGGCCAGGCGCTCCTCGACTGCCGCACGGTGCTGCGGGTCGACGCCCGCCGCGCCGACCCGGCCGGCGACTGGGCACACCTGCGCGTCGGCGTCGTGGCCCGGTTGATCGCGGCCCAGCGGCGGCTGCCCGACGGCTGGCGGTGGCTGCTGGTCGAGGGGTACCGGCCGGTGACCTTGCAGCAGCAGATCTTCGACGACTACGCCGCCAGCCTGCGCCAGCTGCATCCACAGTGGACCGACGATCAGGTTCGCGCGGCCGCCGCCCGGTGGGTCGCCCCTTTGGCCACCGCCGGGCACCCGGCCGCGGCCGCGGTCGACCTGACCGTGTGCACCGCCGACGGTGTCGAGGTCGACATGGGTAGCCCCGAGGCCGCCACCCCGGAGCAGAGCAACGGCGCCTGCTACACCCACGCACCCGACCTGCCCGAACAGGCCCGCCGCAACCGCGCGGTGATGGTCGAGGCGTTGACGGCGGCCGGGCTGGTCAACTATCCGACCGAGTGGTGGCACTGGTCCTACGGCGACCGGTACTGGGCGTGGGCCACCGGCGCGTCCCATGCGATCTACGGCCCCCGCGACCGTGGACAACCCGACCCCCAACGGTGACCCCGCGGCGGCGCCACCGTCCGGGTGGGACGCCGCCGGGTCGGTGGCGGCCGGCCCGTTGGTGGCGGTGCCGGCGGCGGCGTAGGCTGGCCGGCGGCGCCACCGTGTCACGCCCACCGACCACGTGCCATCCCCGCCCGCGCACGCACGGCGAACCGAGCCACCGCTCGGCCACGGACTTGCAAGACCTCATGCGGCCATGCCCACCTGTATGCAGCCGCGGGGCCGGAACGTGGGCGGGGAGCCGGCGCCGTGGCGGACAGGACCCTTCATGACCGCTAACCGCACCCACCGCACCCGACTGGCCCGCGCCCTGGCCGCCGTCGCCGACATCGGCTACCAGGACGCCCTCAGGCAGGTGAGCACCGCGGCGCAGGCCGGCGAGCTACCCGCCCGCCTCGACCAGGCCGGCATGCGCGGCGCCCTGGACCTGCTCCTGGCACGGGCCGGCACCACCACACCACCCGGCGGCGGTGACGCCACCGCTCTGCAGCCCCGCTACCACCGGCTCGCCGAAATCGTCGGCGGCCGGTACGCACCCGAAGTCGCCGACCGGGTCGAACACGCCCGCGCCCTCGGCGTCGCCCCGGTGCTGCTGCGCGGCCCCTACGACCCCGGTGACCTCCTGCACCCCGACGACGACGAGGACGACGACAACCAGGACGGTGCCAACGACACCGACCTGCCACCCGACTGGTGGGTGCGGATCACCGCCGCCGGCAGCCGCGACGACTTCGCCCTGGTGTGCCCGTACCCGCACGGCTCCGACCCCGACGGGTACGTGCCAATCGACCACGCCCTCGACGACCGCGACGCCACCGGAGACGTGGGCGCCTACGAGCACGCCCTGCGGCGCATCGCCGCCGCCGAACCGCGCGACATCGACGCCTGGGCCCACCTGGGCCACCTGTACCTGGCCATGGCCGACGGCCACGGTGACCTGCTCGTCACCCCACCGCCGGGTGCCCGCCAGCGCCGCGCCTGGTGGAACACGGCACTGGGCTACTACCAGAGCGCCGTCGCGATCGGTGAGCTGGCACTACCGGACCCGTTTCACGGCTACCTGGTCTGGGCCGAATACGACTTTACCCACCGCGAGGTCAGCTGTACGTGATGTTCGCCCTGAGCTGTGACCAGGGCGTGCCGTGCTCGTTTACCGACCGGGGCCGGAACGTCGGTCCTGTTGCTGGGTCGGTTCGGAGGGCACATGGTACGCACGGTGGTGATCGGGGATCTGCGGGTCCAGGAGATCAGGCGCGCGGACGGACGGCGGTCGTGGACGATCGTGTGGCCGGAGGCGACGGTGCACGCGGAGGCGGACCGGTTCCTGCGCCGGCATGAGGGGTCGGGGACGCAGCGGACGTACGCCTACCTGCTGGTGGACCATCTGCGATGGCTGGAGCGCGAGTGTCTGGCGTTCGACGCGGTGGGTCTGCGCGACCTTGAGCGGTACATGGGCGTCGTCGGGGCGCAGGTCGGCGGCCCGTTCGGTGAGCCGTGGCGGGTGGGTAAGCGCCCCTACGGGCAGGCGGCGCTGTCGGCGACGGCGGCCTGCCTGAAGGGTTTCTACCTGCACCAGGCCGCGTTGGGCGTCAACGTCGGGCTCGGCGAGCAGCTGAACCGCACCCGGCTGCCGTCGCGTGCGGACCGCCGCCGGGCGTTCCTCGGCCACGTTGCCGGGCCGGCGCCGGCCAACCCGTTGGCGCCGCGGGGACCGTACCGCCGGCATCCGAAGATGCTCCCAGACGGAGCGAAAGAGGTACTGCTGGAAACGGTCGCCACGGCCCGGGACCGGTTGGTGGTGACATGGCTTGCCGACGGCGGGTTGCGCGTCGGGGAGCTGTGCGGGCTGCACCTGGTGGACCTGCACCTGCGAGGGAGTGCGGCGTGCGGGCAGTGCGCCGCGCCCCATCTGCATGTCTGTCACCGGCCGGGCAACCCGAACCTGGCGCGGGCCAAGACAAAGCTGCCGTGGCGCGTCGAGACCGGCGTGATCACCGGTGGGCTGATCAAGCGGGTCAGCCCGGCGATGGTGCACACCTACTTCGACTACCTGACCACCGAGTACCCGGCTGAGGCGCGGCACGGGATGCTGCTGGTCGGGTTACACGGCGACGGTCATGCACGGCCATGGGCGCCGGTCGCGGCCCGGCGGATGCTGGCCCGCGCGGGCGAACGGGCCAGTCTGGGCAGGGTCCGACCCCACGCGTTCCGGCACTCGTTCACCACCGCGGTGCTCGACGCCTCGGGCGGCAACCTGCTCATTGCCCGCGACGCTGGCGGCTGGGCTTCGACCACTGTGGTGGACGAGATCTATGCCCACGTCGATGTCCACGACCCGGCGTTCGACGCCGCGTTGCGGGCGGTCTGGAGTGGACAGTCGTGATCGCCGTCAAGGCCCTGGTACCGCTGCGTGGCGGGCAGGCGGCGCGGGAAGGCCGCGACAGGCTGGAGATCCTGACCACGCTCATCGACGGCCCCGCGTTCGACCCACTGTTTCGCCCGGACGTGATCCGGATCCCGCGCGGGTATCTCGTCTACCCGTGGGGGTGCCAGGTCGGCGGCTGCGAGCGCCTGACCGGGAACACCCGCGACCTGTGCCAGGTCCACGCCCGGCTGTGGAAGGCGGCGAAGGCGGCCGGCACTGGCCGCGCCGAGTTCTACCGCACCGCGACACCCCTGCCTGTGGTGCAGCTGGTGGCCGAACGGCGGTGTTTGATCTGCCCGGACCGCCCCGCCATCAGCGCCGACGTGCAGCTGTGCTTCCGGCACGTGCACCGCTGGCGCGCGCACCGCCGAGCTGACGGAGCCGACGCGGACTTCGACCGGTGGCGCGGCGGCGAACGGATCTATGACGGCTATGGGCGCTGCCGAACCTTAGCCTGCCCCGAGCTTGCCAACTCGCCTTTGGGGCTGTGCCTGCGCCACGAGACGCGCTACCGGTGTGACAAGCGGCCAGGGCGGGCGTTGCTGCAGCCCAACTGGTTTCACGTCTATGAGATGCGCGGCCTGCCCGTGCCGGTCCGCTACGACGACGAAGCCGTGTTCCGGCGCTGGTGCGCGCAGACCGACTCGATTCCGCGTCCGGGGCAGATTAGCCTGCTCGGGCTCCGTGCGCTGTTGGCCGCCGAGGTCAAGTGGGGACTCGCCGCGCATGTCCAGGGACAGCGCGCCCGGTGGGAGACGGCCTGGGTGCAGCAGTTGGCCAACCACTGCCGCCGTCATGACCTGAACTCGCTCGTCGACCTGGACCTCGGCGGGTGCGCGCCGTTCCCCCGGCAGGTCGCGACAGAGATCGTCAAGGAGCTGCGGCTGGTCTACTTCACGCCCACGCAGACCCGTGACGCCGGGTTCATCGAAACCGACCATTTCGGGGTGCGGTTTCCCGACCGGACCAGCCACCTCGACCTCGCCGCCATATCCCAGCGTTGGCTGCGCGACCTGGTTTGGGACTACATGGCCGGCGTGCTGCGGTCGGCCAAGCGGCCCCGCACGTCCGCGGCGTTGGACTCCATGCGGCGCGGCTGCACGCAGCTCAGTGCGTTTCTGCATCTCGAAGCGCCGGGCGCTGGCGACGACCCGACCCTGCTGCAGGACGAGCACATGCAGCGCTTCGTCGCCGACATCCGCCACCGTGAGCGCGACGCGATGCCCGCCCTCGGGCTGCTCCGGCGCGACGGCACAGCCCCGGTCCTGACCGCGACCACCCGTCGCAATACCCTCAACCAGGTTCGCCGGCTCCTGCGCAGTGCGCTGGAGTCCGGCGAGGCCGACCGGCTCGGACTGGCCCGGGCGTTCATCGCCGGCTGCCCGCACGGCGGGG
>Ga0209515_10007481_pt1 | contig 13143 bp, 15 predicted proteins | sample Subgroupgradi54m_FD_187454 | JGI IMG/M metagenome (GOLD analysis project Ga0209515, IMG submission 187454) | Subsurface groundwater microbial communities from S. Glens Falls, New York, USA - GMW60B uncontaminated upgradient, 5.4 m (SPAdes)... ...
AAGAACTTTGACATAAGGCTATGGCAATAGTTTCTGTCCTTGTAGGGTTTATCGCTCTTTTATCCAATATGTTTACCAATAGTTTAATTTTTGGAAATCGGGACAGAGACGAAAAAAATAACTTACAGGCTATCTTTTTAATAATAGGCATCATCCTTGCAATACTTTCTCCGATTGCGGCCACTCTTATTCAACTTGCGGTCTCAAGAAAAAGAGAATTCTTGGCTGATGCATCTGGCGCACTTTTAACTAAATATCCGGACGGGCTTGCAATGGCTTTAGAAAAATTAGCAAAAGATAATAAAAGTCTTAAAACCGCAACAAACGCCACTGCCCATTTATTTATTACAAACCCTTTTAAAGGTAAGGATCTTTCGGGTCTTGCTAATCTCTTTCAAACTCATCCCCCAATTGAGGAAAGAATAAAAATTCTTCGCTCAATGTGATATGGTGATATGAATATTCTTCTTGTTTTATTTGGGAAAATTTTTTCTCTTTTAATTAATTCTCTTTCTTTGGGACGTGGATCAACGTGGCCCGGTCATGTTGCACTATCGATTAACGATAATTTTTCAAGGGAACTTCTGAGAAGCTCAAAGACTAAAATCGTTATAATCGCCGGAACAAATGGGAAAACCACAACTTCAAAATTAATCGGGACCATTTTGGAAGGAACCGGAAAAAAAGTCTTACATAATAAAGCCGGGGCAAATCTTGAAAATGGCCTTGCTTCAACTCTTATTGAAGGTTCGAACATTCTAGGAAAAATAAACTACGATTATTTGATTTTTGAATCAGACGAAAACACATTACCCTTAATATTGAACAAAATCAAACCAGATTTCTTAATTCTTTTAAATCTATTTCGAGATCAGCTCGATAGGTATGGAGAAATTGATTCAATTGCAAAAAAATGGGAATTGTCTGTTCAGAAACTAAACAAAAACACAAAGTTAATTGCAAATGCTGATGATGCCTCAATTACCTACATCGCACAAAAATCCAAACTGAAAACTTATTTTTTTGGACTTAATGAAGGAAAAGTCCATTCGATTCCGCATGGAGCAGATACTATTTACTGTCCAAGATGCAACAGCAAGTTAAACTTTGAATTTATAAATTTTTCCCACCTTGGAAAATGGATATGTAACAAATGTAAGTTTAAGCGGCCACAATTAAGCTTAGACGAATTTTCGCTGTATCCGCTTCCCGGAACTTATAATAGATACAACACGCTCGCAGCTGTTTTGTTCAGTCAGCTAAACAATATTAAAAATGAAACAATCGAACTGTCTCTAAAAAATTTTAAACCTGCTTTTGGAAGACAGGAAAGAATAGAAATTGATGGAAAAAAAATTCAACTGTTTCTTTCCAAAAACCCGACTAGTTTTAATGAGTCTTTAAAAACAATTTCTAATTTGGGAGCAAAAAATTTACTGGTTGTATTAAATGACAGAATACCTGATGGACGAGACGTTTCCTGGATTTGGGATATCGACCTTTCCCCCCTGAAAAGTCTAAAGAAAGTTTTTCTATCAGGTGACAGGGTTTATGATATTGCGCTCCGAACAAAATACGAGAATATAAAAAATTATCAAACGTTTGAAGATTTAGGAAAAGCAATCACTTTTGGATTAAAAAACACCAGCAAAAATGAAACTTTATTTATACTTCCGACTTACTCGGCTATGCTTGAAACAAGAAAAATATTAACGGGGAGGAAAATTCTGTGATACTGAACATTGGCTGGTTATATCCGGAGCTTATGAACGTTTATGGTGACATTGGAAACATTATTGTGTTGTCTAAAAGATGTGAATGGAGAGGGATTAAGGCAAATATAAAATATCTTGATATTGGATTTGCAGTAAATGAACTTGAAGATTGCGACATTTTATTTATGGGAGGAGCTCAAGACAGACAGCAAAAAATTGTTGCCTCAGATTTAAAAGTAAAAGCAAAGAAGCTTAAGGAAAAAATAGAAGCTGGGACACCAGGCTTGTATGTTTGCGGCGCCTATCAGTTTCTAGGCAAATTCTATAAAGAGGCAGATGGATCAAAGGTTAATGGCCTTGGAATTTTTGATCTTTATACAGAAAATCCTGGTGAAAATCTTAAAAGATTAATAGGAAATGTAGTTATCGAATCAAAATTTGGAAAATTAATAGGATTCGAAAACCATGGAGGAAGAACATTTTTAGGAAAATCTGTTGAGCATTTGGGTAAAGTTTTAAAAGGATTTGGAAATAACGGTGAAGACAGTTTTGAAGGCGCGGTTTATAAAAACAGTGTTGGATCGTATTTTCATGGCCCGATTTTGCCAAAAAATCCAAAACTTGCAGATTTTCTAATAAAAATTGCTCTCGATCGAAAATACGGTTCCCGAACCCGTCTCTCCCCTATTGAAAATTCGCTCGAGGAAAAAGCACGCAAAGCGATTGCCAAGAGAATGAATGTTGAGTACAATAAAAGCTGATGAAGATTGATGTAAAACACGTTGCAAAACTGGCGAATCTAAAAATTTCAGACTCCGATACCAAAAAATTCGAAAAGCAGCTTTCCTTAATCTTAGACCACATAAATAAACTTCAGAAAGTTAACACAGAAAAAATTCCGGAAACTTCACAAATAACAGGGCTCGAAAATATAACAAGAGAAGATGTTGCAGATTCTTCCAGAGTTTTGTCGCAAGAAGATACATTATCAAATGGCCCCTCCACGCAAAATGGATTATTCAAAGTAAAAGGGGTCATTCAGAATGAATAGATACACCTTAAGGTGCGCCATATATTTGATTCTCATAAAAAACGAGAAAATCTTTTTGTTAAGAAGAAAAAACACGGGCTGGGAGGATGGAAAATACTCTGTTCCTGGGGGGCACTTAGAACCTAACGAAACAGTTTCCCGAGGAGTTAAAAGAGAAGCAAACGAAGAAGCTGGAGTAGATATCGATTTAAAGGATTTAAAACTCATTCATGCTATGCATAGAAAATCAAACTTCGATTACATAGACCTATTTTTTATTGTAAATAAATGGAAAGGAGAACCAAAAAACGCAGAAAACCATATGGCAGATGATGCGCAGTGGTTTTCGCTTGATAAATTACCGGAGAATATTCTCACGCACCAAAAATTAGCCTTAGATAATTATAAAAACAAAATTAATTTCTCAGAAATCGGATTTTAAATATGAAATTAAATTCATTAAATATAAAAGAAGCAGTCTTAAGTTTAAAAAATAAAAAATTTACATCGACTGAACTTGTAAAAGCTTGTTTGGAAGAAATTAAGAATAAAGATAAAAATTTGAACTCATTCATTACGGTAGATGAAAAGGGTGCGCTTGGGCAAGCAAAACATGCGGATATAAAGATAAAAGAAGGGATCAATTTGCCTCTTCTTGGAATTCCGATTGCAGTAAAAGATATTTTTTTGACAAAAGGGTTAAAAACAACAGCGGGTTCAAGAGTTTTGGAAGATTATATTCCACAATATGACGCGACAGTTATCAGAAAATTATATGAAGCTGGAGCGGTGATTGTTGGAAAGACAAACTGTGATGCATGGGCTCACGGATCATCGGGGGAAAACTCTGACTTTGGACCAACGAAGAATCCATTTAATAACGAATACGTCCCAGGAGGCTCAAGCAGCGGATCGGCTGTCTCCGTAGCATCCGACATGGTCTTAGCCGCAACAGGAACAGATACAGGGGGTTCAATTCGGCTTCCTGCTTCATTTTGCAACGTCGTAGGACTTAAACCTACTTACGGCAGGGTATCAAGATACGGAATAATTTCTATGTCTTCATCACAAGACTCAATTGGACATTTTACAAAAACTGTTGAAGATTCCGCAATTCTTTTATCCGTTACAGCAGGAAATGATAAATACGACGCCACTACTCCCCCTGTTAAAGTTCCAGATTATGAGAAAAGTTTAAAGAATTTAAGAAAGATAAAAATTGGAATTCCAAAAGAATATTTTGCAAAAGGTCTGGATCCAAAAATTAAAGAAAAAGTCGAACAATCAGTAAAATTTTTCGAGAAAGAAAAATTTGAGATTATTGAAATATCACTTCCTCATACAGAGTACGCAATCGCTTGTTATTACGTTATCCAACCTTCGGAAGTATCATCTAACCTGGGAAGATACGATGGGATAAGATACGGAAACGATAGATCTTCTTTTGAGGATGAAGCAATCCGAAGAATAATGCTCGGAACATTTACTCTATCATCGGGTTATTATGACGCATATTATAAAAAGGCAATGAAAGTTAGAACTCTAATAAAAAAAGACTTTGATGATGCATTTAAAAAAGCAGACGTGCTAATTGCACCTGTCTCACCAACCACTCCCTGGAAATTGGGAGAAAAAACAGACGATCCGCTTGCTATGTATTTATCGGACGCTCTGACAGTTCCTGCAAATATAGCCGGCATCCCAGGGCTTTCTGTCCCAATTGGATTTATTGATAAATTACCTGTTGGTATGCAAATTTTAGGGCTTCATTTTTCTGAAGAACTATTATTCCAAATGGGTCATTTTTATGAAAACGGTAATAGGACTTGAAGTCCATATTGAACTTAAGACTAAATCAAAAATGTTTTGCGAATGCACGACGGATTATTTTGGCAAAAAGCCAAATACCTATACTTGTCCTGTATGCTTGGGGTTACCGGGAGCGCTTCCCATACCAAATCAAAAAGCAATTAACTGGTGCGTTATGCTGGGTCTTGCTCTAGGCTGTAAGATTCCTTTATTTTCGAAATTTGACAGGAAAAATTATTTTTATCCTGATCTACCTAAAGGATATCAAGTTTCCCAATACGACCAGCCATTTTGCATAGATGGAGAAATTGAACTATCAAACGGCAAAAAAATTGGAATCAGACGTGTTCATATGGAAGAGGATACGGGAAAATTGATCCACGAAGAAGGATCGACCCTTATCGATTTCAACAGGTCAGGCGTTCCTCTGGTTGAAATAGTTACAGAACCTGACTTTGATAATGCAAAAGACGTTAGAGAATATCTTCAAAAACTCCAGCAAATTGCACGATATCTTGAAATTTCAGATGCGGACATGGATAAAGGCCAGATGAGACTGGAACCGAATATTTCAATTAAAGGTTCAAAAAAACTGTACAAAGTTGAAGTAAAAAATATAAACTCTTTTAGTTTTGTTGAAAAAGCAATAAATTACGAACTTAAAAGGCAGCAGGAAATAATAGATAATGGGGAAACCCCTATCCAAGAAACCCGCGGATGGGACGAGAAAAAACAAAAAACCGTTTCTCAAAGAGTAAAAGAAGAAGCCTCTGACTATAGATATTTTCCGGAGCCGGATATTCCTCCCATTAGGTGGACACAACCGCAGATCTCAAAAATTAAAGATCAAATAAAAGAATTGCCGGATGAAAAATTCAAACGATTCATAAGACAATATCAACTAAATAGTTACGACTCGGAAATTTTAACAAGAGAGAAAAATCTTGCTGACTATTATGAGGACGCAGTAAAAGTTGGAAAAACACACGAAGTTTCTGCAAAACAAATTGCCAATTATATAATAAATAGAAAACCAGACATAGAAGAAGTTTTACCTGCGCAGCTTATTCAAAAAATAATCCAATCTTCAACAGTTACCAAGATAGATGAAGGAGAACTTGATAAGACTATAAACGAAGTTATAAAAAACAATGAAAAGGCGGTTTCGGATTACAAAAACGGCAAGGAACAAGCTATAATGTTTTTAGTCGGGCAAGTTCTTCGCAAGATCCCTAATCTCGACGCAAATCTAGTAAAAGAAAAAATAAGCAAAAGCTTGTGAAAATAAATTTCTAATAAATCTAGATTTAATATGGCAGACGAATTTAATAATGACGGTATTAGCTCTCCAAAAACCACAACAGATAATATTCATAGAAGAAGAGAAGAAGATAGAAAAGCAATTGAGGCTTTAACCGAAATAGTTAAAACAATGACCCCGGAACAAATAGCAAAAGCCTTACAAGTCGAAAAAAGAAAAACGGAAAGAGCAAAAAGACACTCCATTAAAGATGCCTTAACTGGACTTTTGAGGAGAAATCAATTTAAAGCAGAAGCAAACAGAGAAATGGAATTGGCAAAACGAGAACCAAACATTAGGGGTTTAACCTTTGCGTTGGGAGATTTGGATAACTTTAGAGTTTTTAATAAAACCCGAGGAGAGAACATTGGAGATGAAATTTTGAGAGGGCTAGGCGAAAAATTACACAAGGAAACTAGAGAAACAGATTTTGTCTGCAGATGGGGAGGGGAGGAGTTCGCCTTAGCTTTGCCATATTCCAAAATCCAAGATCAACAGCTAGCAATTATCCCCCCTGTTGAAAGACTAAGAAAAAATATTGACGAAGTGGAAATAGAGGAAAATGGTCAAAAACTAACAGAAAAAGTATCTTTTACTTTTGGGGCTACGGAGTATGTTCCAGGAGAAACTTTTAAAGAAATGTTTGGACGAATATCTCAAGCGTTAAGAATTGCAAAGCTCTTGGGAAAAGAAAGAACAGTTGTAGCTGAAAATGGTTTGTTTAAAGATTTATCAAACGGTAACATATATGCCCTATCAAAAAACGAAGAAGGAGAAATTTTAACCGAGACTTCAGGGAATACAAGATTTAGAATAGACCAAACTTCAGAACCCGAACCTAGACAAAATCTGGTAAAATTACAATAGTCCTTTATGGCAGATTTCGTACATCTTCATAACCACAGTGAATATTCACTTTTGGACGGTCTTTCCAAAATTCCTGAGATGGTAAAAAGAGCAAAGGAGCTGGGAATGAATGCAATTGCTCTGACTGACCATGGAAATTTATATGGCGCAATAAATTTTTATAAAACATGTCTTGAAGAAGGAATAAAACCAATAATTGGATGCGAGATATATATAAGCAAGCGCTCAAGACACGATAAGGAAGCAGGAATAGATTCTGACTCAAACCACTTAATACTTCTTGCAAAAAACGACATAGGATACAAGAATTTGATGAAAATTATATCAATTTCAAATCTAGAAGGATATTATTACAGACCAAGAAGTGACGAAGAACTTTTAAGAGAACACCACGAAGGCTTAATCTGCTTAAGTGCGTGCTTAAATGGATATGTTTCGGAACCATTAATACAAAATCAGGAAGAAACGGCAATAAAAAGAGCCAAAACCCTCTATGAAATCTTCGGAGAAGATTTTTATCTGGAATTGCAAAAACATTCGAATATAAAAGACCAAGATAGTTTAAACGAAAAACTAATTGAACTTGGAAAAAAACTTGGAATTCCAATAGTTGCAACTAATGACAACCATTATATTTATCCGGAGGACGCAGAAGCTCAGGAAACCCTTCTTTGCATCCAAACTCAAACAACTTTAAATGACAAAAATAGAAAACTATCAATGATCGATTCTCCTGATTTTTATATAAAGAGTAAAGAAGAAATGAAAGGACTTTTTATACAAACACCGGAGGCTATAGAAAATTCGGTGAAAATTGCAAACCAGTGTAATTTGGAAATAAGTATCGGCAAATGGATACTTCCCGTCTTTGATGTTCCTCAAGGAAAAACATCCGCAGAATATATAACGGAAAAAGTCGATCAAGGCCTAAAAAAACGCTACGACAAAATAACTCCGGCAATTAAAGAAAGGGTGAACTACGAACTCGAAACAATTCTTAAAAAAGGGTATGAAACTTATATTCTTATTGTTGCCGATTTTGTAAACTGGGCAAAAGAAAAAGGAATAACTGTCGGGCCGGGACGTGGAAGCAATGCGGGCTCTATTGTTTCGTATGCTCTTGGAATATCAGACGTTGATCCTTTATTTTTTAAGCTTCCTTTTGAAAGATTTTTAAACCCGATGAGGCCTTCTCCTCCTGATATAGATTTGGATTTTGCTGATAATAGACGGGACGAGGTTATACAATACATAACTCAAAAATACGGACAGGAAAAAGTTGCCCAGATAATAACTTTCGGAACAATGGAAGCAAGAGGATCGGTCAGAGATACTGGCAGGGCTATGGGATTGCCGTATTCGTATCCCGATAGAATCTCCAAAATGATTCCTCCGGGATGGCAAGGCCACGCAATGACAATTGATAAGGCTATGGATCAAAATCCGGAACTTAGAATGGCATATAACACGGAGCAGGATACTAAAAAACTTTTGGATTTGGCGAGAAAACTTGAGGGTGTAGCAAGACACGCATCTGTTCATGCAGCAGGGGTTGTAATTGCAGACAAAAACTTAACAGAATATACACCTCTTCAAAAAGAAACCAAAGGAGAGCATATTATAACGCAATACGATATGTACTCTATTGGCGAGGACGGAGTAGGTCTCTTGAAAATGGATATTTTAGGACTTAGAAATTTAACAATAATACAGGAAGCCCTAAGGTTCATAAAGGTAAATCAGGAGAAAAATATTGATTTTTCAAATATTTCGTTTGAAGATGTAAAAACGTACGAACTTCTAGCATCCGGGGAGACAACGGGAATTTTCCAAATGGAATCACCCGGAATGAGAAGATATGTAAAAGAACTAAAACCAACCGCGATATACGACCTTCAGGCAATGGTTGCTTTATATAGACCGGGCCCTATGGCAAATATCCCAGAATTTATAAAAAGAAAGCATAACCCTTCTTTAATATCTTATCCTGACGACAGGCTAAAAGAAGTCCTTAAGGAGTCCTACGGAATAATTACTTTTCAGGACGATCTTCTTTTAACTGCAATCAACGTTGCAGGATATTCGTGGCTTGAAGCGGACAAGCTTAGAAAAGCCGTTGGCAAAAAAATCCCATCTGAAATGAAAAAACAGCACGATAAATTTATAGAAGGATGTATTGCGAATGGAATGAAAAAAGACAAGGCAGAAAAAATCTGGCTTTTATTTGAACCTTTCGCAGGATACGGATTTGGGAAAGCACACGCTGCATGCTACGCAACAATTGCTTTTAGAACTGCTTATCTTAAAGCACACTTCCCTGTTGAATTTATGACAGCGCTTCTAACAGCAGAATCCCGCGGATCATCGGGCCCAATTAAGAACGAGAAAATAGCACAGGGGGTAGCAGAATGCAAAAGGTTAAATTTAGCAGTTCTTCCGCCCGATATAAATAAATCCGACAGCGAATTCTCTATTGAAAACAAAATCAGCATAAGGTTTGGTCTTTCTGCAATTAAAAATGTCGGGGATGCTGCTGTTAACACTATTCTTAAAGAGCGGAATGAAGGACCGTTTAAAAGTCTTGAGGATTTTTGCATGAGAGTTGATATATCTGCTGTAAATAAAAAAACAATCGAAAGCCTTATTAAGGCGGGTGCTATGGACTTACTTGGAAAAAGAACGACTCTTCTTATAACTTTTCAAGAAGTTTTGGAAAATTCCCATAAAAAAAGGAAAAGCAAGAGCGAAGGACAAGAAAGTCTTTTTGGGGAGGAGAAAGAAGAAAAGGCAAAACCCGAAAGCCATGATTTTACTGAGTTTTCAGAAGAAGAAAAATTGGCTTTTGAAAAAGAATTCTTAGGACTTTACCTTACATCCCATCCCCAGATGGATAACCTTTTGTCTCTTAAAAATTATGTATCCCACTCGATAAATCTTCTGGAAGAAGAGCAGGAAGGATCCCGTGTTGTTATAGGTGGGCTTGTTGACAACTTAAGAAGAATTTTTACTAAAAAATCAGGAAGCGAAATGGCCTTTATTACAATTTCCGATGAAAACGGGCTGGCAGTTGAGTGCGTTGTATTTCCTAAAATTTTTGACCAATACAAAAATTTCCTGGTCAAGGACAGTGTTGTAATAGTAAGCGGAAAAGTTGACACAAAAAACGACAGACCGGTTATAATAGCCGAAAAAATCTCCACCCTATCAAACTTCTCTTAAACTTACCAATATTTTCCCTGAACATTGAAATAATCTTCTAAATAAAAATCTATTCCGGCTTTGCTTGCAGCTTCTTTATCACTCTTACTATCACCAATGAATAAATAGTTCGCTCTGGGCTTACCATCATATAATCTTTCAAATCCTTCAACATAAGGTTTCAGTAATTTGACGTCTTCCCTACTAACTATTTTCGAAAACTTATCCAAAATTTGAAGTTCGTTCAAAATTCTCTCTATCGTTGATTTCATATTTGAAGACCAAATTAACATTTCGTAATCTTTTAAATTTTTTATAAGATTTATCATCTCTTCATTCCTCAGGTATTCTTTTAAATCCTCCTTTTCGAATAACAAATTGTTTTTAAGAAAGAGTTTTAAAGCCTTTTCTCCGAATTTGAGAACATAAGCATTTTGAAGAACACTGAAAGATATTTCATTCTGTTGATATTGCTCAAGAGATTTTGGATCTAGCTTGAGCAATTTATCCTTTATCCTATCTGTCGATTTATCCCACGGCAAAACTAACTTAATAATTGTTTCGTCAAAATCAAAAATTAAATTTGTTTTCTTAGAGTTTTTTAAATATTCTTGAAGAGAATTGATCATTATAGACTCCTAACTTTTTACTCAATGGACTTATTGAAAAATAAACTAATACGTCAAATTCTTTATCCCTCAGTTCAATCATTTCAACTCCATCCCAACTTTTTACCAATTTAAATCTTCTATTATCGAAGTATTTCTTTTTAAAACTATCGTAGTCCGTATTAAAGTCTACGTCTCCTCTTTGAGGCCTGGTTTTGTCCGGCATTCTTATTTTAAGAAGCTTTGGTGTTCCAGCTATTGTCTGTGGCGGTAAATTGAACTTAAAAACGGGTCCGGTTTTTGTTTCATACACCATTTTTCCGATCGAAGATGTTAGTTTTAAAAATTGGTCGTATTCTTCTTGATTTTGAGAAAAAATACAAATGTAGTCTATCTCTAGTTCCTCTTCAACGTATTCATCTTTCAGCTCAATGCACTTTTGAACAACATAATCAACAATCTTATTAAACTCCTCAATTTTCATAGCGCAAGTATATCAAATATATCATTTTTCATCTTGACTTGAGATTGAGGCAAACGGTAAAATAGATATAATGGTTTCGCTCATTGCGGAGCCGATCTTTAGCATCGGCTCATTCCCTGTTACAAACGCCATAACAGACACCTTATTTGTCGATATTGTGCTCATCGCACTCATAATTGCAGTTAACGCCAACCTCAAATTAATCCCAAATTTTTTCCAGAATCTTGTAGAATATATTATAAAAACTTTCTATGATTTGAATGAATCAATATCCGAAGAACGAACCAAAAAAATATTCCCTTATTTCATGACTTTTTTTATTTTTATCCTTATTGCAAACTGGAGTGAGTTAATTCCGGGCTTTTCAAGCATCGGAATTTTCCACCAAACAGGGCACGAGAAAGAACTCGTGCCTTTTTTTAGGGGAGCAACTAGTGATTTAAACACTACACTTGCTTTGGCTATAGTCTCGGCCGTTGCAACTCATATTATGAGTATAAAAACTATCGGTGTAAAAGATTATTTATCAAGGTTTTTTTCCCTAAACCCGATAAATCTTTTTGTTGGACTACTTGAACTTGTTTCTGAATTCACAAAAATTGTATCTTTATCTTTCAGGCTTTTTGGAAATGTCTTTGCAGGAGCTGTAGTTTTAGGGATAGTATCAGGCGTTGCTGCTATTATTGCACCAATCCCCTTTTTACTTTTAGAGATTGTGGTTGGACTTGTCCAAGCTTTAATTTTTGCAATGCTGACAATGGTATTTATGACTATACTAACAACCCCTCACACTGGTAAGGAGGTGAGTCATTAGATGACATTTTCTGTTTCGGGAGGATTAATAATTGCAATCGGAGGTTTGGGCCCTGCTTTGGGCGTAGGGTTAATCGGCGCAAAAGCAATGGAAGCAATAGGTAGAAATCCGGAAGCATCCGGAAAGATACTTCCAGCGATGATTTTGGGCATGGCATTTGCAGAAGCTATAGCAATTTATTCATTGATCCTTGCATTTATCAAATAACAATTTATGGATGCTTTAAAAAACTTTGGGCTTGACCCATTTCTTTTTGGTGCTCAGGTTATAAATTTTTTAATCATTTTATATCTTCTCAAAAGGTTTTTGTATAAACCTGTCCTTTCTGTTTTGAAAAAACGCGAAGACACGATAAAAGAAGGCTTAAAACAAGCAGAAGAAGGAAGACTTTTATACGAAAAAACAGTTCAGAAAGAAAAGGAAATTCTAAGTAAGGCCCACGAAAATGCAAAGAAAATGATGGAAGACGCAAAAAACCAGGCTTTGGAAATTTCGCATAAGATCGAGGAAGAAAGCAAGAAACAAGCCGAAAAAATAATTATTAGTGCTAAAGAACAAATAGAACTCGAAACGCAGGAAGCAGAAAAAAAACTATCTCTTAAAATAACCACACTTTCTTTTGACTTCCTAGGGAAAGCTTTAAAAGAAATGTTTTCGGAAAAAGAACAAAAAGAAGTAATCAAAAAAGCTTTGAGAAAATTCCAAAAACCTAATTAATATTAACATGACTAAAAAACAAATGAAAATTCTAGTAAAAGCAAGTTTCAACAGAGATAATCTTGATAGTAAAAAAATCTTAAGATTTGCCGGCAAAATGAAAAGAAGCGAACTTCGTGAGTACATAAAATACTTAAAAGTAAAGATTGCTGCAAAAACAGTTTATATCTTTGTACCGAATTTAGAGGAAATTGATAGCTCAAAAACTAAAAAACAATTTTCAAAATTTTTTCCGGATAAAAAAATTATTTTTGAAGAAGATCCCGATCTTTTATTGGGATTAAGAATTGTAGATAATGATAAAATCTATGATTTTAACTTAAAAAATTCATTTGAAAATATAACAAGCTATATTTCTGACAAAATATGATAGACAGCGAAGAAGTTATAAAGCAATTAGAAAAGAATCTTTCGACTTTTGAATATTCTCCCCGTACCCAAAATGTCGGACATGTGGAAAAAAATACAGACGGAGTCATCGTTGCATCAGGCCTTTCCCAAGCTTTTATGGGAGAGCTGGTAAAATTTGAGGATGGAACAACTGGAGTCGTCTTGAATCTTGATGAAGACAGCGCATCAATTATACTTCTAGGTACAGGAC
>Ga0209515_10007484_pt1 | contig 13138 bp, 13 predicted proteins | sample Subgroupgradi54m_FD_187454 | JGI IMG/M metagenome (GOLD analysis project Ga0209515, IMG submission 187454) | Subsurface groundwater microbial communities from S. Glens Falls, New York, USA - GMW60B uncontaminated upgradient, 5.4 m (SPAdes)... ...
GCGAGCGTGGACGAGTCCTGCAGGGCGCGCCAAAATTCTCGAAGAAATCTCGCGATTTCGATCACGCCCGTCAGCGGCGGCTGAGGCCGACTGACAAATGACTGACAATCCGTAGCGGCTCACGGTCGTTTCCTGTTGCCTCTACTCGCCGACGGCTGGCGCCGCGGCGTTTTCCTCACGCGTGGTTCCCGCCTTCGGCGGGACGCTGTTCATCAACCGCCGGCGTTCCCACACGCCGGTCAGCGCTTTCCGCAACTCCTCATCGGTGATGTTGAGGTATCGCTGCGTTGTCTTGATATCCGAGTGTCCGAGGATCAGCTGAACGACTCGGATGTCGACGCCGTCCCCGTCAGCGGCAACGTCGCGAGTCGCGGGGTCGTTGATCGTATTCAAGTGAGGCGTGCCGAAAACGGGGATTATCCACCCCTCACGCACGAGGACATTCGCGCGGCCAAGCGTTACGCGGCAGGCGAGTAGCGCGAACGCAGAAGGCGGGAAATCCTCGCGCTGCTGTCCGGTGGGATGCCGCGCCGGAAGAGGTAGAATGACTTTACCCGACGTCTGTCGGCCCGTGGAGACGACATGAGCACCATAGACCGAATCACGATGACTCCGGGCATCTGCGGTGGTCGTCCGTGCATTCGTGGCCTTCGTGTTCGTGTGAAGGACGTGCTCGATCTTCTCGCTGCCGGGGCGACGCGAGACGAAATTCTGGCCGACTACCCCTATCTCGAACCCGAAGACATCACAGCGGTTCTGGAATTCGCCGCGCGCCAGAACGATCACCCCGTCCTGCGGAGCGCATGATTGCGCTTTCTCGTCGACGCTCAGCTTCCGCCTGCACTCGCGCGGCGGATTGAGTCGCTCGGCCACGTAGCAGAACACGTCGCCGATCGCGGACTTGCGACCGCGACTGACGATGCAATTCGCGAGTACGCAACGAGTGTCAGCGCGGTCATCATCACGAAGGACGAAGACTTTGCGATTCGCAGGGTGTTGCAGGAAGGCCCTTCGGTTGTCTGGGTCCGGACCGGCAACACTCGGCGTGTCGAATTGCTGCGCCGAATCGAAACCGAGTTGAACGCGATCGTCACTGCGCTCGAGCGGGGTGAAACGCTCGTCGAGATCGCGTGATGCGGTGCGACCTTCTGGCCTGCGACCCTCTGGAAACGCAGGTGATTCCCGACGACTGACAAATGACTGACAATCGGTAGCGGCTCGCCGCCTTCTGGGGTTGCCCCCAGTTGTTTTAGGTCACCGCATCGGCATGAAGAATTTCTCTGCGTGATTACTATCTGATTGGCAGCCCTAAAAACGGACGTTGCTTTCGTCACTGTGTGCCGGACGATCTTGCGCTCCGGAGAGCTTGTCGATCCTGAATCGGTTGAGGTAAGGTCGCGCCCGAAGCAGAGCGGCCAGTCGCCGCGCGCTTCGGGAGCATATCGCAATGAATCTGGAGACGCGACTAGAACCGCTGCTGTGGGACGCCGTGCGGACTAGCGTTGAAGGTCGCAACTTTTCGGGCGCGGTGCTTGACAGTATCCACTACATCAGCGATGTGATCAGAGAACGATCCGGCCTCGAAGGTGACGGCGTTGGGCTCGTTGGCGCAGCGTTCGGTGGGAAAACGCCGAAGCTGAAGGTGAACAGGCTCCAAACTGAATCCGAGCAGAATGTGCAGCGAGGCGTAGAGGCGCTCCTCCGGGGCGTGTATCAAGCCATCCGCAACCCGCGCAGCCACGGAATTACTCAGGACGACGAGCGAAGCGCAGTCGCGATCATTCTGTTTGTAGATTACCTGCTGCGGATCGTAGACCAGTCACGAACGCCCTTCACGATGGCGACATTCACCGCGAAGGTCTTTGACCCGGCATTCGTGCCGAAGAAGGAATACGCCGAACTACTTGCGAAAGAAGTTCCCGGAAACCGTGGGCTGGCCGTCGTTCGAGAGCTGTTCGTAAGGCGATCAGGAGGGGCCGCTGGCAAACACCGCCGGATTCGTTCGTGTCTTGCTGGCTAAGATGAAGCCGGAAGAAGTCGGCGAGTTTTATGATTTGGTTTCTGAAGAAATCGTTCCGCCTATCTATATCACCGCGGCTGTGAACGAAGGACTGCGGGCCGAGGACGTGCGCTTCAGGGATCTTGTGGACAGTTGGGCCGTCAGTTTGGAGTTGGATAGCGAACTGAACTTCAAGGACAAGTCGCCTGACGATCCCTGGCGGAAGCCATTTCTGGCCCCGCGTGAAAAGTTCCCGGTCGACGTTGTGGAGCCGATCACTGACGACGACATCCCCTTCTGAGCGCGGGATACTGTCCGCAAGTGTGCCTCCCCCTCACGCGTTTAGAGAGGTGTGAACACCTACGGACAGCATCGACTACCGAAAGGTGAACGGATGCGGACAGGGGAGGGGTGAACACACGTCGACACCCGCCCCCGACCCGCTGTTAGGTTTGCCTACATGATTAACACTGGTGCGTAACGTCCGTGGCACCCGTTGCTCTTTGCGTCCCTTGCCGTAGACGGAAGAGCAACCGAATCTGACGGACTTGCGAGGTCGCGATACATGGCGTGCTTTCTCTGCGCAAACCCCAACGGCGAAATACATCAGCGCGGCGGAGACATGGTGTGGAGTGTGAACTGCTCCCTGTGCGGAGCGTACGACATCACATTCACCCTCGCTGAAGACATCAACGCCAATCGCCCGGATTTTCAGATATTGTTGCCGTTTGTAACCGCGCATCTGCGCCAGACGAGCGCGGCTGGCCTTGCATCGCCGACACTAACCACAGACAACTATCGGGCCGCTGCATCTGGTCACATGAACACGCCTGTGCCAGTGAAGCTGCGCAAGGTACTTGAGTATCTTGGGTCTCGGTCCTCTTTTCCCGGTGACGTTGTTGCCGTTGACCCAGACGCCCACCCGCTCTTCGATGTCGTGCAGTCGGGCCACTTGGGTTTTCTCTTGGACACGCTCGTCGCGCGGGGACACGTTCGACGGATCGGTCAAACCGCTCTCGGCCATCCAACGTGGATGGTAACTGCGGAAGGGTTGGAGCAACTTGCGCCTTCAGGTACGGGTGGGACTCCCGGTAATGTTTTCGTCGCGATGGCCTTCGAGGCAGACATGAATGCTGCATACGACGCCGCCATTCATCCCGCCGTCGTTAACGATTGCGGCCTGACTATCACACACGTAGGGCGCGTTCAGTACAACGACAGCATCAATGACGTAATTCTTACCGGGCTACGTGCCGCACAGGTCGTTGTAGCGGACGTTACGCACCAGCGGAATGGTGTGTACTTCGAGGGCGGTTCCGCAATGGGGTTAGGACGGATCGTGATCTGGATGTGCCGAGAGGACGACCTCGTGAACGTTCATTTCGATACGCGTCAATACAACCACATTGTTTGGACGGCGCACGCCGATCTACGCACGAAGTTGCGAGATCGGATTCGCGGAACCGTTTCTGTCGCGGCCAAAATGGCCTGAAAACAGACATCGCGTTGAGTGCCTTCGACGGTTCGCGCACGTTCGCCCGCAAGTAGAAATAATCATGCGTGCTGCAAGTAGGAATAGATGTCCGACAACGCGACGATAGTGACGGACTGGCTGAAGGCGAGGAAGGGCAAGTACTTCTGCCACTCGTGCGTCTCCGCCGGCACTGGCGTCCAGCCCGCGCAGCAGGTGAATCAAATCATACGGCCGCTCGGGAGGGCGAAGGACTTTCGATACATGAGGACGACGTGTTCGGGATGCACTCGCGATTTGATGTGCATCTCTCATGTCGGCTAACGCCCGGCCACGGCATCCGCTTTGCAACGCCTGGGTGCTGACGAATTCGCGAGCGACATCCGCGTTGATTCGCCAGGATGTGCGGGCGTTTTCGCCGTTTTCGCCGGGGCATGGCGAAGGTTTTTCGCCCCAACACTCACGCGACGCACGCGCGCCGAGTGTATAGGGGGCGGTGGGTTCAGAATTTTCGCGGGGCATGACGAAAGGTCGCGCGTTCCTTAACGCGCATGCATACGCGCACGACACGCGCATAGAGAGACAGATACCTAGAGACCTAGCATCTATACCCTCTACATAGATTCTGCTAGGCGGACGTGTGTCCGTTTCCCCTATTATCTAATTACAAGAACAAGGACAGGGATAAGAACAACACCTGGCGGCGAAAGCTGCGTCTTCTTCTAACCAAGTACAGCACAAGGGCGGCTCCCTATATTGGGGGCCGCCCTTTTTTTGTGTACCGACGCGCCGCTGTCACTGGCAATAAGGCCAGTACGCGCGCGCATGTAGGAGAACAAGATGTTTGGACACAATCACCCCGGGTACTGCAGATATTGCGGACAACTCGTCTACTGGCACTGGGACACTGAGCACGGAAGGCCGCACTGGGCTCCGCCGTTCGAGTCGATTTACAACGGCGCTCCGCGCGGCCCGCTGATTCGTCACCGATGCCGGTGGGACCGATGATGCATTCGCGATGAGAAGTCGCGCCACGAGCCGCGCAGGGCCCCTAACGGGGCTTCTGCGCGGACGTCGCGGTCTCGCTGTAGAATTCGCGGGCTGCCGCAGCGACAAGAGTGGGGCGTATAGTTCTTCGCCATGACAGACTATCTGGTTCTGTTGGCCCGCATGCCCTGGTATCTATCCATCACATGGATTGGTTGGATCGTACTCGGCCTGTTTCTGTTGCTCCACACATCGTCTGTCCTCCAGGCGCCGTTCGTTCCGCCCCAGATTCAGAAACTTGGCTACGCCTACGATGCGGACTCATTATTTCGGGCCGTTCGTGCGCAAGACGTCAAGGCCGTTGAGACCTTTCTTGCTGCTGGCATGTCTCCAAACCTTCAGGGCGGAGACGGCATGTCGCTTTTGGCGCAGGCATCCGCAAGAGGCAACGTCGAAATCGTCAACCTCCTCATTGAGCGCGGCGCCGATGTGAAGTTGTCCGGAGCCACCGCGTTCTCAAGCGCCGCCCAAACAGGTTCTGAAGCGGTTCTTAAGTTGCTCCTGACACACTTCACGCCCACCACTCTTCAGGCATCGGCGGCATTGTGGAAGGCGGCGCAGCGTGGTCATGCGGCCGCAGTGGGCCTCTTACTAAAATCTGGTGCTGATCCTGACTACGTGCCCATGGACGGCAACCTCTTTACCCCTTTGATGACGGCTGCCGGAAACGGGGACCTGACGACGGTGCAAGTGCTGTTGGAAGGCGGGGCAGACATCAATAAGGATCGCCTGTATGCAGGAGACAAGGAGCCGCGAAACCAGACGGCGTGCTACTGGGCGATGCAAGGATTGGGAGGTGGCCGCTTTATGCCCGAGCAGGTTGAGGCGGGTCGTAGGGTTTGCGAGTACCTGAAGCAGCGAGGCGCCAAGAATTGTTCGTGCTAACTCTTGTGCAGGCCAACGAACATCGACAGCTAAGGCCCGGATCGGACCTCACGAAATCTGGTCTCGCTGCGCACGCTCATGTTATTAGCAGCTCCCTGCGTTCCCGGTCGGGGCCGAAGCGTTCGTCATCGCGGGAGTCGTAGTCGCGAGGGTCGAAATCCATACTGCTGCCCTCCGGTGAAACGGCTAGTGCTGCCGTCCTACAATGTCCGTGTGAACGTCGAGCTGACGCCGGACCAGCGGGCCTTCGTTCAGAGGGCCATTGAAAACGGACGGTTCAGCCGCGAAGAAGAAGCGGTCGAGGAGACGCTCGCGTTGTGGGAAGAGCGCGAACGCCGGCGTATCGAGATCGTTGCGATGATCGATGAGGCCGAAGCCTCCCTGGCACGCGGCGAAGGACGAGAATTCACGAAGGAATCGCCGCAGGCGCTCGCAGAAGAAATCAAGCAGCGTCTTCGCCGCCGAATCGCCGCTGAACGTTCCGCCCCGTCCCGCTGATGGCGTATCGCACCGCAAGCCGAAGCGGATCTCGAGGACATCGCCTTCTACATCTTTCTCGAGAGCGGCAGCCTCGCAATCGCAGATCGCCTGATTTAGTGCGCAAAGTGAGGAGCTTCACCGCTCTGAGCGGGCGACGGAACTGCCGGCGCCGGCAATGCGACGATTCCGCCCGCTGGCTGCTCTTTTGCGAGCGCCACTTCCAGTCCCGAGCGGTGGCTGCGAAACGCGGAGAGCTCCGAGGGCGCGAGCACTCCGATGTCAATCCTCTGCTGCGCGTCCCTTTCGAGCGACTTCGCGACCGCAATTTCCGACTGATACGCCGCCGCGCGCTCTTCGCGCGTGCGGCTGACCGCGATCTCTGCCTCGACTAAGTTTTGGTGGGCTCGGATGAGCTCCGTGGCGGGCGCGATGCCTATTTCAAAGCGCATCCTGGTCGCCGCGAACGCGTCGCGCGCATCCTTCAACGCCTGTTCGCGCAGGCTATCCGGCACCAACGGAGGGCCGTCGGATTCGGCGGTCTTCTTCTCGGTCTGCTTGGCTCCGCTGATGACATACGCTCCGATTCCCGACATGACAAGAGCGAAGGCAAGGACCAGGACGACCACCCGCGGTCCACCGGACCCGCTCTGCGACGCCCAGACAGCAAGGCCTGCGGCCGCTATGGCGAACGTGAAGAGCATGAACAGGAGCAGAAGGTTGTACGCCTGGTCCGGGCCTAGGGTCGGAAAGAACGTCTGCCGGATGAATTGCGAGAAGAGAAGGAACAGGACGCCGACTGAGATGCCGGCGATTCCCGCAATCCTCCCCAGCTTTACGAGAAGGCCAGACCCGGCCCGTGGTTCAGCGTCGGGACCGTCCGGAACGGTAAGCGGCGTGCCCGGCGCCTTCGGGCCCTTGCCGCCCTTTCCTTTTGCGGGTCCGGTTCCACCAGCCATGGTGCGGAGTGTAAACGATTCGAATAGGGAATCATGAAGGTCATCAGCAGCTCGCGGTTGTAGCTCCCGTGTCGCCGATTACCCGGACTCAGGTCGAGGGCCCCATGGTGTCTGTTCGTCTGAGTCGCATCCATCGCTATACATAGGCTATCCTCCCCCGTGTAGAGGTTGTCCTATGAGAACAGCGCTTCTTGCCGCGGCCGCGTGCGTGATTGCGATCGGAGTAGTCGCGGGACAGGTGGGTAAACCCGCGCCCGCCGCCCTCCAGGATTGGAGCGGCGTGTGGCAGATGGTCGGACCGACCGTGTTTGATCGCGCCACCGTGCAGCCGCAGAACGGCCGCGCCGGCGACCCCGGCGTCCGCGAATTCCCGCCATATACCGACGAATACGAGGCGATCTATCGCAAGAACATCGAGCGGATCAAGGCCGGAACGTTCCCCGATCCGATCTCGGTCTGCGGTGTTCCTCACGGTTTCCCGCGCATCATGAACGTGCCCGACGTCTACGAGTTTGCGGTGACGCCGACGGCAACGTACGTCCTCGCTGAAAACGGGCCGGGCATTCTGCGGATCTACACGGACGGCCGGAAGCACCCGGCGGCCGAGGAGCTGTGGGGCACGTACACGGGCGCATCCGTCGGACACTGGGAAGGCGACACGCTCGTCTTCGAGACCGCCGGCCTCAAGGGATCGCGCGACAAGGACGTGATCGTCGATCGCACCGGTCTTGTCCTGAGCGACGCGAGCCGAATCACGACGCGCATGCGCAAGATCAACGACACGACGCTCGAAGCGGTGATCGTGGTTGAGGACGCCAAAGCGCTCAAGGCGCCGTGGAAGGTGACGAAACAGTACCGGAAGCTGCCGGCCGGTACGTGGGCGTGGGATTATGGCTGCGCCGAGAACAACCGCAATCCGATCAGCAGTTCGGGCAAGACACTCACCCTCGGCCCCAACGGCAAGCCGCTCGACAAGAAGGTCAACTGAAGCGGGAGGAGAGTCCGATGACATTCACGAGAGTGATCGCGGCCGCCGCACTGTGCGCCGCCACCGTCGCGCCGCTGGCCGCTCATCATTCCGCGGCGATGTTCGATGATGGAAAGGTTGTAGAGGTGAACGGGACGATCAAGGAGATGCAGTGGACCAATCCACACATCTGGATTCAGGTGATCGTGGACACCAACGGCCAGAAGACCGAGTGGAGCATCGAAGGTGGCAGCCCGAACTCGCTGTCCCGTAACGGCTGGCGCGCGACGACGTTCAAGTTCGGTGACGCGGTCGCCGTGCGCGTCAACCCGATGAAGGACGGCGGCCCTGGCGGCAGTTTCATCGGCGCGAAGTTCAAGGACACGGGCAAGACGATCGGCCGCTGGGAGTGACGCGAGAAGGCCGTGCGTCTGAGTTGCGCGAGTGCTTATCGACCGGGCGCGGCCGGCGGGCTTGGAGGAGCGCCCGCCTGTCCGCCTGCGAGCGGCGGCGGCGGATCGATGCGCAGTCCATGGAACTCATTGGAGTAGATTGCTTGATACCGAATCCCGTTTCCGTTCTTGTCCACCCAGCCGAGCGATTGCTGAAACAACCCTGGCTCCGGGTACCCCTTCGGGACGGTCGCATCCATGACATAGAGAGTGTTTTCATGCATGGCGATGAAGAGGTACGTGCGGGATTGATCGGCGTTGTTGGTCAGCTGGAGCTGATGGCCCTCGACGAGGTCCTGCCAGTTCCAGAGGTATTCCGTAACCTTCACGTCCCCTTGAAGGTGCTTGAACGTCGCGTAGACGATCGCGTCCCGAATGTCCTGCGTCGCGTATCCAGGTCCGATCACCGTACGTAGGCCACCGGCAGGCTGGCCCTGGCAGGTTTCAGCGCCCACGAGGCACTTCTCGGATCGCTCCATGCCGAGCCGCTCGATGACGGTGTAGTCCACAACGGTCATCGAGTAACGCCCGCCGTTCATGTCGGCGCTGTACACCCGCGCAGGCAGGACATAGCCCTGCTCGGTCGACCAGGTGGTATCGGTCACCTTCGGCTGTGTCGGAAAATCGAGTTTGAACCCGTCCTGATTGTTCTGGTACTCGATCCATTCCTGCCCGGCGACGGGCGCCGTCAGGCCCAACAGCAATGCGAAAACGAACGTGGTTGCACGCATAGCGATCTATCCTTTTTGCCTATCCCTCTTGCCTATACCCTCTTGCGGAAATCAGCTCACCTGGCTCGACCAATCACTTGAAGTCGAACGTCGTCGTCGCCGAGTTGCTGTCGATCCCGGTTGAATCCGTCGCTCTGACCTGAAGATCGCAATGAATGCCCGCGGCGGGAGCACCGGCACGCCCGGTCAGTGTGCGCGGGTTGGGAATGCTCACCTTCAACACGCCGTTGTCGACCTTGCCTCTGACGACCCCAGCCTCGGGTTGCCCTGGACCGCAGGAGAGAAGGAACCAGACGTACGGCGACGGGTCAAAGGCGCCGCCCTGGTCGGCCGCCGAGAACTGCAAATCGACCATCGGTTGATTCGCCTGCGCGGACAGAATCCTGAGATTCGAAATGCTGGGAACGTGGTTCGGAACCAGAAGCGTGACGGGCGCCGTGCGGCCCGTCGGCAGCACCGCCACCAGCATTCGCGAACCTGGCGCGGCGTCCTGTGCGACCGTGACCGTAAATTCCCACCAGATGGAGCCTTGATGCAGGTCACGTGCGTTCATCCCGGCGACCATAATGCCCGTCGAAGGCGTGATCTCGATCGACTGAACCTTCGTTCGGGCGTCAGTCGCGATATGCAGAACCGTCGTCTGACCAGGAATGAGCTGGCTGGGGTAATAACTCCCGATGGTGCTCTGCGGCTGTTGCGCCTCGCTCACCCGCGCCGTGGTGCAGAGCGATGCCAGCACCGTGCATCCAGTGACGATGAACGTGCGAGCTCTCGAGCGCATTGAACGCCTCACGATGTGGCCATCCTACTTATAACGCAACGGAACCGGCGAGGCGGGTCTTGGCCAAGCCCGCCTCACCAACCGCGTGCGACGTGTTCAGAACGTCGTGCGGAATCCGAGTTGGACCATCCGTGCGTAGTAGTTCACGTTCGACAGAAACGACGGAGCGCCGTAATTCGCCGCCGTTTCCTGCGTCACGAACGCGCCATAGTTCTGATGATTGAACAGGTTGTACACCTCGAGCAGTCCATCGAACGAGACGCGTTTGTTCAGACGGACCTTCTTGACCGCGCGCATGTCGACGCGGTGCACCGGGGTGCCGACGAAGTTGTTGCGCGGCACGATCGTTCCGTTCGGCCGGAACCGGGCACCGTTGCCCTGTCCCGAGTTCAGCACATCCTGCCCGTACGACGTCCCGTAGCGGAAGCCGGAGCCATAGAAGTAGAGGCCGCTGATCTGGATGTCGTATGGCCCCTGCCAGATGCCGTTGAAGACGGCGCGATGACGCTGGTCGGTGGTCGCGTTCCCGTATTCACCGCAGTAACCGCGAGAGACGTTCGCTGGCGTGCCCGGCGGGCAATAGTCGCGGTCCCGGAGGAACCCCAGCGTATACGTCGCCGAGGCTTCCCACTTGCCGCTGAAACGCCTGGTCAGCGAGGTCGCCAGCGCGTTGTAGTTCGACGACGCCTCGGTGAAGGTCTGCGCGAGCTGCGCGAAGTTTGGATACGGATCGTTGGCGGCGATCAGATAGTTGCGCGGCAGGCCGTTCGCGTCGAAGCCCACGTTTGTGTTCGACAGGTTCGTGAGGTTATGCCGCTGCGCTTCGTGGATGTAGTCGACGTTGACGCCCATGCTGTTGCCCACCTGCCGCTGCACGCCGACCGACGTCTGCCAGCTATACGGCACCTGCGCATTCGGCGCAATCAGCTGCGATGAAATCGAGGGACGGACACATCCCGGCGCGCCCCCCGTCGCTTGACATGTTCCGGCCTTCACCTGGTCATAGGTGGGAACCGTCTGCCGATACCCGGCGCCGGGCGCTCCGTTGAACGGGTTGGCGGCGAAGTCGGCGCGGCCATCGTTGTTGATCTGCGGATGCAGCTGATTGGCCCAGGACGATGCCCAGAACGACGGTTGATCGGCCACCTCCCCGAAGAACTTGCCGACGCCGCCGCGAATCACGGTCTTGTCGTTCAGCGTGTACGCAAATCCCGGCCGCGGCTGGAAGCGGTTCTTCTGGATCGGACGGTCGCCCGGCAGGAAGGGCGGCACGGCGTTGTATTCACCAAACAGTCCGTAGGCAACGTCGTACCGGAGGCCGAGATTCAGCGTGAGCCGCTGCGAGACGGTCCAGTCATCCTGTACCCAGCCGGCCCCGACTTCGCGCTTGAGGTGGAAACGGAACACGCCGATGCCCTGGAGGAACGTCTTGGTAATCGGGGACAGCGGTGCGAAATTCCACGTATCCGCGTCGTTGATGTTCGGGAAGAGCGACTCGATGTTGGCGGGGATGGGGCCATTGGTCGCGTCAATCGTCGGATTGCAGTTGTTGCAGAAGAAGGCGTACTGCGGGTAGTGCAGGTACTCTCCGCCGGCCTTCAACGTGTGGTGCCCGGCCGCGCTGTAGGTGTAGGAGAAGTCGTCTCGCAGCGAGTAGACGTCCTGGCCGATGTTCTCCGGCGACAGCGTGTGCGCCTGGCCGATCGTCAAGCCGCCGCGTAGCAGAATACGTGGGGAGCCGGCGCCGAGTCCCGTCGGCGACTGGGACCAGTGCGCGGTCGGCATCTGGATCCAGTGGAAGCCGGCATACCCAATCTTGACTTCATTGACAGCGCTTGCCGATGCGACCTGCGTAAGGTTCAACTGGAGGTTGTCGAAGTGGAGGTCGTTGGATTCCGACCCGGACGGCGTGCGGTTGGCGCCGCCGCTGTACGTGGGATTGTGCGGCTCGAGGTTGGCGCCATGACTGCCGCGCAGCGACACGTGCGTCTTCGACGAGAGCTGGAAATCGAGACGCACGAGTGCTTTCTTGTCGATGTGCACGTCCGCCACGTCCTGGTTGAATGCCGGGTACGGCGTTGAGTACACGAACGTCTTCGGTTCCCGCTCGTAGTCGTAGCTGGCAAAGTAATGAATCCGGTCCTTCCGGATCGGGCCGCCAAAGGTGCCGCTCAACTGCTGGTCCGAATACGGAATCACGCGCTTCGCGATTGGATCAGCCGCGTTGAACCTGTCGTTGCGGAAATAGCCGGAGAAGGTGCCGTTTGGCGTGTTCGTGCCCGACTTGGTGACCGCGTTTACCTGGATCCCGCTCGAGCGTCCCTGCGACGCATCGAACCGGTTCGAGATGAATTCGAACTCGGCGATCGCATCGCGGCTGAAATGCGGCTGGCCGAAACTGATCGTGCCGGTGTTGGTCACCTGCTGGCCGTCGACGTTGAGCTGATACGTGCCGTTCCCTCGCGGCAGCGGATCGTCACCGGCGTTGCCGCCGCCCGCATTGGCGCGGCTGCCAGGCGCGAGCTGCGTGAGGTCCAGCCAATTGCGGCCGTTGAGCGGCAGCTCCTGCATCTGCCGCTGATCGATATTGCCGCCCAGCTTCGACTGGGTGACGTCCACGAGCGGCGCTTCGGCGGTGACGGTGACCGACTCCTGGAGGCTCGCCGGGGACAGCTGCAGGTTGAGCAGGACCTGCTGCCCGACGAGAAGCTGAAGGCCAGTACGATTCAGGGTGGTGAACCCCGATAGTTCAGCGGAGACCCGGTACGCCCCGACGCGAACCGAGATGCGGTACTCACCGCGCTCATCGGTGATGGCGGTGAACGTGTTTCCTGTCGACTCGTGCGTGGCCGTGATCGTCACGCCGGGCAGCGCACCCCCGGTGGTATCGGTGATGGCGCCGCTAATCGTCGCTTCCTGCGCAAGGGCGGGGAGTGGCAGCGCCAGCGCAAAGATGGCGCCGATCAGCATCGCCCGCACGAGAGTGTTCACCCTCATCGCAACCTCCTACATGATGAATGAATGCTCCTCCTATGGAGTGCGTCGCTTATATCCCCGGTTGGCATGGGAGTCAAACACACTAAAGTGCTCTCGGCTCCGGCCAGGGGAATTCGGCATCGCTGGAACACGGGCCTTCTTTACCCGCCGGAATTTTCGTCAGCGATTACTCCGAACGCGCAGGCGGCAGCCGACGGGCCTGGGCGATACCACTTTGGGCCGGGCTTCTTCTGCGTTCGTCATCAAGGGAAGGGACCTTCGCACGTTGAAAGCCGAGGAGCGTCGCGCTGCTCGGTGGCGACCGGGGGCAGTTCATCACCATTTCGACAAGCGTGGTTTCCGAAGTGTGGCGCTGCGCGTGGCATGCCCGCG
>Ga0209515_10007485_pt1 | contig 13137 bp, 12 predicted proteins | sample Subgroupgradi54m_FD_187454 | JGI IMG/M metagenome (GOLD analysis project Ga0209515, IMG submission 187454) | Subsurface groundwater microbial communities from S. Glens Falls, New York, USA - GMW60B uncontaminated upgradient, 5.4 m (SPAdes)... ...
AGGCGCACAAACAGGGCCGCAAGATCGACATCCGCGTGCTGGGCACGCGGATGAAGGACCACACGATCTCGTCCGAGCAGTTGCGGCACTTCCTCGACACGGTCGACGTGCCGGTGCTCGGCTTCCTGCGCGACACCCAGAACTACGTGCACCTGGCGGCGCACGGCCTCACGCTGTGGGACGTGGCGCCGAGCCGCGCCGCACGCGACATCGAACAATGGCAACCGGTCATTGAATGGATCAACCGTTGACGAGGGAAGTGAATGCGCAGTTTCGACAAGCTCTCCGACCTGCAGGCGCTGGTCGGGCAAGACATCGGTGAAAGTGACTGGGTGCGGGTCGACCAGCGCCGCATCGACCTGTTCGCCGACGCCACCGGCGACCACCAATGGATCCACGTCGACCCGGTGCGCGCCGCGAGCGGCCCGTTCGGCACCACGGTCGCGCACGGCTTTCTCACGCTGAGCCTGTTGCCCGAGATGTTCGCCAATGCCTTCGAGGTGCGCGACACCCGCATGGGCGTCAACTACGGCCTCAACCGGGTGCGCTTCACGGCGCCGGTGCCGGTCGACAGCCGGCTGCGCGCGCGCTTCAAGCTGCTCGCTTACGAGGCGATCGAAGGCGGGGCGCAGTGCACGATCGAAGTGACAATGGAGCGCGAGGGTTCGGCCAAACCGGTGTGCATCGCCGAATCGCTGACCCGCCGATTCGTCTAATCGAGGAACCCCGATGAAGGTCTTGTTGATCGACGACCATCCGCTGATCCTGTCGGCGCTGCAAAGCGTGATCCAGGGCATGGGCGAGCACGTGACGGTCAAGGGCGTCGGCACCGCCCGCGAGGCGCGCGAAACGCTGCAGCGCGACCCCGATTTCGACCTGGTGCTGCTCGACCTTCAGCTCGGCGACGCCGACGGCTTCGAGGTGCTGAAGGAGTTCCGCACCACCTACCCGGCGCTGCCGGTGGTGGTGGTGTCGGCGAGCGACCGCGGCAGCGACGTGATCCGCACCGTCGACATGGGCGCGATGGGCTTCGTGCCCAAGCGCTCGTCGAACGAGACGCTGCGCCAGGCGCTGACGATGGTGATGAACGGCGGCATCTTCGTGCCGCTGATGGGCCTCACCGGCCCGATCGACCCGGCCGACCCTGCCGGCGGGCCGAACGCGCTCGACACGCTGCGGCAGAACGCCGAACACGGCGGCTACCAGGCCCAGCTGCGGCTCGAGGACATCGGCCTCACCCCGCGCCAGACCGACGTGCTCGCGCTGCTGCTGCAGGGCCAGCCGAACAAGCTGATCGCACGCGAGCTGGGGCTGTCGGTCGAGACCGTCAAGGACCATGTGGCCGCGGTGCTGCGCGCGCTCAACGTCAGCTCGCGCACCCAGGCGGTGCTGGCGGTGAGCCAGATGTCGCACCAGCCGGGCGGCTTCTCGGCCTGGCGCAAGGCGCAATAGGTCTCGCGCGTGGCCGCCGTGTTTGCCCCCGCCGCCGACGCCGCCGCACCGCCCGCCAGCGACGCCGAGCTTCGTGCTGCGGCCTTGCCGGAAGAGGTGCGCGCGGTTTACGAATACATGCCGGCCACCTTGATGGGCTATCTGGCCGGCATCGGCGTGCTGCTGATGCTGTTCTGGCAGCTGACACCGGCGCCCGTGTTGCTGCCCTGGCTCGCGGCACTGGCGACGATGGTGCTGGCGCGCGCCATCATCTGGCAGCGCTTCAAGCGTGCGCGCATCGATACCCTGGCCGACTGGCGGCGCTGGCTGCTGCTGTGGAACGCCGGCACGCTGGCCTCGGGCGCGCTGTGGGGCCTGAGCGCGTGGATCTTCTACCACCGCGGCGACAGCCCGGAGCGGGTCGGCTTGATCCTCACGGTCTACACCTTCTGCGCCGCCGCAGTGCCGGTGCTCGCCAACCAGCAGCGCATCTACCTGCTGTACGCGCTGCTGTGTTTCGTGCCCTTGGCCACGCGCATCGCGAGTGAACGCACGGTCCAGGCCTACCAGCTCACCGGCATCCTGTTCCTGATCTTCGGCTCGACGGTGATCCTGGCGCGCAACTACCGGCAGGCGCTGCAGCGTGCGATCGAGCTCAAGCTTCAGGCCGACGAATTGCTGGGCCAGCTGCGGGTCGAGAAACACGCCGCCGACGCGGCGCGCCGCGAGGCCGAAGTGGCGAACCGCGCGAAGACGCAGTTCTTCACCGCCGCCAGCCACGACCTGCGCCAGCCGCTGCATGCGATGGGCCTGTTCGCCGAGGCGCTGCGCCAGAAGATCCACGACGACGAGGAGGTGATGCACCTCGTCAACAGCATCAACGGCTCGGTCGACGCGCTCGAAGGCCTGTTCTCCGAGCTGCTGGACATCACCCGCATCGACACCGGCGGGGTCGAGGTGAACCCGCAGCACTTCGAGATCGGCGACATCTTCCGCAAGCTGCGCCTGCACTTCGAGCCGACCGCGTTCGAGAAGGGCCTCGCGTTGCGCATGCGCGGCGCGCAGCACGTGGTGCATGGCGACCCGCTGCTGGTCGAGCGCATCGTGCGCAACCTGGTCTCGAACGCGATCCGCTACACCAACGACGGTTCGGTGCTGGTGAGCTGCCGGCGCCGCGGCGACAGGCTGCTGCTGCAGGTGTGGGACACCGGCGTCGGCATTCGCGAGCAGGAACAGAGCCGCATCTTCGAAGAGTTCTACCAGGTGCCCAACACCGCCGTCGTCGCAGCCCACCAGCGCAAGGGGCTGGGGCTCGGGCTTGCGATTGTCAAGCGGCTCGCGGGGCTGATGCACGCACCACTCACGATGCGCTCGCAGCCGGGGCGCGGGACCGTGTTCGCGCTCGAGCTGCCGCTCGGCAAGGCCGCACCGCCGAAGATGGCGCTGGCGCCGGGCAAGGGGCCGCTCGGTATCACGCTCGACGGCAAACTGATCGTGGTGGTCGAAGACGAGCCGGCGGTTCGTGCCGGGCTCGAAGTGCTGCTGCGCGGCTGGGGCGCGACGCTGGCGTCGTTCGACAGCGTCACCGCCTGCACCGCCTGGTGCAAGTCGGCCGACCCGGTGACGATGAAGCCGGCGCTCTTGATCGTCGACTACCGGCTCGAAAACGGCGCCACCGGCGTCGAGGCGATCGTCGCGCTGCGCGAACGTTTCGGCGCCGACCTGCCGGCCATCGTCGTCACCGGCAGCACGATGACCGGGCATGACCGCGAAGCCCAGGACAAGAACTTCCACCTGCTGATCAAGCCGGTGGTGCCGAACAAGCTGAGGGCGATGATCGCGTTCAAGCTGGGGGTGAAGGCGGGTTGAGAGAGTCGTCAACCAGTGGATCCCGGCTTTCGCCGGGATGACAACCCTGCATGAGTGTCATACCGGCGAACGCCGGTATCCACTATTTCAAGGTGCGCGCGCTTCGTCGAACAGTGGATCCCGGCTTTCGCCGGGATGACGGGCTCGGCGAGCCCTCACTTCACCGTGACCCACTGAGTCTCCATCCAGTTGTCAGCCCGGTGCACCACGCTGACGCCGGTGCGTGCTGCCCACGGGATGAACTGGCGGTGCAGCGGCAGGTGGTGGATCTGCGCGTTGTGGCGCAGGAACACCTGCTTGATCAGCGCCTTGCGCTTGTCGGGGTCGGGCTCCTTGCTCGACGCGGCGGCCAGCGCGTCGAGCTCGTCGTCCTTGAAGTTGCCGCGGTTGAATTCGCCCACGCCCTTCTCGCCGCGGTTGCGGTAGATCGGCGTGAAGGTCTGCTCGGGGTCGATGTTGGAGCCGCCCCAACCCAGCATGTACATCGAGGTGTCGAGCTTTTCGGTCTTCGGGAAGTAGGTGCTCTTGGGCATCGCGTTGACCTTGACCTTGACCTTGAGCTGTGCCCACATGCTTGCCAGCGCAATGCAGATGCGTTCGTCGTTGATGTAGCGGTTGTTCGGGCAGTCGAGCGTGACCTCGAAGCCGTCCGGGTAGCCGGCCTCGGCCATCAGCTTCCTGGCCGCCGCCACGTCGTAGGGCAGGCGCTGCTCAATCTCGGGGTCGTTGAAGTCACCGAGCGGCGACGGCACCACCGCGCCGGTCGGCGAGGCCTGGCCGTTCATCAGCTTGTTCTTGATGTTGTCGACGTCGATCGCCTGGTACAGCGCCTTGCGAACCCGCAGGTCCTTGAGTGGGTTCTTGCCCTTGACGTTGCTGTACAGCAGCTCGTCGCGGGCCTGGTCCATGCCGATGAAGACGACCCGGTTCTCGGGCCCGTCGAGCACCTGCACACCGGGTGTCTTGCGCAGCCGTTCGAGGTCGGGCGGCGGCGGGTCGAGAATGAAGTCGACCTCGCCCGAGATCAGCGCGGCGACGCGGGTGGAGGCACTGGTGATCGGCGTGTAGACCACCTCCTGCACATTGCCTTCGATCTTGCCCCAGTAATTGGGGTTGCGCTTGAGCACCGTCTTCACGTCGGGCGCGCGGCTCACCAGCATGTACGGGCCGGTGCCGTTGGTGTTGCGCGCCGAGTAGGTTTCTTCCTTGTTGGTGAAGTCCTGCGGCTTGGTCACCTTGTGTTCCTCGCACCATGACTTGCTCATGATGTACACCGTGTTGACGTGTTCGAGGTAGATCGGGTTGAACTGCTGCAGGTTGAATTCGACCGTGTAGTCGTCGATCTTCTTCGGCTCGCCCATCGCGTTGGCGTAGTTGGCGATCTGCGAGGTCTTTTCCTTGGCGCGGTTGACCGAGAACACCACATCGTCGGCGGTCAGCGGCCGGCCGTCATGGAACTTCACGCCGCGGCGGATCTTGAAGGTCCATTTGAGCGGGCCGTCCTGCTTCCATTCGGTGGCGAGCTGCGGCACCAGGCCGAGCGTCTTGTCGCGCGCCACCAGGAACTCGTAGATCTGGCCGTTCATCGCGTTCGTGAACGACTCGTTCTGCGAGTCCGGGTCCATGGTCTGGACGTCGCCCTGGCTGGCCCAGCGAAAGGTCTGGGCCTGCGCCTGGACCGAAACGGCGGCCAGCACGGCCGCACACAGGAAGCTCAAGCATGTCCTCATCTCGGCTCCTTCTGGAACAACGACGCGCCGAGTGTAGGGCGGTGGTGAGCATAAAAAAAGCCGCTGAACCCAGCGGCTTTTGTCGGCCCGTGTGCGATCAGCGAAAGCGCGGTTGCGGCACCGTCTGCAGCTCGCCCGGCAGCGCCGCGATGTAGCGCGACAGGTCTTTCAGCTGTGCATGGGTGAGCCCCACTGCCATGCCGCCCATCGCCGGGTTGGCACGCCCGACGAGCGGGTTGTTCGCGGTCTGGTAGGCCTTCAGCGCGACGTACAGGTAGTCGGGATGCTGCCCCGCGAGCTTCGGGGTGTTCGCGTCGACCGGGTTGTTGAAGTTGGCACCGTGGCAGGTCAGGCACTTGCCGGTCTTGATGAGCTCGGCGACTTGCGGGCTCGGCTTCGGGTCGAGCTTGGCAATCAGCTCTTGTTCGGAAACCGTCGGGGCGCTGGCGGCCGCAGCCGGTGCGCCCGGCTTGGCCTGCGCCGAATAAAACGCCGCCAGGTCGGCCATGTCCTGGTCCGACAGCGATGCGGCGATCGCCTTCATGGTCGGGTGCTTGCGGTCGTTCTTCTTGTAGGCGGCGAGCGCCGCGACGATGTACTTGGCGCTCTGCCCCGAGATCATCGGCACCTTGTGCACTTCCGGAAAGCTCGCCTGATAAGCCGGGATGCCGTGGCAGCCGATGCACATCGCCGCCTTCTTTTCGCCTGCCTTGGCGTCCTGCGCCGACGCGCTGCCCGAGGCAGCCGCGACAACCAGCACAGCGATGAACGGGAGCAGCAGTTTTCTCATGGTCCGGCAAGCGTGATTTCAGTCCAACGGCGGATTATAGGGGCCCCCCTTATACTGGCCTGACACCCCCCAGACCGACTGTTCATGAAGTTCAAAGGCACCCAGAACTACGTCGCCACCGACGACCTGATGCTCGCGGTGAATGCCGCCATCACGCTGCGCCGCCCGCTGCTGGTGAAGGGCGAACCCGGCACCGGCAAGACGATGCTGGCCGAAGAAGTGGCGCAGGCGCTCTCGATGCCGCTCCTGCAGTGGCACATCAAGAGCACCACCAAGGCGCAGCAGGGTCTGTACGAATACGACGCGGTGAGCCGGCTGCGCGACAGCCAGCTCGGTGACGAGAAGGTCAAGGACATCCACAACTACATCGTCAAGGGTGTGTTGTGGCAGGCCTTCACGTCGGATCAGCCGGTTGCCTTGCTGATCGACGAGATCGACAAGGCCGACATCGAATTCCCGAACGACCTGCTGCGCGAAATCGACCGGATGGAGTTCTACGTCTACGAGACACGCGAGCTGGTGCAGGCCAAACACCGGCCGCTGGTGTTCATCACCTCGAACAACGAGAAGGAGCTGCCGGACGCGTTCCTGCGCCGCTGCTTCTTCCACTACATCAAGTTCCCCGATGCCGACACGATGAAGAGCATCGTCGGCGTGCACTTCCCCGGGCTGAAGAAAGACCTGCTCGGTGCGGCGCTGAAGAACTTCTACGAAGTGCGCAACCTGCCGGGGCTGAAGAAGAAGCCGTCGACCTCGGAGTTGCTCGACTGGCTGAAGCTGCTGCTCGCCGAAGACATCCCTCTGGAAGCCCTGCAGAGCAAGGACGACAGGGTTGCAGTGCCGCCGCTGGTCGGCGCGCTCCTGAAGAACGAGCAGGACGTGTCGCTGTTCGAGAAGCTCGTCTTCATGCAGCGGCACAACCGGTAGAGCGGTGCCCGACACGCCATCCCGATTGCTGGCCGAAGGGCTGACCGACGCGCTCGGCTTCTTCGTCGGCGCGCTGCTGGCAGCCCTGCTCGCACGTCTCATCGGCTTCGACTTTCTCGCGCCCGGCTACGGTGTTCGGGTGCTGATCGGGCTCGCGATGGTCGGCCTGGGCGGCGGGCTCGGACTGCAGGCGGCACGCCGCTGGCGCGCTCGACACATCGATAAGGACAAACAACAACCGTGAGTTTCGCGACACCCGTGACATTGCGCGGCCAACACGCGACGCTGGTGCCGCTGGCGCCGGATCACGCGCCGGCGCTCGCCGAGGTGGTCCGCGACGGCGAGCTGTGGAAGCTCTGGTACACGGCTATCCCGCACCCCGACCAGATGGCCGCCGAGATCGCGCGCCGCCTGGGGCTGCAGGCGGCAGGATCGATGCTGCCGTTCACGGTGCTCGACGCGGCCGGCACACCGGTGGGCATGACCACCTACCTGAACATCGACGCCGTGAACCGTCGGGTCGAGATCGGCGCGACCTTCTATGCCCGCCAGGTGCAGCGCAGCCCGCTCAACACCGAGTGCAAGCTGATGCTCCTGACCCATGCCTTCGACACGCTCGGCTGCATCGCGGTCGAGTTCCGCACCCATCGCTTCAACACCCAGAGCCGGCGCGCCATCGAGCGGCTGGGCGCGCAGCTCGACGGCGTCCTGCGCGCCCACTCGCGCGCTTCTGACGGCACGCTGCGCGACACCGCGGTCTACAGCATCACCGGCGCCGAATGGCCGACCGTGAAGTCGCACCTGAACTGGCAGCTCGTCAAGCCGCGCGAATAACAAGCCCATGAAGAAGAAACTCCTGAGCGTCGACGACCTGTGGAAGATCGAACGCGCCGGCGGCCTGTCGTTGTCGCCCGACGGCGCCCAAGCGGTCTGTTCGGTGACCCAGTTCTCGATGGACGAGAACAAGGGCGCGTCGAGCCTGTGGCTCTTGTCCACCTTCGGCGGCGGACCGCGGCGCCTGACCAGCTGCGGCGAGAAAGACGGCCAGGCCGCGTGGTCACCGCAGGGCGAGCGCATCGCCTTCGTCGCGCGGCGCGAGCAGGAAGGCCGCAAGGATGAAACACCGCAGCTCTACCTGATCGCACCCGACGGCGGCGAGGCGCGCCGCATCAGCGACTTCGCGCCCGGCATCGAAGCCTTCAAGTGGTTCCCGGACGGCAAGCGCATCGCCTTCGTCGCCTGGGTCTGGCCCGAGCTGAAAGGCAGCAAGGCGCAGGCCAGGCGCTTCAAGGAATTCAAGGAGCGCAAGGAAAGCGGCTACGTCACCGACCAGTCGCAATACCGCTTCTGGGACCACCACCTGCCGATGGGCCGGGTGGCGCACCTGCACGTGCTCGACGTCGCGAGCGGCCGGGTCCGCGACCTGTTCGAAGGCAGCGCCACCGAGCTGCCGCGCGCCGACCCCGACGCCAACGGCTTCGACATCGCGCCCGACGGCCGGCGCATCGTGTTCGCGGTCGACCCGCAAGCCGACAAGCGACTCGACAACTGCCTGGCGCTGGCCGAGCTGGATCTGCGTTCGGGCAAACAACGCACGCTGGCGCTCGACAAGGACTGGAACTTCGAGGCGCCGCGTTTCAGCCCCGACGGCGAACGCATCGCTTTCATCGCCTGCCACCGCGGCCGCAAACACACCGCGCCCGAGCTGCTGGCCGTGCTCGACGGCCCCGGCGCATCGGAGCACCTTCGTGCTACGCACTCCGGTATTCGCCCTTGGGGCGGCCCTGCGGGCTCATGGCAGGTCCTGAGCGACGGCTGGGACCACAACGTCAACGCGCCGCTGCGCTGGTCGTCCGACGCCGAGGCCGTTTACTTCAGCGCCGAAGACCGCGGCCGTTGCAACCTGTACCGCTACGTGCTCGCGAGCCGCAGCGCCTCGGTGGTGGTGCAAGGCGGCTGGGTCCAGGGCTTCGACGTGGCGGCCGACACCGTCGTCAGCGCGGCCGATGCGATGAACCACCCGGCGCGCATCCACGCCCAGCGCGGCAGCGACGCGCCGCGCCGGCTCGAGCGCTTCAACGACGATCTGCTCGCGAAGATCCGCTTCGGCGAGCATGAAGACGTGACCGTCAAGGGCGCGAACGACGAGCCGGTGCAGATGTGGGTGGTCTACCCGCCCGGCTTCGACCGCAAGAAGAAGTACCCGCTGCTGCACAGCATCCACGGCGGCCCGCACGCGGCCAGCGGCGACACCTTCCACTACCGCTGGAACAACCAGCTGTTCGCCGCGCAAGGCTACGTCGTCGCCTGCGTCAACTACCACGGCTCGAGCGGCTTCGGCAATGTGTTCCTTGACAGCATCACGCACCGCTGGGGCGAGCTCGAGCTGCAGGACGTTGAGGCCGGCACCGACTGGCTGCTCCAACAAGGCTGGTCCGACAAGCGGCGTGTCTTCGCCACCGGCGGCAGCTACGGCGGCTACATGGTCGCGTGGATGAACGGGCATGTCGCGCCGGGCCGCTACCAGGCCTACGTCTGCCATGCCGGCTGCTTCGACTGGACGGCGATGTTCAGCGACGACGCCTACACCTACCACGCGCGCGAGCTCGGCGCCTACTACTGGGACGATGCGGCCAAGGTGCAGTCGCAAAGCCCGAACACCTTCGCGAAGACGATGCAAACGCCGACGCTCGTGATCCACGGCGCGCTCGACTACCGCGTGCCCGACCAGCAAGGCCTCGCCTACTACAACACGCTGAAGGCCAAGGGCGTGGCGGCCAGGCTGCTGTGGTTCCCGGACGAGAACCACTGGATCCTGAAGCCGCGCAACTCCAGGCTCTGGTACGGCGAGTACTTCGGCTGGCTCAAGCAGCACGATGCGGCGACGAAGGCGCCGGCGGCCAAGCGGGCCAAGGGCCGGCGCTAGGACGCTTCCGCGACGACCCGGTTCCGGCCGGCCTGCTTGGCGCGGTACAGCGCCGCGTCGGCACGCGCGAGCAGCGTGTCGTGCATCGTGCCCGCCATCACGAACGCAATCTCGGTGGCTGACATCGACGAGAGCATGGGCGGGCGGCTCGGGGTGAGGACAGCCACTTATAGCACCACCGCCGACAGGCCCAGGGGCAGCCTGGCGCGCTCCGGGCTATGCTTGGCGCTCATCTTCGGCCCCCACCATGCTGATCAACTTCTTCTTCACGTTGCGCGCCGCCAAGCTCAAGGTCTCGGTGAAGGAATACCTGACGCTGCTCGAAGCGATCAAGGCCGGTGTCATCGACGACGAGACCGGCCCGACGGTGGACAAGTTCTACTACCTCGCGCGCACCTCGCTCGTCAAGGACGAGGCCAACTTCGACAAGTTCGACCGCGCCTTCGCCGCCTACTTCAAGGGCGTCGAGATGCTGACCGACTTCACGCAGGACATTCCGCTCGAATGGCTGCAGAAGAAGTTCGAGCTCGAGCTCAGCGCCGAGGAAAAAGCCGCGATCGAGAAGATGGGCTGGGACGAGCTGATGGCGGAGCTGAAGAAGCGCTTCGAAGAGCAGAAAGAGCGCCACGAAGGCGGCAGCAAGATGATCGGCACCGGCGGCACCAGCCCGTTCGGCGCCTATGGCTACAACCCGCAGGGCATCCGCATCGGGCAGGACAAGGGAAGGAACAAGAGCGCCGTCAAGGTCTGGGACCAGCGTGCCTACAAGGACTACGACGACACGCTCGAGCTCGGCACGCGCAACATCAAGGTCGCCTTGCGGCGCCTGCGCCGCTTCGCCCGCGAAGGCTCGGAAGAAGAGCTCGATCTCGACGACACGATCCGCTCGACGGCGGCGAATGCCGGCTGGCTCGACATCAAGATGGTGCCCGAGCGGCACAACAAGGTGAAAGTCTTGTTGCTGATGGATGTCGGCGGGACGATGGACGAACACATCCACCGCGTCGAAGAGATCTTCAGCGCCGCCAAGGCCGAGTTCAAGCACCTCGAGTTCTTCTACTTCCACAACTGCGTCTACGACTTCATGTGGAAGAACAACCGGCGCCGCTACAGCGAGAAGTTTCCGACCTGGGACGTGATCCGCAAGTACAACAAGGACTACAAGCTGATCTTCGTCGGCGACGCGACGATGAGCCCGTACGAGATCCTGCAGCCCGGCGGCAGCGTCGAATACAACAACGAAGAGCCCGGCGCCGAATGGCTGGCGCGCCTGACCAGCGCATTCCCGAAGTTCGCCTGGATCAACCCCGAGCCGCAAGGCGTGTGGGCGTATCGCCAGAGCATCTCGGTGATCCAGCAACTGATGAACCAGCGCATGTTCCCGCTGACCTTGCAAGGGCTCGAAGGAGCCATGCGCCTGCTGAGCAAATGATCCTGTCGATGTTGACCAGACGCATGCTGAGGAGACATTGTTCCCCAGCCCCGTCATCCCGGCGCAGGCCGGGATCCACTCTGTGCAGATGCGCGTTGAGGCAGCAGTGGATCCCGGCGTTCGCCGGGATGACGACAGCCTCTGAGGTATCGAAACCCCGGTTTGGACCGCACTAGGATGATCCGCGCCGCGCTGGTCGTGCTGCTGGCCAGCCTGCTTTGCGGCTGCGGCAGCCTGTCCGGCCTGTTCAAGCAAGAACCGGACGACACCGCCAAGGCCGCACCGGAACGCGCGATCTACGGGCTCGAGATCGACGCGCCCAATGCGCAGCTGCGCCGGCTGCTCAACGACTACCTCGACCTGGCGCGCTTCCAGAAGGCGAGCGAGGCCGACGCCATCACCAGCACCGAGCTCGACCGGCTGATCGCCGCGTCGCCGGCGCAGGTGCGTTCGCTGCTCGAGACCGAGGGTTACTTCAATCCCGAGGTGCATGTGCGGCGCGTCGTCGCTGCCGGCGGCATTCCGCTGATCCGGGTCGAGGTCAGCCCGGGGCCGCGGGTCGTCGTGGACCAATGGCAGCTCGACGCCGTCGGCGAGCTGAAAACCGCCGTCGATGCGGGCCGCGAAGACGCCGTCGTCGAGCTCGCCGCATTGCGCCGCCAGTGGGGCCTGAAACAAGGCGAGCCGTTTCGCCAGACCGCCTGGAACGACGCCAAGAACACCACGCTCGCACGCCTGCGTGCCGAGGGCTACCCGGCCGCGAGCTGGTCGACGACCAAGGCGCAGGTGAACGCCGAGACCCACACCGCGACGCTGCACGCGACCGCCGACAGCGGGCCGCTGTTCCACATCGGCAGCGTCACCGTCGAAGGCCTGCAGCGCTACGACGAAGCCAGCGTGCGGCGCCTCTCGACCTTCTACCTCGGCGACGCGTACAGCGAACAGGCCTTGCTCGACTACCAGGAGCGCCTGATGAAGGTCGGCCTGTTCGAAGGCGCGGTGGTCGAGATCGACCCCAACCCGGCGACCGCGAACGCCGCGCCGGTCGTCATCCGGGTCAAGGAATTGCCGCTGCAGTCGGCCACCTTCGGCGCCGGCTACAGCGCCAACACCGGCCCGCGGGTCACGCTCGAACACCTGCACCGGCGGGTCTTCGGCACCCACTGGATCGCGAAGAACAAGTTCGAGATCGGCCCGTCGCTGAAGTCGTGGCAAGGCGAGCTGACCTCGTACCCGCTCGACGGGCTGTACCGCAACCTGGTGTCGGGCAGCGCCGAGCGGCTGCGCACGACCGACGAGCTGCGGACCTCGTGGAACGCACGTGTGGGCAGGGCCCAGGACACGCCGCACATCGAGCGGCTGATCTTCGCCGAGCTGACCCATTCGCGGCTCGACACCGTCGCCGGCAGCGTCAGCAGCGACGCGGTCTCGGCCAACTACCACTGGATCCGGCGCCGGGTCGACAGCCTGTTGCTGCCGACCAAGGGCACCACCTTGTCGCTGCAGGTCGGTGCCGGCGTGGCACGCGGCCGCGAGATCAAGGACGACGGCATCACCGACGGCAGGGGCCCGTTCGCCCGCACCTACGCCCGCCTGACCCGGTACCAGCCGCTGCCGGCCAACTGGTATGCGACGACGCGAGTCGAAGCCGGCCATGTGTTCGCGCAAGACCATGTCGGCCTGCCCGACACGCTGCTGTATCGCGCCGGCGGCGACGAGTCGGTGCGCGGTTATGCGTACCGGAGCCTGGGGCCGGTGATCAACGGCGCCGTCACCAGCGGCCGGGTGCTGCTGACCGGCAGCGCCGAGGTGGCACGCCCGATCTCGCCGCGTTATCCGGCCTTCTGGTGGGCCACGTTCGTCGATGCCGGCGATGCCGCGAATCGCTGGGGCGAGCTTCGTCCTGCGCTCGGTTACGGCGCCGGCTTGCGCTGGCGCAGCCCGGTCGGGCCGTTGCGGCTGGACCTGGCGTATGGGCAGAAGGTTCACAAGGTGCGCTTGCACCTGAGCGTGGGCGTTGCGTTCTGACATG
>Ga0209515_10007486_pt1 | contig 13136 bp, 17 predicted proteins | sample Subgroupgradi54m_FD_187454 | JGI IMG/M metagenome (GOLD analysis project Ga0209515, IMG submission 187454) | Subsurface groundwater microbial communities from S. Glens Falls, New York, USA - GMW60B uncontaminated upgradient, 5.4 m (SPAdes)... ...
ACTTGAGCCGATTTGTAGGCGTGAGCGGAGCGCGAGCCTACAGGCGAAATCCCGAGCGAGTGCAGCGAGCCGAGGGACCTCAGGCTCAGATGGCGGAGGAGGAGGGATTCGAACCCCCGAGACCCTTGCGGGCCTAACGGTTTTCAAGACCGCCGGTTTCAACCGCTCACCCACTCCTCCGCATGCTTCCCGGCTGCAAACATTGTAGCTTGTAGCCCGATTTAGTAACAGTCCGCGCCTCGATTGTCGCAATCTTGGGGGGGGGCGGTTTCCGCTTTCAAGCCTTCAGTCGGCCTTGACTCTCTATAGCAATAATGCTATATTAGGACGGCTGGGGACGCTTGGTGAACGGCTTCTCGATTGAGTATGTGCAGCTGCCCAATGGCCGCATACCGGCAAGGGATTTCGTTGATTCACTGGACGATAAGGCGGCTGCCCGAGTGGACGCGTTTGTTGAACGGTTGCGCGTGTACGGTAATCGGATGGAAGGCAAGTTTGTGAAAAAGCTGACGCGGGACATCTTCGAGCTGCGAGTCAAGCAATTTGACCGCCTCTTTCGAATCCTGTTCTTCTACCAGCCAGGGATGCTCATCGTGATCACTTCTGGCTTTCAGAAGAAGACTCAGGAGACCCCGGCTGGCGAGACCGCTCGGGCAGAACAGCTGAGAAAACTCTGGCTGAAATACAGGAATCGCTATCCGGCCTCGGAGAACGAACGGGAGACGATTCAGAAAGAGACAGGACTATGAAGAACGACCGACATGCGCGATTTGTCGAGGAGCGCTCGCGCCGGAGCGCCACCTACCGGAAAACCTTCGCCCGCACTCTGCACCAGATTGACCTGGCTCTGCTGGTTCGTGAGATGCGCGACGGTGCGGGATTGACGCAGGTACAGCTTGCCAAGCGCGTTGGCACCACTCAGTCCGTGATTGCGCGCCTCGAAGATGCGGAGTACAGGGGCCATTCGCTTTCCATGCTCGAGCGAATCGCCGTTGCATGTGGCGTCAACCTGAAACTTCGAGCGGAAAAGAAGCCAGACTTCGACCGCATTGTGGCCCTGGTCTGAGCCTTGGCGCTAACTGTCAGATAGCGAAGCGGTGGTTTAGCGTTTCAAGACCGCCGGTTTCACTTGTCCCGAGCGGAGTCGAGGGAACCGCTCACCCACTCCTCCGCGCACTTCCCGGCTGCAAACATTGTAGCTTGTAGTCTTGCTTAGTGACAGCCTGGGCCTCAATTGCCGTTTCTATTGTCTAGTTTTTACACCTGTGGTAATTATCTCACGCGATGTTAAAAGCCGTTAAGCCTCATAACCCGCAGCGTTTGGACGACAAGACCCGAGAAATCCTGGCCGCGTTCCTCCGTCCCATTCGAGAATTGCCGAACGAGGCTACGAAGCGGATGCGCTTTGCGACGCTGATTGGCGAGCTATTTCCGGGCAGCAAAGCCGTCCACACGCTCGTGGACGGGAGGGCACGCCTCTAGATGGCGACAGAAATCGAAAACCTGAGCAAATCCGAGCTTGCGCGGTTTGAGAAATGTCCCGTTCGATGCCGAAGGCTCCCCATAAGAGTGCAAAGCCTGGCGGACTATTTTTCCGTATTCAGCAGCGTCATCAAGAAAGAGGGACCTTTCTGGTTTCGAGGGCACCGGGAGGTCAACTGCACCCTCACACCTTCGGCCCTTCGTTATAAGAAGAGGTCTGACCGAGAAAAGGCGCTCGCACTACTCGCGGACTTCAAGCGGGTGGCAGAAATCAAGCTTCCAAGGCCGCCGCACCCGGAACAGGAGTTGATGTGGATTCAAGTTGCTCGACATTATGGGCTTCCCACCCGGCTTCTAGATTGGACCGAGAGTGCGACTATCGCTCTCTTCTTTGCCTGCGAGAGGACAGATTGCGATGGGGTGGTTTTCGTCCTAAACCCAATTGACCTAAACCGGCTGAGCTACCCCAGGAAGCCCAGAATTCTCGACCCAAACTTGGACGGAGAGGAAATCAATAGGTACTTGCACCTGGGCGCTGGCTACAGTCCAGCGGGCAGGAATCCCATAGCGATCAATCCTGTGTGGAGTTCTGAGCGGCTGATGCTTCAGAAAGGAGTTTTTACCGTTCATGGGTCGCGCTTTGACCTTGACGGTGACGCGGTTCCGTCCCTGGTTGCTCTGCCAATACTCCGAGAAAATAAATCTACGCTACGCTCAGAATTGGAGAGAATCGGAGTTGATGAAATGACTATCTTCCCTGAATTGGAGCATTCCTGTCGACACATGAAACGCAAAGCCGGATTAGAAATCAAGGAGTGAGGATGGCAGATCATATCCCGTTTGTGTACAACGAGGACGATTGCGTTGTTCTCGGAAGACTATACCCAGATTCTGTCGCAATCCGATTGCCGCTGGAGACCCTAGACAGAACATCGCCGCTGCTTCCGGCGGGCCCTCAGCGATGGTTGGACCCCGGAGTTGACGGCCTCGAGAAGTGGCCGAGATGGGTCAAGCTTAGCGACTCGTACAAAGCCCACATGGAACGATTCGTGGGCTTCGACAGGATTGGGAATCCAGAGTTTCAGAAAAAACCAGACAAGCAAGTCGTTAACACCTTCGCAACGGCAGTCTTGCAGGAGTCCGTAAGGCGTTTTCAACCCAATTGGTTATCAGTTCCTCAGCTTCCAATGGTGAATGACTCCGGCCGCAACAAGATCAACCAGCTTCTTGCTGCGGCGACACGCGAATGGAAGCTAAGGATCGCCTATGGCGGCAAGCTGATCCTCCCCGTGATCTTTACGCACCAGAAGCAAATAAATCTCAAGACGCAGCGGAATAAGCGAATCGAGCAGATTCAGAAATGCTATCAACTCGCAAGTGCGGATGGTGTATGGTCCGTTGATTCATCGCTGTCCGAACTGGAAGGCTCCCAGACGTTGGAGCGGACTCGTTTTGAAGGATTGATTAATTTCCATAAGGAATTGGCCGAGGTGTTGCCCCGAGACAACATCTCAATAGGTGGTCCATACTGGGGTATGAACCTGCTTCTCTGGGCTCGTAACTTGGTGAAGCACCCGGCAATTGGTTTGGGTAGTTCCTTTCAATATCATCTACCGGGCGGCAAGCTGATGCGGGCTAACGTCCGTCTGGCCCTTCCGCCCCTGAGAAGAACGGCAGTCGCAAGTGTGCAGTTAGAGTCGTGGCTTAAGGTCTCGCTAAAGCGTCTGTCGGAAGGAGACGAAGCGTATAAGCAACTCTCTGAAATCTCCAATAACTTCCAACGGCTTTCAAGAGACATCAGGAGTGGGCGGGAACAGGTCGCTGCTTTCTACAAACGATGGTTCGACAGCCTTGCTGCGGTGCGCCCAGAGGGCAGGGCCCTTGCGCTTTACCAAGATCTTTCATCTGCCTTTGTGAGTGGTAAGAGCCTGACGGAACTGCCGAGGAGCGAAGGGACAGCAAGGAGACCTGAGAGAGTCGCGCGGCAACTCATGCTCCATTGTTTGTGACGCAGCTACGCCAAAACCGCTCGACGCAATGCATCTGAAGAACTGCGTCTCTTTCGTCTGAGCTTCGATTCCGGGAAGGTACCAGGACCTCGCAACGGATTGGGCCAACGGCAACGATTCCTATACCAGCACCCAAGAAATCGCGACGGCGCCTGCTCTTCGCCACGCGAATTGCCAGCTCACGCGGAAAACCGACGTACGAGTGTGTGGCGAATCTTAGATGAGACCATGCTTGGTTGAGTGCCTCTTCGACCCTACTGAGCTTTAGTTCTAAAGAGACTATCCTCGAATGAAGTGGAACCCATCCATTACGTTTTTGAAGACAGTCAGGCCGGACGCTGATCACGAAGCCCGAATCAATCAAGTGACCTAACTCACCTTGAATTGCACTCGGCACCACCCAATCTCTGAATTCGCTCTCCAGCTGGCCAATAGAGATGGTTTCTCCAGTTTGCGCGTCAGGAATTCGATTGAGAAGTGCAATTCTAAGAGGCGGGCCGATAGGTCCACGTTGCCCCAGATTCAAGCGTTGTCGTACCCGTTCCTGTGAAAAGGAAACACCAACAAGATCACAGATCCCCCAGGGCGTGGAAAACTCTTCTTTGATGAGGAGTCCTTGCCTTTTCAGCCATTCACGGCCGGGAGCTGCCATCTCGCGCTCAAGCTGAAAAACGTTCCCGGTTTCCACGCGGCGCCTTGCCCTCCTTTATTCATTATCTCCTAGATTCGCCCCAAAGCCCCTACCCCTTTTTCCAGGTTTCAACTAAGGGCGGGCTAGCCTCCCCAGGCTTACGCCAGTCCTTTCAAGCCTCCGAGGCAATGGAAAATATCACCAAGCGATGAGACAGCCTACTTCTCGGGTATCCCAGGTGCAGCAAAGTTATGCCAGATTCCATTAAACCAATTTGAAAATGCAATGAAGACTGGCTTGCCCATGTCATGGTAAGCGGCGACAGGCAGTCTTGATCCTCGACTCTTAGTATCGTACGGAGCCACAAAACTACGCGAATCCGTCAGGATCAGTTTCCAGGTCGGAAAAAAATCATAATACTTGTATTCCAAATCGTAAGTGGCCTTCAGACGTTCAAGCTTGTCTCGTACCATAGAGCATTTGGTGAGGTACTCATTCTTCTCTTCGCCGCTGAGCCTTAGTTTCGACAGGTAGAGTTGCATGGAAGCCCCTTCTGGAGAAAGGAGTAATATTCGGACTTTTACAACCAGATTTTCCGACAGCATCCTGCCAAGCAGCGATTCCTCGTCTAGGACAAAGCTGTGTCCGCGAATCAGCTTCACGTCTAACCTCTGAGTTGAGTGCGCAGCCTTAACGATGTCCACTGCTGCTGCCTCTTGATTGTCATAGCAAGCGTCATATCCAAGGAGTCTGCGAGGGGACCTGTCGAGTGAAACACGCACTGGAAGGCCATCTGCGAGGAAGAAAAGGACAGCTATCGAAACTACCAGGAAGGTGAGCAACGCGGCCACGGGCGCCCTGAAGAAGAATTGGACTATAATCCCGGCGGCCAACGCCAGAAGGAATCCGACCACTCTCGAGGTCTTGCTATCGGACAAAGCGCCTCCTCGATCCCTTGCCGAACCAAAGAGTAATCTCAGACAAAGCGGATCTGGGATTGTTTGATGAATGGACTACATTTCTGACCGCGCGGTTTTCGAGATTTGCCTCAATGATGGAATCGTCAGCAAAGTCTCGTCTTATTGTTCCTCTCTTGCAGGAATTCGGATTCGTTTTAGAGCCAACAAGCTTTCGGAGTTTCTTGACAGCAGCTTCGCCAGCCCAAACGGTTATCAGAACAGGCCCTGAGGTCAGGTAGCCCACGGCCTGTGCGACAGTTAGACCGGACGTCCAATTGTCCTTCCGCCTGTAATGTTTTGCGGCCAGTCGCGCAGAAGGGATAACCAACCGAGCAGCAACAAGGTTTAAGTCCGTTTTTTCGATGCGCCGAAGTACCTCTCCCGTAAGATGCCGACGGACCCCATCCGGCTTAATCATCAAGAATGCAACTTCAAGTGGTTTCTGGTCTTCCATAAGATGGTTTATTATATACACGCATACTTGACAACGGAAGATAGGGTACCGCCGATCTCCCGTAGTGGGCTTATTCCGCCCTCACGCCCAGTCTTGGAACAGGCTTGCAATCGCATGGTTCTCCTCGCCGCTTTCGTTGAAAACGATGCGCTGCGACCACAAGGAGACTGGGTGTTAAACGAGCTGGGCGCACGCTCGGGGCGATAAGGTCTTCGAAGTAGATTGAATCCTTACGTTCCTTTACAGTGCGACAATTTCTGGAGATTTGGTTCAGACTGTCACCAAGCTCTCCCTATAAGATCGTGCAAAACTCGCGAAGTTTGCCAAACTTGGAGAAATTCAAATTCTAGCTCGCTTCGACGGTGTCCTGATTCGATGATGGCCTCAACCAGCTTGGCGGGAAGCTTGGCCTCAGGCTTTTGGCGGGCGCCATCAGGACAGGTGTAACCATTTCCTGTGCACTTCATCTAATGGCTTGTTCTGACGATTCCAATCACAGGGCGGTCTGTTGCTTGTCGCGGTGAAATGGCCCGAAAGCTTCCCTAGGAGCCGAAGATGAAAGCTGCTGTTGTTCCTGTCATGCATGGCCAGTGGAAAATCCAGGAAGTCCCAAAGCCCGAGCCGGGTCCCAACCAGGTTTTGATCCGTATTCGCGCCAGCGGCATCTGTTACACCGACGTCCACCAGACCGAAGGCGCGCTGCCCGGCGAGTTTCCCCGCATCCTGGGGCATGAACCGGTCGGCGAGGTAGTGGCCATCGGCCCGGGCGTCACCACGCGCAAGGTCGGCGACCGCCTGGGCGTGGCGTGGATCCAAACCACCTGCGGCCGGTGTGAGTGGTGCAAACGCGGCAAGCCGATGTTTTGTGAGCAACAGGTTGGGACAAGCGGTCTAGCGCAGGGCGGTCACGCCGAATATATGCTCGCGTTCGCTGGCGCGACCATGCTCCTGCCGGACGCGTTGTCCTTTGAGCAGGCCGCGCCCATCTTCTGCGCCGGCTACACCGTTTGGTCGGGCCTGCGCTGGGCTGACCCGCAGCCCGGCGAACGCGTGGCGGTGGTGGGCATCGGTGGTCTGGGTCATCTCGCCGTGCAGTACGCCAAGGCCGCTGGTTTCGAGACGCTCGCCCTCTCCCGTTCCCCCGACAAGGACAAGCTCATCCGCCAACTGGGCGCCGATGAAATCGTGCGCGATGGCGAGGGTCTGGCACGCATCGGAGGCGCCGATGTGATCCTCGGCACCAGCAACTCCACCGACGCCATGGCCGACACAATTCAAGCCCTTCGCCCCGACGGCCGCCTCGTCGTGATGGGCTTCGACCCGAAACCTTTGCAGGTTTCACTCGCCGACCTCATCATGCGCCGCATCCGCATTCTCGGCAGCCAGCAGAACGGACCTGAATACCTCTACGAGGCGCTCGATCTAGCGGCGAAAGGCAAAGTCAAAGTCATCGCTGAGACCTACCGCCTGGATGAGATCAACCGGGCTTACGAGCGCGTCGAAAAAGGCCAGGTCCGCTTCCGCGCCGTCATCACAAACTGAAGCGAAGCCGCGCTTGGCGAGGATTAAGTTTTATGATTCTTCACTCACGGCGAGGTCGAACGCTTCACGCAAAAACGGAATGATCGTGCGTAGGTCCTTGGCGGTCCGGACAAGCGCGACGTGTGAGACGCGGTTGCCGCCCTGCCCGATTTTGATGAAGTACGGTGCGCCGACCTTGCGACCGAGGTGAATCACTACGCGCAGCGCATCCCGCATTACCGTCAGGTCCGCAAAGATGCGTGTCGTCCGGAACAGCGCGTACCGGTTACGTGTGACTACCTCCACGTCGCCAAAGCCCCTTACGGTGGTCTCGAGTTTCCGGTAGAGATCGGCAAGTGCCGGTGGCCTACTTTTGAGCAAGGTAGCAGCGCTGCCCACCCCGCACGCGTGACGTTGATTGACCTGTCGAAAGGTCCGATCACACCGCGGACATGCCCAACTCATAAAGTCTTTCATACACCGCGAACGCACATCTGCCAAGGTTCGGCCTTCACAGGTGCAGTCTGGCAGGCGCGTTCTTGACAGCGGTGTCCCGACACGCCCCGGCCTGACTGCATCGTTCGCGGAGTGCAGAGGACCCCTTCGTAGGTCTGGTGACCCTCCAGGTAAGTCACGCAGTCCTGCCGAAAGCTCACGGCCGCGCTACTGCTTCGCTGGCGCGGGCGAAGGGAGCGGCAACGAAAAGTGGTCATGGACGATAATCCAGTTGTCGCCGCGCTTTTCAAATACAGCCGTCCAGCGACCTTCGATCGTCTCTTTTGCGCCAGAGTTCTTTTTCACCATCTCGCCCTTCCAGGTGGCCGTAGCCCAGGCCATGTTTCCGCGCTGGTGCGCCCGTGCGTCGGGGCCGAGGGTGAATTTCACCGAGGAATAATCGGCCATCAGTTTCTTGTAGCCCTCAGCGTACTCCTGCCAGCCGTTGTATTTCAGCGGCGCAATGTCGTAGTAAACGTGTCTTGGTCCCTGCGCGTAATACTGCGCGACGCCTGACGGGTCGGTACTGGACCATGCCTCGGAGATCTTCTGCATCAGCGCCTGGAAATCGTAGGCCGCCTTGGCGGGCGCCGCTTTCTTCTGAGCCTGCGCCGCTACTCCGGTCGCGCCTGCCAGCAACACCAAAATCACCGCCACAACAACCCAGCGTACTTTCATGGTTCGCCTCCCGAACAGTAAATTTTTGGGAATGAGCCTATGCCTCTCGCCGCGAAGGGCGGCCTCGACAGTCGCCTATCGTAGGCCGCCGCCACCGCACAAGTCAACGCGCGGGATGATCGGTTGCAAGGTTTGCTAAACGGAGTTCGTCTTGAAACAACACCGGTTGGGCGACTTATCGCCGCGGCGCGGCAGCGAGCGCCAGCCATCCCACCAGTGCGGCCTGCTTCTCGTCCTGAGTCCACGGTGGGCCAATCGTTCGGCCCATTGCGGACACGCGCAGTCGCAACTCTTCGATGCCGATGCGGAACTCGCTCGCGCCGCGCTCATAGAGTTCGCGCTCGCGCACTCCCGTGACGCGCAGACCCCAGTGTTCGCTTGCGCGGGTCAGCGCGTCTCGAAAGAGCTCTCCTTCAGCAGTGTGGATGAGCGCGTGGGAGGCGAGCGTCGCCGCGAGCGTGGTTGCGGGTCGGCCCGACGCGAGGACAACGCCGCAGCCGACGACATCATGTCCTTTGTCCCGCAGCTCCTCGACGACTGCGCGCACGGCCTCCTGGGCCAAACGCCCCGCTGTGTTTGCGCAGCGTCCCACCAGTTTTCCCGCCTGCTTCAGGTCCAACTTCTCAGCAGCATGGTAGGGCTGCTTGGGAATCCCGGGAGTGATGAGTTCGATCCGCCGCCGGTCGATCACCCCGGGCGAGCGCGGCGGCCCGGCGACAACCACAAGCGCCGCCCATCCTGAATGCGCCCGGAAACCCAGCGCCGCCCGCGTGGCATTCGGCATGGCACAAGCTTTCTGAGGCGATACCCCGACGTGGCCCATTTTAGACCCCGTTCCTATTACGAGCTTGTTGAAAAACCCCTCAGACGGTCATTCTGAGTCCCGGCCCTGCCGGGACGAAGAATCCCTCTTTTCCTTGTCCTTTCACACTAGATGCTGTCTCATAAATGGGTTTAGGGGGTCGCGGCTTCAGCCGCGACATCACAAGCCCGCAAGAAACCAGGGCTTTAGCCCCTGAGGCCAATCTCTCTAGAGGCTCAGGCATTTATGAGATGACTTCTAGAGGGACTTTTCCTCTCCACCTCGTCGCGGCTCCGAAGGACGCGCAATGGCACTTTCACGACACGCTGTTAGATCTCTCGGGTGACGCCCTAATTGGATCGTGGCCTCAAGCAGCTCGGCGGGAAGCTTGGCCTCATGCTTTTCGCATGCGGCCCAGCGTGTTTATCCGGAGCGTTTAAACAATCTAACTGCAGAAGGAATCTTGCTTTCCACCTCGCGCGCCATCCGTCGGGCGCGTTGAACGGCGCTGGATTCCTGCTCGCTGCCGCGAGGCTTGAAGGTCAGCCCAATCGCTCCGATCACCTTGCCTGAGGCGTCGTGCAGGGGAAGGGTCACGTCGAAATGGCCGTCCTCTCTTAGTACCACCGGCTTGCCTGTCTGGATTACTTGCAGATCCTCCGGGTCGGATTTCTTGCCGATTTTTTCGGTGACGTTACAGGCCACAATGATGTTGTCCGTGCGATGGGGCGGCGTGAGGTGCAGTCCCACTCGCACCAGATCGCCATATTGCGCGACGAGCTCTTCCACCAGTTTCTGCGCGAAGATCTTGCCCTTCGCTCCGTCGCCCATTGCCCCGCCCAATTCTTCCACGGTCAGATCATCGAAGTAGATCACTGAATCCGCTTTCGTCCACAGCCCGATTCTCCCCGCGTCCCGGAATGTGTCGTCCTTGGCCGTGATGCGGAGTTGGCCGTCGTAGTAGCACCGGAATTCATTGCCGCGCGCTTCCACGCGAATCGTGTGCCATTCATGGGGCGTGACCTTGAAATTGGCGCCGGCGAATTGCACCCGCCGCCCTTTCACCACGTGATAGATGCGGAAGTTGTCTTCCAGAGCGTTGGCCCGCACCACGTAGTAGTTATCCTTGTCCTGAAATCGGAATACGAGGCCCGCGCCCTGGTCCACCTCCCCGGAAATCGTCTTGAACTTCACCGTGACGCCCGCGTCCTTATACTTTGTGCCTTCGGCGACCGCCAGCGGAAAGCGGTAGTCGGTTTTGTCCTGAGAAGTTTGCGCAAGCACGTTGGGTTTCGACGGCGCAGACTCGTCTTTCTTCACCACCCACTGTCCCTCGCTGCCTTGCCCCGTCCGAGCAAAAATAAAACCCGCTGGCGGCTTTCCCTCGGCATCTTTATCGAAATCCCACCTCTTTTCTCTCGATGGTGCGGCGACCACCGCCGCAGATCCCAGCAGCAGACACATCGCAAAAAGAGACCGAGCTTGGAGGTTGCGAATTCGCTTCATCGTCATCACTCCTTTCAAGAACGGAATGCGGCGGCTCCCCATCCATCCGCGCGTCAAGGCCGGCCCTTGAACAGCAACAGACCGGCAACACCCGCCGCCAGAATGAGCACCGGCTCGGGCAGCTTCTTCAGTTTCAGCAGCGCAACAAGCGTGCCGGCCGCGATGAGCATCGTCGGAAGATCCACCAAGGCGCGTTTGCTGAGGATCACCGCCGCTCCGGCGATGGCGCCCACCGCGGCCGCTGTCACACCTTGGACGAAGGCTTTCACCTGCTTGTTTTGTGCGAAGCGGCGGTAATACGGCGCACCAAAGATCACGATCAAATACGGCGGGGCAAACACCGCCAGCGCTGCCGCCGTGGCCCCCATCAGCCCCGCGACCAAATAGCCGATGAATCCGGCCGTGATCACCACCGGCCCCGGCGTGATCATCGCCACCGCGACCGCATCGAGGAATTGTCGCTCGTTCAGCCAGTGGTATTTGCCGACCACACCGCCATAGAGAAATGGCACGATGGCCAGACCGCTCCCAAAGACGAATGCACCCGCCTTAAGGAAATAGAGAAAAAGCGTCGCGATCGTACCCGCAGAAGCCGCCCCCAGCATCCCGGTGGAAAGGCCCCGACCTACAAGTAGCGCCGTTAGCCTGGCGGGGACAGCCCGGAACCTTGGCCGTGCCTTTACAAACAGGGCCACGAATCCGCAGAGCACAAACAGCCAGACAATCTCGGATTCGGTCCAAACCGTCGTAAGGGCCAGCGCGCCGAACAGAACCCATAGTAGCCAGTCCTTGCCTAGCGTCGCGCGCAACAGCTTCCATGCGCTTCGCGCGATAATCGCGCTCACCGCGGCCCCGATTCCGTAAAAGATTCCTTGAATCCAACTGAGTCGTCCAAAGTGCACGTAGAGCATGGCCAGTACAACCACCATCAAGAAGGATGGCAGGATAAATACTGCGCCGGCTAGAGTGGCTCCGATCCGTCCGGCGCGCACCCAGCCAAGATACATCGCAAGCTGCGCGGCCAGGGGTCCAGGCGACAGTTGCGAAAAGGCCAGACCTTCGAGGTAGTCCTGCTTCGCCACCCATTGGCGCTCTTCGACTAGCTCTCTCTGCATGTAGCCGGCCAGAGCAATCGGGCCGCCGAACCCAAGAGTTCCCAGGCGCAGAAAATAAAAGAGAAATTCTCCCAGCTCAGAGGGAGCCTTGGTCTGCTCGGCCTGCGCGGGCGCTGAATCGCTACTCATAACCAGGTTCTTCGATCGGATCCATTGTGTAGATACTGGCGCAAATGGATGTTCAGGAGCAAGTCGCATAATCGTGCTGAAATGTTTGCTTTTCGCCTCACGGGGATTGCTGCTCGCCGATTTTTCTCCTAGGCCCGGTGACCCAGTGTTCTTGAACTGCTTTCGGATTCGCCCGTGCGGCCATGCCCAAAGCGTTGGGTCGGGTTGCGGCACATGGAGAAATTCAAATCTTTGGAGCTTGTTGAAAAACCCCTCAGACGGTCATTCTGAGTCCCGGCCCTGCCGGGACTCCGAAAGACGCGCAATGGCACTTTCACGACACGCCGTTAGATCTCTTGGGTGGCGTCCTAATTGGATTGTGGCCTCAATCAGCCTGCGGGGAAGGTTGGCCTCAGGCTCTCTGCGCGCGGAATTTAGGGCTCGCAGCCGGTGCAAAAAAATGCGCCAAACGCGCAGCCGCTACGCCCAACTTGTGCTAGCCTGAATCGTCCCGAGCGAAGTCGATCGCAGATTCCGACCCTGTCGGAAGGGACCAGGTGAAATCCTCAGCACACAGCGAGGGCACCCAGGGCGGGGGACAACCAGGAGCGCTCCGCGCTCTCGGCGCACCTCTGTGCACTCTGCGTTCAGCTTTTTGGCCCTCGCCAGGCCATGGCACCGGCAAGAATGCGCAGTTGCCTATGTCCGCGCGCGCAACCAACTTCCAGCCTCACGCTTTCATCCTTCAGGCTCGGAAACTCGTAAGTCCTTTGGAATGCACTGATACGAAAAACGCGCCCGCAAGCCCTTTAGAATGCATGGATACAAATTCATTGGACTTAAAGTCCTTTAGATTCCACGCTTACAAAAATAGGGTGGGGGGGTGGTGCCACGGCCGGGTGCATGAATGGAAATCCTCCACGCTATCGCGGCTCCGCGTGGTGCCCCAATTTGGCCAATGGCGACAGCACCCAGACGGAGAAAAGATTGACATCGAATTCGATCAGTGCAGTATACTATGGCCCATCTGTGCCCACTTCCCCGGTCCCCGATTTTTGAAGTGCGGACGAAGATGCAACTCGCTCGGCGGATTATGATTGCTAATGCTGGTTACGTTCCTTGCTGGTATAATCCTGGGCTTGGCGGGCCGTTGGCTCGCCTGAACGCCTATTCCATGGAGAGGCGGCGATGCGTCACCCATTGAACCGATTCTGGGCAGTGTGTCTGGTGCTGGTCTTATTTGCTTTCTCCTCCTGGGCCCAACAACAACAGAAGACCGAATTTGTGGGCGGGCAGGAGGTGGCCGCTCGCCAAGTCCTGGTGAAGTTTCGAGCGCCTGCCATGGTCTCGACCCTCATCCAGGGCCAGTTGGCGGA
>Ga0209515_10007487_pt1 | contig 13134 bp, 14 predicted proteins | sample Subgroupgradi54m_FD_187454 | JGI IMG/M metagenome (GOLD analysis project Ga0209515, IMG submission 187454) | Subsurface groundwater microbial communities from S. Glens Falls, New York, USA - GMW60B uncontaminated upgradient, 5.4 m (SPAdes)... ...
TGTGCCCTTTAGCGGACTGAAGCCGAATACCCTGCTCGGAGCCTGTCAATCCCATTTGCACAAAATTGTGTTTTGATTTAGTGTGGATTCGATGGGTTTCCTATCCTGTTCGACCTCCTTTTTCGGTTTGTTGATCCATACCTCCTTGGGTGGCACGGCGGCTTGTGGAATGCCCCTGACGAAGCGCTCGGGATGGGACTCAAATGCTCTCACCAAGGTTTCCTGCCGAGCCTCTCGCTTTCTTTCGACCTGTCCGTAATGCACGTCTTGCGGTGTGAAGTGGGCCAAGCCGCTATGGTAGTGACAGGTATTATACCAGGTGAAAAACGCCCTGCAAAACGCGCGGGCATCCTCGATGGAGCCGAACCGCTCGGGAAATTCCGGCCTGTATTTCAGCGTTTTGAACTGGGCCTCTGAGTACGGATTGTCATCGGATACATGCGGACGGGAATGGGATTTGGTGACCCCCAGATCCATCAGTAACTCACCCACGCCCTTTGACGTCATCGAGCTACCCCTATCGGCATGCAAGGTCAATTTGCCGGGTAAGATTTCCTGCTTGAGGCAGGTATCCGCAATCAGGGCCTGCGCTAATTCCGCGGTTTCCCGATAGGCGACCATCCACCCCACCACGTATCGGCTGAAGACATCGAGGATGACATAGAGGTGAAAGTAGGTCCACTTCTGCGCGGCCTTCAATTTGGTGATATCCCAACTCCACAGCTCACCGGGTTGCCGGGCCAGCAACTCCGGCTTTGGAGCGACGGGGCGTTGCCGCTGGTATCGCGCGGTATTTTGGTGGGCGTCCTTGAGGATCCGATACAGCGTTCGTTCGCTGCACAAGTAGATTCCCTCATCCAGCAAGGTGGCGTAGACTTGCGAGGCGCTTCGGTCGGAGAAGCGAGGGGAGTTGAGCATCTCCAAGGCCCACTCCCGTTGGGTGACCGTGAGTGCCCGTGGATGCATCCTGCGGTGGGAAGGCTCCTTTGGCGGTTGCCGAGCTCGTGGCGGCCTCTTCCAGTCATAGTAGGTCCTTGGGGCCAGGGCGAGGGCGTCGCAGGCCTTGCGGATCGGACAATGCCCATGGGATGCCGCCACCGCCTTCATCAGACTTCCCCGATCCCGGGGTTGGAGTCGGGACCCATCAGCAGCGAAATTTTTTTTTGAAGGTCGACCAGAAACTCAGCTTGCGCGGCCCGTTTCTCAGCGGCAGCCAACCGTCGCTTGAGTTGGAGAACCTCGTTGACCAGGGCATCCCTGTCCTTGCCGGGTTTGCCTCGCTTGCGTTCGCCCAAAAGTCCCTGGGCCTTCTGCCTGCGCCATTGGGATAGATGGGAAGAGTATAGACCTTCCTTGCGAAGGAACGCACCCAGCCCGCCCTCGCCTTTATTTGCGATGGCCTCGCTTTCGAGTAGTATCCGAAGCTTATACGCGGCGGTGTAATTTCGACGGAGGGGCGCCTTAGCCACCACCTCCGGATCGGGACCCGGCGCACCTAATGAATTTCCCTGAAAATGATTCTTCGACATCGTCTATTCTATCTCGCCCTGCTCAGTAAATTCGATCATGATTTTGTGCAACTAAAGATAGGCAGTGAGGGGTGGATGGATCCGAGGGTGGGACGTTTTGCCTCGGTTGATCCTTGGGCGGGAAAAATTGGCGTCCCACTCAGCCAGCATCGCTATCTCTATGCAGGCGCGAGCCCAGCTAGTTTTGTGGATCCAACAGGGCAAAGCCTAGTGGATGTAATGGTCGCTTTGACTGTGACGGGGATATTGATCAATATCGGTACCGCCACTTATGACTCTTTCAAATATCTGACGGCATCGGATCCGCTTGACAAAAACGTTCACTTCGCTTTGTTCCTAGTTGATTTGGCTGGGCTCGCCGAGGGTCCAGGTGGAAACGTTACCGGTGGTGCAAGGTTAGCTGCGATCTTTGGTGGACATTTGGGCGTGATGGTCGCTGCAACCAATACAGTTCGTGGTGTCGGTGGTTTGATTGCTAACGATGGCTTTGATAAGATGGCCAACGACATTGCGTCATACATGGAAGGTGCCAATGATGGATCGGAGCTACCACAAACTGTAAAAGATGTGCTGAAAGAGAAAAAGGGCAGCATTAAAAATGCTCCTTTGCCCGAAGGATCTCCCAGTTGGGACGAGATTTTGAATATGCCTCTCGATGAGGTTGCGAAGCGAGCCCAACGGAACGAAGTCGGCTTTAAGCAGTTTAAGAAGCTCTTAAATGATAAGAGATTCAATAAATAAAGCGGGGCAACATTGAAGCGAATGATCGATTTTTTGAACCGGCTCGATAATGCCAAGATTTACTACACCATTGATCACACGAGTGATGACAGTATTTTGGTTGTGGTTGCGGTTCCTGGACAAAGGTGGGAAGTGCAGTTTATGGCCGACGGGGACGTAGGGGTCGAAAAATTCCTAAGCAATGGTGAAATTCATTCCGAGATTGAGTTGGAAAAACTCTTCTCTGAGTTCTCGAATTAGTCGCCTAGGCTTTTGTACTAACCTACTTCTGTCCCGCCAACCCCTCCACCTGCTTAAGCACTAGCTGCTGTTCAACAGGCTTCAACTTCTCGAACGCCTTCTGTAGTTTCACCGATCTGCGATTCGGACTCACCCTCGCCTTAGCCGCCTGAGGGCTCACGACTTCATCCGCAAATAGTTCCGCCCCCGTTCCCCCTAAAGCCTTTGCGATCGCCGGCAGCTTGGCCAGCTCCGGCGCTTTGATCCCGGCCTCATAGTGAGCCACGGCCGCCTGGCTAGTACCAATAGCGACAGCGAGTTCAGCCTGGGTCAGGCCCGCTTTTTTCCTTAGCTGCTTCAGCGTGGTTTTGAAGTTCACGCTGTAAAGTATAGTGGCGGTTATACACATACCTTGACGAATATAACCTAAAGTTATTATTCTGCAAACAGGTAAAAACCTCATTTTCCCCCTTGACGGGGTTTTGAGAAAGGAAGCCGGCATGGCTCGTATCCCGCAGGAAGACCTGGACCGCATCAAAAGCCAGATCGACCTGGCCGCCTTGGTCCGCGCCAAAGGCGTGGAGCTTAAGCCCCATGGTGCGGCCGACCTGATCGGCCGCTGCCCGTTTCATAACGACAAGACCCCGTCCTTAGTCGTGACGCCGGAAAAGGGCCTCTGGCATTGCCTGGGAGCCTGCCAGGTGGGCGGGAGCGTCGTGGACTGGGTGATGAAGACCGAAGGCGTCAGCTTCCGCCACGCGGCTACGATCCTTCAAGAAGGCAAAGCGGCCACGCTCCTCAGCGGCGACAAGATCGTGAGCCAGTCCAGGGCGCGGAAGCTGGCAAGCCCTCTCACCTTAGCGGCCGACGACCAAGCGCTGCTCGATCAGGTCACGGCCTACTACCATGAAACGTTGAAGAAAAGCCCCAAGGCCTTGGAATACCTACGCCACCGCGGCCTCGAGCATGCCGAAGCGATCGAGACGTTCAAACTCGGCTACGCCGATCGTACCTTAGGGCTTCGCCTCCCGGAGAAAACCCGTAAAGAGGGCGAGGCCCTGCGCACGCGCCTCACGGCGCTTGGCGTGTACCGCGAGAGCGGCCATGAGCACTTGAGCGGGTCGCTTATCATTCCCCTCTTAGACGCCGAAAGCCATACGCGGAACCTCTACGGCCGCAAGGTTCTGGACAACCTCCGCGCCGGCACGGCCTATCACCTGTATCTGCCGGGCCCGCATCGCGGCGTGTTCAACCCGGATGCCCTGCGCGAGCGCGAGATCATCCTGTGCGAGAGCCTGATCGACGCGCTCTCCTTCTGGGTGAACGGCTTCAAGAACGTCACCACCGCTTATGGCGTGGAAGGCTTCACCGAGGAGATGCTGTCGGCCTACCTCCAGCACGGCGTGAAGCGGGTGCTCATCGCCTATGACCGCGACGAGGCAGGCGACCGCGCAGCCGTGAAGCTGGCGGACAAGCTCATGGGCGAAGGCCTTGAGTGCCTGCGGGTCTTGTTCCCGCAAGGCATGGACGCCAACGAATACATCCAGAGGATGAAGCCCGCCGAGAAATCCTTGCGCGCGCTCCTGCAAGGGGCCGAGTGGATGGGGAAGAGGCTGGAGACTTTGGCTTTGCCCAGCGGGGAGCGCGTGGACACGGAAACCGGTGAGGTGCTTGGGGTCGTTCCCGCGGACTTGTTGGCGCGGGTTCAGGCCCGTTACCCGCACCTTCAGGCGGCGCAGCAAACCCTGATTGCCGGGATGTGGGAGCGCCGGCGGAACAGCCTCGGTCCGGACACGCCTTTGCCTCCCTATCCCGTCGCGGATGAGAGCGCGGCTTTCCCTTCCTCATCCTTAGCCACCACGCCCTTGGCCAGCCCTGTGGATCAAGGACCCGAGCCTGAAGCGCACGCGGAGCCCGTGAACGCGCCGGCGGGGCCGCACATGCCTACTCTTCCGCATACGCTGCAAGGCGAGGACGTGCACGTGACATTGGGCGATCGCGCCTGGCGTGTACGCGGCCTTGCGAGAAATATTTCCTACGAGGTGTTGAAGGTGAATCTCCGCGTCTTGGTCGGCGGCGCGTTCTACCTCGACACCTTGGACTTCTACAGCGCCAAGGGGCGCGAGGTCTTCGCGGCACGGGCCGCCGCCGAGGTGAAGCGGGATGCCGACATCTTGAAGCGCGACCTGGGACGGCTCCTCAACTTCCTGGAAGCCCTGCAGGCCGAGCGCATCCCGGCCCTGCTCAAGCCTAAGGCAGCGGCCTACACCATGACGCAGGAAGAAGAGGAGGAGGCCTTGGCCCTCGCACGCGCGCCGGATCTGCCCGCGCGCCTCATCGAGGACCTCACCGCCTGCGGGTACCTGGGCGAGGACATTGCCAAGCTCACCGCCTACATCGCGGCCACGTCGCGGAAGTTGTCCGACCCGCTCTCCATCATCATTCAATCGAGCTCGGCGAGCGGCAAGTCTTCGCTCATGGACGCGGTGCTGTCCTTAATCCCCGCCGAGGACAAACTCGAACTCTCGGCCTTGACCGGCCAGGCCCTCTTCTACATGGAGAAGGATGCACTCCGCCACAAGCTCCTCTCCGTCTCCGAGGACGGCGGCATGGCCGAGGCCGGCTATGCGCTCAAGAACCTCATCACCGACAAGAAGCTCGTCAAGGCTTCGCCAGGGAAAGACCCGCAGACGGGGAAGATGGTGACGCAGCGCTATGAAGCGGAGGGGCCCACCGCCGTGATCGTGTCTTCAACCGCGGCCGAGATCGAGCCCGAGCTTCAAAACCGCTGCCTCATCTTGACGCTCTGCGAGGACAAGGCGCAGACCGAGGCCATCCTGTCCCAGCAGCGCTACCTCGAAACCCTGGAGGGGAAGAAGGAGAAGAAAAAGCGGGAGGTTGTTCGGCGCCGGCACCATAACTTCCAGCGGCTCTTGCGGCACCTGGAGGTGGTGAATCCCTTCGCGCCCTTCTTACGCTTCTCGGCCGAGCAAAGCCGCCTCAGGCGCGACCAGACGAAGTATCTGGGGCTGATGCGCGCCCTGGCGCTCCTCAACCAGCACCAACGGCCGTTGCGGCAGGATGGCGACATGGGCGAATATGTGGAGGTCACGCTTGCCGACGTGGCGACGGCGAACCGGCTTTGCGCCGAGGTATTGGGCCGGACCCTCGATGAACTCGCCCCGCAAACCAGGCGGCTTCTCATTTTGCTCACGGACCTGAACCAACGCCTCGCGACGGAAGGGCCCCTTGATATCGCCCAAGTGCGCTTCACCCGCTGGGACATCCGCAAGGCCACGGGCTGGGGCCATAGCCAGCTTGCGGTGCACCTAACCCGCCTGGTCGCGCTCGAATATCTGATCGTGCATCGCGGCCGCAGCGGGCTCTTCGAGTATGAGCTTCTCTATCGCGGCGAAGGCGATGACGGCGGGGCCTTCGTGCTGGGGCTCATCGACGTGGAAGAACTTCAAAAGAAGATGAACGGGCATGCCTACGATTCCCAGGTTCCGGGGGTAAACGCCACCCGTCCGGGGGGCTTCCGGGGTGGTTCCGGTAGGGTTCCGGCCCCCTTCCGGGAGGGGGGAAGAACACTTTCGCCCAATCATGGCAAGGGTCAGAGAGAGGGTAACGTCCTGATCCCGGAAAACGCATACGGGAGCCGTGCGTCCGCATCGCATCGTAACGGCAAAGAAACCGCTCATCCCTTAGTCGCGCCCTTAGCGGCCATAGGAGGCGTTTAAGCATGCGGCAGCGCGGACCCCGCCCCAAGTCCTACGAGGTGCTTGCCGCCCCGTCAGGGAGCCTTACGGCTTTACAGGAGCCGTTTCTGGAATCCCTCCGCAACCGGGGCTTCGCGGAGTTGACCTTGCGGAGCCGCCGACGCCTGCTCAAAGCCTTCTGCGCCTTTGCCACCGAGCGCGGGGTGGAGCGTCCCGAGGACGTGAGCGAGCCCATGCTGGAGCGCTATCAAGGCCTGATCGCCCGCTCTCACACGGAAGCGGGGCAGCCGCTGGCCTACAGCACGCAGGCCGGCCACCTCTCGGCCCTAAAGCTCTTCTTCAAATGGCTCCGTAAAAACCGGTACATCTCGGAGAACCCGGCCTTGGAGCTTGCGATGCCCAGACGTGGCCGCCGTTTGCCTCGCCCCACGCTCACGGTCACGGAGGTGGAAGCGTTGCTGGCCCAGGTGGACATCCAAACCCCGCTGGGACTCAGGGACCGGGCCATCCTCGAGGTCTTCTACTCGACGGCCATTCGGCGCGGGGAGCTGTTGCGGCTATGCCTGGTACATCTCGACTTCGAGCGCGGCATGGTCTTTGTCGAAGAGGGCAAGGGCAAAAAGGATCGCTATGTGCCCATCGGCGAACGGGCGATCCTCTGGGTCCGGAAATATCTGGATGACGGGCGGCCGCATCTATGCAGCGGGAACGAGGCGCAAGAGCTGTTCTTGTCGCGCGATGGCGGGCCCATGGGCGCGAGTTACTTGAACGAGCGGCTGAAGCGCTACTACACCGCCGCTGGCCTTACGAAGAAAGGATGCTGCCACCTGTTCCGCCACAGCACGGCCACGCTCATGCTGGAAGGCGGAGCGGATATCCGTTTCATTCAGCAAATGCTGGGACACAGCGAACTCAGTTCCACTCAGGTGTACACGCATGTCTCAGCGCAAAAGCTGAAAGAAGTTCACACGCGCACGCACCCGGCCAAGGCAGAGCCGCACATCTCCGAAGCCTCCCAACCTCCTTCCCTTTAGTCGCTTCTTCGTCCCCCGCCACCACCACCGCCCCTCACAGGCACGCAGTGCCTGCGGGCTCCCCCCAAACCCAAGACCCGTCCGGGCGGTAGTCCGTTCGTTGTGGGTAACTCCCTCGTTACATAACGGCTTTTACGCAAACCTGCTTCGCAGGTCCGGTTCTTTCCAGACCTTCGCGTAAAAGCCGTTATGCAAACCGGCCGGCTTCGCATACAGCCCAACCTTGTTGGGCCTATGCCGGGTCTTGGGTTCGGCCTCCTCCTTCTTGTCTTTCTTCTCTTTACGCCATACCTCCTTCGCGGGGAACCCGCGAAGGAGGCCCCGGCCAACCAATACGCCTGAGCGAGGGAATACAAAAGCATGGCCGGGCCCGCGCCCAGGGTGGTGCGAGGCACGCTGCGGAGGTACAGCCGCTCACGCCCTACGCGCAACGCCCGCGTGTGGCTTTGGTTTTTTGCTCCAAAAAAGCCAAAGGGGTGGGGGAATCCCCTTCCCCGGGCCCGGTTCCTGGTTGTATATTGTGTACACACTTTGGCACACAAATCCGGAGGGGGTCAAAATGAAGTTTGCATCCGTGCGGGAGTTCCGCGACCACATTGCAAAGCATATCGACGAGGATCAGCCGGTCATGGTGACCCGGCACGGCGAGCCCATGGGCGTCTATCTGCCGCTCTCGGATAAGGAGCACGTGCCCCTCGAAATCAAGCGCGAGGCTTTCAAGATGGGGGCGGAGCGCCGCGCCAAGCTCTTTGGCCATATCGACGAAAAGGAGATGCTGGAGGATTTCGAAAAGTGGAGAAAGGTCCAGCGTGCTGCGCGTAATCGTCGCGGACGCTAACGTCCTGCTCTCGGCGGCTGCGGGCAAGGCCGCCGGCAAAGCCTTCCTGACCTCGATCGAAATCTACACGGCCGCTTTCACAGCGGCCGAAGTGCTCAAATATATCCCGGTGTTCGCTGCACGTTATGGCCGCACCGTGGAAGAAGTGCAGCGGGAGTTCGCGGAGCTGCCCTTGGTGATTAAGGATAAGCCCTTCTATAAAGACCAGCTCACCCGGGCAAAAGAAATGATGCACGACGTGGATCCCGATGACGTGGACCTGCTGGCCCTGGCGCTCAAGTTGGATGCCCCCATCTGGAGCAATGATGATCACTTTAAGAACCTTCCTCTCAAACGATACACGACCGCACAGCTTCTCAAAGCCTTAGGCGTGTGACTCATCCTCCCGGGTGGGGTGGCGGCGGACGGCCCGAGGCTAGGCGGCTGGCGAGGCCAGCCGACGTAGCTGGAACCGCCCAGTTGGCATAATGCCTTTTACGCGAAGGCCTGGAAAGAGCCGCACCCGCTCGGCGGGTTCGCGTAAAAGGCATTATGGCAAGGCCCACGAAAGACCGCGGAGCCGTGGGCCGGACTTGGCGGCCGGGCCGTGGGGTGAATGTCACCCCGCCGCGCAGCGGCACCGCCGGGGGGCGGGAGGTGGAATGTTCTGGCCAGGGTAGGGTCAGCCGTTCTATCATTGAAACAGTGGAAAAGCAAATCCAGGCCGGTTATACCGTCTCTCCCTCCGGAGCCTGCTTCACCTCGCCGTTCTTCCTCTTAGCCGCTTGCCTCCACTCCCGAAAAAGCGCTGATCCGGCGGAAAATATGCTACGTAACTCGAATGTTACCGCATTTAAAGCCGTAAGTGAAAGCCCGCTAAAAGGTTGGGCGCTGCGGGGGTGGAATGGTGCGTCAGGGCGGACAGAAGGTGTGGTCTCGCCGCAGAGCAAGACAACGACCTATACCTACAATGCCGTGGGCAATCGGGCCTCGGTTACGAATCCGAACAGCACGTCCACGGCGTATGGATATGATGATCTGAACCGGTTGACCTCCGTGACCCATACAGGGCCGGGTGGGACCATTGCCAGCTATACCTACACCCTGAACGATGCGGGGTTCCGGACGGAAGTGGTGGAGAATGGTGGAAGCCATGTGTACTACGGGTACGACAGTCTCTATCGCCTCAAGAGCGAACGCCGGACCGGGGCCCACACCGACACGATGACCTACAGCTACGACCCTGTTGGGAACCGGTTGACTAAAGCGCATCGCGGTGTGACAACGACCTACGCCTACAACAATCGGGACATGCTGCTCAGCGAGTGGGATGGGTCCGACTCGACGCGGTATAGCTATGACTCCGCAGGTCGGACTCTTACCAAGGTGGATGCTGGCGGAACGACGCACTACTTCTGGGAGGATGAGGATCGCCTTGACTCTCTCCACACTCCCAGCACGGGCGTTAAGTACGCATATGATGCTGATGGGCGTCGGGTGAAGGAAGCCGCAGGGGGCACGGTCAAGCAGTACCTGATCGATCCGCTGCTGCCCTACGGTCAGGTCATCGCGCAAACGGACGGTAGCGATGCGCTTGTTGCGGAGTATATATACGGCATAGACCGAGTCTCCCAGCGCAGAAGTGGCACTTCGAGATACCTCCTAGCCGATGGGCTGGGGTCGATCCGGATGCTGACCGACTCCATCGGTGCGGTGACGGACTCTAACTACTATACTGCGTTCGGCGAGGATTTGTACCACAGTGGGTCGACTGTCAACGACTTCAAGTACGTCGGCGAGCAGTTGGATCCAAACTCAGGGTTCTATTACAATCGAGCCAGGTGGATGGATTCAAGGGTGGGGCGCTTTGTGAGCGTGGATCCTTTCGGTGGAAATCTGGAGGCCCCGATCAGCTCTCATAGGTATTTATATGGCCGGCAAAACCCTGTTATGTTCAGGGATCCTACTGGGAAGATTTTTCTCTCAGAAGCCTTGTTGTTGATTTCCTTTGCGAATATCTTCGGGGGAGGTAAGCCCGGCCCTGCTTCTGAAGGGTATGCTGGCGTGGTTATCGGGCGAGTTGATTGGACTCAAGGTACTGGAAGCCTGCTTGATATACAGGTAGACATCACCTTCAAGAACACAAATGGATTTTCTCAGTCAAGCGCTGAATATCAACAGCTGGCGTATTCATCCGTAACAGCTCCAAACTCAGATCTTTCACTCAGTACGGGCCCACTGCACGATGACAACTATTCGCGAAAAGATGATAAGGATGGAAAAATGAACGACGCTCATTTTTCGACCATTGATTCCCCAAATTTTACGCCAGGTGGCTATCCCCTCGGCTATGACGATGACATTGATTACACTTTTACTGCTCAGCAGTTGGTTTTAGACAAAAAGCATGGCAATAAAGTTGTGGCACAGACTCCACTACATACTGTCAGAATTTCAGGATCGAGCCCCCGAGATTATGAGGGTGTTCCATATACGGCATATTTTTCCAGCCCATAGGATGAGGCCAAATGAGTAACGCAACAATTGATGGCAAAAAGAGAACTCAACGCTTTGGTGTTCTCAAATGCTTGTTCATTGCATCTATACTTGGTGGTGTCGGTTGCCAAGGAAAGCCGGTTCCAAGTGTTTCTTCGCCAAGGGAAGAAAGCCTAAATGAGGCCAAGAGCAAAGCGGAAAGAATAAAAGAGGGGATGACGTTAAATCAGGTTCTTAGTGAGCTGGATAGCAGGGATTATACAGAAATTCCCCTTGTTGAGCACGGGGGCATCTGGTTTCAGTTTAAAGTGAACAAAGACTATCTTATCCAAGTGCGATTTAGTAAAAACGGTTCCGAAAAGTTTGATTCTTTATCGTCTGTGAATCTTCCCTCTCAAGTAAAACCCACTAAATGACCGCGCAGAGACGGTATGGGTCTCGCGTGGGGATTCTATTTCTGCCCAGCCAATCCCTCCACCTGCTTCAACACTAGCTGCTGCTCTACAGGCTTCAACTTCTCGAACGCCTTCTGCAGCTTCACCGATCTGCGATTCCGGACTCACCCTCGCCGTAGCCGCCTGATGGCTCACAGCTTCATCCGCAAATAGTTCCGCCACCGTCACCCCTAAAGCCTTAGCGATTGCCGGCAGCTTGGCCAGCTCCGGCGCTTTTATCCCGGCCTCATAGTGAGCCACGGCTGCCTGGCTAGTGCCAATTGCGATAGCGAGTTCTAGCGATTTGCAATTTATGCTTTGTGCCTACAAAAAAAGGGCCGGTGATTACCGACCCCTGGAAGCGCCCGCGAACCCCCCGGAGCGAGCCCCAGGCGCCCAACTCTTACTCGATTATTCCTCGCCCGTCATCGTGACCTTGAACTCGTCGCGGCGGTTCTGGGCCCAGTCGTTTTCTTCGTGGCCCAGGGCGGAGGGCTTCTCTTCGCCGTAGCTGATGACCGAGAGGCGGTTGGCCGCGATGCCGTAGGTGGTGAGGTAGGCCTTGACCACATTGCCGCGCTTTTCGCCGAGGGCCATGTTGTAGTCTTCGGTGCCGCGTTCGTCGGCGTTGCCTTCGATGGTGACGGTGACGGAGGGTGCCTGTTTCAGGAGGTCGCCGGCTTTGGCGAGCAGGTCCTTGGCCTTTTCGGGAAGTACGGCCTGGTCGTAGGGGAAGTAGACGGGCTTGAAGGCTTCGGCCAGGAGGTCCTGGATGCGGATCTTGGTCTCCTTGGTAGCGGAGGGCTCGGGCTGCACGGCAACCGGGGTCACCATGGCCGGAGCGGTAGGCTCGGGACGGGCCTCCTGCTTAGGCTTCTTGGAGCAGGCCAGGAGGGATAGTGAAAGGGTTGCCATGAGAATCGCCGGGTATTTCATAAAAGCTCCGAGGGTGGGAGGTAGGGTAATGGCTCCAAAATAATCATCCGCCCCCCAGGTAGGGAAGCCCCAAATCGAAATTGGGGTGACTTAGGGTGTGCCTAAGTCGTTTCAAGGGCGCTCAGGGTGCGCGCAAGACGTGCTTCAGGCGGGGAAAAGGCGCGGGTACCCTGGGAATTACCCCCTGATTAGGCTGGAGAGGTGTGTCATTTGTGTTTCTTGGACAGGGCGGCGAGGAGTTCCTTGAGCTTGACGGCGTCGAGGGCCTTCTTCTGCTTGTCGCTGTCGACCGCGTCGATGATGGCGTACGCTTCGTCGCAGTATTTGTCGATGAAGGCCCAGGTCATCTGTTGCTTTTGTCCCCAGGTAACGCATACGGGGCCTATGGTGGTGTAGCCCGGAACGTAGACGTAATGGCCGCCCCAGGAATTGCGTTTGCCCGCGGTGCCTGTCGCGGCGTCCCAAGGTTTGCCGGCCTGCAATTGGGCTTGGGCCGATTTCGGGAGGCTCAGGCCAAGGCCGACGCCTACGTCGAGGAAGATGGCCTGCTTGAAGGCGGCGTGATCCTTGGGGGCGATTTCGGAGAAGGCCTGGATCTTATAGGTTTTCTTGGCGGCATTCCAGCCGGATTTGCGCCAGAGTTTGAGGGAGTCGAGCACGATGAGGCCGGTGTCTTCGCCGCCGGTTTCCTTGAGATATTCGGCGAGGATTTCCTTGTCCGTGATGGCCAGCTTGGCCTTTTGTTCGATCAATTCGAAGCGGAGGGTTTGATGGGCGCGGCCCGCGATGACGCAGCAGCCGTACTTGTCGTTGGCGAACATGGGCATGGGGATGCCCGTGTGCGTGAGATCGAAATCGTATTCGGCGGGAACCTTGGGTACGGCCTTGACCAGGGTCGCGAATTTGAAGTTGCGCGTGTCGCGTTTGGCTTCGGCTTTGCCGAGCTTGAAGAGCGGATGCGCGTGGATGCCGGAGGCTTTGGACATGGGGATCTCCTTTTCGGGAAGTGTCGGTTGGATTCAGCAGGTCATCGAATCATAATAAGCCGGCGATTGCCACCAGGGTTACGGTGTTGCCCCGCGGATCGAGAATGCAGAAGAAGGCGTCATCATCGGTGACGACCACGCGGGCGGGGGCCTGCAGGCCGTTGACGATGGCGCGCAGGCGCGGGTCGGGGCCAAGGTAGAAACTGGCGGAGGCTTTGAGGGG
>Ga0209515_10007489_pt1 | contig 13132 bp, 11 predicted proteins | sample Subgroupgradi54m_FD_187454 | JGI IMG/M metagenome (GOLD analysis project Ga0209515, IMG submission 187454) | Subsurface groundwater microbial communities from S. Glens Falls, New York, USA - GMW60B uncontaminated upgradient, 5.4 m (SPAdes)... ...
ATCTCATTGACCAAGCCGATGTTCACGGCGCGGAAGGTGTTCTCCAGCAGCTTCACCATCTCGGCGACCTGCGTCGAGCTCACCGGCACGATCGTGCTGATGATCGACCCGTACAGCTCCGCCGCCAGCTCGGTGCTTGCCTCGTTGACCCCGCCGACCACCTTCGGGATGCTGCGCGTGGTGTGCGTGACGTTACCTGGATCGACGCGCTCCGGCGAAAACGCGAGATGGAAATCCTTCCCCGCCTCGAGACCGCTCTCCTCGAGCGCAGGCTGGACCACTTCGTCCGTCGTGCCCGGGTACGTCGTCGACTCGAGGATCACGAGCTGTCCCGCGCGGAGCTGGGTGCGCACGGCGTCGACCGCGAGCACGACGTACGACAGATCCGGATCGCGCGTCTTCCGGAGCGGTGTCGGCACACAGATGTCGATTGCATCCATGTCGCGGAGACGGGACATGTCGGCGGTCGCCGAGAGCTTGCCCGCCTTCGACGCCGCGGCGACATCCTCGCTGCTCACATCGCCGATGTAACTCTTCCCGTTGTTGATGGCGTCGACCTTCGCAAGATCGACGTCGAAGCCGGTGACTTCGAAGCCTGCTTTCGCAAATTCCACTGCGAGCGGCAGGCCGACGTACCCGAGACCGATGATGCCGATCCGGGCCTGGCGATTTCGTATTTTGTCCTTGAGATCCAAGTTCTCTCCGATTTACCGAGCGACGCCGGCACGCACCGACGGTGTCAGCCGCGCGAGGTCGGCCTCAACCATCATCGCGACGAGCTGTTCGAAGGTGACCGTGGGCGTCCAGCCAAGTACGCGCGTGCCCTTGCTCGCGTCGCCGATCAGGTGATCGACTTCCGCGGGGCGCTTCAGGGCAGGATCGATCCGCACGTACCGCTGCCAGTCGAGACCCGCGTGGCCGAACGCCGTCTCCACGAGCTTCCTGACCGAGTGACTGACGCCGGTGGCGATCACGTAGTCGTCGGGCTCGTCCTGCTGCATCATCAGCCACATGGCGCGCACGTAATCACCGGCAAACCCCCAGTCGCGGCAGGCGTCGAGATTGCCGAGCGAGAGATGATCGGCGAGCCCGAGCTTGATCCGCGCGACGCCGTCTGTGACTTTGCGCGTCACGAACTCGAGGCCGCGGCGGGGCGACTCGTGGTTGAACAGGATCCCCGAGCACGCGAATATGCCGTAGCTCTCGCGGTAATTCACCGTGATGTAATGCGCGAAAACCTTGGACACTCCGTACGGGCTGCGCGGATAAAACGGCGTCAACTCCGTCTGCGGTACCTCACGCACACGCCCGTACATCTCGCTCGATGACGCCTGGTAAATGCGGATGGCGGGGTCGACCTGGCGGATCGCCTCGAGCACGCGCGTCACGCCCTGCGAGTTGAATTCCCCCGTCAGCAGCGGCTGATCCCACGACGCCGGCACGAACGACATTGCGGCGAGGTTGTAGAACTCCTGCGGCCGCACGTCCTGGACGATGCGCATGAGCGAGAGCTGATCGAGCAAGTCGGCGGGACGCAGCGTGATGCGATCGAGGATGTGCTCGATGCGCCACAGGTTCGGCGAGCTCGAACGGCGGACGACACCGGTGACCTCGTACCCCTTTTCGACCAGTAGCTCGGCAAGGTACGAGCCGTCCTGGCCCGTGATGCCGGTGATAACTGCGCGTTTAGCCATCGGGCCTTTTCATTCTATGCTGCGGGACCGCCGCGCGCCCCGAGCCAGCGCCGCAAGGCATCCTGCCAGGGGGGCATCGTGAAACCTGCGGCCGCCAGCTTCCGATTCGACAGCGCGCAGAAGCGCGGCCGTGCGGCCGCCAGCGATACCTCGTCCATCGTGACGAGCTTGAGACGCGCAGGGATGCCCAGGATGCGGGCCACTTCGAGCGCCACCTCCTGCCAGGTGCCGTAACCCGAGTTCACGCAGTGGTAAGTTCCCGGGGCGGCATCGGCCTCGACGAGATATCGCGTGGCAGCCGCGATGTCGACAACGTAGCCGGGCGACACCGTGCGATCGGTAAAGACCGTGAGATCTCGACCCGCCTCGAGGCCCGCCACGATTCCATCGAGCGTGCCTCGCCTGCCGGTCCAGTCCGATGGAGATCCGAACAGGCTTTCGACTCGCAGCACGTACGCGCGCGGCGCCTCGAGCGCCAGCCATTCTCCAACGAGCTTCGACGAGGCATAGACGCTGCGCGGCCCTGGTGCGGCAGCTTCGTCGTATGGTTGGGTGGCCGTGCCGTCGAATACGAAATCGGACCCGTAGTGCACCAACGCGGCCCCGCACGATTCAGCTGCGCGGGCCAGGCTTCGTACCGCAAACGCATTGACCGCAAACGCCTCGGTCGCGCGGCGCTCGGCGTCATCCACCTGGTTGAACGCGGCGCAGTTGACGATCAGGTCCGGATGAGCGTTCCCGATCTCGCGTTGCACGGCCGCGCCGTCCGTCACGTCGAGGGTGGCATGGGTGTGCGCGATCACGTCGCGATCCCAAAAGGCGCGGATGATCGAGGCTGCAAGCTGTCCGGAAGCGCCCGTCACCAGGACCCGCGAGATATTCACGCGACGCGCTCAGCGATGCTTGCGACCACGTATTGCTGCTGCTCGGCGGTCAGCCCCGGATAGATCACCTCGTCGCCCTCACCGATGCCCAGCGCCATCAGCGCGACGATCAGCGCGTCGGTCCCCGACGAGACTGCGACGGCATGCGGAACACCGATGACGGCCGCCACCTCGGATTCCAACCGTTCCACTTCCGGTCCCATAATGAACTGCTGCGAATCGCAGACCCGCGTGACCGCGAACAGGATCTCCTCACGTATCGACGCGTACTGGAGCCGGAGATCGAGCGAGGGAACCTGCATGTGTTCGTCGGTGTGGGCCCGCGGCGCTGGCACAATCCGACGATCGTACTTCAAGGGCTTGTGGTGCACAACGCGCGGCTGGATGGACGGCCCGCCTTGGCTGAGACATGGAACAAATCGATACGGCGGTCATTGGAGGGGGGGTCGTCGGACTTGCCGCGGCCCTGGCCATCGCGCGGCGGGGGCGCAGCGTCTGTCTCCTGGAGAGGGAGCCACGCCCTGGCATGGGCACCAGCACGCACAACAGTCAGGTGATTCACGCGGGTATCTACTATCCGCCCGGGTCACTCAAGGCGAGACATTGCGTGGACGGCGCGCGCCTGCTGTACGAGTTTTGCGCGGCGCATGGCGTGCCGCACCGCCGCTGTGGAAAGCTGATCGTGGCGCACGACGACACGGAGATCCCGGCACTTGAAGCGCTGCGTGCGAGAGGGATCGCGAATGGCGTCCAGGGCCTAGAGATGGTGGACGCCGCATACGTCCGCGCGCGCGAGCCGAACGTCCAGGCGATGGCCGCGCTCATCTCGCCGAACACCGGGATCCTCGAAGCGGAAGCGCTCGTCGGAACCCTCGCGCGCCTCGGCGCAGAACACGGTGTCTTCCTGTTACCTGGAACGAAGCTGGCCGGCGCCGAACAGCGCGACCGCTCGATTGAAATCGCGACCGCGTCGGAGCGCATCGACGCCCGTTCGATCGTCAACGCGGCCGGCCTCTATGCCGACGAGGTCTCCGCGGCGATCGGAGGATCGCCATTCCGCATCTATCCGTGCCGCGGCGAATACGCGGAGCTCGTGCCGTCGAAATGCGCGCTGGTCAACGGCCTCGTCTATCCGCTGCCCCACACGCACAGCCTCGGCACGCACTTGAGCAAGACGATCCATGGCACCGTGACGCTCGGCCCGACCACGCGATTCCAGGCTCGCAAAGACGACTACGAAGACGACCGTCTTCCCGTTGAGGCGTTTCTCGAACCGGCGCGACAGCTCCTGCCGTCGCTGCAGTTACACGACCTGCGTCTCGGGGGAAGTGGGATCCGTCCCAAGCTCCATGGTCCCGAGAGCACGTTTGCCGACTTTCTGATCGGGAGAGACGAGGCATGTCCGCGGCTGGTCCAGGCCGCGGGGATCGAGTCGCCGGGACTTACCGCCTGTCTCGCCATCGGGGAGCAGGTGGCGCAGCTGGTAGAGGAAATCCTCTAATCCCAGGGCCCGCCTTTTGAATTTGGGCATTTTGCAGTCCTTCGGCCCCCATAGAGTCATCGACAACAGGCGGTGCGTAGTTTATCCTCGGCCTTCTCCGTTCAGAGTCCAAGTCGCATGGCACCCCAGCGCCACTCACTCGGCTCCCGCGACAGCTGTCTCGTCGTGTCGTATCACTACGTGCGCGACGCGTCGGTCACGGTGTTTCCCCATCTGCGCACGCTGCACCCGGCCGACTTCGAGCAGCAGATCACGACCCTCGAGCGCGACGGCACGATCATCGATTACGAGGGGTTTCTGGCGGCGCTTGCCGGAGATCGACCGCTCAACGGTCCCTCGGCCCTGCTCACGTTCGACGATGGGCTGATTGATCACTACCGGACGGTGTTACCGCAACTCGCGGCGCGCGGGCATCGAGGCGTCTTCTTCATTTCTCCCGGAAGTAACGCGCCTGCCCCCCGCGTCCTGAACGTCCAGAAAGTACAACTGCTGGTTGCCCAGCTTGGCGAGCGGCTCTGGGAAGAGGTCGACGCGGCGCTCGCGGTCGTTAGCCCTGGACTCGCGACGGAGGCGCCGCACGACAGTCTCTATCGGTATGACAGTGCCGCGGTCCGCCGCGTGAAGCAGCTGCTCAACTACACCTTGCCGCTCGAGATTGCCGACGCGCTGCTGGGGAAGTTGTTCGGCTCGTCCATCGGAGACGAAGCGGAGATCGCCCGCGAGCTCTACCTCACGCCCGCGATGATTCGGGAGATGGCGGACGCGGGTATGACGTTCGGCTATCACACGCGCGATCACCGGGTCCTCTCGCGGCTGCCGCTCGACGAGCAGCGCGCTCAGCTCGAGGATGGCGTCGAGTGGATCCAGGGATTGACGGGCCAGACGTCGGTCCCCTTCTGCTATCCGCACGGCCACGCGCACGCCTACACACAGGACACGGTGCGGCTCGTGCGCGAATGCGGATATTCCATGGCGTTCACCGCGGTGCGCGGGACGTCGCTTCCCTCGACGGACTCACGTTTCGAGGTCTCGCGTCTCGACACGCGCGATGTGCCATCGGCGGAAACCGACGCCCACACCGCCGTCACGAAGGCATCGCCATCCGGTCGCGTGGCCTGGAGCGCCGGCGGCCGGTAGCACATCGTGGCGCGCGCCATCGTTCTCACCAGCACGTCGCTTCGCCACCGGTTCCTTGTGCACGCGGTTGCCTCTCGCCTGGATGTTGTTGGCGTCTGGCAGGAAGCCAAGCGGTTCGCGCCTCTCGAATTGCCAGGGTCCCCAGAGGACCGCGCAGCCATTGCCAATCATTTTCTCGGGCGCGATATCTCCGAGCGCGAATACTTCGGCGCGCACGAATCGTTGCGGCTGTCCCCCGCGGTCAATCGCCGCGAGATCGCACCAGGCGGATGCAACGAACCGTCGGAGGTGGCTGCGATGCGCGCCCTTGCGCCGGACCTGGTGCTCGTGTTCGGGACGGAGATCTTGCGAGACGAGGTGATCGCGTCGTTTCGCGGAAACCTGATCAACCTGCACCTCGGCCTGTCGCCGTACTACCGCGGATCGGGCACGAACTTCTGGCCCCTTGTAAACCGCGAACCGGAGTACGTCGGCGCGACGATTCACTACCTCGATGCCGGAATCGACAGCGGTCCGATCATCGCGCACGTGCGGCCTGAGATGCGTGCCACCGACGGCCCTCACGACGTGGGCAATCGCACGATCATCGCGGCGGCTACGGCGCTGACACAGATTGCCCTGGCGCACGCCCGGCAGCCTGTGGCCGCAACACCCCAGGGCCGCGATGGACGCCTCTACCTCCGTCGTCACTTCACCGCGGATGCCGTGCGGCAGTGTTATCGCAACTTCAGCGACGGGATGATCGCGGATTACCTGGCGAATCGCGTCCGGCGCGATGCCGCGCTGGCACTCGCATGAAGATCCTGTTCTGCCTCTTGCATTTCGGCTATGAGCGCAATTTCGAGCCCGTGATCCGCGAGCTCGCCGCGCGGGGACATGACGTCCACATCGCCGCCGAGCGGACCGATCGGGATCCGGCGAAGGCGATCGTCGAAGCGATCGCGCATCAGCACACGAACGTCACGGTCGGAACGCTGCCAGGGCGGGAAAAGGATCAGTACCGCGACGTGGTGCAGCGGATCCGCACGGCCTTCGACTACCTGCGCTACCTCGAGCCGACCTACCGCGGGATGCCCGGACTGCGAATGCGCTCGGAGGATCGCGTGCCGGTTGGCCTGCTGCGCCTCCTGGATCTTCCGGGCATGAAGACGGCGGCTGGACGCGCGGTCGTCCGGATGCTCTTACGTCAGCTCGAGCGCGCGGCGCCGCCGAGCGATGCGATCACGGAGTACCTGCGCGCGACACAGCCCGATGCGCTGCTGATCACGCCGCTCATCGGGATTGTCACATCGAGCCAGCTGGATTACGTTGCGGCCGCCAAACGGCTCGGCATTCCAACGGGCTTTTGCGTCTGGAGTTGGGACAACCTCTCCAGCAAGGCGTTGCTCCGGGACCTGCCGGATCGCATTTTCGTCTGGAACGAAACGCAGAAGAACGAAGCGGTGACACTGCACCACGTCCCTCCCCGACGCGTCGTCGTATCCGGCGCGCAGTGCTTCGATCGGTGGTTCGACCGGAAGCCCTCGCGATCGCGAGAGGAGTTTTGCCGGGCCGTAGGCCTGCCCGTCGATCGTCCCTACGTGCTGTATGTCTGCTCGACGATGGTGTGGAAGAGCCCGCCGGAGGCGCAGTTCGTAGTCCGGTGGATCCGGCACCTGCGTGCGAGCGCGGATCCGGTTCTGCGAGACGCCGCGATCCTCGTGCGGCCGCACCCCGGACGCCTGCAGGAATGGATCGACGTCGATCTTTCGGGCTTCCAGAACGTCGCACTCTCCGGACGCGTCGGCGCGGCTGGCGCCGGCGCCGCGTACCCCATCGATGACGAGTCGAGAGCGGAGTACTTCGACGCGCTCTATCACAGCTCCGCTGTCGTCGGCATCAATACGTCGGCATTCATCGAGGCGGGAATTATCGGCCGGCCGGTGTACGCGATCCTGGCCGACGAGTTCTCAGGAACTCAGGCGGGAACGATTCACTTCCGCTATCTGACGGAAGTCGGCGGGGGAATCGCCCAGGCGGGACGAGAGTTCGACGAGCACGCGGCGCAGCTGGCCGGTGCGTTGAGAGGGCAGTCGGACCACGAGGATCGGCAGCGCCGGTTCCTCCACGCGTTCGTCCGGCCGCGGGGCCTCGATCAGCCGGCCACGCCGGTATTCGCTGATGCGGTCGAAGATCTGGCCGGGGCGGTTCGCACTGCGGCCGGGACGGGGGCGGGTCTGAAGACCCGCCCCTCCACCGGGCACGCGTACGCGCGTCCCGTCATTGCAGGTGCTGCCCTCGACCGCCTGGTTCAATTTACCCAGTACGGGCGCGGCAAGCGCCTGATCATGACGAAGGACGAATTCGTCGCGGCGGCGGTCAACGAAACTCCGCGAACTCCGCTCGTCGAGAAGTTCCGCGAGCGCACGCGGAAGCGGTTCAAGAAGGTGCAAAAGCAGGCACGGCGGGCACGCAAGCGGGCGATCAACGCGCGCGACCGGATCCTGGCCGCCGCGATGAAGATCACCGGAACCCACTCGTAACCACCTGGAGCCAGCACCGCGTATTCAGAATGGCGCGCGCGAGCGCGCGCTTCGGGTTCAGCGGCGCCGGCGCCACGTGCGTCGCGTAGTACAGATACGCGCTCCTGTGGAACGCGCGGATCGCGAACGTCCGCGCGCTGCGGCTCGACTGGCCGACGCGATGGATGGCGGTCGCGGCCGGGACGTACCGCACGTGATGGCCGCCTGCCCTCAACCGCCGGCACAAGTCCGCATCCTCCCAGTAGAGGAAGAACCGCTCGTCGAAGCCGCCTACCTGTTCGAGCGCCGTCCGGCGCGCGAGCATGCATGCGCCAGACAGCCAGTCGACCACCACGCTCTTTTCTCCGCTGCGGATGGCTTCTTCTGCGACGACGTTCCGCTTCGCAACCGGCAGGAACGGCACGAGCCTGCCCAGCAGCGCCGTGCGCCCGAAGAGGCCCGTCAGCATATCGGGATCGCCGCGGGCGCTTCCCTGCACCGATCCGTCCGGGTTCAGAATCCGCGGTCCGGCGATCGCACAGTCCGGACGCGCGTCGAGGACGCCACGCAAGGTGGCGACCGCACCCGCCACCAGCCTGCAGTCGGGATTCATGATGAGCACGAGCGGCGCGGTCGATGCGGCGAGCCCCTGGTTGACGCCGCGCGAGAAGCCGACGTTTACGGTGTTCTGCACGAGCCGCACCATCGGCGCAAACTCGGCCACCGATGCCGCGCTGCCGTCGGTCGACGCGTTGTCGACGACGACGGCTTCCCACGCGCGACCGGCCATCTCGTCCGCGATCGATCGAAGCGCCCGCGCAAGCTCGGCGCCGGCGTTGTAGTTCACGAGGATCGCCGCGATCTCGAGGGCGCTCATGGCGCCCCCTCCGCGAGCCGCGCATCGAACCGCTTCTCGCGCAGCTTCGTGGAAAGCCAGCGCGTATCGAGCACCGGAGCGATCGCGGCAGCGCCGACGCGGCGGCCGCGCTGAATCGCGGCGCGCTTACCGAGCATCCGCGGCAATCCTGCAAACGCCGCAGCCTTTGCGCGGATGTACGGACGCAGCATGCCGATGCGCGCGAAATGCACGGCCGCCGCAATGTCATAGACGACGTGGCCGGGCAGCGTCCGAATCAGGAGACTCGCCGGTGTGTCTTTCACGTACACCCATTCCAGGTTGCGCTGTCCGTGGAACACTGAGAACGGGCTCACCGTGCCGAGCGTCGCGCTGCCAACGTGGCGGACGACCGCGTCCGCGACATAGCGACAGCGGTACCCGCGAAGCCTCGCGCGATAGGAAAGGTCGACGTCCTCGTGCGACGCAAAGAAATCTTCGTCGAAGCCGCCAAGCTCGTCGAACACCGCCTTTGGGATCAGGCACGCTGCACCGCAGACGCCAAAGACCTCTTCGGTCACGGTCGCGGCCGTCGTGGACGCACCATGGTGCCGCTTGAACGCGCCACCCCACCTCAGAAGGCCGTCGCCCGCGCTGTCGATCACCTCCGGATCGTGCATGTAGACGATGCGCGACGTGGTGAGCACGTAGCCGGCGCCCTCGTCGACGCCGCCGAGCAGCGCGCGCAGCCAGCCGGGGTCCGCGGAGGTGTCGTTGTTCAGCAGCGCGACGTAGCGCCCGCGTGCATGCTGGACGCCCGCATTGTTCCCCCCGGCGAAGCCCAGGTTCGCCGGAAGCTCCACGAGCCTGACCCACGGAAATCGCTCGCGCACGAAGTCCGCCGTGCCATCGGTAGAACCGTTGTCAACCAGGATCGTTTCGCTTGCCACGCCTGTCTGCGCCGCCACGCCGGCGAGGCAGATCTCGAGGTGCTGCCGTCCGTTCCACGACACGATGACAATCGAGACGTCAGGCTGCACGGACGGCCTCTCGGTACACGTCAAGCGTCAGCCGCGCCGTGCGCTGCCAGGTGAAGGTGGCGGCGCGCGCGAGCCCACGGGCGCGAAGATCGTCACGCAGCGACTCGTCGTTGAACACGCGGATAATCGCGTCCCGCCAGGCGGACACGTCATGAGGATCCAGGAGCATGCCCGCGCCGCCGAGCACCTCCGGAATCGACGCTTCATGCGAGGCGAGCACCGGTGTACCGCTGGCCATCGCTTCGATCAGCGGCAAACCAAATCCCTCATACAACGACGGGTACACGAGCGCCGTGGCGCCGCGGTAGAGCGCACGGAGGCGATCCTCGTCGACGATGCCAAGCACGACCACTGCGTCGGGGGCCCCCGCTTCCGCGGCCATCGCGCACAGCCCGTCGCCGATGCCCCGGTCGACGCCCGCCACCACGAGCGACAGCGCGGCAACTGCGCCGACATCGCGGCGTGCGGCCAGCATCGCATCGACAAGCATCGGCAGGTTGCGCCGCTGATGCAGGTCGCCGACGTGCAGGAGAAACGGCTCCGTCACATGTGCCGGCAGATCCAGGACCAAGTTCGGATCCCCCGCCCCGAATGCCGCGTGCACCCCGAGCGGGGTGACCGTGATTCGCGAGCGCTCGACGCCGTACGCGGACGCAATCTCGGATGCGGAGAACGCCGACACGGTCAAGACGCGCGCCGCGGCGGTCGCGCTGCGCCGGTAGAAGTACCGCCGCAGCCAGTCGCGCCGGTACGGATACCACTGGGGATGAATTTCGTAGCTGACGTCGTGGATGGTGAGCACGATGGGAACACCGGCCCAGAAAGGAGCGGTGTAGGCGGGGGCGTGAATGAGGTCGACGCGCGCGCGCGACGCGGTGCGCGGCAGCCCGATCAGCACCCAGCCGGCGTTGCTGCGGGGATGGGCCGACTCGGACATGCGCTCGACGCCGGCGGGAATGCACTCCTGCTTTCCCCCGAGCGCGACGATCTCGATCGGCTCGCCGAGCGACAGAAGTGCCCGAACCAGCTCGGTCGAATAGCGGCGGATGCCGGCGGCAGGAGAACTGAACCCGTGACCGTCGAATCCGATGCGGAGTCTGGGACTGGAATTCAAAATGCACAATTCAAAATGCAAAATGCAAATAACGCACGCACGCAAGAACGGGCTGAACGCCGCTACGCTTTTCACCCCGCTGGCGCAAACTATTCAATGTTTGCATTTTGCATTTTGAATTTTGCATTTCGTATTACTGAATGTTCATATGCAGACGCCGCACGGGACGCTCGAGCTCCGTGCACACCTCGCGAATCCGGTGTTCGATCTGCCCGTTGATCAGCGGGCTGCTCAGGATCACTTCGTCCACCGAGTAGCGGCGCATCGTCGCGTCCAGCTGCTCCAGCGCGCCGCGGACCGGCACCCCCAGGATCCAGCGGTGCGCTTTCATCGGATCGTCGTCGATGAACGCGACCGGATTCATATGCCACTGCGGGTTGGCCCGCATCTCGCGCACGATCATCTGGCCGAAGGCCCCGGCGCCGTACACGAGCACGCGGCGGCTCCGCTTGCTGCGCGATGCCGCAATGAGGCTCATGCTCCGGAAGGATGCCCGCGTGCCGATGATCGCCACCGTCAGCAGCAGCGCATCCAGCATGAACACCACGCGCGAGAACCCCTCGAGGCGGTAGAAATACACCGCCGCCAGCACCGACAGGAGGGATCCCATCAGCACGCCGCGCAGGACGACGCTCACGTCGCGGAGACCGAACGTGTCCCACGACCGTTGGTACAGGCCGGAGCCGTACAGCGAGGCAAGCTTGAGGCCAAGAACAACGGGAAGCGACGCGGTGAAGTACGGCAGGAAGTGGTCGAGACTCTCGCCTTCGAACCGCAGGCGGTATGCAAAGTAGTAGCACGCCGCGATCAGCACCAGGTCGAGCATCACCTCGCCGGCGTGCCATCGGAACGTCAGGTCTTTGAGCAGCGGGGCGAACGATGAGCTCTCGAGCGCTGCGAAATCCTGAGCGTTGTACGCAGGCACTCGCGCGAGATAGATACCGATGAGCGTGACCACAACGGCCAGGAGCGCCGCCAGTGGGAACATCTGCTCGATGCCGCCGTTGACCAGCGCCCACGCGGTGCATCCGCCGATGATGCCGAGCAGGTACAGAATCCGCACCGCGCTCCGCTCGGAGAAGCCGAGCGACACGAGGCGATGCGACACGTGGTCCGTGCCGCCACGCGTGGCGCTTCGGCCCGCGAACCGTCGAAGCACGAGCACGAACCCGGTGTCGAACAGCGGGACCACGAGAATCAGCACGACCAGCACCGACGTCCACGGAAATACGGTGCGCTCCTGCAGCACCGGCACCAGCGACCCGCCGGCAAGTACGGCCCCGATGAAGAGGCTCCCGCAGTCGCCCATGAAGAGCCGCGCCGGAGGACGATTCCAGTAGAGAAATCCAAGCAGCGCCCCGCACAGGGCGACGAGCAGCAGCGCGACAGGCGCGCCGAGCGCCGGGGCGAGCAGCGATGCCATGAATCCCGCCGCAACCAACGCGACACCCGCGGCGAGGCCATCCATGTTGTCGAGGAGGTTGAAGGCGTGGCACACGCCAGCAAACCAGATCGTCGCGACCAGCGTGTGGGGCCACGGCAGCGCCGCGTCAGGACTCCTGGTCAGCGAAAACACGAGGAAGGCGCCGATGATGAGCGACGCCACGAGCTTGGCGAGCGGCGACAGCTGAAACCGATCGTCGAGGATGCCGACGATGAACATCGCGATCGCGGCAAGCGGAATCGGAAGCCACGCGGCGGGGGGAATCATCGTATGCGCCTGGCCGACGATGGCGCCGAACCCCAGCACCGCGGCGATCGCGATCGCGACCCCTCCCATCGTCGGCGTCGGCTCGCTGTGCCAGCGATCAGCGCGGGGCGTCACGACCGCGCCGATCGCCGGCGCCGTCCGGCGGACGAGCGCGCACAGCGCCACGCACGCCAGCATCGAGATCAGAAATGCGAGGGAGGAATAAATCACTGAACCGCGGACGGTTCTGGCGCCGCGATGATGGCCGGCGCCCTGCTGCCCTTGTCGCGCAGGACGAAGGGCCCTTGCGCAAGGATGCCGTCGCAGATGGTATCCAGGCCCTGTGAAGCGCCCGGCAGCAGCTGCTGCAGCCGCTCGAGCTTCAGCCGGTAGATCGGATACGCCGCTTTGGGCTCGATGAACGGCAGCGGGATCATGCGATTGAAAAAAAAGTGATACGCGTAGCGGCGCGCGCGAGAGAGCTGCGGCGGTGAGAGGCGCTCCGCGAACGGCAGCTGCGAGAGCAGTCGGAAGTACTCCTCCGGCGTGGTCGCGTCCAGCGTGATCCCCTTGTTGCGGATCCACGCCTCGCCGGCGACGATGACCGGCAGCCCAACGCTCGTCAGTTCGACGCCCATCTTGGTGCCGTAGATGATGGCAGAGTTACAGAGCGACATCAGCGCATAGGTGCCCAGGCCACTCTCGGGGGGCACGACGATGATGTTGGACGCGAGGC
>Ga0209515_10007491_pt1 | contig 13132 bp, 10 predicted proteins | sample Subgroupgradi54m_FD_187454 | JGI IMG/M metagenome (GOLD analysis project Ga0209515, IMG submission 187454) | Subsurface groundwater microbial communities from S. Glens Falls, New York, USA - GMW60B uncontaminated upgradient, 5.4 m (SPAdes)... ...
CGCGACTCTCCGACAGGAAGGTTCGTCACGGCGACATCTCCGCCCGGCCACCACACGCCCGAAAAGTCTGGATGCCCGTCTGCCGTGCGCGGTGCGGGACCGGCCGGCGGTTCCTTTGGGGCGTCAGCCGGTCGATCGACGAACCAGCGTTCAGGGCCGAATACCTGGGCAGCGGCCGACCCTTGCGCGAAGACAATCACGAAGACGACGAATGCGCCAACGATGCTGGAAGCCATCGAAGACCGTTTCATGGTGATCCCCCCCGGGTCATTTCCTGCCGTAATTCTGTTTCGCGGCGCTCTCCAGCAACGACGCGGTCTCGGTGTTCGTGCACGCCACTTCCATGATCTGATCGAAGGGAGCGAGCTCGAGGATCTGCGTCGCCACTGTCCAGGGCTGCGTCAGGACTTTGGGATCCTCAACCGTTGCGTCGATGGAGAGGTGCGTAGCGTCGACCCGGCGGTAGCGCTCGATCAGATGCAGCGCGTCGGAATGAAAAGACACATTGCCGTGGTCCAGGACCCAGTTCTGATCGTTGAAGCTTGTGGTGTCGACGACAAGCGTGTCGCCTTCCCAATGACCGACCGAGTCGCCGCGGTACGAGGGAGCCACGTCATCCCGATGCGCGCGTCCATCGGTAGGAACGAGCTTGAAGCTCTGATAGGTCTCCGTCAGCAGTACCACGAACTTCGGGGTCTGGATGATTTGCCCGATCAAGCCCTGATCCGTCAGGCTGACATGCGGTCCAATCACGCCCGGGATGCATCGCAGTGCCGGATCGTCCTTCTCGTCCAGGGTCTTGGCCTTGGCTGCCGCCCACGGTTGGTAGAAGCTGGCGAATGTTTTTGGTCCCTGTCGAGGCTGTCCCTCGGGCCGGCTGCCTGATTCCCCGACTCGGAGACTGGTGACGGGCACATCCTGGCCAGGCCACCAGACACCAGACAGGTCCGGATGGCCGTCGGCCGTGCGAGGCACTGGACCCGCGGCTGATTTCGCCGGCGCAGTAGAAGATCGATCGGTCCGGTTCTGCGCAAAGGCCGCGCTGACCGACACGAGCAGCATCGTTGTGGCGATGGCGGCTCCTGCGACGCTGAAACGGATCCAAGGCTGTTTCATGATGAACACCTTCGTCGCGGCAGCGCCGACCCAAGGCAAGGCGTGTCAGCTACTTGAGATCGGGTTCGTTTCCCAGCGGCCCGACAATGAACGACCGCCCATCTTTCAGCGTGAACGATCTCGCCGCACCTTCGTTCTTCGAGTCGTCCCGGGCGTGGGATGCCTTGACGATGACCTCGTCTCCAACTTTCAGGCTACTGGGTTTGAAGCCACTCCGAATCAACGAGGTCGGCGTGCTGCCCTCGAAAGCCCAGCGCACGACTTTGCCCGCGGAATCCGTCACGTCCACGTAAAACCAGGAATGTGGATTCTCCAGGCGGATTTCGACGAGCACGCCACGCACTTCGACGGGCTTGTTGGCGTCAAAAGCTGACGAGAACGAGTGGTGCGCCCGCGCAGGCGTTGTCGCAACGAGCATTCCGAGGCATGCCGCGACCGCCGCGATCGTCTTCGGTGACATGTTCACCTCTCACCCGAGTACGCTGGCCGTTGGTTCGTTAAAGGCCCCGATTGTAGGAACACGGATGTTGGGGTGTCAAGCCGTTGAATTGACCGCTTTCGCGCCTCACGCTAGCATCGCACCCCGTCTTTTTCGAGGGTACTCCTGATGAAAACGTGCCTGGCCGTCATGTTCGCTGCGTTGCTTCTTGCCGCGGGCAACCGGACCGCGGACGCGCAGAACCCGCAGCCGCCGCAACCCTTGAAGGCCGAGAAGATTCGGGACGATCTCTACGTGATTACCGGCGACGGCGGGAATACAACGGCGCTGTTGACGGATGAAGGAGTGATTCTCGTCGACACCAAGAATGATCGGAATCACGATGATCTGGTGGCGGCAGTCAAGACCTTCAGCGACAAGCCAATTAAATACGTGATCAACACGCATGCGCACGGCGACCATACCGGGGGCAATCAGAAGCTGGCCGGGGCGGTGACTATCGGCCATGTCAACGCGCGCGCTGCGATGATCAAGGGGAGCTTACCCGGCCCGCCATCGCTCACGTTCACCGACCAGATGACGATTTTCCTGGGCGGGAAAGAAGTTGATCTCCGATACTTCGGGCGTTGTCATACCGACGGCGACACGTTCGTGTATTTTCCCACCGACAAGGTCCTGACGACCGGCGACTGCTTCAACACGGGCAATGGCCGCGGCGTGAATCCAACCGGATCGACGACACCCGGTCTCTATGCCGATTACACCATCAACGGCAGTCTCCTCGGCTTTCCCAGCGCCGTCGACGCATCCCTGAAGCTGGACTGGGATACCGTCATTCCGGGCCACGGCCCAATCACCGATCGCACGCGCGTTCTCAAATGGCGTCAAGATGTCGATGCCATCATCGATCGCGTGAGAAGCATGACCCGCGGCGGCAGGACGAAAACGGACATCGAACAGGTGCTGATCAAGGAATTTGGCTGGGAGCCGACGGGCAACCCAATCAGAACCCTTGACGCGGTACTCGCGGAGGTGAAGCAGTAAGGTCTTTCGTTATATATCCCGCGCGGTCTGACACTCGACCCGAAGAAAAAGACGGTCATCGTCAGTACCCAGGTCGCGGGCCCTTCGGGGCCCGCGTTTGGCGCGGCTCCATGCTATATTTCGCCGAACTCGAACACCCCTCTCGAGAGGAGAACGCCGCATGGCGCAGCAGCTCACGTTCCAGGTCGATGGCCACGCGCGGTCGATCGAAGTCGACGACCCTGCCATGCCGCTCCTCTATGCCCTGCGCGACGAGCTTGGCCTGATCAATCCCCGCTTCGGCTGCGGCCTCGGTCAATGCGGCGCCTGCACGGTCCATGTTGACGGCCGCTCCGTACGCTCGTGCATCACTCCGGTGAGGTCGGTCGAAGGCAAGAAAATCACAACGCTTGCCGGCGTCGGCACCCCGGAGAAGCCGCACCCGATCCAGAAAGCCTGGATCGAAGAGCAGGTCAACCAGTGCGCGTATTGCATCAACGGGTGGGTCATGACGGCCGTCGAGCTGTACGATCGCAATCCGCGTCCCACTGACGAGCAGATCAAAGCGGCATTCGCGCCCCTGATCTGCCGCTGCGGCACCCATTCGGCAGCCGTGCGGGCGGTGAAGCGCGCCGCGCAGTCCGCTTAGGAGAGGCGCCATGACCAACGACGATTCCAAAGCGCTCGTGATTCACCGGCGTACGTTTCTCACCGCCAGCGGCGCGTTGCTCGTCAGCCTTGCGGCGCCATTTGAATGGGCCGAGGCCGAGGCCATCGGCGGAACCACGAGGCCCCCTGTTGGATTCGACCAGCTCGATTCCTACATCACCATCGATCCCGACGGGACGGTGGTGGCCTATTACGGAAGAATCGACGGCGGTCAGGGACTGGAGACCGCGATCGCCCAAATGGTCGCCGAAGAGATCGACGTCCCCTTCGAGCGAGTGCGCGTGGTCATGGGCAGCTCGACCGTCCTCGACATGGGTGGTGCCAGCGCGGCTCAGGGCGTGTCCCAGAGCGGCATGACGCTGCGCCGGACGGCCGCCGAGGCGCGTCGCCTTTTGATTGACACGGCGACCAGGACACTTGGAGTTCCTGCCGATCAACTTACGGTGACCGATGGCGTCGTGCACGCGATCTCCGACCCGACCAAACGGGTCTCGTATGCCGACCTGATCGGCGGCCGTTACTTCGACACCAAGATCAAATGGAACGGCCGCACCGGCGGAGCGCTGGCGGTGGACACGCCGGCACCGCTGAAGCGGCCGGATCAGTTCAAGGTGATCGGCAAGTCGATACCGCGCCGGGACATTCCGCCCAAGGTGTTCGGGCGGATGGAGATGGTCAGCGACGTCCGCGTGCCCGGAATGCTGCACGCCCGAATGATCCGGCCGACGGTCGCGGGTGCGGTGCCGGTCAAGGTCGACGAAGCCTCGGTCAAGGACATTCCGGGTGTTCGGGTGGTCTGGATCAAGGATCTCCTTGCCGTCGTCGCCGAGAAGGAATGGAACGCGGTCAAGGCCGCCCGGGCGCTGAAGGTCACCTGGTCGGAATCGAAACCAAATTTCCCTGGCAACGAGAAGCTGCACGAGCACATCCGCCAGGCGCCGGTCGTCAAGCGTACGATTCAGCGCGAGAACGGCAACGTCGACGAGGGTTTCAAACAGGCCGTTCGGATCATCGAAGGCGAGTACGAGTTCCCGACTCAATCGCACGCCAGTACCGGGCCCGGGTGCGCGGTCGCCGACGTCCGCGCGGACGAAGCGACGGTCTGGACCTCGACGCAGAAACCACACGGGACGGCCGCGTGCGTGGCCGACCTCCTCGGCCTGCCGCACGACAAGGTGACGGCGATCTGGAAATTCGGCACCGGCTCCTATGGCCGCAACGACCAGGCCGACGCCGCCGCTGATGCCGCGGTGCTGTCGAAGCATCTCGGCCGGCCGGTGCGCGTACAGTACATGCGGCACGAAGCGATCGCGTGGGACCCCAAGGGCACCGCGTCGGTCAATCGCAGCAAGGTAGGCCTCGACGCCGCGGGCAAGGTGATCGCGTACGAGAACATCAGTAAGGCCTTCTCGCGCCAGGACATGAATCCGCGCGAGCAAGCCGCCTCAGACGTACTGGCTGGCCATCTGCTGGGCGCGTCGGCGAAACCGAACCTGATCTTCGAAATCCCGGTCGCGTCGTATACCTTCGACCATGGCCGGCTCGGCTGGGAGATCATTCCCGCGCTGATGGACCGCGCGTCGCCGTTGCGCACGACGCATCTCCGCGATCCGTTTGGCCCGCCGATTCTGTTCGGAAGCGAGTCGTTCATGGACGAGGTCGCGGCAGCAACCTCCACCGACCCGGTCGATTTCCGGCTCCGCTACCTCTCCAATCCTCGCGACCGCGACGCGGTCCGGATCGCGGCCGAGCACTATGGGTGGCAGAAGCGGCCCTCGCCGCGCAACGATCAGAAGGACAGCGAGGTCGCGGTCGGCCGCGGCATCGCGTTCCGGCGACACTTCGACACCTTCATCGCGCTCATTGCCGAAGTGAGGGTCCATCGCAAGACCGGCAAGCTCGATCTCGTGCGCTATGTCTGCTCGCACGACGTCGGCATGATCGTCAATCCCGAGACGCTCAAAGCGGTGATCGACCGACAGCTGGTCTATGGCACCAGCCGGGCGATGTTCGAGGAGGTGCGCTTCAACGAGAACATGGTGACGAGCGTCGACTGGGTGACCTATCCTGTGCTCCACGTCGACGACGCGCCCGCCCAGATCGACATTGTGTTGATCGACCGCCCGGAGGCGGCCCCGTCCGGCGCCGCCGAAATGTGTCTCGGCCTCGTTCCCGCTGCAATCGGCAACGCAGTCTTCGACGCCACGGGCGTTCGGCTGCGTCGCGTCCCCTTCACCCACGAGCGGGTCAAGGCCGCGCTCGACCGCGCCTGAGGCAGATTTCATGGCGTCGTAGCCGTCGAGCAGCCGCAATTACGAAACGTAGTTGCGGCGCTCGGCTGGCTCGTATCGCGGCACCGCGGCGCGAATCGTCCCACAGCAGATCGATGATCGAGGCCAAGGCGAGAGCAATTGACAGCGCTCGACCTCGGCGGCATACTCTGCCCCACCTCATCTTCCGAAAGAGGCATCGATGACCCATCGATTCCGCCTCGCCGTTTTCCCCTCGAATAGCTATTCGAGTATCTCCTTCGCGGTCGCTTCCACCGGTGTCACACGCGTTGCTGCGTTCAAAGGAGGCCAGGATGGATTGCAGACTCGTAGCCGTCAACAGGCGTGTCCTGCTCGTTCTCGCCGTGGTGTGTCTGGCCGCGCCGGCCACTCTGGCGTTCGCGCAGGAGGGGAGCATCATCGGCCAGGTGACCGATGAAGGCGGCGGCGTACTGCCGGGCGTAACGGTCACGACGACCAGCCCGGCGCTCCAGGTCCCGCAGGTCACCGACGTCACCAACGAGCTCGGCGAATATCGCCTGACCGCGCTGCCGATCGGCACTTACGCCGTGCAGTACGAGCTCGCAGGCTTCGGGACCCTGCGCCGCCAGGACATCCGGCTGACGGCCGGTTTTACGGCACGGGTCGACATTCGACTGACAGTGGGCACGCTGAGGGAGACCGTGACCGTGTCCGGCGAAGCGCCGATCGTAGACGTGGCGTCCACGTCCACCCGCACCCAGTTGACGAGGGAAACCCTGGACCTGATTCCCACGGGCCGGGCCGGTTTGCAATCGATGTTGGTCCAGGCGCCCGGCGTGCGCACCAACCTTGACGTCGGCCAGCCTACCGCCAACCCGCTGTTCCGTGCCTTCGGCCAGAACGGCGATTCGTGGCAGCAACTGGATGGCGTGGTGACCACCTCGCCAAAAGGCGGCAACCAGAGCGGGAACTGGTTCGATTCCCAGGTCTTCGAGGAGGCCTCGATCACCAGCGTCGCCAATCCGGCGGAAGCCCCGAGCCGCGGCATTCAGGTCTCCATCGTCATCAAATCGGGCGGCAACGACTTCCACGGCAGCGGCTCCCTCATTCAGTCGGGCAAGAAGCTGCAGGGTGACAACCTGGATGACAAGCTGAGGGCGCAAGGCATCACCAGCGGCAACCCGGTTGCCGTGAGGTGGGATCGATCTGGCGAACTGGGCGGCCGCATCGTCCGGAACAAGCTCTGGTTCTACGTTCAGGGACGTGAACGCAGGGACGACAACTTCAGCCTGGGTGGTTTCAATCCGGATGGAGCGCGGTCCATCAGCAAGCAGGTTCAACGGTTTGCCACGATCAAGCTGTCGAACCAGATCAGCCCGTCAACCAAGATCATTGGTTTTTACCAGCATCTGGGTCAGACGGGCGATGGAGCCGCGACGCAGTTCGCGGCGTACGAGTCGCGCCAGGTCACCTATGTTCCCGTTCACACGGGCAAGGTGGAATGGCAGATGGCCAAGGGCAATCAGTTCATGTCGTTCCAGTATGGGTTCTGGAACTGGTACTACCGGCGCAACGGGGCTTCGGAGAACGTCGCGACCAGCGATCAGCTCACCGGCATCATCACGGGCATGAACGTCGTCGCCGCAACCAGACAACACGAGGGTCGCAAGGGGATCAAGGGGTCTCTCGTTTCGTACAAGCCGGGACTGCTGTGGGGCAACCATGACTTCAAGGTCGGGTTCGACTACACGCCGGGCGCCCATGCGGATCGGTCGACCGTCGATCGAGGCGCCGCCGGCAACTACATCCTCATCTTCAGAAACGGCGTTCCGTTCCAGTTCGACGCCAAGAGCAACCCCACGAATCCATCGAGTCCCGTCAATTATTTCGGGACCTACGTGCAGGATGACTGGACGATCGCGCGGCGGCTCACGCTGAACCTGGGAGTCCGCTACGCGCGCGATAACGGGTTCCTCCCGGAACAGTGCCGCGTGGCGTCGCGGCCTCCGCTGGACGTCGTGTTCCCGGCCCAGTGCTATCCGTTCATCCAGTTCAAGATCTGGAATCCGGTCTCGCCTCGGCTCCACTTCGCGTATGACGTCACCGGCAACGGCAAGACCTTGGTCAAGGGGGGCTGGGGGATGTACGTCCATCAGCGCGGGATCGACGAGCTGCAGATGGCTAATGCGCTCGCCGACAGCGTCACGACGTTCACGTGGCACGACAACAACGGCAACAAGCGGTTCGACCCCGGCGAGGTGAATTTCGACCCCAACGGGCCCGACTTCGTCGCCCGGCGGGTGGAAGTCGGCCAGGCGCTCTCGGGCGCCGTGCCCAACCCGAACGAGAGGGAGCCGATGACCGACGAGTTCTCGATGTCCTTCGAGCGTGAGCTGATTCCGAACTTCGCCGTCAGGGCGACCGGCATCTATTCGCGTGAACACAATACGTATCGTGTCCAGAACAACAAGCGGCCGTACGACGTGTACAACATCCCGGTGACGGCTCGCGATCCTGGCCCCGACGGCCGGCTCGGCACGGCCGATGATCCGGGGACCTCAGTGACCTACTGGGAATACCCAGTGGCGTATCAGGGGGCCGCGTTCCAGCAGCCGATGCTCGTCAACGACAAGAGGTCCGAGGGCAATTACAGGAGCGCCGAGGTTGCCGCCAGCAAGCGGATGTCGAACCACTGGATGATGATGGCGTCTTACTCCGCCACGAAGCTCCACGTGCCGTTCGTTTCCAACACCGCGGGGTTGACCGATTTCACCGGAGGCGGCGGGCTGACCGTCGTCCTGGCGACGTTCGATCCGAACGCGGAAATCTTCTCGGAAAACAACACGTGGGAGTGGATTGGCCGAATGTCCGGCGCCTACGTCTTCCCGGGGGACGTGATGATGTCGGCGAATTTCGAGCAGAGAAGCGGCGATCCCTGGGCGCGGCAGGTCTCGGTCACGGGCGGCCGGACCATCCCGCAGAACAGACAGCGGGTGGAACCGATCGGCGCTCGACGCCTGGAAACCATCGACATCCTGAACCTCCGCGTCGAGAAGGGGTTCCGTCTGGGAGGCGGACGCCGCGTGGCCCTGCAGGTGAATATCTACAACGCGCTGAACATCAACACCGCGACCGCCGTCACTCCGCTGTCGGGACCGAACTTCAACGTACCGACGGCGATCGTACGGCCTCGACTTGCGGAGGTGGGGTTGACCTACACCTTCTGAGATGGAAGGGCAGCGTTCCTCCAGGGCCCGTTCTCACCATCGAGGACGGGCCGTTTTTTTGACACGTGCAGCAGGCCGCCGGCGATTTCTCACGCACTGCGGTGAAGGAGGATGTTTGGTCATGTCGTCGCGAGGCTGGGTCATCCGGATCCGTTCGGTGTTGTTCTGTGCGGGCTTCCTGGCCGCCGCGCTGCCGGCAGCGGCGCAGCAGGCACCACCACTCGAGGTGTCGGCTGGATATAGCCTGTTGAGAGTGCAAAGGGGGTTTGGCGTCAACTTGTCGGACGTCAAGGAAACACTGCACGGCGTGTACGCGGAAGCGGCTGCGACCCAGACCGATTTGCTCTCTCTCGTAGGCCAGGGAGCGGGGAACTATGCGACCGTCAGCGGTCAGAAGATCAAGGTGTACGAGTTCGCGGCCGGGCCGCGGTTCAACATGCGATCGAGCGGGCGAACGCTGTTCGGGCAGTTTCTCATCGGCGTGGCGCATTACCGTCCCCATGGGCCTGAACGCTCGACCAACGCCACGCTGCACCTGGGCGGCGGTGTCAGCCTCGGGCCCAGCGACCGGGTCGGCTTTCGCATTGGCGGAGATTACGAGCTCACGTTCACGGGAGGTTCTAACCTGCTGTCTCCCAAAACCGGCGCACGGACGCATGGACTGCGAGTAACCGCCGGAGTGGTTTTCCCGATCGGCGGTTAGAGACACTCGGGGAAGGATGAACAGGCTACCGCTCTTGTTGCTCCTGTTTGTCGCCAGTGGCGCCTCCGCTCTGATCTACGAGGTCGTCTGGTTTCAGCTGCTGCAGCTCGTCATCGGCTCTTCGGCCGTGTCGCTCGGCGTCCTGCTCGGGACCTTCATGGGCGGGATGTGCGCGGGCAGCCTGCTGCTGCCTCGCGCCGTGTCACCGCGTCATCATCCGCTCCGCGTGTACGCCCTGATCGAGCTCGCTATCGGCAGCATCGGCGTCCTCGTGTTGTTCGTGATGCCGCTCGTCGGGCGCGTGTACATCGCCTGGGGCGGCGAGGGGCTGACAGGACTCCTGTTGCGCGGTGTGGTGGCGGCCATCTGCCTGCTGCCGCCGACGCTGCTGATGGGCGCGACGTTACCCGCGATCGCCCGCTGGATCGAGACGACGCCCGCGGGCGTGTCATGGCTCGGTTACTTCTACGCTGGCAACATCGCCGGCGGGGTATGCGGATGCCTGCTCGCAGGTTTCTACCTGTTGCGGGTCTTCGACACCGCCACTGCCACCTACGTTGCCGCCGCCCTCAACCTCGCCGTCGGCGTCATCGCGCTCGCACTTGCGGCGTTCACGCCGCCGGCCAGCAGGACACTCGCGTCCGTCGGTGCGGATGCGAATGTGCCAGACCGGCGCGTCTACGTCGTGATCGCCTTATCGGGCCTCTGCGCACTTGCGGCGGAAGTGATCTGGACGAGGCAGCTCGGCCTCCTCTTTGGTGGCTCTGTCTACACGTTTTCGATCATCCTGGCAGTCTTTCTCCTTGGCCTCGGCGCCGGCAGCACGGCCGCGTCATTTCTTTGCAGGTTCGTCGTCACCGATGCGGCAGCCGCGCTCGGCGTGTGCCAGTTCCTGCTCGCGGGAGCTATCGCCTGGACGGCGTATCTGGTGAGCGCCGCCTTGCCGTACTGGCCGATTGCGCCGTCGATCTCGGGCATCTGGTTCAACGTTCAGCTCGATCTCACACGGGCGTTTCTCGCGTTGTTCCCTGCGGCCGTGCTCTGGGGCGCCAGTTTTCCGTTCGCGCTCGCGGCTGCCGCGGCCGGCCGGGGCGCACGGCAGGATGGCGCGAAGCTCGCCGGGGGCGTCTATGCGGCCAACACCGTGGGGGCCATCGCCGGCGCGCTCGGCGCCAGCCTTCTCCTCGTCGGCTGGATCGGATCGATGCACGCGCAGCAGCTGCTGATGGTGATCTCCGCGATTGCGGGTCTCCTGCTGCTCATTCCACCGGCGGCCTCGGACGCCGGCAGAGGCAGATTCAGGTCCGTCGTGCTCCTGCTGGCGGCTTCTGCCGCCGTGATCGCGCTCACGCTGACCGCGCCACCCGTTTCTCCATGGCTGGTGGCGTTCGGTCGATTCGCACCGGGATGGGTGGGCGTCACCGACATCATCTATGTCGGCGAAGGCGTTCACTCGTCGGTGGCGGTGTCGCGCGACTCCACAGGCGCCCTCAAGTACCACGCGTCGGGAAAAGTGCAGGCGTCGAGCGAGCCGCAGGATATGGGCCTTCAGCGGATGCTGGGCCATCTCACCACGCTTGTGCCGGCGAACCCGCGCTCGGTCCTTGTCATCGGTTACGGCGCGGGCGTGACGGCTGGCGCCGTCTCGGTCGACCCGCGGGTGGAGCACATCACAATCGCCGAGATCGAGCCGCTCGTCCCGCAGGTGGCGTCGCGGTACTTCGGCGACTTCAATCAGCGCGTCGCCGACAGTCCCAAGGTCCAGGTGCGCATCGACGATGGCCGGCATTTCATCCAGACGACCGACCAGAAGTTCGATGCCGTCACCACCGACCTCGTGGATCCGTGGGTCAAGGGCACGGCGGCCCTCTTCACGCGCGAATTCTTCGAGGCCGCCCGGGATCACCTGAACCCCGGCGGCATCGTCACGATGTTCGTCCAGTTGTACGAGACGAGCCCGGAGGCGGTGAAAAGCCAGGTAGCGACGTTCTTCGACGTCTTCCCCAACAGCGTCATCTTCGGGAATACGCGGGAGGGCCGGGGGTACGACATGGTCGTCGTCGGACAGGCGGGGCCGCTGCGGATCGATCTCGACGAGATCGAAGATCGGCTGTCGAGTCCCGGCTATGCGCCCGTCGCGCGTTCGCTTCGGGAGGTCGGCTTTCAGTCGGCTGTTCAACTGTTTGCGACCTACGCGGGACGGCCCGCCGATCTCGCTGAATGGCTTCAAGGTGCGGTCATCAACCGCGATCGAGATTTGCGTCTGCAATATCTCGCCGGTCTGGGGATGAACCTGTTCCAGAACGACAAGATTTACGCAGACATGCTGACCAACCGCCGCTTTCCAGAGAATCTGTTTGTTGGCTCAGACAAGCGGATGCAGGCGCTGTTTGAAGCCGGCGGTGGAAGCCGGAACGCTGGTCCCTAAGATTTAACTTTGGAGCTCCAGTCCGCACAACGCAACGAGGTGTTGGCTTGCCAGCCGAAGCTCTCGCTTCACGAACAGGCCCGCCGTCGCGGCTTTGCCGCTATGGCGGGCAGCCTTCGCCTGCATTCAGAGCAAAGACTGGCGGAGAGAGTGGGAGTCTTTCAAATCACTTCGGAAATGCGCGGGTTTTAAGGCGCTTTCGCATTAAACGTCTACGCTCCAGCCAGTCAGCCTTTTCGCCGCGTTTCGTCTGATTTCGTCTGCTCGCCGCTGTTTGCATCCGTTGCCAATCCAATGTCGCACGAAATGTCGCACGCCGAGAGCGGCTAGTTGGGCGTGCGATACCATTGTCGAGGAGATCCGTTCATGAGCACCGAAGAACTCGAGAATGAAGCCCTGAAGCTGTCGCCGCGCGATCGCGCCCGACTCGCGGAGCGTCTGCTTGAGAGTCTTGAGAATTTGACCGACGAAGAGAACGACAGGCTCTGGACGGAAGAAGCTGCGCGTCGCGATGCAGCCTGGGATCCCCGCACGGAGCGACCTGCCGCCGATGTTCTTCGTGAGGCTCGCTCGCGATTGAAGTGAGATGGAGATCTCGTTCAACCCGTTGGCGGAACGAGAGCTCAACGACGCCGCTCAGTACTACGAGGTCGAAAGCCCCGGCCTCGGCGCCGCGTTTCTCGCGGAAGTCGAGCATGCCTGCCGACGAATCACCGAATACCCTGAAGCTGCTCCGGTGGCGCTTGGTGCAATTCGCCATCGCCTGTTGCGCCGTTTTCCCTATGCGCTCTTATACCGGTTACACGGTGACACGGTGAGGATTCTTGCGGTGATGAACCTCAAGCGCCGCCCAACCTACTGGAGTGGGCGCTCGTAGCCGCCTTATGTCATCAGGTCTACTGTGGTCGGCCACCGCAGCATCGCTTGAACTTTCGTCCGCTTCCACATGGGCACCAGTCGTTGCGGCCGACCTTGGTGCTGCGACGTGCCTCGTTCCGAATCGTTTCCTGTTGAAGCACCTGATGAATCGATCGCCCGAGATGCGCGTAGTTCGACAGGCCGAGAAACATGGGCGAAGGACGCGCGGTGGCGGAGAGAAATCGTCTCTCGCAGGAACGCGGAGAATCTCAGGAAATCACAAGATCAGAATTGGCGGAGAGAGTGGGATTCGAACCCACGGTAGAGTTTCCCCTACACACGCTTTCCAAGCGTGCTCCTTCAACCACTCGGACATCTCTCCGTTTAGAATCAACGATTTGCGAGCGGCCTGGAACA